>ENA-ORCX01000074-ORCX01000074.1-marine-metagenome-genome-assembly--contig:-NODE-74-length-114846-cov-74.791790_pt1 | contig 114846 bp, 104 predicted proteins | sample MGYA00248630_ERZ508518 | MGnify/ENA primary metagenome ERZ508518 (study PRJEB26188, sample SAMN06268768) | marine metagenome | isolation source: Bioluminescent Bay, La Paraguera, Puerto Rico | place...
CTTTTGGCTTGCCCTTCACTCCGGAAGAGGCGCGAACTATACGGATATGATCCGGGGCGCGCAAGTACTTTTTGAAAAAAATTTTACGGCTCTTTGCGCACCTCTTCGGGCGCATCCGCATCGCCGGATTCAGCGCCACCCTGAGCAGAGGGTTCATCGCCCTCTTTGCTGCTGTTGACCCACCCCGCCAGAGAGGCCCGGCGCCGCCAGAGCCAGATGACCGGACCGGACAGACCATAGGTAACGGACATGCACAGGAGTACAACCGGCGGGTTGATACTGACCACCACAAACACCCCCACCACCATCAACATGACCACAAAGGGCACGCGCCCGCGAAAGTCGATATCCTTGAAACTGTAGTAGCGAACGTTACTGACCATCAACAGCCCGGCGATGGTGGTAATCAGCGCCGAGGCGACCGCAACGGATACGGACACATCGCCGCTATGGCCGGTCCAGACGATGGACGCGAGAATTGCCGCCGACGGCGGGCTGGCCAGACCGACAAAGTATTTTTTATCGACCACCCCTATCTGGGTATTAAACCGGGCCAGGCGCAGGGCGGCGCAGACGGCGAACACAAAGGCGGCCGCCCAACCGAGCTTGCCAAGGTCCGACAGTGCCCAACTGAACATGACCAGCGATGGCGCCAACCCAAAGGACACCATGTCCGACAGACTGTCGTATTGCTCACCGAACGCACTAGAGGTATTGGTCAGTCTGGCTACCCGCCCATCCAGGCCATCCAGAGCCATTGCCACGAAAATGGCAATAGCCGCACTGTCAAAATTGCCGTGCATGGCGGAAATGATGGCGTAGAAGCCCGCAAAGAGCGCCCCGGTGGTGAACAGGTTGGGGAGAAAGTACACCCCGCGGTGTCGCACCTTCTTACCGTTCTCGGAGACCTCTTCTACGTGCTCGTCAAAGGGGAGAAAACCCTCATCCCCTTCCCGACGCCGGGAGTCCTGATCATTGTTTGTCATAGCCACCTCAACACTGAATTTCCTGCCTCCATGGTACACGAAAGCCCGCTGCAGGTGATCCCGCAGCGGGCTGAACGAGTGCTCGGGGCCCGGAGAGCCCCTGCGCACGAACTCAGTTCTTGGATTTGTCGATGATTTTATTGGAACCGATCCAGGGCATCATGGCACGCAGGCGCTCACCTACCTGCTCAATCGGATGCGCCGCATTCAGACGACGACGGGCGGTCATCTCCGGGTAGTTCAGAGCGCCCTCGCTGATAAAGCGCTTGGCGTACTCACCGTTCTGGATGTTGCGCAGAGCCTGACGCATGGCTTCGCGGGACTCGTCATTGATGACCTGGGGACCGGTCACATACTCACCATACTCCGCGTTGTTGGAGATGGAGTAGTTCATGTCGGCAATACCGCCTTCGTACATCAGGTCAACAATCAGCTTCAATTCGTGCAGACACTCGAAGTAGGCCATTTCCGGAGCATAACCGGCTTCAACCAGGGTTTCAAAGCCGGCCTTGACCAGCTCAACGGTACCGCCACACAGCACTGCCTGCTCGCCAAACAGATCGGTTTCGGTTTCGTCTTTGAAGGTGGTTTCAATAATACCGGTACGACCACCACCGATGGCGGACGCGTAAGACAGCGCCACATCTTTAGCCTTGCCGGACGCATCCTGGAAAATCGCGATCAGATCCGGAATACCGCCGCCTTTGACGAACTCAGTGCGAACGGTGTGCCCCGGAGCCTTGGGCGCCACCATAATGACATCCAGATCCTGGCGGGGCACGATCTGGTTATAGTGGACGGCAAAACCGTGAGCGAAAGCCAAGGTAGCACCCTGCTTCAGGTTGGGCTCGATCTCGTCTTTATAGAGCGCAGACTGGAACTCGTCCGGGGTCAGAACCATGACGATATCGGCACTTTTCACCGCGTCGGCCACATTGGCCACTTTCAGGCCAGCGCCTTCGGCTTTCTTGACCGAGCCCGAACCTTCACGCAGACCGACCACAACCTCAACACCGGAGTCTTTCAGGTTGTTGGCGTGCGCGTGGCCCTGGGAGCCGTAGCCCAGAATGGCCACTTTCTTGCCCTTGATGATGGAAAGGTCACAATCTTTGTCGTAATAAACGTGCATGTTCATCTCCTGAATAGTCGCCCAAAGGCGGGGAACGATTGAATATCGGCCGGCAGTTTAAGGAAAAACACTCATAACGTAAAATGATATATTCGCAACTTGATATTGCATATAATGCAACATCATTCAACGGCCGGAGATCCCGATGGATGCCACAAAGCTTCGCCTCTATCTGGCACTAGCCTCTACACGCCACTTTGGCCGAGCCGCTACCCAGTGTCATGTCAGCCCCTCCACCATCAGCCGAAACCTGAAGCAGCTCGAAGAAGAGCTGGGTGTGACGCTGATGCTGAGGGATAACCGGTCGGTGAACCTGACGCCCGAGGGCGAACGATTTCAACGGTTTGCCCGGGAAAGCCTTCAACAATGGGAAACCTTTCAGGAAGCACTGCACCAGGGCGCCGACGAGCTGCGCGGCCAACTGAGCCTTTACTGCTCGGTAACTGCCAGCTACAGCTTTTTGCACGACTTATTGACCCAGTTCCGGGGCAGCTACCCCGGCATTGCCATCAAGCTGCACACGGGGGACCCCGCCCAGGCGGTGGAGCGGATTCTTGCGGGACAGGAGGATATTGCCATTGCCGCCCGGCCCGACCGTCTTCCGGGAAGCCTGGAGTTCAAGTCCATTGCTGAGTCACCCCTGGTATTCATCGGCCCCGAGGACCCGACGTTACTTTCCAGTCAGGCCAGCGCCGAACAGGATTGGCGGCATTGGCCGATCATCATCCCGGAGGAGGGTATTGCCAGGGAACGCTTTGACGGCTGGTGCCAGGCACAACAATTGACACCCGACATATACGCAGAAGTTAAGGGCAATGAGGCCATCGTCAGTATGGTGAGCCTCGGCTTTGGGATAGGCCTGGTGCCAGAGATCGTCCTGAAGAACAGTCCATTGCGCCAGCGGGTCACGCCCCTGCCCCAACAACCGGACCTTGGGCCCTTCGAAACGGGCATCTGCGTACTGCGTCGCCGACTCCAGAGCCCTATCGTCTCCGCGCTCTGGGAGCAGGTCATCTGACGAAAAACCCCGCTCGAAAGCGGGGGACAACTTTAGGGCAACGGGCTCGCCTATTGGCTTTCCCGGACCCTTGACCGACCTCGATATAGCGGGCCGTCCCTATTCTTTACAGGCTAAGCACTTTCTCCCCACGGGAGATGCCCGACACGCCAGAGCGCACCACTTCCAGAATGGACGCTTCGCCCACAGCCTGAAAGAAGGCATCCAGTTTGTCGCTGGTGCCGGTGATCTGGATGACGTACAGCGAGCTGGTGACATCCACGATCTGGCCGCGGAAGATGTCGACACAGCGCTTCACTTCCGCGCGCTGGGCACCGGAGGCCTTGACCTTGACCAGCATCAGCTCCCGTTCAATGTGGGCGCCTTCGGTCAGATCCACCAATTTGACCACATCGATCAACTTGTTCAGATGCTTGGTGATCTGCTCAATCTTGTGATCATCCCCAATGGTGGTCAACGTCAGGCGAGACAGGGTCTCGTCTTCGGTGGGGGCAACCGTCAGGGTTTCAATGTTGTAGCCGCGCTGGGAAAACAGCCCGACCACCCGGGACAGTGCGCCCGGGGCGTTTTCAATCAATACCGAAATAATACGTTTCATGTCAGGTACGCTCCGTCTTGCTCAGCCACATGTCGCGCATGGACCCATTGGGGGCAACGTGCATGGGGTATACGTGCTCGCTTGGGTCAACCTGGATGTCCATAAACACCACCCGGTCTTTCATGGCGAAACACTCTTCCATCTTGGCTTTAAGGTCTTCTTTGCGATCCACGCGGATGCCGACATGCCCGTAGGATTCCATCAGCTTGACGAAATCCGGCAGAGTCTCCTCGTACAGTGATTCGGAGTAGCGGCTTTCATACTGCATATCCTGCCACTGCTTGACCATACCCAGGGCATGGTTATTCAGGCAGATGATTTTCACTGGCAGGTGATACTGGGTACAGGTCGCCAGTTCCTGGATGCACATCTGTATGCTGCCCTCTCCGGTCACGCAGGCAACCACCGCATCGCGGTGCGCCATCTGTACGCCCATGGCCGCCGGCAGGCCGAAGCCCATGGTGCCCAGGCCACCGGAGTTTATCCAGCGACGCGGCTTGTCGAACAGATAATACTGGGCGGCAAACATCTGGTGCTGCCCCACGTCAGAGGTGACGTAGGCATCGCCCCCGGTCACTTCGTACAACGCCTTGATCACATCCTGAGGCATGATCTTGTCGCCGTCGGTGTTGTAGCGCGGCGCGGTATAAAGACCGTGACGGGTACGCCACTCGTCAATCTGCTTCCACCAGGCCTTGATCGCATCGGCGTCTGGTTGCTCTTTGCTCTCTTTGACCATGGCCAGCATTTCGGTCAGCACGCTCTCCACCGAGCCAACGATAGGCACATCGGCGGCAACCGTTTTGGAAATGGAGGCCGGATCCACATCAATGTGGATGATCTTGGCATTGGGGCAGAACTTGCTGACGGTGTTGGTTACCCGGTCGTCAAAGCGTGCGCCCACGGCGAGAATGACATCGCTGTGATGCATGGCGGTATTGGCCTCAAAGGTGCCATGCATGCCCAGCATACCCAGGAACTGGCGGTCGGAACCCGGGTAGGCCCCCAGCCCCATCAGGGTATTGGTGACCGGGAAGTTCAGGCGTTTGGCCAGATCGGTCAGCAAATCGGAACCATTGCCCTGAATCACACCACCACCGGCATAAATGACCGGCCGCTTGGACTCCAGCAGCAATTGGACGGCTTTGCGAATCTGCCCGGTATGCCCGCGAGTGGCCGGATTGTAAGAGCGGATCTTGACCTTTTCCGGGTACTCGTAGGGAAAGGTCTCGCCGGGCGCCGTGATATCTTTGGGGATATCAATGACCACGGGGCCGGGACGACCGGTTGAGGCAATGTAGTAAGCCTTTTTGACGATTTCCGGAATCTCGCTCGGATGCTTGACCATAAAACTGTGCTTTACGATCGGCCGGGACACACCCACCATGTCCGTTTCCTGAAACGCATCTTCACCAATGCGCTCAGAGACCACCTGACCGGAAATGACCACCATCGGAATCGAGTCCATATAGGCGGTGGCAATACCGGTAATGGCATTGGTCGCACCGGGGCCGGACGTGACCAGCACTGTGCCCACCTGACCGGTCGCGCGCGCATAGGCGTCCGCCGCGTGGGTGGCCGCCTGCTCGTGACGGACCAGGATGTGCTTGACGTCTTTCTGCCGAAATATGGCATCGTAAATATGCAGGGCCGCACCGCCCGGGTAACCGAACACGTGCTTGACGCCTTCGTCCCGCAGGGAGCGAATCAGCATATCTCCGCCTGATAGCATTTCCACTGGGTAACCTCTCAAATAACCATGAATGTATGAACTCAGGGGTCGCAACAACCACTAACCACGAAGCCACGGCCTGCCCGCCCTTCGGATCGGGAGCTGTGCTTCTCTAAATCGAGTCAGTCTTGGGATTCCCCGACCTCCCGCGCGGGTAGCAATTGCGGGCTGGCTCTGGGCAGGCGGCGTAGGTTAACGCGCCTTCGCGGCTGCGGATGGTTCGGGGGCCGGGTCGGCCTCCGGTGTAGAGTACGGCACCGAGGTTGTCGGCTGGCTCTACACGCCATCGTGCGAACTTGCTATTGTTCGGAAAATGCTCCGGAAAGTCAAGAGTAAACAGGGACTTGGGGGATAAGTTCACAAATCGGGGACAAGTTCGGGCTCTGGCGCGGGACACACCTTTCTCGACGGGTCCCTCCGGGCTATAGTGTATCCATGATACATGCGGCGCGAGGCCATGAGCGCAGGATGGCTTTTACCGGCCCACTACCGCCGCCCGCCAACGAAGGGAGCCCCACATGAAACATCCGCTTCTGGCCGCACTGGCCATCACGCTGTGCACCACCCCACTGACGGGACTGGCCGATCAGGTTTACCGCTGGGTCGATGATGACGGAGTAACGCATTTTACGTCTCACCCGCCCAAGGGGCGCCCATCGGAAACCCTGCGTACCCAGACAGGCCACAGCGAACCGGTGGATTATTCCAGTCAGTATCCACGCCCCGAACCCGAGCGGCCGGAGCCACAGTCAGCGGCCAGTAATACCGAGCAACCCTCGCAACAGGAGCTGGATGAAGCCTGTCAGCGGGCCCGACAGAACCTGGAAACCCTAGAGCGGGGAGGCCGAATTGCCGTAGAGACCGAGGACGGCAGTCGGCGTTACCTGGGCGAAGAGGAGCTGTCCGAACGGGCGGAAACCGCCCGCGAGATCATGGACAGAGCTTGTTGAAAGAACTCCGACCGCGCGCTCAGTGGCGCGCGCGTCTCTCGAAGCTCAACCGGTCGCCCTTGAGCACCGCGTGAATATTATCTCCCGGCAAAAAACGCCCCTGAAGGATATCTTGGGCCAGCGGGTTTTCGATCTGCTGCTGGATCGCCCGCTTGAGAGGCCGGGCACCGTAGACCGGATCGAACCCGGATTCGGCCAGTTTGTCCATCACTGCATCGTCCAGGCTCAAGGTCAGATCCCGTTCAGCCAGACGCTTACGCAGCAGGCTGAGCTGAATATCGGCAATGCCGCGAATCTGCTCGCGCCCCAACGGATGGAACACCACTACTTCGTCCACCCGGTTGATGAACTCCGGACGGAAGTGACGCCCCACCACTTCCATGACCGCGTCTTTCATCGCCGCATAGCGGTTTTCATTGCCCAGAGAGTCTCCCGTTTTCTCTTCGTCGAAGCTCACGGTGTCGTAGGAGCGATCTTCCGCCAGGTCCTGAATGCGATCCGAACCGAGGTTGGAGGTCATCACAATCACGGTATTGCGGAAGTCCACGGTCCGGCCCTGGCCATCGGTGAGACGGCCATCTTCGAGCACTTGCAACAGGATGTTGAACACATCCGGGTGGGCTTTTTCCACTTCATCCAGTAACAGGACCGAATAGGGACGACGGCGCACCGCTTCGGTGAGATAACCGCCCTCCTCATAGCCGACATAACCCGGGGGCGCCCCGATCAGACGCGCCACGGAGTGCTTCTCCATGAATTCGGACATGTCGATGCGCACCATGGCTTCCTGGCTATCGAACAAAAACTCGGCCAGAGACTTACACAACTCGGTCTTACCCACCCCGGTTGGCCCGAGGAACAGGAAGGAGCCGTTGGGGCGGTTCGGATCCGACAGACCGGCCCGGGAGCGACGCACCGCATTGGCCACGGCGACCACCGCCTCGTGCTGACCGATCACCCGCTGGTGCAGGGCATCCTCCATCCGGATCAACTTGTCCCGCTCCCCCTCCAGCATCTTGGAGACCGGGATGCCGGTCCACTTGGAGACCACTTCCGCAATCTCCTCATCGGTGACCCGGTTGCGAAGCAGCTTCATTTCCATCATTTCGACCTGGCTGGCCATATCCAGCTGTTTTTCCAGCTCTGGAATGACGCCGTACTGCAGTTCCGACATGCGGGCGAGATCGCCAGCACGGCGCGCTGCCTCCATGTCCAGCCGGGCCTGCTCCAGATTGCTCTTGATCTCATGGGAACCCTGCAGCGCCGCTTTTTCCGCACGCCAGACTTCGTCGAGATCGGCGTACTCACGCTCGAGCCGATCGATGTCCGACTCGATTTTTTCCAGGTGCTTTTTGCTCGCCTCGTCCTCGTCCTTTTTGACCGCCTCGCGTTCGATTTTGAGCTGGATAAGACGTCGCTCCAGCCGGTCCATCTCCTCGGGCTTGGAGTCGATCTCCATCCGGATTCGACTGGCCGCCTCGTCGATCAGGTCAATGGCTTTATCCGGCAATTGCCGATCGGTGATGTAGCGCTGGGACAGTTTGGCCGCGGCGATAATGGCCGAGTCGGTAATGTCCACCCCGTGGTGAACTTCGTAACGCTCTTTCAGGCCCCGCAGAATAGCGATGGTATCGGCCTCACTCGGCTCGTCCACCAGCACTTTCTGGAAGCGACGCTCCAACGCTGCGTCTTTCTCAATGTACTGGCGATACTCATTCAGCGTGGTGGCCCCAACGCAGTGCAGTTCGCCACGGGCGAGTGCCGGTTTGAGCATATTGCCCGCATCCATGGCGCCTTCGGCCTTACCGGCCCCCACCATGGTGTGCAACTCGTCGACAAACAGAATGACCTGCCCCTCTTCCCGGGCCAGCTCTTTAAGCACGGACTTCAGGCGCTCTTCAAACTCGCCACGGAATTTGGCACCGGCCAGCAGGCTGCCCAGATCCAGCGACAAGAGACGTTTGTTTTTCAGGCCTTCGGGGACTTCGCCATTGACGATTCGCTGGGCGAGCCCTTCCACAATGGCGGTTTTACCGACACCGGGCTCACCAATCAGTACCGGATTGTTTTTGGTACGGCGCTGCAGGACCTGGATGGTTCGACGAATTTCATCGTCCCGGCCGATCACCGGATCCAGCTTGCCGGCTTCGGCGCGGGCGGTAAGATCCAGGGTGTATTTTTCCAGGGCCTGGCGATTGCCCTCGGCGTCAGCATCGTCCACGGTTTCACCGCCACGGACTTTCTCTACCGTCTGCTCCAGACTGGTGGCGTCACCAAACTGTTTGAGCAGTTTGCCCAACTGGCTCTCGCCATCAAGCATGGCAGCCAGCAGGACCGACTCGCTGGAGACAAATTTGTCACCGGCCTTCTGGGCGCGACGGTCGGCCAGATTGAGCAGACGGCCCAGCTCCTGAGACATACTCACATCGCCGGTCGGGCTCTGCACCTTGGCCAGGTTCTCCAGTTGCTTGGCCAGCTCATTGCGCAGGCCGGTCATATTGAAACCGGATTGCGCCAGGAGTGAGCGAGCCGTGCCGCCCTGTTGATCCAGCAGCGCCTGAAGCAGGTGGTAGGATTCCAACTGGCTATGATCCCGGCCCACCGCCAGGGACTGAGCGTCAGACAACGCGGTTTGCAGCTGGTTGGTCAATCGATCGATGCGCATGGGTGTGCCTCAAGAATAGTCATTACTGATAACCAAGTATGGTTAAAAGAATGGGGGCACACCCCGAAAAAGCAAGGCGCGAGGCCGCGGTTTGTGTCAGGGGTTGATCCAGATCAAGCTCGCCATCCGGCCGGTGTCACGATCCCGGCGAAAAGAATAAAAATGCTCGCGGTCGCGGTAGGTGCAGTAATCACCGCCGTACATGGCGGTCACACCCAGAGCCTCTAGCTCGGCGCGAGCCAGAGCATACAAATCACCCTGAAAATGCATCGGCTTCTGACCGGGCTGGAAGGCCTGTGCAATGGCCTCATTGTGGGCTTCGTTGCGCGCCTGCTCAAAAAACGCCTCCAGTACCTCCACCCCCACCTCAAAGTGGGGCTGAGACAGTGCGGGACCGAAGTAGGCCAGCAATTGCGCCGAGGGCTCACTGAAACGCGCGACCGCTGCGGCCAACACACCCTGGGCCAAACCCCGCCAGCCGGCGTGCACCGCCGCCACTCGCGTGCCCTGCTGATTGCACAGCAGCACCGGCAGACAATCCGCGGTCAGCACCGCGCAGGCCAGTCCGGGCTGTGTCGTATGACAGCCATCGGCGGTCAAAACCCGGCCATCATCCTGGGCCTCGACCACCGCCGTGCCATGAATCTGCTCCAGCCATTGAGGTTCGCGCTCCAGCCCGAGTTCGGCCTGCAACAGAGCACGGTTGCGCTGCACCGCCGAGGCGTCGTCCCCCACGTGCAATGCCAGGTTGAGCTGAGCGTAGGGGCCCTCACTCACGCCCCCCTGGCGGGTGGTGATGGCGGCCCGCACTCGCTCCGGGGCGGGCCAGTCGGGACGGATAAGCTCAAGCTCGGACATAGCAGTCTCCGGTGATTGACTCAGCCGGCCCGAAGGGCGGCCAGTAACGATTGGAAGTCGTCGGGTAAGGGCGCGGTCCACTCACGATACTCCCCCGTAGCGGGGTGCTCCAACCCTAGCCGGGCCGCGTGCAGCGCCTGGCGGGGGAAGCTCTTCAACTCGTGAATCAGCTCGTCACTGGCGCCTTTGGGAATTTTGAAGCGCCCGGCATAGGTGGCATCACCCACCAGCGGATGGCGGATATGCGCCATATGCACCCGGATCTGATGGGTGCGGCCGGTCTCCAGCTTGACCCGGATATGGGTGTGGGCTGCAAACCGTTCCAGCAGCCGATAGTGGGTCACGGCGCGCTTGCCGCCGCGCTCCAGCACGGCCATCAGTTTGCGCTGGCGCGGGTGGCGACCAATGGGCGCATCGACGGTACCACCACCGGTCATGGTGCCAATGGCCACTGCCTCGTATTCGCGACTGACAATGCGCTCCTGCAACTGCTCTACCAGGTCAGTATGAGCCGACAGTGTCTTGGCCACCACCATCAGGCCCGTGGTGTCTTTATCCAGACGATGTACGATGCCCGCCCGGGGCACTCCTTCCAGGGCCGGACAGTGATGCAGCAGCGCGTTCAGCAGGGTCCCGGTGTGATTGCCCGCCGCCGGGTGCACCACCAGTCCAGCGGGTTTGTTGATCACCAGCAGATCGTCGTCTTCATAAACAATGTTCAGCTCAATGGCCTCGGGTTCCCATTCTCCCTGCGCTTCTAGCTCCGCTTCCAGACGCAGGGTTTCCCCGCCCAGCAGTCGCTCCTTGGGCTTGGCAATGCGTCCGTTCAGGGTCAGTTGGCCGTCCTTTATCCAGGATTGGAGCCGGGCCCGGGAGAATTCAGGGAACAACCCCGAAGCGACCTGGTCGAAGCGCATGCCGGCCATATCCGGGGGCACACGGGTGGTCTGTTGCAATTGATCCGCCATGGGGCGTGATTACCTCTATCCAGTGCGAGGGTGCGCGGCCCCACCGGGGCGCTTTGGTATACGCACGCTCTGTGTTTTAATAGCCCGCTGCTCCAGTGGGCCGGTACGGAGCCTACTGACTTTTGAATCGTGAACGAGTTTTGAATCCTATGCGAGTCCTGCAACTCCTACTGCTCGGCGGCCTGTTGGCGCTGATTACCGCCTGTTCCAATACCGATCGCGAGCCAGAGTATACCAGTGAGGCCGACCTTTACGAGGCCGCGCAGTCGCAAATGCGCCGCAGTCAGTGGGAAACCGCCATCAGCAACCTGCAATCACTGGAAGAGAACTTCCCGTTTGGCACCTATGCCGAGCAGGCCCAGCTGGAACTGATTTACGCCTACTACCGCTCCGGCGACGCCGATATGGTATCGGCCACGGCAGACCGGTTCATCCGTCTTCACCCCCAGCACCGCAATGTGGATTACGCCTATTATATGAAAGGGCTCAGCTCCTTTACCGAGGGTCGAGGCATGTTCGAGCGGGTGCTGCCGACGGACTTGACCCAGCGTGACCCCGGCGCCGCGCGGGACTCCCTGGACCACTTCGCCCAGCTCCTCACCCGCTTCCCGGACAGCATTTACGCCTCGGACGCCAAGCGCCGCATGCTGTACCTGCGCAATCTGCTGGCCCGCTACGAAATTCACGTGGCCAACTACTACTTCAAACGCGGCGCCTATATCGCAGCCACCAACCGTGGGCGCTACGTGTTGGAAAATTTTGATACCACCCCCGCCGTTCCCGATGCACTGGCCGTGATGGTGCAGGGCTACGAACTGCTGGATATGCCGGAGTTGTCCGCCCAGATGCTGGACATCCTAAAGCTGAACTACCCGGACCACCCGGCCCTGAACGACGATGGCTCTTTTGACTTCCAGTACAGTTCGGATGAGGGAGATCGCAGCTGGCTGAGCCTGATCACCTTTGGCTTGTTCGACAAGAGTGAGCCACCGGGCTTTGATACCCGGGCGCTTTATAACCCGGAATATCAGGACGCGCCGCAGCCTCCTTCAGGGGTTTGATGGCTATTTTTGGGTGACCGTGTCGGGTTACGCGCAGGGCGCTAACCCGACCTACGAGAAATTGTTCGCTCTTACCGTCAGTTTTCTTACTCCCCCAGCTTCCATCCCGACGTTATCGGATAGCGCCGATCGCGGCCGAAGCCACGCTGGGTGATGCGTACGCCAATCGGCGCCTGCCGGCGTTTGTATTCATTGATGTCCACCAGACGGACCACGCGCTCGACATCCTCCCGCTCAAAGCCCCGGGCAATAATGGCTTCCGCACTGCAATCCTGCTCCACATACAACTCCAATATCTGATCCAGCACCTCGTAAGGGGGCAGGCTGTCCTCATCCTTCTGATCCGGCGCCAACTCGGCCGAAGGAGGACGGGTGATGACGGACGGGGGAATCACCTCGCCCTGTTCGTTGCGGTGCCTGGACAACTCAAACACCAGGGTTTTGGGAACGTCTTTGAGCGCATCGAACCCGCCGGCCATATCGCCGTACAGGGTGGAGTAACCGACCGCGAGCTCACTTTTGTTGCCCGTGGTCAGCACCAGGTCGCCCCGTTTGTTGGACCACGCCATCAGAAGCACGCCCCGACAGCGGGCCTGCAGGTTTTCCTCGGTGGTATCCCGTTTAGCTCCCTCGAAGACGGGATCCAGGGTCGCCATAAAGGCCTCGTACATGGGCTCGATACTCAGCGAATGGTAACGTACGCCCATGCGGCGGGCCTGTTCGGCGGCGTCGGTCTGGCTCAGTGCCGAGGTATATCGAAACGGCATCATGATCGCCGTTACCCGCTCCGGGCCCAACGCATCCACGGCGATGGCCAGCGTCAGGGCTGAGTCGATGCCGCCGGAAAGGCCCAGTACCACCCCTTTGAAACCATTCTTGTTCACATAATCCCGCGTACCCGTCACCAGCGCCTGATACACGGAGTCCAGGTCCTGCTGCTGGGGAGCGAGCGCCTGATGAGCCATATGGACCGAGCCATCGTGCCAGTTGGCCTGCAACAGCTCCAGCGACTCCTGCCAGGCGGGCAGGCGCCGGCACAGGTCGCCTTGGGCGTTCACCGCCACCGAGCCGCCGTCGAATACCAGCTCGTCCTGGCCGCCCACCTGATTGACATAAACGATGGGCATATGTCCTTGCCGCGCGCGCTCGGCCAGCAACTGCTCCCGCTCACGAGGTTTGCCTTTGTGGAAGGGCGAGGCATTCAGATTCAGCATCAATTTGGCGCCAGCGTCCCGGGCCTGTTCCACCGGTCCGGGCTGCCAGATATCCTCACAGATGGTCAGCGCCGTCGGCACCCCCTTGAGGTCAAAGACACAGGCGCTATCACCCGGAACAAAGTAGCGCACCTCATCGAACACCTGGTAATTCGGCAGGCACTGTTTGGCGTACTCGCACACCAACTGCCCACGAGCCACCACGCCGGCCATGTTGAACACCCGGCCCGCCACCACCTTGGGATACCCGAGTACCAGCACAATATTCAACTCGGCCTGCTTCAACTGGTCCAACGCACGATCGACACGCAGTGCGAGGCTTGGCCTCAGCAGCAGGTCCTCGGGCGGATAGCCAGACAGGGTCAGCTCCGGGAAGACAATGACATCCGCCCCCTGGGCCTCCGCCCGACGGGCCTGCTCCAGAATCCGCTCGGCATTGCCGGGAATATCCCCGACCAGCGGGTTGATCTGGGCCATTGCGATACTCAAACTTGACATAAAGGGGCCTGCATCCTGATAAACTGCGAGAAAACGACGCGTATTGTCCGCCAATTGCGGATTCGACGCAAAGCGATAATATCCGACCCCAATCGGTCAGACTCACAGCCAAGGTACCCCGTCCCCCATGCCCGTCAACGACAACCCCGTCATGGCCCGCGTATCCAGCTACAGCAATTACGACCTGTTGAGGGTCTACACCTACTATCGCACGCTGCTGGGCAGCCTGTTGCTGTTGATGTTTCAGGGCAACATTGCCCCCAATATTCTCGGCAATGACCACCCGGACGTCTTCCTCTATACGTCGATCATCTACACCAGCATCAACATCATCACACTTGGCCTGCTGTGGCGGGTGAAGTTTCTGCCCTCCAATCAGCAGAGTTTTGTGCTTCTGGTTCTGGACGTGGCGGCCATTGCGCTGATGATGTATGCCAGTGGCGGTGCCCTGAGCGGGCTGGGTTACTTGCAGTTGGTCGTCGTGGCAGCCGGCGGCATGCTGCTTCCCGCGCAACTGGCGATTCTGCTGGCGGCCCTGGCCAGCATCGCCGTGGTGGGCGAGAGCATCACCCGGCTGTGGTTGCTGTCGATCGACAACCGTACCCTGTTCTCCGCTGGCACCCTGGGCGCCCTGCTCTTCACCACGGCCCTCACCTTCCAATATCTGGCGCGAAAGATCCGCACCAGCAGTCAGGAAGCACTGGCCCAAGCCCGACAGGCACAGCACCTGCAACGCCTGGCTCAGCTTATTGTGGAGCGCATGCGGACCGGCATCGTTGTTCTGGGGGGAAACCAGTCCGTTGAATTGATCAACCGCTCGGCCGCCGAGCTACTGGGCGTACGCGAAACGCCTGGAACGCTCGATGACATTCCCCTGCTCAAAAGTCAGTTTGATCAGTGGCAAACCGACAGTCGCACCTCATCGGTTGTGGCCACGGATCAATCGTCCAACAGCGAGCTGAAAATAAACTTTGCGGCGCTGGATCCGAGCACCGCTTCAGAGACCCTGGTGTTTGTCGAAGACAACCGTCTGATTGCCCAGCAGGCTCAGCAGCTCAAGCTCGCCTCCCTGGGCCGATTGACCGCCAGTATCGCCCACGAGGTACGCAATCCCCTCGGCGCCATCAGCCACGCCAGCCAGCTACTCAGCGAATCGGATCAGCTCACCGGCGGCGACCAGCGCCTGCTTCAGATCATCGACAACCACAGCAAGCGGGTAAACCAGATCATCGAAAATGTTCTGCAGCTTTCGCGCCGGCGCAACGCACGGCCCGAGCAGGTCATACTCAACGATTGGCTCCAGCATTTCACGGAAGAGTTCCGCTCCGGGCAGCCCAATCCGTGCACACTTGAATTATCTCTTGATCGTGCCGGCATTGGAGCCAAGTTCGACACGGGTCAGCTCCATCAGGTACTGACCAACCTGTGCGACAATGGCTTGCGCTACAGTGAGGCCACGACGGGAGAGCGCCGGGTCAGGATTGAGGCCGGCATCGAAGCGCGCAACCAGCAGCCATTCATCAGAGTCATTGACTGGGGCGAGGGTATTGATGAGGAGCGTGGCAGACATATTTTCGAGCCGTTTTTTACCACGGAAAGCACTGGCTCGGGCCTCGGACTGTTCATCTGCAAGGAGCTTTGCGAAGCCAATCAGGCTTTAATACACTATGAACGCACGTCCGATGGACTCAGTGCATTCCACATTCAGTTGGCGCACCCGGACCGGGCACTTTAATGGCCGACACCGACAGACTCTCTGACACAGGTTTTCTATGAGTAATCAACGCGTTCTGGTTATTGATGACGAGCCCGATATTCGCGAGCTGCTGAATATCACCCTCGGGCGGATGGGCATTGAGGCCGACTGTGTGGAGAACCTGACGTTGGCCAAGGAGCGTCTGGAACAATCCCAATACGCTTTATGTTTGACAGACATGCGCCTACCCGACGGGAACGGGCTGGAGCTGGTGGAATTCATTCAACAGGAATATCCCCGGTTACCGGTCGCTGTGATTACGGCCCACGGCAGTATCGATACCGCCATCGAATCCATGAAAGCCGGCGCTTTTGACTTTGTATCCAAGCCCGTTGATCTCACCGCATTGCGCAAGCTGGTCAGCAGTGCGATCCAGTCCAGCCAACTGCCCCCCATGCCGCTGCCGGCCGAGTGTCCGATTATTGGCCAGTCCAAAGCCATTCAGCATCTGATCGCCAGCATTCAGAAACTGGCCCGCTCCCAGGCACCAGTGTATATTTCGGGAGAGTCCGGGGTGGGTAAAGAGCTGGTAGCCCGCTCCATCCATAAACTGGGGCCACGGGCCGCGGGTGAATTCGTGGCAGTAAACTGTGGCGCCATTCCCCGGGAGTTGATGGAAAGCGAGTTTTTCGGTCACAAGAAAGGCAGCTTCACCGGCGCTCACCAGGATAAGGCGGGCCTGTTTCAGATTGCCGAGGGCGGCACCCTGTTTTTGGACGAGGTCGCCGACTTGCCTCTGGACATGCAGGTCAAGTTGCTGCGGGCGATTCAGGAAAAAGCGGTGCGTCCCGTCGGTGGACAAAGCGAAATCCGCACTGACGTACGTATTCTCTGTGCCACCCACAAGGCGCTGGATCAGGAGGTACTGCAAGGCCGCTTCCGTCAGGATCTGTTTTATCGGCTTAATGTCATCCAGCTAAGAGTTCCACCCCTGAGGGAGCGCCGGGAAGACATTGCCATGCTGGCCCGGCACATACTCGAACAACTCGCCCGAGAGGTCAACTTCCCCACGCCGCAACTGAGCCAACCGGCCATGAAACAGCTCTGCGAGTATCATTTCCCGGGGAATGTCCGGGAGCTTGAAAACATTCTGGAGCGGGCGTTTACGCTCTGTGAGAGCCAGGTCATCGACCCGGCGGATCTGCACCTGCCGGATAATACCGATTCGATGAGTAACGGCATGGAACCTGCCAATGACAGCGCAGGCAACCACGTTGCCCGCTGCGCGGAGTACCCGTCTCTGGATCATTATCTTCAGGAAGTCGAAAAAGACATCCTGTGCAATGCACTCGAGCAGGCCAAGTGGAATAAAACCCAGGCGGCAAAAAATCTGGGCATCAGCTTCCGGTCATTGCGCTACCGGCTACAGAAACTGGGGTTGGACGACGACTGATTCGCCGTCCCGGCTTCGGATTACCAGCAGACCTCTGGTGTCCGGCGTCCCCGGTGGTCCAAAGACATTTCCGTGTCGCAGTCTTCGTCGGCGGTTTGCGGTGCTCGGATTGCCGTGGCGCTCAACGTGTAGGTCGTCGCCGACTCATCATCAATGGTAATCCGATACATCCCCTCCGGCGAATCGATCCGCGCATCGCCCGTCGTCAATTGCTGATACACCGCACAATTATCATTGTCGTAACTGGAAAAGGTCGTATAGCAGCGCTGTAGACGTTGCGCCGTATCGTTCAGGGTGGCTTGAGCATCCGAACGGTTGCTGCGCATTACCTGGTTCTGATACGAACTATAGGCAATAGATGCCAGAATACCCAGGATGGCTACCACGATCATGACCTCAATCAAGGTGAAGCCCGCCTGGGATTGTCTGTGAAATAACGTCACTGCTCAGTCCTCTTGTTATGGAATCGGGTATTATCGAATCTGGCGCCAGGATTGACGGCCCAGTGCATCGGTCGGGATATCCACGTCCTCCTCCAGCAACCGCCCAATCTCGCCGTCTTGGCCATTTACGCCACCATCAGATGGGTTGAGAATAAGCTTACCTGTACCCTGGCCAATGACACCGAAGGTGGGATCACCCAAGATCAGGGAGTCGTACTCTTCAATACCATCCAAAAGGTTTTCACCGTAATACCGATCGCCAATCGCCACCAGCTCCATCAGCCAACTACGCCCACCAAACTCACAGGCCACGCCAGACGGAATCAGCGTTGGGAAGATCAAGCGATCGAACAGCAACAGCGGCTTGCTGACAACCCGTTCGCCCAAGGCGGTATCGAAATCAATGAACCAGCCGTTTACGCCCGCGTCGGTCCAGTCAGGTTCGTTAAGATCCTGCCCATCGATGGTCCTATTGTCTGTTCCCTGAATGATGGTTTTTTCATGCAGAATCGACGCTCGGCCATCTTGAGCCGTGTTGCTGGTATAGTCCAACGCAGAACCCAAATCGGCGATGGCGTAAAAGCTGTTCTGAGGAGTATCTGCCGTCGCGAGATTATCACTATTCTCAAAGTATTTCCCGGTTCCGAAGTACACCATGATGACCCCTTTTGAGTCCGTCACGGTGTGACGCTTCAAAGAGTTGAAGCCCAACGTCGGCGCACTCGTGATTGGCTGTCGGTCACCGTCAGCGTCCTTCGCGACAAACAGTGGGCTACCGGAAAGTCCCACTCCCCAACGATCGGGACGGCTGCCGCTCAAATCAAAGCGCCAGAGATTACCCTGAAGATCACCCGCATAGGCGGTATTGATTTCTCCATAGGCATTACCCAGTAACGCAACACCAGAAAGACCTGTTCCCGCCCCCGTATCAATGACCCGACTCTGGGTCGTCGGATTTTCCAGGTCTACGATGAACAATTGCGACGTGCCGGCATCATACCCATTACCGAATACAACCGCCCAGCGGCCATTGGCCATGCGAGCTATCTGCGGCTGGCTGAGAATATACCCCATATCCCCCAGAGCCGCGAGATCGTTGGGTGACAACTCAAACATCAACTCGGGGAAGTCAGGGTCGGTCACATCCAATGCAAAAATGCCTTTGCCGCCTGCACCAAAGGTACCTACCAATACACTTTTCCATTCACCACCCACATAGGCATCGCCCACCGCCAGTGGGCCGTCCACTGTGTACTCGTGAGCAACGTCCTCTCGACCGTAATTGGGGTCGGCCAGTGTCGCCAGTTTGGAATAAACACCATTCGGCACGTAGGCGAAGCGCTCCTGCAGAGCACTGTTCCCTTCAGCATAAAAAGCGTGAAGCATGCCGTCATTGGCTCCGACGAACAACGTAGGCGTTTCACTGCGCTTGTCCTCAACGTGAGCCGCGTAGGTATCGCCCCCCAACTCTGCCGGCAGCAGTCCGTAGCCATAATCACGGCCGCCGAGATAAACAGGGCTGGAGTTGACGATATCACCCAGAAGTTTCTCGCGCTCTCTCAGGCCACCCGTACCTTCTTTACTCCGATCACCTTTTACCCAGTTCAGGCGATCTTGCCCAAGCGTTTCGGTATCACCCGCAATCAGGTGATTACGCTGAGTGTCCGACAGGTTCTCCCAGGTGAAATCAACCATGGCATTTCCAGTGCCGCCGTCGTTGTAGGTATAAACTGTGCGCCCTGCACTGGTGCTGGGCATGCCACTGTTAGTAGACGCATAGACGGTCGATGAAATGGCACCATTCGCTCCGATTTCAAAAGACCGGATCTCGCCAGACCAGTTCTCACTATTGAAGAGAGCCTGATAGACGAAAGAACCTTCGGTGAGTCGAGTCGAGTTGGTCGCAACCGAGGAGGCCGCGCCGATACCAGCGGCAATTTCTCCAAACGTTTTCCGAAGTGCACGCTGCAATTCACGCGGGTCCGTCGCAAAGAAGTAGTTGTCGTTAGCAGAAGCGGCTATATCAGCTTCATCTTCGTCAGCATAACCGCCCCACTTGGCAGCAAAGTAAAGGGGCTGCTCAAGAGGCTGCGCCGAAGAGGTACCCACTACGAACGTGCTAGAAGACTTCGCATCCGGCTCATCGCAACCACTATCACCGTCGCAAGCGCTGACCGTACTGACTCCGGAAGTCGATTTGAACCCGTTAATACCAGAATGCACATGAAAACCATCATTCGTAGTGCCGCCAATTACGTAGCCAAACCCCATGACGTTTGGCGTGGAGTCTGCCACCACATCGGTGGTAACGGTGACACTGGTTGATGTGACCGAATACTCAATGATGCCCCACATATCCTGGTCATAGTCACCGCCCTGCTCACTGTCCTCCCAGTTGACATACAGCTTGCCGGTGCTGACTGCGTCGGTATTAACCTGATCAACCACTTTGAAGTCGACAATCGCACAGTTTGCATCAGGATCGGTGGTCGTGTTGCGACAGGCAGGCTGAATCGACACCGTGCGCTCACCGCCCGGTACGGGAACAGACACCTGAGGGACAGCGGGTGCCAGCGCCACACCATAGGTTTTAACCTGGCTTCGACGATCATTGGATACGCCATTGATCTGTAGTCCTTCGGAGCGGGCATAATACGCAAGGCCGGCAATCTGGTAGCTTCCCTGCAGACGCGGGGCGTCCGGACAGGTCCCTTGGACACTCGCCAGACCACTGACAGTTTTCGCCGTACAAAGCTGGTTATTATCCCCGGCTCCTTCGCCACCAACCTCACCGACAAAGTACTGATTGCCGTGAATATTCTCTGCGGCCCCAACGGCATTGGTAAAGGAATCAAGTGTACTTTCTCCAGCTCCCAAATCCGAGAAGCCTGTCAACTGATCACCATCGTAGGAGCTGGTTGAAGCGTTGAACTGAATGACGTTTACCGGCGCGCAATAGTTATCTCCATTCACTGGAGCAACCCAACTGGCTTTGTTTAACCCGTCAATGCGTCCGCTGTCGGATACATCGAAGGTATCAGTGGCGCTCTGCCCAGCCAGGTAGCGCAACGACTCCAGGTACAATTCCGACTGAGGATTACCCCAGTTACTGCAGCTGCCGTCGGTAAAGGACGCCAGCTCCCAACTACAGCTATCACTGCCGGTTTGACCAAAATAAGTGCCATTGTCAAAACGGTAACCATAAATCCTGAGCCGGTCCAGGGTGTTTACAATCCCGTCAAACGAGTCCGGGTCGGCCGGTGTCACAAAGGTGCCATCGGCATTGATTTCGTTGGCCATGGAGCCGACATTTTTGCGCAATGCCCCGCCCGACTTGTTAGCTGAGTAGGTGCCGGTCATCAGACCAAAGTAGATGGACTCATCTTCACCGAATTCCTGCAACAGACCCGTAGGTTTCAAGGACTCACCATAAGCCACGCAACCGCTGGCATTGTCCGAAGAAACAAAGTTCTTGTCGCACACTTCAACGCGGACGTTATAATCCGCGTTGAGAGTACTGTCATTCTCGCCACCCTTGGTCGGGCTACTGGAGTGCGCATAGATGCCCGATACGGTCGAGTTATTGTCGTTGGTTCCCTGGCCCCAACGGCACTGCCAACGTTCGTTACTGGCCCAGAGTGAATAGTTCCCCTCTGCAACGCGCATCAATGGAGCAGAGTCAACATTCTGGGAAAGTACATTCCTGTCACTCGGATCGGTGGTATTACAGATGGTGATACCCGAGTCATCGTCCGTCGCATTTCCGGTCACTGTCGGATTCAGTGGCGTAAGGCGTGAAATATCCCGACCGTTATAGTACTTGGCAAAGGAGTGGGCATCATTCGGCAGGAAAGCCCGCTCCAACACCGTCTGCGTGGCCGAATCGGTGCTGCGCTTACCTCCGTAAAGGATTTTACGTACGGCATCCATCCGGGTCATGGTCGCCCAGTTCAGAAAGTTGCCGCTCCACTCGCCGGTATTGGAGCCATCGTTACAGTAGCCGTCAGCGTTAACATTGTTGACGGGTTCAAAGCGGCTATTGGCGTATTCATAACACAGACCACTATCGAAGTACCCGTAGTAGTCGTAATCGTGTTTATAAGTGGTGTCCGGCTCCCCATCTCCATCAATATCACTGTAATCGTCGTACAGTTTGAAGAATAACTGATGGTCATTGGACATGTTCAACATCGCCACCGGACGCACCGGTTGCGTCATAAACAGGGGCGATTGTGCCGGCTCAGCGGCCAGGGCCGTATGGGTGGTAGCGACCGAGAGAAAACTGAAGCCCAACGCCCAGGCACCTCGGTACAGCACGGAACTCATCATTCGTTGTTTCATGACGCTACCCTGTTAATTCTTGCGATAAGTTGACTGAAGCACGGCCTGTGATTCACCCGAGCCACTGAGACCCCGGCTGGTGACCCGAAAAAATTCCATTTGCAAGTCATTGGTATTCTGCAAACTCTGTTGATCGATAGCGCCACCGGTAGACTGGGATGCATTGAACGACAACACCATCAACTCTTCCACAACGTACCAGGGCTGATTGTCATCGCCGATATTGTCCAATCCCATATCCACCTGTACAGCATTGGCTACCCACTGATCATCCGTCCATTGATGCACCGGGGGTAACGCCAGACCCGGCTGATTCAAGTCGGGCCTGAGTCCGGGTGTTGCGCCAGAGAAATCAAGTCCGTCAACATTGTTGTCTTCGACCAGCGCCTCACCCACCCGGAGGCTGGCCTCGGCGGCCTGGAACGCCAGATTGCGTTCACGCATATTACCGGCCATGGTTTCCTGCAGACCGGTACTGCGAATCGCGGCCAGCCCCACAATGGTCATCAGGAGCACCATGATCAGACCGACAATCAGCACGGCGCCACGCTGCTTTGGAGGCATTGTCACTGCATAGACGTTCATAGGTTTACCTCTTTAATCCAGGCGTCCGCGGATGCCGATGGTGGTACTGAACACCTGGCGCATCCGCCGATCATCAATCCGCGCATCATCGATGGTTTCACCCCCAAAGAAATAGGGCTGGGGGTCCGGCAACACATTTGGCTGAAGGCTCTGCATCAACAACTCCACCCGCACCGCCAGCACATTTTCCCAGTTTAAACCCGCGTCATATTCCCGGTAATCGTTGGGTATACCGTCACCACTGGAGTCCAGGCCGTAAAGCACCCGCATATTTTCAACCCCCTCGATCAGTTCCGCCCGTTCACCATCCTGATCCCGCCACAGACTCATGGTACCGGGAGCACCAAAACCGCTTTCGGCGATGTAATAAGTCAGGGTGCTCATTCGCAGGATCTCGGCACCGGCACCAAACTGCTGCCCCCCCAGTTGGGAATCAATATTCTTTGGTTCATTGGCGACATTAGATCGAGCATGAACAATTTTTGAGCCGCCACCACCAACGTCCTGGAAATTGGTGATCAAAAACACTCGCCCCTGAGTACAGTCGGAAACCACGGCGATATCGCCCCGACAGACATCGCCTACGCAGTCATCCTGCTCTTCGACGGCCACTTCCAGATTGGCGGTACTGCCGGTGGGCCCCACAATGGGCATGGTCACGTTGCTCGCCCGACGGACCACCAGCACGTCAGAACCATCGGCGACATCAATACCGTCCATGGGATGATTATTGGATGCGTACCCCTGAATGGAAATATTGAAATCCAGCAGGTAATCGTTGGTAGGATCTTCGACACCGATTTCGATATTCTGGTTGGCACCGCGACTCGAACAGCCCTGGTAGCCCGCCATACGGATATCCTGCGCCAGAAACTCAACCGCCATCCGGCCACTTTCCTGAATCCGGGAAATCGCCTGCTGGGTGTTGTAGGTGGTGCGACTGGTGAGGAACATCTGCATGACGCCGGTCATCAACACAATGCCAAGGGTCAGCGATATCATCAATTCGATCAGTGATAAACCTTGCTGTTTACGCATGGGAAGCGCTCTCTCGATTCCGGGCCGCTAAATACGGGAACTGTAAGTAAAGGTAACCAGTTGAGCGTCTTCGACCGCTTCATCCGGTGCGGCATCTTCGTCCACCCAACGTAGACTGATGGTACATAACTGATTGGCGTCGCATTCAATGGCCCCCTCCCCGCCGGGTAGCGTCCTCTCAAGCCGGTCCAGCCACTGCTGAACGTCTGTGGCCGCCAACGAGTTGCCGGCCGGCGCATCATCGCCAAACCCATAGCCGTCATAGCTATCGATACGGTCCCGGTTGATCCGCATCCGATCCATGATGTCATACGCGAGTATGTTCGCCTGGGAGCGTAGATAGGCACTGTGATTGAACTGCAGGCTACGGTTCTGGAGGGCCCCCATTGCCAACAGCGACGTGGCCAAAATCAGAACGGTGACCAACACCTCAATCAAGCCGGCCCCCGATTGTTTATGCGAACTGTTCAGTGACATTACCGATTCCTCAAACCGTCTCACGGGGGTTAGCACTCGGCTCGGGCTGAATTGACCGATCCGGACAGGCTGATCCGGATCGCCCTAGCCGAGTCGTTAGTGCAGTCGTCATGGCGCGCCAGGCCGGTCACCTGGTTGTTATCGGTGCGCGCCAGAGCACCCAGTTGATTGAACCGAACATAGGTGACCGCCCCACCCCGGTTCATAGTGATGCTCATGTCGTTGGCCAGAGGCTCCCGATCCCGCAGGATATCCGTGTCATTGTTGACCGTGGGGTTATTGCCCTGTTCGCCACCGGCATCACGGTCCAGAATGACCAGCCAGCCATTGCTCCAGTCATTGCCGCAGCCATCGCGATCGGCATTACTGGCACACAGGGTCACAATGTCGGACCGCTTGACCGCTTCGCTGCGGGTAAAATTCAGCGTCGAAATCAGCTCGTCGCCCAACGCGAGGGACTGGTTGTTGCGGATCATGGCGTTAAAACTGGGAATCGCGATCCCCAGAACGATAGCCAATACAAGCAGTGTCACCATGAGCTCAATCAGGGTAAAACCCCGCTCGCGGGTTGGAGTGCTTCGTTGCATATATCAACACTTTTGTTGTTGAGCCGGACAATGCCCTGGCCCGGTGGCTGAACAGGTGGCGGGTGATTCTCTGGACGGACCGACCCTCCGCCTTTATAGTACCCACGCTACCACAACCGGGCCGTCCCACCAGCGGGCGCACGACATGTGGTCAACACGGACGTATGAACGGTAACCCTCGGGAGACCGCCGCTTTTCAAGGAGGAAAATTATGCCACAGCGTGGACTGACGCTTCTGGAACTGCTTATCACTCTGGTCATTCTGTCCCTGCTACTGACCATCGGACTGCCCGGATTCCAGCGGCAGATCGAAGAAACCCGCACGCTTACGATGACCCAGACGCTCCAGGATGCCATTCAACTGGCTCGCCAACGGGCGGTCAGCCGCAATGGCCGGGTCACCCTGCGCCCGCTCGGTGACTGGGAGCAAGGTTGGGAGTTGTTCGATGACGAGAATCATAATGGGGTTCGGGATGACGGCGAGCACATCGTACTGACGCACCAACTGCCACCGGATCTGGGGGGCGTCACGATTTCAGGCAACCAGCCAATGAACCGGGCAATCTCGTATATCGGCACCGGAGAAAGCCGACACGCCAGTGGAACACCACTCGGCGGCTTCCAAGCCGGGCGATTGACCATCTGCAGCCCGGGCCACTCGTTTGGCTACGAGCTCGTGCTGGCAAGAATGGGAAGGATGAGGCGACAGGCGGTAGGACCCGACGCCTGCGCCAACTGAACCGGTCAGCGCAGCTCCCGGGGCAGGCTGAAACTGATGGTTTCAGGCGTTCCTGCGGCCTCTTCAGCCGTCAAGGCGCCCCAGCCGCGCAGCTTCTGCACCACCTGCTCTACCAGTACCTCCGGCGCGGAGGCCCCGGCGGTGATGCCGATGCTTTCTTTGCTCTCGAGCCACTCTCGACAAATACACTCGGGCCCGTCCACCAGATAGGCCTCTGTGCCGCAGCGCTCGGCCAGCTCGCGCAGGCGGTTGGAGTTGGAGCTGTTGTGGGAGCCGACCACCAGTACCAGGTCACACTCCAGGGCCAACTGACGCACGGCGTCCTGACGGTTGGTGGTGGCGTAGCAGATATCGTCTTTGCGCGGGCCCAGGATATTGGGGTATTTGGTCCGCAGAGCGTCGATCACCTTGGCGGTATCGTCCATGGACAGGGTAGTCTGGGTCACATAGGCCAGATGGTCGGGGTTCTTGACCTCCAGCGCGGCCACATCGTCCTCATCCTCAACCAGATAGATGGCACCGCCATTGCTGGCGTCGTACTGCCCCATGGTGCCTTCCACTTCCGGGTGCCCCTCGTGGCCGATGAGAACGCACTCGCGCCCCTCCCGGCTGTAACGCACCACCTCTACGTGCACTTTGGTCACCAGCGGGCAGGTCGCATCGAACACCTGCAGGCCACGATCTCGGGCTTCTTGCTGCACGGCCCGGGAGACACCGTGGGCACTGAAAATGACGATCACATCGTCCGGCACCTGCTCCAGTTCCTCCACAAACACCGCACCACGCTCGCGCAGAGTGTCGACCACAAATTTGTTGTGGACCACCTCGTGGCGGACGTAAATGGGGGCGCCAAAGACATCCAGAGCACGATTGACGATATCAATCGCCCGGTCGACACCGGCACAGAAACCGCGGGGGTTGGCGAGTTTGATTTGCATAGAGTCAGACAACCTGAGAGGTTCCGGCGGGCAGGGCCCGCGCAAAGTGAGCGCCGACGGGCGACGCGGATGTTCAGTGTACCTGAGCCGGCTCGACGTTCAAAACCGCCACTTTGAACAGGATATCCCGCCCCGCCAGCGGATGGTTGAAGTCGATCAGCACCCGCTGATCATCGAACTCCCGCACCACCCCGGGTAACTCGGCCTTCTGGGCGTCGGCGAAGGAGAGCATCAGCCCCTCTTCCAGCTCGATATCGGGGCCGAACTGATCCCTGGGCATTTCCTGCATATTACTCGGGTTATGCTGACCGAAACCATCCTCGGGGGGAATGGTGAATTCCTGCTGATCCCCCGGCATGAGCCCAAACAGCACCTTTTCGAAGCCGGGCAGCAGATTCCCGTCGCCCACAGTGAAGGTCGCGGGGTCTTTGTCAAAGTTCGAGTCGATTTCCTCGCCATCTTCCAGGCGCAGGGAAAAGTGGAGCGTGACGGTGGTTCCGGGCCCCACGGGCAGCTGTTCAGTCATGACGTTTGTCCTTGCCGAATAACATATCCAGGATCAACAGGGCGGCGCCAACGGTAATGGCCGAATCGGCAATATTGAAGGCCGGCCAGTAATAATCCTGGTAGTGCACCACGATAAAATCCACCACATAGCCCAGCACCACCCGGTCGTACAGATTGCCGATGGCACCGCCCAGAATCAGCGCAAGTGCCAGCGCCTCGTAGCGTTTTTCGCTCACCCGCGCCAGCCAGATCACCAGCACCACGCTGACCACGGCGGCCACCACGGTAAAGAACCACCGCTGCCAGCCCCCGGCATCACTCAGAAAACTGAACGCTGCGCCGGGGTTGTGCAGCAGGGTGAAATTGAAAAATGGGGTGAATACCACAGGCTCGCCATAGGTGAGTGCGGCGGATACCCAGTGTTTGCTGATCTGGTCCAGCGCAATCACGGCAATTGCCAGGGCGTACCAACGCCAAGCGGATTTAAGCATAGTGGCGTTCCTCACCCTGCCCTTCGACGTTGTCCACACAACGGGCACACAGGGTCGGGTGCTGGGCGACGCTGCCCACGTCGGCCCGGTGATGCCAGCAGCGCTCGCACTTGTCGTAGCTGGATTTTTCCACCGCGACCTTGAGCCCCTCAACATCCGTCAACTCCGCCTCGGTGGCCTCATCGAGCGGGCGCACCTGAGCGGTGGAGGTGATCAGTACGAAACGCAACTCATCGCCCAGTTTCTGCAGCACGGCTCTCAGCTCGTCGTCGGCAAAAAGGGTCACCTCTGCGCCCAGAGCGCCACCTATCACACCGTTGGCACGCTGGGTCTCCAGCACCTTGTTCACAGCATCTTTGACTTCGGCTATCTGGTGCCAATCGTCTTCGCTGAACTCGGACTCACCGGCTTCGGGCAACGCGTACCACTCGGCGGCAAACACCGGCCCCTGACGCTCACCCGGCACCAGCGGCCAGATCTCATCGGCGGTAAAACTCAAAATCGGCGCGATCCAGCGCACCATGGCTTCGGTGACATGATAGAGCGCGCTCTGGGCGGAGCGTCGCGCCAGACTGTCCGCCTGGGTAGTGTACTGACGGTCCTTGATGATATCCAGATAGAAACCGCCCAGCTCCACCACGCAGAAGTTGTGCAGTTTCTGGTAAATCAGGTGGAACTGATACTGATCGTAGGCCTTGATAATGTCGGCCTGCAGTTCCGCGGCGCGTCCGACAATCCAGCGGTCCAGCGCCACCATTTTCTCTGGTGCCACGGCGTGTTCAGACGGCTCGAACCCGTTCAGATTGGACAGCATGAAACGGGCGGTATTGCGGATGCGACGGTAAGAGTCGGCGGTGCGTTTGAGGATCTCATCGGAGACACTCATCTCGCCACTGAAATCCGTGGCGGCCACCCAAAGGCGCAAGACATCGGCGCCCAACTCTTTCATGACTTTCTGCGGCGGCACCACATTGCCCACGGATTTGGACATCTTCCGGCCCTGGGCATCTACGGTAAATCCGTGGGTAAGCACGGTCTTATAGGGCGGGGTGCCGTTCATGGCCATGGCGGTTTTCAGGGAGGACTGAAACCAGCCTCGATGCTGATCCGAGCCTTCCAGGTACAGGTCCGCCGGGTAGCGAAGATAACCGCGCTGTTCCAGCACCGCAAAGTGAGTTACGCCCGAATCAAACCAGACATCCAGGGTGTCGGTGACTTTCTGGTAGTGCTCGGCATCGTCGCCCAGCAGTTCGGCGGCGTCCAGATCAAACCAGGCATCCATCCCTTCTTGTTCAACTTTTTTGGCGACCGCTTCGATCAGTGCCGGCGTTTCCGGGTGCAGATCACCGGTTTCCTTGTGAACGAACAGGGCAATGGGCACCCCCCAAGTGCGCTGGCGGGAGATACACCAATCCGGCGAGGAGGCCAGCATGGAGTCAATGCGCGCGCGCCCCCAGTCCGGCACCCACTGCACCTGGTCGACCGCATCGCTCACCTGTTCGCGCAGCTGGTTCTTGGTCATGCTCACGAACCACTGGGGTGTGGCCCGGAAGATCAGCGGAGTTTTGGTGCGCCAGCAATGGGGGAAGCTGTGGGTGATTTTGCCCTGGGCGAGCAAGGCGCCTTTTTCTTCCAGCAGGGCGACGACTTTTTCGTCCACTTTGTAGACGTGCTCGCCCGCAAAGATCTCCACGCTGTCGCGGTACAGGCCGTTGTCGTCGATGTAGTTCAGGGTACCGATGCCGTACTTCTGGCCCACCACGAAGTCATCCATGCCATGGTCCGGGGCGGTGTGTACACAGCCGGTACCGGCGTCGGTGGTGACGTGGTCACCGCAGATGACCGGCACCTGCCGGGCGTAGAACGGATGGTGCACCTGCAGGTTTTCCAGCGCCTTGCCCGGCGTGCGCCCGACCACTGTGTAGTCCTCCAGGCCCGCCCGCTGCATCACCGATTCGAGCAGCGCTTCGGCCACCAGCAGTCGTTCGTCGCCGACCTGTACCACGACGTAGTCCAGTTCTGGGTTGACACTGACGGCCTGATTGGCGGGCAGTGTCCAGGGGGTGGTGGTCCAGATCACCAGCGACACGTCGCCGCTACCGGTCAGGCCTGGCACGGCGTGCTCCAGGGCGTGTTGATCGGTAAAGGCAAACTTGACGTCGATGGAGTAGGAGGTTTTGTCCTGATACTCAACTTCGGCTTCGGCCAAAGCGGAGCCACCCACGACGCTCCAGTACACGGGTTTGAACCCTTTGTGCAGGTGGCCCTGGTCGGCGATTTTGCCGAGCGAGCGGATGATGTCGGCTTCGAATTTGTAGTCCATGGTGAGGTAGGGGTTGTCCCACTCACCGAGCACCCCCAGGCGGATGAAGTCTTCTTTCTGGCCTTTGACCTGGCGCGCGGCGTAGTCGCGGCACTTTTGCCGGAAGGCTTTGTAATCGAGTTTGACGCCGGCTTTGCCGTGCTTTTTCTCGACGTTGTGTTCGATGGGCAGGCCGTGGCAGTCCCAGCCGGGCACATAGGGAGCGTCAAAGCCGCTGAGGGTTTTGCTTTTGACGATGATGTCTTTCAGAATTTTGTTGACGGCGTGGCCGATGTGAATGTCACCGTTGGCGTAGGGGGGGCCGTCGTGCAGGATGAAGGGTTCGCGACCGACCCTTGCCCGGCGGATTTGCTGGTAGAGGTTGTCTTTCTGCCAGCGTTTGAGCATTTCGGGCTCGCGCTGTGCCAGGTTGGCCTTCATGGCGAAGGCGGTGTGGGGCAGATTCAGGGTTGCTTTGTAGTCGCTCATAATCGTCAATTCGCCAAGTATTTGTGGCTTTCGCGGAGGTAAGTCAATTCGCTTCGTTAGTTCAGTCCGGTCCGGTGCGGGGTAACCCCTTTCAAGACACGCCGTAAATACGTCCCTGTAGGCTCGAATCGCCGGTCCCCGGCTCCACGGTCTTGAAAGGGGTTACCCCGCACCGGACCTCCGTGCAAAATTGCAGTCAGGTGGTTTTAACTACCCTTCTTTAAAAAACTGCTTTGCTTCTGCAATATCTTTCTGTAGCTGCTCTTGCAGTTTGTCGATTGATTCAAACTTCTGTTCTTCCCGCAGTTTGCGGTGAAATTCCACGTCGATGCGCTCCCCGTAGAGGTTCCCGGTGAAGTCCAGCAGGTGGACTTCGAGGATCGGCCGGGTGGAGCCGCTGACGGTGGGGCGTACGCCGACGTTGGCGACGCCCGGGTGGGCGCGGCCATCGGCCCGGTGGGCGGTGATGGCGAAGACGCCGTGCAGGGGCGAACGGTAGCGTCGCAGTTGCACGTTGGCGGTGGGTACGCCCAGCTGTCGGCCCAGTTGTTTGCCGTAGCCGACCCGTCCGCCGATGCGGTACGGGTGGCCGAGCAGTTGTTCGGCGAGGCCGAATTCGCCCGCTTCCAGCGCCTGGCGGATGCGGGTGCTGCTGATACGCGCACCAGCGTGTTCCAGGGTGCAGGTGTCGCTGACGGTGAAGCCTTGTTCCCGGCCGACGGCGGTGAGCAGCTCGAAATCACCGGCGCGGTCGCAGCCGAAGCGGAAGTCGTCGCCCACCACCAAATGGTGGATGCCGAGGCCCTGCACCAGTATGCGGTCGATGAACTGCTGCGCGGTGAGGCTGCGCAGTTCTTCATTGAAGCGCAGGCACAGGATCCGCTGTACGCCGGCGTTGAACAGCGCCTGGATTTTTTCCCGTAGACGCATCAGCCGGGCCGGGGCCCGCTCGCGGGCGAAGTATTCGTGCGGTTGGGGCTCGAATATGATGGCCACAGCGGGCTGCTGATGCTGTTCGGCGGCGTCGGTCAACTGGCGCAGGATGGCCCGGTGGCCGAGGTGCACGCCATCGAAGGTACCGATGGTCGCCACGCAGCCCCGGTGTCGGGGGCGCAGGTTGTGCAGCCCGCGTATGAACTCTTTGGGGGCCGGTTTCACAGTGATGCCCGATCGCCTCGCTCAGTCGACTTTACAAAACGCGTGAGTATACAGGAGCGGACGGGCGGGAGTAAGAGGTACAGGAGTGGGCAGAGAGACCGATTCAGGGGCCGCTTACCAACTCGGCGCCCTGGCGATGCCAACAAGAGGGGCCATGGTCCGTATTGAAGTAGCGACGAACACCGTCGATACTGAGACTGAGGTTGGCATACTGACGTTTTTTGACCTTCACCTGACTGGGACTGGCGCTCTGCCGAGCCCCCACCAGACGGTCAATCAGACCACAAATTCTCTGACGGCGCGCTCGCAAAGAGTCCCGGGTCGCATAGAGTCTTTTCAGCTTGTCGTTGCCCGGTGTGGCTAACTCTCCTCGTTGGATACAGTCCAGCGTGTCGCACACTCGTTGCCAGTTGTGCTCACACAGCGTCAACGCTTCTTTTAGCTGTCCGACCAAGCGACGCCGGCGATTCGGGCGCCCCACAGTCACCTCGGTAGCAACTCCGGCCTCGCTGCCGAGGGTGTTCGCCACCAGCGCCCGACCGGCATTAGCGCTACCGCCGATCAGACTGCCCTTCCCCGACGGCTGTCCGAGAATGATATCCCTTCCAGCCACCAGCCTGCTCTGCAGCGCGTACTCACGCACCCGTAGGTCATAGCGGGTATTGATGTACGCCAGATTGATAAATTTCGCACTCAGGGTTCCACCCGAGGTAAGGTGCGTGCGCAGGCGCAGGTCGCCGTCATGGCGTCGGCCCACCTCCTCGCCCATCACTCCGCCCAATACCGTGAGATCACCACCGGCACGGATATCGGCCTTCTCAACCATTCCGCGGATCAGGATATCTCCGGTGGCATTGAGCACGAAACCGCTGGTGACATCCCCCGCCACCTCCACAGAACCCTCAAAGTCGATATTACCCGTGGAGACGTCCACCGCCTTGAGGCGCAAAGTGGGGTCCACTCGCACGCCGTTGGATGAAAACACCGGGTGCCCCCGAATTGTCGCCCGCAGTACGTCGGCATTTTCCGGGACTGGCTCAACACTGTCGTCCTTGGCATCAAACCTCCGGTCGCGCCCCGGTATCGGTGCCAGGATTTCGCCCATGACACTCTCACCCGGTTCCCCCGGGGTCGCCGGTATACGGCGCAGCAGGGGTGTTCCCGGTTCCACCACCACAAACTCATGCAAATGCTGGAGATCAACGCGCCCCTGCTCGTCCTCCTCCAGTGCCAGTTGATCGTCCCGTGCCACCAAAGACACAAAGCGGGCGTCCTCACCCGGCTGGGGCAGGCGGGCCCGGGCCACACACAGGGATTCGGCGTGCCCCGCCTCGGCGGCATGGGTCAGGGCTCGCAGGTGAATACAGGTCTTGACGACACCCTGCGCCAGAAGCGCCTCGAGCAGGGCCTCCCGGGTCAGGCTGTGCCCGCCCCATGCCGGATGAAGGGTCAGAAAGGCCGCTTGGCCGTCCTCGGCAATTCGCCACTCCGCCCGGGCATCGCGGCGCTCGGCCAGCACCAGATCCCCGCAGCGGCCGTTATTGGCCTGCTGCACGGCCGACTCCAGGGTGGCTTGCGGAGCGAACCATTCACCATAGCCCGCCTCTGCCAAATGTGCTCTGAGACGATCGAGATCCCAGGATCGCTCTTCGGTCGACAGTTCCAGCCGCCCCTGTAGCAGGCCACGGGATTCGTCCATTGAAAGCGTGATGGCGCACGGGTTCAGTTGGGCCGCGCGCGGGTCTGCCGAGGCAGATCCGGCGGGGGTCGGCGCCTCTTGAGGGGCTGGAGCGCCCTTTTGGGGAGCGGGCGCACCAGACGTTGTGGATTCACGATTGTCGCCCATATCAACAATCGTAGCACATACGGCTCAAACTGCCAGTTTTCAGTGGTTCGAGCGAAATTCACTGAATTTTATGCCGAATATACGCAAACTCACGCCGTATACCACCAGCCCGAGAGTACACAATACCGCCAGACGCCAACCTCTCTGCCACCAGAACCAGTCCTGCCAGTCTGACCAGACCGACAGGCCACCCACCAGCGCCGCCACCATGAGGGCATTGGCGCCCCCAAACGATAGCAGACGCCGAGCCCAGCCGGGCACTTGCCGGTAAACGCCGAGCCGACGCAGGCCCCGGAACAGCAAATAGGCATTCAGGTAGGCGGAAACAGCCGTCGCCAATGCCAACCCCACGTGACCAATATTGAAGATCAAATAGAGCGGCAATACGAACGCCACGTTGAGCACCATGTTGGCGAGCATGGCGTAGATGCCGATACGCACCGGGCTTTTCATGTCCTGACGGGCAAAGTAGCCCGGCGCCAACACCTTGATCAACATGAAGGCCAGCAATCCGAGCGCGTAGGCTCGCAAGCTGTAAGAGGCCATCTGCATATCCCGGACCGCCGTTTCGCCGTATTGGAACAACGTCATCAGAATGGGCTCGGCCAGGAGTATCAGCGCCAGGGTTGCCGGCAGCGCCAGCACCAGAACGCTGCGCACCGCCCAGTCCAGGGTAAGACTGAAGGTCTCCGGATCTTCGGCCGCGTGCTGGCGGGAGAGGCTCGGCGTAATCACCGTCGCCAAGGCGATACCAAACACTCCCAGGGGCAATTCCACCAGACGGTCTGAGTAATAGAGCCAGGACACGCTTCCCGTCGGGAGAAACGAGGCCAGCACCGTATCCAGCAACAGGTTGATCTGGCTGACCGATACGCCAAACAGCGCCGGTGCCATCAACCAGAGAATGCGTTTGACGCCCGGGTCCCGCCAATCCACCTTGGGTGCGGGCAGTAGGTGAACACGCTTCAGGAAAGGCAACTGGAACAGCAACTGCACCACCCCGGCCGCCATCACCCCCCAGGCCAGGGCATAGGCCGGCGTATCCATGTTTGGCGCCACCACCAGCGCTGCCAGAATCAGACTCACGTTGAGTAGCACCGGGGTAAAGGCGGGAATCGCAAACCGGTCGTAACTGTTGAGAATAGCTCCGGCAAAGCCTGTCAGGGATATCAGCAGCAGGTAGGGAAAGGTCACCCGCACCATATCCACGGTCAGGGCGTATTTATCGGGATCGTTCAGCCAAAAACCGGGGGCAAAAAGCCCAGTGACCAGCGGGGCCCCCACCACGGCCAGCACCGTGACCGAGACCAGTACCAGCCCAAGGCAGCCGGCTACCCGGTCCACCAGGGCCTTCACCGCCTCGTGAGCTCCCTTTTGCCGATATTCCGACAACACCGGCACAAAAGCCTGGGCAAAGGCGCCCTCGGCGAACAACCGGCGCATGAAGTTGGGGATCTTGAAGGCCACAAAAAAGGCGTCCGCCCCGGCCCCCGCCCCGATGACCCGGGCAAAGACCATATCCCGTACCAACCCGAGCACCCGTGAGAGCATGGTAAAGGCGCTGACCAGCGAGCTGGAGCGCAACAGGCTCGGTGCCTTGGCCTCGGAGGCCGATGCGGACGTTTGGGGTTCAGTCACAATCCTTCCTGCAGTCAGAGACGACAGGCGCATTATCCACACTCCCCGCCGGGAGATACAGCCCATTCCCTGATTGGCAGTAAAATCCCTCTCAATTGTTGATAATCTAAACGATAACTATTACTATTTGCGAAAATTAACGAAGCGGAGTTCCTATGTACAAGTTAGCGCTTTTGCCAATCGCCCTGGTGGCAGCCACCCAAAGTCTCGCCCAGACAGCCCCCGTCACCGAGGAGTTTATTGTCACCGGCCGGGCCCAGACCCTTTACCGGGTCTCTGAGTCGTCAGTCTCAACCCGACTGTCCGCCGACCTGACCCGGGTACCGGCGTCGGTCCAGGTGCTCAACAAGGATCTGATCCAGGACCAGGGCGCCCGGGATGCGCGGGACTTGTACCGCAGTATCAGCGGTGTCAACTTCTTCAGTTACTCCGGTGTCAGCTTCCGGGGCTTCCGTCAGGATGAAGTTCTCTATGACGGCCTGCGCGGTGACCCCTATGCCGGCTTCTCCGTCCCTCGCCTGTTCGGTGTGGATCAGGTGGAAGTGCTCAAGGGCCCCAGCGGCGCCGTCTACGGTGCGGGCCAGCCCGGTGGGTTGATCAACTACAACACCAGCCAGGCTTCGCTAGACTCTTACGCTCGCGCGCAAATCATCGCGGGAAATTATGACCTGACCGGCGTCAACGTTGAGGCCACCGGTGCTTTTGACGGCAGCGATCTCGGCTACCGCGTGGCCATGCTCAAGGAAACCGAAGAGCCGTTCCGTAATAACACCACCAATGAGAACGACCAGGGCGACCTGGGATTGGTGTGGGAACCTTCGGGCAACACCCGGGCCCTGTTCAAATACTCCTTCGTGGACCAGACCCTGGGGGGCAATCGCCTTCGGGGGGTTCCCATTGATGAGGCCGGTGAATTTCTGGTGGATACCCGTTGGAACCACAACGAGGTCACCGACTTCCTCTCTCTGGAAGCGGATATTCTCTACAGCCGACTGCAACACGCCTTCAGCGACAACCTGAGCATCGACCTGGCCGCCCGCTACTATGACAACCAGGAAAAGCAGAACTACCATGAGCCCCGAGGCCTGTATGACTCCAATGGAGACGGCACCCGCGACATGATGAAGCGCCAGTTCCGGGATCAGGTGCGCAATAATGAAGGACTGTCGGCCTACGCCAATCTGATTACCGCGTTTGACACCGGCAGTGTCGAACACGAGTTTCTGATGGGGGCGGAAATCTTCGACCAGCAGGACGACTTCAAAGCCAAGCGCGGCGCCCCGATCGAGGACGGCGGCGTGGTGCCCCCACTCAGTCTGTACGACCCGGTCTACGGCCAGACGTCACGGGCCCAATACGGCCTGGACGACAACCCCTGGGAAACCCCTCGCAAAAGCGAACAGAGGCAGACTGGCGTCTATGTGCAAGATCTGATGCGATTGTCTGAGCAGTGGGACCTTTTGGCCAGCTTGCGTTTTACCCAATTTGAGAGCGATGGCGACAGTGTCGAAAAAGACAGTGATGAGGCCCTGACCTACCGCTTCGGCGGTGTCTACCACGTGAACCGTTCCGTCAACCTGTACGCCAGCATCAGCGAAGGCTTCGTCCCCCAGTCGGCGGGCAGCCAGGATCCGAGAGCGGGTGGCCCCTTCGACCCCGAGGAAAGCGAGCAGTTTGAAGTGGGTGCCAAGCTGGAGTTGTTCGAGGGGCGCGCCCGCCTCAACCTGGCCGCCTACGAGATCGAGCGACGCAACGTGCTGCAGGCCGACCCGGCCGGGGATGTCGACGACGACGGTATTGACGATCTGATCCCCGTCGGCCGGGTGCGCAGCCGCGGCGCCGAGCTGGACCTGAGTGCGGACCTGCTGCCCCAGTGGACCCTGACCTTCAACTACGGCTTCAACGATGTGAAGGTCATTGAAGCGACCAGCGGCATCACCAACGCCACTGGCGACGACTTCGCCAATACCCCGGATCATCAGGCCGGTCTCTGGACCCGGTACGATTTTCTGAGCCTCAACTCCGCCATCGCGTTCGGAGCCGAGTATAAAGGTGAGCAGATCGGTATCCAGGGTGACCCGGTGAACGACTACACGGTGTTCGACGCAAGCTGGCAAAGCCAGTTTGAGGCCTGGAAGCTGCAGATCAACCTGCGCAACCTGTTCGACAAAACCTACGCGGAGAGCGGCTTCATTACCCGCACCGGCCATTTCCCCGGGGAACCCCGTCGGGTCACGGTCACCCTGAGCCGCGAGTTCTGAGGTGTCTCCCGAAGCCTCCAGGCCACGCGCCCGCTCCGGCGGGCGACGTCGCTGGTTCAACCTGCACTCGTGGGTGGGCCTGAAGTTCAGCCTGCTTTTCTTTTTCGTCAGCCTGACCGGCACCCTCGCGGTTTACGCCTACGAACTGGACTGGCTGTTCACCCCTGCCCTGCGCGTGCAGGCCCCGGAAAGTGGCGAGGGTGCCGAGCGCCAACCACCCGGCACCCTGCTCGCCGCCGCCCTCGAGGAGTATCCCGGGTGGCAACCGAGCTTTATGTATCTCAACCTGCCCGACTACATGGCCGCGGAACTGATTGCCGTGAACGAGGACGGCGAACGGCGGCGAATCTACGTCAATCCCTACACCGCCGAAGTGCAGGGCCATGCCAACTGGTACAACGCCCACCGGTTTCTGCGCGAGGCGCACCGCCACCTGATGCTGCCGCTGCAATGGGGACTCACCATAGTGACCCTGCTCAGCTTTCCGTTGCTGCTGTCGATGATCTCCGCCTTCCCCATTTTCAAGCGCTGGTGGCGTGGCTTTTTCAAACCACCGAAACGCCGGGAGCCACCCCGACGCTGGTGGGGCAACCTGCACCGCTGGCTGGGCCTGTGGAGCCTGCCGTTCATTCTGGTGATCGGCCTCACCGGCGTCTGGTATCTGGTGGAAAAATGGGGGGGCGGTGCGCCCGCCGCAGCCGCCGAGCTGCGCCCGCTGCCCGAGGCCAACGCCCTGCCCCGGGACGCGGACACACTCAACCGGGCCATTGAGCGAGCCCTGACCCCCTGGCCGGACTATCAGTTGGACAGCCTCTGGTTCCCGGGTGAAAACCAGCCGCTGATCCTTCAGGGGCAGGAGAAGGCTCTGCTGGTGCGCCCCCGAGCCAATACGCTGGTCATTGATCCGAAGACGGGCGAATCCTTCGGTCGCGTGCACGGCGAACAACTCAATTTGCACCAACGGATCGCCGAGGCAGCCGACCCACTGCACTTCGGCACCTTCGGTGGCCAGCTCACCCGCTTCCTGTGGTTCCTGTTCGGCCTGATGCTCACCACCCTGGCCGCCTCCGGCGCCTGGATTTACACCCTTCGCCTCACGTCCGGACGCTCCCACCGGCCGCGTAGGGCGGGTAAGCCCAAGGGCGCACCCGCCGTTCCCCGCCGAACCGGTGTAGTGCCACGCTCGCCCTGGCGCACCCTATGGCAAGGCCAACTCCTCCCCTGGCCCCAGATGGCCCTGATTTTGACCTGCCTGATCCTGGCTCTGGTCAATATCGGGAGTTGACAATGAGCCGCCCGACCAATACTGTATAAAAAAACAGTAATGACCCAGGAGGTAAACCATGGCTGTAGTCGCCGTTTGGAAATGTGATCGGGATGGCAAGATGTTTGACGATAAGAAAGCCGCGGAAGCGCACGACAAAATGCTGGAGCTGGCCGCCAATATCACCCAGTTGATCGAAAACTCGGTGGAAGGCATCAGCGAAGCACACAGTGAGGCCATTGGCCTGTTGCTCGCCGAACGCAGTGACCTGTTGGCCAAGGCCTGCAAGGGCAAGCCGGAAGTGTTGCTGGAAGGAACGGAAGACCAGAGCGCAAATGTCACGCCTCTGGCCTCCAATCAATAACGACCCCTCGCGTCTCACTCGCTCAGGGACTGAGCGGTCACCCTTCACAGCTCCAGGTAGATTCTCAGGCTGGAGCGCTCCTGATGATGATCGTGATGATCATGACTTCTTGAATGATAACGATACGCGTCGTCCCGATAGTTTTCGTAACGATGGTGATACGCGTCATGTTCGCGTTCCCGGCGCCACTTCCTCACTTCACGCGCTCTCTCCCGCTCCCATTTACGGGCTTCTCGCGCGCGCTCTTTATGGTGTTTTTTGTGCTCCCAGGCCGCCGCATGAGGCGGTGGAGCGGCATGTAATGCCACCGGAGCCATCAGCACCAGACCAGCCAGCGTAGCAGACAATAGGGTTTTCATACTCAACACCTCCAGATCGGTCATTTGAAACAGTGGGTCCAGTATGCCTTCGGGATTCTGAACTCAGTCTGAACGGGGTACACCTCTATTACCCACCATGAACAGCGCGCCGCATTGGTGCTCTTGCAGCAATTAGCGCACAGCTTCCGTGCACACGGTCTCTTTTCAGGCGAACCAGAAGTGAGCACACAATTACAAAAAGCGCCCTACGTTGGGGCAGCTGCATTCGGGGAATGCCAAAATTCGGCTCCTCCTTCACATACCGCCACTTTTTCTTCAGATGTTTTTCTGCGTGGCACGACGGTTGCAGATCACCAATTACCAACGGGTGAAGCAGGTCTTTGCAACTCAGGTATCACCGCCTCAATTCAGGAGAAACAACTTCATGGCCTATATCGAACCGAGTGAATTCGTCACCAAGATGGTGGATTCCGGCGAACAGAAAGTGTACATGTCCAACAAGGACACCTTGATCCGCGCCTTTATGGCCGGCGCCATTCTGGCGCTGGCCGCCATGTTTGCCATCACCGTCATGGTCAATACCGGCTCCCCCCTGTTGGGCGCGGTACTTTTCCCGGTGGGCTTTATCATGCTTTACTTGATGAAGTTCGACCTGTTGACCGGTGTGTTTACGCTGGTGCCCCTCGCCTACCTTGATAAACGCCCCGGGGTGACGCTCAATCAGGTCCTGCGCAACTGGGGGCTGGTATTCCTCGGCAACTTTGCCGGCGCACTGACCGTGGCCGTGGGCATGTCGTTCATTCTGACCTATGGTTTCAGCATTGATGGCGGCGAGATTGCCGCCAAGGCGGCCCAGATTGGTGAGTCGCGTACCGTCGGCTACAAGGAGCACGGTCTATCGGGCTGGATGACCATTTTCATTCGCGGTATTTTGTGCAACTGGATGGTTTCCATGGGTGTGGTCGGCGCCATGATTTCCACCTCCGCCGGCAGCAAAATGGCCGCCATGTGGATGCCCATCATGCTGTTTTTCTACATGGGCTTTGAGCACTCCATCGTGAACATGTTTCTGTTCCCGTTCGGTCTGATCATGGGCGGTGATTTTTCAATCGCCGATTATTTGCTCTGGAATGAATTACCTACCGTTCTGGGCAACCTGATTGGCGGCTTTCTGCTCGTGGGCCTGCCGCTGTATTACACTCACGTGCGCACCAGCCCCGCACGTCGGTTGGCTTAACCGTAGAGACTCGGGCCGCCGTTTCACCACGACGGCCCGCCTCTTATGACTGACCCCCTAAGCATTCGCATCGGCCAGTACACGCATTCCGGCCACAAACCCGTGAACCAGGATTTCGTCGGCGCCCGCTTACCCACCGGTGCCACGCTGGGGCACAAAGGGGTGGTGCTGGCCATTGCCGATGGAATCAGCTCCAGCCAGGTCAGTCAGGTCGCCAGCGAAACCGCCGTCAGCGGTTTCATTGAAGACTACTACTGCACACCGGAAGCCTGGTCGGTCAAACAGTCGGCGGAGCGGGTTCTGCAAGCCCTCAACGCCTGGCTGTTCGCGCAAACGCGCAATAGTCCGTACCGATACGAGCGGGACAAAGGCTACATCTGCACCTTCAGCACGCTGATTTTCAAAGCCCGTCAGGCCCACCTGTTGCACGCCGGAGACACGCGAATCTACCGGCTGGCGAAACAAAACCTGGAACCGCTGACGGAAGATCATCGCCGTTGCGTGGATATCGACACCCACTACCTGACCTCGGCGTTGGGGGCTCATCCTCATCTGCGTTTCGACTATCACCAGCTCGACCTTGAGCCGGGAGATATCTTTATTCTCGCCAGCGATGGGGCTTATGAGTTTTTTGACGCCGCGAACGTCGCGCAGGTCATCGACGCCCAGCGGGATGACCTCAACGGCGCGGCCAGAACCCTGGTGGAGCAGGCACTGGCCTGCGGCAGCCGAGATAATCTGAGCGTTCAGATTGCCCGGGTGGAAGCACTGCCAGCCCCCTCGGTGGGGGAGCTTTCCCGCCAGGCCTCGCTACTGGCTCTGCCCCCTGCTCTGGATGCGGGTACGGATTTTGACGGGTATCGGATTCTTCGCTCGCTCTATATCAGCAGCCGCAGCCATGTCTACCTCGCCCGGGACACCCTCAATAATGGCCCCGCGGTCATCAAAGTCCCGGCCATGGAAGGAAGAGACAATCCGCACTATCTCGAACGCTTTTTAATGGAGGACTGGATCGCGCGGCGGTTTAACCACAACCACCTGCTTAAAGCCGCACGTCGGGAGCAAGAACGCGGCTTTCTGTACGTTGCGACGGAATACCTTGAGGGACAGACCTTGAGTCAGTGGCTGAAAGATAACCCCAATCCCGATCTGGCCAGGGTCCGGGATATCGTGCAACAGGTTGCAAGCGGACTGCAGGCCTTTCACCGTCAGGCCATGGTGCATCGCGATCTGCGCCCGGATAACCTTATAATAGACGCTCAGGGAACGGTAACAATTATTGATTTCGGGTCCGCCAGGGTTGCGGGTATTCATGAGGAACGAGAGGCTGACAGAGTGATTTATGGAGCCGCTTTATACGCCGCCCCGGAATATTTTCTCGGAGAGCCAGGAGATTCTCGCAGCGATCTCTATTCACTGGGCGTGATCGCCTATCAGATGCTGACGGGTAAGCATCCCTATGGACCCCAAGTGGCCCGGACCCGAACCCGCGCCGAACAACACAAACTGCGTTACCGCAGTGCTCAGGAACACCAGCCTTCCATTCCCGACTGGGTGGATGAGTGCTTGCGCAAGGCCACGCAGATCAGTCCGCACAAGCGCTACACCGAGCTATCCGAGTTTATCTATGATCTTAACAACCCAAACCCCGCGTTCGTTCGAAAGTCGCGACCGCCGTTGATTGAGCGTAACCCGGTGTTGTTCTGGCAGGGTGTGTCGTTGATTCTGTTGGTCATGGCGATCGCGCAGTTTGCGTATTTTAGGTGACGGCGGATGGAGTCTGGTTGGGTGGCGGCGGATGCGCGACGACGTCGCTTATCCGCCCTACGCGACCCAGCGTGTTCCCTAATCGCCACCCCAGGCCCGATTCATCACCAGGTAGCTGAACGACGCGGACCAGGTGATCATCATAAAACCCACCAGAGCCTCGGTACCGGCGAGAAATCGTATATCTCCGGCAGCAGACAAATCGCCCCACCCCACCGTGGTGTAATTCGCAGCCGAAAAATATACGCAGTCGAGCAGCGTCAGTTCACTGTACCCCTGAATCACTCCGTAGCCATCCAACCCCAACAACAACCAGAACACAAAACCGAACATCCAGATTTCAACCACATGGGCGAACAACAGAACAAACATGGTGAGCAGCACGACCGGTCGGGTCCGGTGGTTGCGACCAAAGCGTCGGTGTCGGTCGATATGCCAGCGGTTGAGCCACTGGATCACTTCGTAATGAAACACCACCCCCAGGGCCACCACGACCGCCGTGGCCACTACGGTGATAACTGAAGAGCTTACGCCAAGGTTCATCAACAGTCTCTCCAATGACGGATCGCTAACCGTTTACGCCACATGACCTGCCAGCCTTGAACGGTCAGGTGCCGATCACGCCACCGTCGTTTTTGGTGATCAGTACTGTGGTGGACCGCGGCCGGGTTTTACCATCGCTGGCCGGGTAGCTGATACCAGGGTGTTGGACATTGATCCACATCGCGGTGCCATCCGGCGTCGCGGTAATACCGGTGATTTCGCAGCCGGACGGGCCGGTCAGAAAACGGCGCACCTCCCGGGTCACCGGATCGGCGCAGAGCATCTGATTAGTGCCCATGGCATCGTATACCGACTTGCCGTCACTGAAGTCCGTCTGAATCCAGAGACGCCCCTCAGGATCAAACCAAAGGCCATCAGGGCTGGCAAAAATATCGCCTTTGACGGTGCCGTATTGATGATCGGTTTGCCAGCTTTCTCCGGCTGGAGGCTGTTCTCCGGCGAGCAGAAACAGCTCCCACTGAAAGGTGGTGGCGGCCGGGTGGCGCTCCGCTTCGCGCCAGCGCAGAATCTGCCCATGGTGATTTTCCGGGCGCGGGTTGGCGGCGTCGACCGGCTCGTTCGGATCGACACCCCGATCGGTGTTATTGGTCAGGGTCACGTAGCCATCGCGGGTGAAGGGGTTCACCGCCGTCCACTCGGGGCGATCCATGGGGGTTGCGCCCACCGCATCGGCCGCACTGCGCAAATTGATGAGCACATCGACCTGATCGCGGAAGCCATCTGTTTCGGTGAGGCCCGGCGCCCCCCAGACCAGCGGGCGCCACTCTCCGGTGCCATCTTCGTGATAGACCGCAACGTATACCGTTCCCTTGTCCAGAAGATTCCGGTTGGCCTTCGGGTTCTCGGCATCAAAGCGGCCATCCGGCACAAACTTGTAGACGTATTCGCCCCGGGTATCATCGCCGGAATAAAACGCGAGGGTGCCATCCGGATGTTGAACACAGGTGCAGCCTTCGCGCACAAGGCGACCGAACGCCGTGCGCTTGACCGGTTTGGCCTCGGGGTCAAACGGATCCACTTCCACCACCCAGCCGAATCGGTTGGGTTCGTTCACATAACCACCGTGAGGCTGATCGGCCCGAGGCGTCGCATCAAAGCGCGGGTCGGCGGACTCCCAGTAGTTGTAGTGGCTGTTGGGCCCGGCAGAAATGCCGTAGCGGTGATGCGCCCGGCGTTGCACGTGGTCCTGTTCGTCGCGATTGACGAAGTAGTTTTTCCAGTTTTCTTCGGCAATCAGGTAGGTGCCCCAGGGGGTCACCCCCATGGAGCAGTTGTTCAGAGTTCCCAGCACTTCCCGCCCTTGCGGATCGTCGACGGTTTTCATCGCCTCGGCCCCGGCGGCCGGGCCGCTGATAGCCATGGGGGTATAGCCGGTCAGGCGACGGTTATAGCGCGACGGGTACACCCGCTGCCAATCGCCCCGGGTATCCTTGCGCAATTCAATAATACTCAGTCCGTGACCTGCCTGTTCCTTGCGAACTTCATCGAACGGCCTTACCCGCCGGCCTTGTTCATCTTCGGTGACGGTGGGGCCATCGGGGTGAATCGTCGCGTTGATGTACTCGTGGTTGATCACCAGCAGGCCACGCTCATTGGGCGCATCCGGAAACGGGAAAAAATGCATACCGTCGTGGTTCTGACCCGACTGCAGGGCCTGCTCGGCCCAGGTGTTCTGCGCATTGGGATGCCATTCGGGCGCCCCGTTTTCCACTGGATCTCCCCAACTGAAAAAGGGTCGGGCCGTGTAGCCCTCGGGCACATCCACCCGGTCGTAATCCGGATCACTCGCCACCGGCACCGGCTTGAACCCGATGGCCGGGCGTGGACTGTCCCGGAAGGCGGCGGGCACACCTTCCCGGCTGGCGCAGGCGCTGAGCAGGGTGGACGCCGCAAAGTGGCCGGCCAACAGGCCCAGGCCACCTTTCAGAACCCGGCGCCGGGCGTGGCTGACCTGATTGAGGTGTCGGTTATCACTGGGGTTTACCGGCGTATCATCAACATCGCGGGCCGGATCGGCGCGCTGAATCAGGATCGAGTGGTTCATCGCTATCGCTCACCTTTACTTGAACATCGGGGGAAAATCACCCAGCTACTCCGGGTATGCTGCACGCTTTTGCCAAAAAGTACCAGATGAGCCCCGGTAGAATCGCGTCAGGTATCCGTCCTGGGCTCCTCAGACAGGGAAACAATCCGCTCCCACAGCGCGTTGGTCCACCGGGCCAACTCGTGAATGAACGGCTCCCGCACCAGTGCGGGGTCGATACACCAGCGATCGATATCCGGATGCCCCACGGCGGCATACTCCCAGTCGATCAGGTACAGACCGTCTCCGGTTTCCAAAACATTCTCGGGAATCAGATCATGATGGGTCAGGACTGCCGGCCAATCCGCCCGATCAAACGCCAGCAGCGTTTCTCGAAACCGCCACCAGCTCGAGGCCAGCCCCGCGTCTATCACGCCTGCGCTTTCCAATTGCTGCCAATAGTGGTCCAGGTAAGCGGTGTAGGAGCGACGGGGCGTCCCCGGGGCCAGTGCCTGCGCCGCTCCCAGGCACTCCATTAACCGGCGGCGCTGTCGGGGGGCCTGAAAATCGGCATCACTCCAGGTGCGCCCGTCAATATGCGGAAAAACCGTAAAGTCCCGCAGCGGTGACCAATAGCAGGCTCCCTGAGTCAATCCCGCCCCGGCGACGGCTTCAATAATCGTGGCCTCCTGCGCCCGGTCAATTCCAAGGCGCGGGCCTCGGGGATTGTTCAGGCGGAGCAGCAGATCATGACTCAGTCCTGGCGCTCGCAGGCGAAAGCTGCGATTGGTGCGCCCGCCTTCGACGGGACCGAGGACACAGGGGGTATCGGTAAGCGGCAATGGCCACTCCCGCCAGGTCGCCAGTGCGGTTTCGAGGCGGGTAAACGCGTCAGGCACAGGCCGCTTCCTCAGCGCGTTCACGGCTCTGGCCGCGATAGTCACGAACCCAGCTCAGCCAACCAAAGACCGAGATGATCAGGTACAGCGCCATCAACAGCGCGGTCAGGTACAGACTGCGCTCCCAGAGGATGATCATTTGCAGGCTGTTGATCACCATCCAGTACAGCCAGTTTTCCAGAACCTTGCGGGCCACCATATAGGTGGTCACCACGGCGGCCCAGGTGGTGAAGGAGTCCAGATAGGGCCAGGCGGCCTGGGTGAACATTGTCAGCCAGGTACCGGAGGCCAGGCTGACCAGCACAATGCCCCCGATCACCAGCAGGTGGGTTCGCCAGCGCCAGGTCTGCACCGGCAGTTCTGTATCCCCCCGGCCGCCGAGACGCCACTGCCACCAACCGTAAACGGCCATGGCCATGTAGTAGACGTTAAGCCCGGATTCCATCAGCAGGCTGACGTTCCAGTAGAGCGCGGTGTAGATGGCGGTGCTCAGAAAGCCCGCGTACCAGCACAGGGCGTTCTGACGCACGGCCAGTACCAGGTAGGCCAACGCGAGCGTTACCGCGACCAGTTCCCAGCCGAGCCACTGGGACCAGGTGTCAGCCACTTGTTGGGTGATGTCGTTCATCCGTTCAGGGCTTCCATTAGCTCAACGCTTCGTAGTTGGGCAGTAATTTGGTGACGAATACGGCTTTGCCATACTGTTCGTAACTGTATTTGATGCCGTCGCGCAGGATGTCCATGACGCGGTCGTAGTCGCCGGTGATGATGGTGCAGGTGGGCACGGTCTGAATCAGAATGCCCTCCTTCTGGTTGAGCCAGTCGATGAACCCTTTGATGGGCGGAATGTAGTCGCCATTAAACGGGTACATACTGATTTCTACGGAGAGTTTCATGGTGTTGCCTCTCTACTCGGAATATTTTGATTAGATGTTGGTGGCGCGTCGGTCCGGTGCACTGACCCAAGACACGCCGTACATACGTCCCTGTAGGCTCGGATCGCGGGTCCCCCGCTCCACGGTCTTGGGTCAGTGCACCGGACCGCCACTTCGCCGGACGTCTGACCCCGTTTCAAACTTGCATTGTTAAGCTTTTTAGCTGCATGGGCGTTTCGATAAGTCGGTGTCAGAAACCTTGGATCAGGACCGTAGAGCGGGGGACCCGCGATCCGAGCCCCCAGGGATGGGTTTACGGCGTGTCCTGATCCAAGGTTTCTGACACCGACGCCACCACAACTCACAAAACACTAAAATCGCAAGGTCAAATCAACACCCACAACCCGCGGTTCGCCGAACTGATAATAGGGCTTGGTTTCGTAACCATCCCGCGGGTCGTTACCGAAGGCGCCGAAGCCCCGGGTTTTGACGTCCTCATCGGTCAGATTGCGGCCCCAGAGCGCCACCTCCCAACTATCGGCGCGATAACCGATTCGGCCATTCAATAATTCATACGCATCGGACTGCGCCTCGTGGCGGCTGGAGAAATAGAAATCATCTTTGCCCTCCAACTCCACGCGAGCATACCAGTGCTCCGTCAGGTTAAACAGCGCACCCACCGCGAATTGATAGCTCGGGGCATGGGGCAGATCGTGGCCGCTCAGATCCTCCGGCTCACCGGTTTCCTCGTTGGCACCAACGTGTGCGAAGCTCTGAAAGTCATCAAATTCGCTATCGAGCAAGCCCACGCTGGCAAACACCTCGGTCATGGAATTGAGTCGGGCGTTAGCTTCAAACTCCAGTCCCCGAGCGCTGCCTGCCGCGGCGTTGGTGGTGTAATCGATAAAGCTGCAGGGGCAGTTATCGCCTTCGTCCGGGACCACCCGGGACTGCTTGGTCTGCACATCGTCCCGGTCCTGATAAAACACCGCCACGCGGGTCTGCAGGGCGCCATCGAGCGCCTCACCTTTCCAGCCCGCTTCGTAGTTCCACAGGGTTTCGGTGTCAAACTCCCGCTCATTCGCCGCCAGCGTCTGACTGCTGTTGAAGCCGCCGGCCTTGAAGCCGCGCGAGGCCAGGGCATACCACAGGTTATCCGCTTCGTCCCGATATTCCAGCGCCAGCTTGCCACCCCACATGTCTTCCGACGGGCTGAACACGGCGCCGTCGCTGTCGGCGTAGTCGGCATCGCGGGTTTCATGGCGCAGGCCGGTTTTCAGGGTCAGGCGCTCGGCCAGAGGAATATCCAACTGGCCGTAGAGCGCTGTGTTCCCGGTGCTGAAGGCGCTTCGGAAATCCTCTTCCAGGTAGGTGTACTCGCGACGTAAGTCCTCACTCTGATCCCGGTAGTAAGTACCGACCACCCAGCCCAGCTCATCCTCTGCATTGCGCGACACCAGGCGCAGATCGACGCTGGTGTTGTCATTGTCCCGCAGATAATTATCAAAGGAGTTGTAGCCGTCGAAAACACACTCGAAGTCGACACAGATATCTTCGTAAGCCCAGTCTTCATCGTAGCCATATTCGAGATCGGACTGGGCGTGGCTGACCAGCGCCTCCACATCAAACGCCTCGGTAGCCTGCCACTTCAAGCGCACCGAACCGGCGGTGCTCTCCTGGCGGTCGTGGCCCGGCTGGTCTGACAGGGTGGTGCGGGTGTTGTCCAGGGAGAAGCCGTCATAACCATTGTCGACATCAACGTAGAAAGCCGTCACGTCGACCGTGAGGTCAGCGCGAGGCTGCCAACGCAGTTTGCCTCGCAAGGTCTGCTCATCGATATCGGCATTATCGTCAGTGCCAAGATAGGCATTTTCCTGATAGCCGTCACTGAGGGTGGTGCCGGCCGCCAGGCGATAGCTGAGCGTGTCCGATACCGGGCCGCTGATGACGCCGCTGGCGGTGCGGGTGTTGTACTCGGCCACCCCCAGGCTGGCCGAGGCTTCGAACGACTCGGTGGGCGCGCCCGAGACCATATTGATCAGGCCCGCCATGGCATTGGCGCCATAAAGCGTGCCCTGAGGCCCTCTCAGCACTTCAATCTGCTGGATGTCCAGGGTGGTGGCGCCGGCGCCAATGCCGGTCATATCAATACCGTCGATGATCAGGCCAACCGATGGGTTGACCGGCTCGACGAACTGACTGCGCTCACCGATACCGCGAATCTGGAAGAAACGCGCCCGGGAAGTGCCGGCGGAAAAATTGACGTTGGGCGCGGTATTCAGCACCTGGGACAGGTGATCGGCGCCGCGTTGGCGGATGGTGTCGGCATCGATGACCGAAGCGCTGGCGGCCAGATCCAGCAAGCCGGACTGGCGAAAATCGGCCGTGACCAGAATTTCTTCATCGATCTGGGCCACATCCTGTGCCTGAGTGCTGACCGTCAAAAGCGCGGCCGTCAAAGCGGAAAGCGAAAAGCGTGTCGGGTTCATGGGCAGAGTCTCCAAAACAACGTTTAAGTGGAGACCCGGTATGCGAGCGGGAGTGTGCTGGAACGCTATTTATTGTGGCGGGCCAAGGGGCTGGCCCACGGCACCCTACGACTATTTCGAGGGCGCTGGTTCCTCTTCCTATCCCTACGCCGGCATTAACCGGATCAGGTTCAACGGGTCCGCTCTGGGGTCAGAGCGTCTCAGGTACATGACCTCCCCGAGGAGTGGCGCCAATTCTAACGCGAATGAGGGGCTATCGCCAAACGATCAATCCTCCTGCCAGACCCAGTAGCTGGCGCCGGCCACCAACACCGCCGTCACCAGCAGCCCCACCTGAATCACGACCGTCAACGGCGTTGCCAGCAGCGCCCCCGCCAGGGCATAGGCCCAGGTTGGGGCGGGAATCAGTACCAGCGCCAGCAGACCGGCCAGTCCCGCCATCAACAGCACCCAGAGGACTCTGGACAAACGCCCCGCGCGGCGCGCTGGCAGGCGGTGCATCACCGCATCGGTAAAACCGGCGTCGTCAATGTGGTCGCTGTTACGCTGCAGCGTCTGGCTCAGCCACGCGTCCAGTTCGTGCTCGTCGTTGGGAATATCGGATTTCATTGTGCCGTCTCCTGCCAGGATGACAGATGGGTTCTCAGAGCCTTTTTACCACGGAGCAGGTGGGTTTTCACGGTGCCAAGGGGAATGCCCATCACCTCGGCCACCTCTTCCTGGGTGAGCTCTTCCTCCAGGCTCAGGCGCAGGGCCCACTGTTGGGGCTGACTCAATCGGGCCATGGCCGCCTCCAGGTCGCGCCGGGCGTCCAGGGAGCCGGCATGCCCCGCCTGCACCTGATGACCGTCCAGCTCCGGCGTGGCGTCCTCCAGTTCAACCTTGGTCCAGCGCTCCCGTGCCAGCCGCTTCTGGCTGGCTGCCAGATTGAACGCAATGCGATACAGCCAGGTGGAAAAACGCGCTTCGCCCCGAAAGCTGTGCAGCGAGCGGTAGACCTTGATGAACACCTCTTGGGCCAGATCGTCGGCCGCCGCCTCATCCCCGTTGCACAGGCGCCGGGCCCAACGGCGAACCGGCGACTGATAGCGCAGAACCAACTGCCGGAAGGCGTGCTGGTCCTGCTGGGTCATGACGCGGGCAATCAGGCCCGCGTCCGACAGAGGCTCAGGATTCCGGATCATTACTGGGCCTGACGCTCAGCGAGTTTCCAGATCAGGATCTTGGCCAGGCCCATGCCCACCAGGATCAGCCCGATGCTGCCGATGGCGAAACCGGTCATCAGGGTCAGGAACACCGTCAGACCGATGCCCGCCCCCAGCAGTACCAACCCCTGGTTGAGGTTGCGGACCGGGCTTGGCAGCGCGTCCTCCATCAGGTTCTCGGGCACCGGCTGACCAGCTTCCAAAAATTTCTGAATACGTTCGTTGAGCAGTTGCTGGCGCCGCTCCCGGTGGCGGAAGACGAACAGGGCAATCAGAATCACCGCCAGCGCTGGAGCGCCAAACACCATCAAGATGGCGACCACCGGAATGATCAGGGCCGCCGCATCGCCCCCGGGGATATGCTGGGGCATATGTTGCTGCCAATTGGCGGTTTCCGCCAAAGCGGGCACAGCCCCACTGATCAAGCCAAAGGCGAGCAGCGCTACAGCCGCAATGCGGAACAGGCGATTCAGAGTCAGATGTTTCATGGTCCATTTCCTCGTATCAGTCATTTTAGCGCGTCCAGCGTAGCGCTGGGTTACCAATCAAGACGAGGGCAATGGCGGGTTTGGATTCAAAGGCGGGCAAAAAAATGGGGGGCGAACGCGGTGGGCCCGAAAGCCCACCACAACACGCTTATAGCTGGAACCGGCTGACCAGGGTATTGAGCTCCACCGCCAGTTTGGACAGCTCTTCGGCCGACGCGCTGGTCTGATTCGCGCCCGCCGCCGACTGGGTGGCGATGTCGCTGATCTTGACCAGGTTGCGGTCCACTTCCCGGGCCACGCTGGCCTGCTCTTCCGAGGCGCTGGCAATGACCTGGTTGCGCTCGTTGATATCGTCGATGCCCTCGGCAATTCGCTCAAGCGCCTCGCCAGCGGCTTTGGCCACCGCCAGGGTCTCGGTGGCGCGAGTGCTACTCAACTCCATGGAGGATACCGCGTCTTTGGTGCCAGTCTGGATATTGTTGATAATGGTCTCGATTTCTTTGGTGGAGGTTTGGGTGCGGTGTGCCAATGCGCGCACCTCATCCGCCACCACCGCAAAACCGCGACCGGCTTCCCCGGCCCGGGCCGCCTCAATGGCGGCGTTCAGTGCCAGCAGGTTAGTCTGCTCGGCGATGGCCAGAATCACATCCATCACTTTACCGATGTCATTGGCCTGTTCAGCCAAGCCATTGACCGACGCCGAGGTCTTGTCGATTTCATCGGTCATAAACTGGATGGATTTTCGGGTCTCGCGGACTTTGGCCAGCCCATCTTTAGCGGCACTGGCGGATTCACCGGACGACTCCGAGGTTTCCGTGGCGTTGCGAGCCACCTCTTCTACCGCCGCGGTCATCTCCGTCACCGCACTGGCCGCCTGCTGAATCTCGTCGGTCTGCTCCTGCAGGCTGCGCGAAGAGTCCTCAGCTACGGAGCTGAGCTCTTCCGTCGCCGATGCCAACTGGGTGGAGGAGTTGGAAATCTGACTGATGGCGCTGCGCAGGTTCTCCCGCATGATCGCCAGCGAATTTAACAGGCGAGCCGGCTCATCGTCGCCCTTGACGTCAATGGACTGACTAAGGTCTCCCCCGGCAATCGTCTCGGCATTGTCCAGCGCCTGGGCCAGAGGTCGTACGATACTGCGAGCGAGAAATACCGCCAATCCAATTCCAAGTAGCACCGCGACGGCAATTGCCACAATCACTGCCAGTTTTGCTTCGGTAACAACCGCTGTCCCCCGTTCATCTGCCTGTCGAGAGCCCTCCTGGTTGATATCTGACAACTCCAACAGCGCCTCAGCCATACGATCGGCCGGCGCGCCCAATGCTATATTGACGATTCCCATTGCCGAACCGAAATCGCCCTGCTGAGCAAAGTCAACAAGGATATCAGCGTTCTCAAAGTATTCGGACTGAGCGTCTACAAATCGGTCATAGACCGCCTGCACCTCGGGATTATTGATCACCCGCTCAAAGCGCTCCTGATTGGCACGGACGTCCGCCTTTACCGCCTGCATGCGTTCGATATTCTTCTCAACCATTACCGGATCTTCATCCGCTGCAGTGCGCAGGGTGAAAACCCGATAGCGCATCATGCTGGTTCCGAGATCCCCGACCGCGCGCACCGCTGGTAACCACTCGTCATTGATTTCCGAGGAGATTTCGTCCATCCGGGCCATTTCGTACAAAGCGAAGAGCCCCAGGCCAACCAGCAGCAGGAGCATCGCCCCGAAGCCTGCCGCCAGGCGAGGGCCAATATTCAATGCGCGTAAAAACATAGTCTGATCCCACTCTTCCGGGCTGTTGCCAATCCTTCTCACTCGCCCCAGATTATCTGGTATGAAAATCACTACCCCTAGCCCCGGGTGTTCCCGTAATTTTCAAAGTCATTATGGTATTCGGCGCGGAGTCTCACCGCCCTCACTGGACTCTAGCACAGGACTTCGAGTACCACCGTGCTGGCCTCTGTAGGGGTGTCGGCGAGGATCCGGCAAAGTTGAGGCCTTTTTTTAGCTCTGGTGTACACTAGCCCCCATCCAATCCATCCCCACAACGCTAAGGAGCTTGTGATGAACAAGATTCGCTGGGGGGTGCTCAGCACCGCCAATATTGGTCGCAAGAAAGTCATTCCCGCCATTCAGGCCTCTGAGCGGGGTGAAGTGGTCGCCGTGGGCTCACGCTCCGACGCCAACGCCCGCGCCTTTGCCGACGAGCTGGGCATTCCCGTGGCCCACGGCAGCTACGAAGCCCTGCTGGCGGACCCAAATATCGACGCCATCTACAACCCCCTGCCCAACCACCTGCATGTGCCGTTGTCGATTCAGGCGCTGGAAGCGGGTAAGCACGTGCTGTGTGAAAAGCCCATCAGCCTGGACGTCAAAGACCTGCAGGCGCTCAAGGCCGCCGCCAAAGCGCACCCCAAGCAAAAACTGATGGAAGCCTTCATGTACCGCTTCCACCCCCAGTGGCAGCAGGTACGCGAGTGGCTGAAACGCGGGGACTTGGGGCAAGTAAGGACTTACACCGCCTTCTTTGCCTACAACAACCGGGACGATGAAAACATCCGCAACCTGCCGGATATCGGTGGTGGCGGGCTGATGGACATTGGTTGTTACGGGATCTCGTCCGCTCGGCATGTCTACGGCTCTGAGCCAGTGCGCGTGGTCGGCAGCGTACAGCCCTTGGCCGGCTACGAGGTGGACTGCCTGACCTCGGCCATTATGGAGTTCCCCGACGGCACCGCCACCTTTACCGTCACCACCAAAACCGAGGCCACACAATGGGCGGAAATCCACGGTGAGAAAGGCATGATCCGCCTGGAGAAGCCATTCAACCCCGAACCCGGCGATGAGAACCGGGTTACCCTGGTCATCAATGGGGACAAGCAGACCTTCAGCTTTCCCGAGCCCAATCAGTACCAGTTGATGGTGGATGCCTTTGCACAAAGCATTCAGGAAGGTACCCCCGCCCCCACCCCGCTGTGGGATGCGGAAGCCAACATGCGCATTATTGATGCGCTATTCACCAGCTCGGATGAAAGCCGTTGGGTCAACCTGGATTAAGGAGACGATTTACGTGGAGAAAATTGTTGTGGTCGGCGGTGGCGCCGGCGGACTGGAACTTGCCACCAGGCTCGGTCGCAAGCTGGGCCGGAAAAAGAAAGCCCATATCACTCTGGTGGACCGCAACACCACCCATCTCTGGAAGCCGCTGCTGCATGAAATTGCGGTGGGCACTATGGATGAAGGAAACGATGCGGTCAGCTATCGAGCCCAGGCGTACGCGAAAGGTTTTCACTTTCGCATTGGCACATTGACCGATATCGATCGAGAGAAGCGACAGGTCGTGTTGGCTCCGGTAGTCGACGAAGAGGGTGAGGAGTATATTCCCGCCACCCGGATCGACTACGACTATCTGGTAATGGCTTTGGGGTCGGTATCCAATGACTTCGGCACCTCTGGGGTGAAAGAGCACTGCATCTTTCTCGATAGCGCCAGGCAGGCGCATCGGTTTCGTAATAAGCTGCTCAACCGGTTCTTGCGGATTCAGCGCGTGCCCGACGAACCGGATGAGGTGCGCATTGCCATCGTGGGCGCGGGCGCAACCGGCGTGGAGCTCTCGGCGGAGCTGCATCATGCCGTCAAAGAGTTTCACCACTATGGCTTTGATGCCATCACCAATGAACACTTGCACGTAACCCTGCTGGAGGCCGGCGAGCGGATTCTGCCCGCCCTGCCCGAACGCATCTCCACCGCCGCCACCCGCGAGCTGACCCACATCGGGGTCAAGGTGCGCACTCAGACGATGGTGACCTCAGCCGAGCATAACGGCCTGCACACCAAAGACGGTGATTTCATTGAAGCGGACCTGATGGTCTGGGCCGCTGGCATCAAGGTGCCGGAGTTTATGGCCGGCATCGGCGGCCTGGAAACCAACCGGATCAATCAGTTGACCGTCAACCCGCATTTACAGACCACGCGGGATCAGCGGATTTTCGCTATTGGTGATTGTGCCGAGTTCATTCAGGAGGATGGCAAGCGCGTACCGCCACGAGCACAGTCGGCCCATCAGATGGCGGACACCTGTTACGACAACCTGCTCGCCTGTTTGAATAACAAGCCGTTGAAAACCTACCACTACAAGGACCACGGCTCGTTGATTTCCCTGGCGAATTACTCGACGGTGGGCAGCCTGATGGGCAACCTCACTCGGGGCAGTCTGTTTATTGAAGGTCGTATGGCGCGAGTGGTGTATATCTCGCTGTACCGGATGCATCAGGTGGCGGTGCACGGTTTGATCAAGACCGGTTTACTGATGCTTGCAGGTAAAATCAATCGGTGGTTACGACCGCGGTTGAAGTTGCATTGATGGCTCTGCTTAAATATTGACGGTACTTCGCTTAGAGTGCTGCGGGAGGGTATACCTTTCCGAGACACGCCGTAAACCCATCCATGGGGGCTCGATCACCCGCCGTCCAGGCGGGTGACGGTCTCGGAAAGGTGTACCCTCCCTCCGCAGTGCCAATGTAACGTTCCGGGAACTAGCACGCTTTCGTTCTGCACCCTGGGTAACGGCGGATGCGCCTTCGGCTTATCCGCCCTACGGGAACTTCGGAGCCATGCGTAGGGCGGATAAGCCGAAGGCGCATCCGCCGTTGCCCAAACCAGGTACTACTCTCGATGTACCGAATAAATCGCTACGCACTCTCATCGACCAACCGACGCGGTAACCAGAGGGCGATTATCGCCGCCAGGGCCAAAAAAGCGGCCGAGATCCACAGGCAGGCGATCAGCCCCGCCACCTGATACACCCAACCGGACAGCACCGTGCCCACCAGACGCCCCATGGCATTGGCCATATAGTAAAAGCCCACATCAAGGGACACACCGTCTTCTTTCGCGTAGCTGACAATCAGATAACTGTGCAGGGAAGAGTTCACCGCAAACAGCACACCAAAGACCAACAGCCCCACCACCAGACTCACACCCGGCGCAACACCCTGCCACAATGCCAGCGCAATCAACGCCGGAATGATCGTTAACACTGAAGCCCAGCCAAACGCCGTGCGTCCATCGGGCAAGACACGTCCCGAGCGGCCGGTTATCTTGGGTGCAAGCGACTGCACCACCCCGTAACCGATCACCCACAGCGCCAGAAAGCCCCCCACCTGCCAGTGGTGCCAGTCAAACTGACTGGTCAGAAACACCGGCAGCGCCACCACGAACCAGACATCCCGGGCGCCAAATAAAAACAGACGGGCGGCGGACAGCACATTGACCGCTCGGCTTTTGGAAAACACGTCGGAGAACTTGGGCTTGCTCTTGGCCCGGCCCAGATCTTTCTTCAGAAAAATCAGACTGATGATCCAGACCACAAGAAGCGCGGCGGCCATGGCGCCGACGGCGCCGGTAAAGCCCATGACCATCAACAGCGCGCCCCCCAAAAAGAAACCTGCACCTTTCAGCGCATTTTTGGAGCCGGTCAGTACCGCGATCCATTTATAGAGGGCACCACCCTGCCCGTCTGGCACCAGCAATTTGATCGAGCTCTTGGCGCTCATTTTATTCAGGTCTTTGGCCACGCCCGAGAGCGCCTGGGCCGCCATCACCCATGGCACCGTGAGCATGGCGGCCGGCATCAACAGCATCGACAGCGCCACGACCTGCAATACCAGCCCCAGGTTCATGGTCCGGTTCAACCCCAGGCGAGCGCCGAGCCAGCCGCCCACGAGATTGGTGATCACCCCGAAAACCTCATAGAACAGGAACAGCATGGCAATGGCCAGCGGGCTGTAACCGAGCTGGTGGAAATGGAGCACCACCAACATTCGCAGGGCACCATCGGTCAGTGTGAAGGCCCAATAATTGGCAGTAATCAGCAGGTACTGACGAATGGCCGGGGAGAGGTGAGCCAGCATGGATTAACTCGCCTGGTCGCTTTGGCCAACCTTACGCGCCAGTTCCGCCGTACGGTTGGCATAACCCCATTCGTTGTCGTACCACGCGTAGATCTTTACCTGAGTGCCGTCTATCACCAACGTGGACAGGGCATCAATAATGCTGGAGCGCGGATCGGTTTTGTAATCCACCGAGACCAGCGGTCGCTCTTCATAACCGAGGATGCCCGGCATTTCCTCCTGGGCCGCACGCTTCAGCAGCTGATTGACCTGAGCCGCATCGGTGGCTTTTTCCACTTCAAAGACACAGTCGGTCAGCGACGCATTGGCCAGGGGAACACGCACCGCGTGGCCATTGAGCCGCCCTTTCAGCTCGGGGAAAATCTCCGTAATCGCCTTGGCCGATCCGGTGGTGGTGGGAATCAGGCTCATGCTGCTGGCCCGGGCACGACGAAGATCCTTGTGCGGCTGATCGAGTATGCTTTGGGTGTTGGTGATATCGTGCAGCGTGGTCATCGAGCCGTGCTTGATACCCAGCGCCCGATGAATCACTTTGACCACTGGAGCCAGGCAGTTGGTGGTACAGGACGCCGCAGTGACAATGCGATGGTGGTCCGCGTCGTACTGATCGTCGTTCACCCCCATCACCACATTGAAGATGTCGTCTGCTTTAACTGGCGCGGTGACCACCACGCGCTTCACCCCCTGATCCAGGTAGGCCTGGAGCAGCTCCCGATCCCGCATTTTGCCCGAGGCCTCAATGACCACATCGCAACCGGACCAGTCAGTGTCGCCAATCGCCCAGTTGTGAGTGACTGCCAGCCGCCGCTCACCAATAGCAATGGCTTGTCCGTCCACCCGCGCTTCGTGGGTCCAGCGACCGTGCACCGAGTCAAAGTTCAACAGGTGCGCCAGTGTTTCCGCGTCTCCTGCCGGGTCGTTAATCTGGACAAACTCGACCTCCGGCCAGTCCCAACCGGCCCGCAACGCCAGGCGCCCCATACGGCCAAAGCCATTAATGCCAAGTTTAATCGTCATAATACGCTCTTTTTGATGAATAACGGATTGAAGAAAGCCCGGCACCGCCGCCGCTCAGCAAGCTCCACGGGTTCCGACGGCTGTCGGCACACACACCTCAGGGTGACCTGCGCAGCAATCCCGAACCAGAAACTGGATGACTTCATTCATATGCTGAATGTTGGCCCGATAGATGATTGAACGACTGTGCCGTTGAGAAAGAACCCAACCCGCACGAGCCAATGTGGCCAGATGCGTGGACATAGTGTTGTGAGGCACCGCCAACTGACGCGCGATCTCACCAGCGGCCAACCCCTCGGGTTCGTGGCGTACCAACAAACGATACGCGGCCAGACGGGTCTCCTGCGAGAGGGCGGCAAAGCTCGGAATAGCGTCTCTAATTTCCATATGTCGAAACATATCGACACAATAGCAAAAGGTCAACCGCTTTATCAGATTGACTCGGCCAGACACAAAAAACCGGCTGACCTTTCGGCCAGCCGGTGGATCGGCGCGTTCTTATGGAAACGGTTTAGTTCGGGTAGTTCAGCACCGCCACGTAGCGCATTTTTTCCGGTTTACCACTGACCATGCCGGGCAGGAAGCGAGAAGCCTCCAGGGCTTTTTCCACCGCCCGGGCATCGCGCCGGTGCTCACTGTGGCTCTCCAGACTGCGCGCCGAGATCACCCGACCGCTGTCGTTCACCCAAGCCAATACCCGGGTCAACTCGCCCTCGTCACTAAAGAAGGGCTGGCCCTGGCTCCAGTCGTTTTTACGGTACAGGGAGTACCAGTTGCGGTCATCCAGCCGCTCCTGTGGGGCGCTGTACTGATACCCGAAATCGCCCTGCATGTGCCCCAGATTGGGCAGCAACATGACCGGAGGCTGACCCTCCAGGTTGGCATAGACCACCCGGAACACCATCCGCACAGGCACCGGATCACCGTCGACCCTAGCGGCGGAGAAGCGCCGAGTCGCCATGGCCTCTTCCACCTGAGCCCGCAGCTCGGTAAAACCGTCACGCTCATAACAGGACACATTGCGGGTCAGACCATCGATGCCCACATCCGCCTGGCAGTAGACGGAGGCCACTGGGGTATTGGAGGTCAAGGCTGGAGGCGCCACCGCGGCCTCCAGATAGCGGAGTGTATCTTCACCAAAGCCCGCCGGCTGGTATTGTTCGGCCGCGACACTGCCCACTGAACCCAGGCCCAGCGCGACCAGGGCGCTGACTACGACTTTTTTCATGCTCTTATCCTCTTTCATTGGCACTGAGGGGGTTTGTTGGATGACGGACGGCGCAAATCCGGCTATAAAACCTTTATCCCATGCCCAGAGAGTAGCATTGCTCTTACCAGAGTTATGTTAATTTATTATGACAGTTTTGACTTTTTATAAAAAAAAGCCGCTCAAAAGAGCGGCTCAAGCAGCAGAAAAGTATCCGGAACACCGTCAGAAGCGGTACTGGACACTCAGACTGAGATCCTGACCCCGCTCCTGGTTGTAGATCTCCACATCCTGCGTGCTGCCGTCGGAGGCGGTATTGGTCCGCTCGATCACCAGGTTCTCGTCCAGCAGGTTCTTCACTTTCAGCTTCACGGTGAAGTTGTTACTGGGGTAGAAAGAGTAGGTGAAATCCAGCGAGTGGAACGGTTGCTCGAAGCTGTCCGGCGCCCCGTTGCGACCCGCAAAGAACAGGCGCTCGCTGAAGGAGTTGTAGGACAGCGTGGCCGAGTGCATGCCGTCGGATGAGTCGTAACCCAGAATCAGGTTGCTGACCACATCGGAGGCGCCCTGAAGCGGACGAATCGGGTTGGTGGGTGCGTCGGCGTTGTTGCCAGCCACCAGCTCCTGATCCATGAAGGTGAAGTTACCCTGCACAAAGAAGGGATCCAGCACCGCTGCCATATCGCCCAGGCTCTTCAGGAACTCGACTTCCAGCCCGTACAGTTCCGCGCTGTCGCCGTTGTGGATCTCGGCCCGGATATTGTCGTCCGTGGCGGCCCCTTCAAACTGCTCGATCGGGTTCACAATGTCCTTGTAGAACATGGACAGGGTGAAGTTGTCACCGCCCGAGAAGAACCACTCGGCCCGCAGGTCGAAGTTATCGATCTGGGAAGGCACCACGTCCGGATTACCGTTGACCACAATGTCGGTAATCGGGTCAAAGTAGCTGGAACCGGAAATTTCCCGCAGATCCGGACGCACCGTGGTTTCACCGAAGCTGGCCCGCAGCTGGAAGTCTTCCGCCCAGAAATCCTGGGTCATCCAGGTCAACGCCACCGAGTTGTACACATCGTCTTCGGTGTAGGTCACTTCCTGGAAGTAGTCGGCCACGACCTGCGGGTCGGGGCTTTCCATACCCGGGAACTGACTGCCGTCATAGTTGACCGGGTTCCAGGGCAGGTTCACCTGTTGATAGTCCTCCCAGCGGCTACCAATCACCAGACGCCAGGTGTAATCCCAGGTCATATCCAGTTGACCGAAGGCCGCGTTCACCTTATTGGCCGCCACATAGCTGTTGGCATTACCGGAGTTGTTGGTGATCTGGAAGCCATTGGCCGGATTGAGCAGATTGTCGTCCGCCAGGATGCTGCTCAGATCCTGAGTGAACAATGGGTCATTGTTGCCAAGCTCGGTACTGCCCAGATAGAACTCATACTGCTCGTAAGTGCGAGACTTTTGCCAGTAATCCATCCCGCCGGACAGGGCAAACTCCCACTTACCCAGGGTGGCCGGCATGGTCACAGTAAAGCCGTTACTGTCGACGTAGTCTCTCAGGTCCGAATAGCGATAGCTCGCAGCCGTATTGTTGGCGCCACTGAACGCCGAGGACTGAACCTCGCCGGTCTGTGGATCGGTTTCCGTCAGGCTCAAGGCATTGACTTCGTTCGGCAGGTCGGTGGACGCCTCGCTGTCCGAAATGTACCAGTCGAAACTCAGGCCGCGCAGAAAGTCCAGGCTGTCACTGAGGCCAAGCGCATCCAGGGTATCCCACCCCAGTTCGTGCTCCCCGTGAACCTGGTGAACTTCCAGTTCACGCTGCTCGTAGCGCAGCTCGGTGTTGCGGAAGCCCTGCCCATCGGACAACAGGCGGTTGGCGTTGAAGTAATCCCGTACCGACACCTCGTCGTCGGTGTTACGCAACCAGATACTGGTGGTTTCAATGGAGTTTTCCGCGTTCAACCGAAGCCCAAAGCTCAGGTTACCGGAAATATCCACCGAGTGAACGGTCTCGTCCTCGAAGACGACCTGCTCCTCAGGGTTCTGAAAACGGCGCTGGATCACTTCGCGATTGCGCCAGCCGCTGTCATAGGCCACACCGGCCAGGAAGCCGAACTCCATGTCATTGGGCAGGTAGTAGTTGTTGCCCAGGTTGATCTCAGCGTCGATATCCGGCTCGCCGGAGGTGTCTCGAGGACTGATATCCCGGTTGAGGCCGGCGGCCAATTGACGGTTGATCGCCGCGGCGTCCTCAATGGAATCCAACTGAGCAATTCTGTTGATATTGTTGATGGATAAATCACCGCGGTACTGATCCAGAGCCGCACTTAATTGGGGCGACAGCGCCCGGGCGCCATCATCGGAACCCCAGCGGTCATCGTCGCCACCGGTGTAAGTGAGAAAATCCGAGGAGGCAGTGTTGGTACCGGTGCCCAGCTCAATGTTGAACAGGATATCGTCCGGAATACTGGTGGTGCGGATATCGACACTACCACCACCAAAGGCGGCAGGCTTGTCTGCTGACGGCACTTTCTGAATCGACAGAGAATCCACAATGGAGGTCGGAATGATGTCCAACGGCAGCACGTTGCGTGACAGGTCCGGTGAGGGCACCATGGCGCCGTTGAGCGTGGTGTTGGAGTAACGCTCACCCAGACCGCGCACAAAGACAAACTTGCCATCCACCAGGGTGACACCCGGAACGCGCGTCAACGCCAGCGCGACGGTGGAGTCGCCAATCCGGCTGATCTGATCCGCGCCAAGCAGGTCGGTCGCCACCGCCGCTTCCTGACGCTCTACGGCCAGACTTTCCGCGCCGCTCATCAGGCGGCCGCCGGTCACCAGCAACTCCTCCATGACCGGCGGTGCCATGACCGGCGGCTGGGTCGGTGCACTGTCATTGTCCTGGGCCACGGCTGAGGCACTGATCAACGCGCTGAGCAGACTGACGCTGAAGCCGGCACGAACGAGGTGAGTTGAAAATTGTTTGCTGTTCATCTGAACTGCCCTATCTAGTGAAGCTGTAGAGAGCCGCCTAGTAGAAAGGGCGCCGTAAGGCGCCCTTTCGTTACGGCAATCGTGTGTTGACTCGTTGCGGTCGGGGCTTATTCAGCCGCTTCGAACCACAGCGGCTGGGCACGATTGTCCGGGTGCAGGCCGTAAGTCCATCCAGCGGTCCAGTCGTCGTCAGCGGTCACGCCACCGACAAAGTCGGCATTCACCGGAGTCACCTGAGTAGCGTTACCATTGACCACCATGTCGCCCAGCGGCAGGGAGTAGAAACCATCCAGGATCGCCAGGTTGACATCAACGTCGTCAGCAGTCGGGTCTTCACCGTCAGCCGCGGTTTGCATCACATCGTTGCTGGCCTCAAGGAAAGCGCGAGTGGTGGTGCTATCCGGCAGCGGGCCGCCATTGGTCAGGGTGGCACAGGCGATGATGGATTCTTCGATCACCAGGTCACCATCTTGAGCGGCCTGCAGGCCTTCGTCGGACTCGATGCGAACACAGTAGTTATCGTCCGCCTGATCACCCATGTAAGCGGTGGTCAGGATAGAGTTGCGAATGGTCGGGAAGTGCGCTTCCCGGATGCGCCAGCCATGACCGTCAGAGTGGGTGCCCGCCGCGTTCGGAGAGACGATACAGGTCAGATTATTGATGGTGGCGCGAGAGTTCAGGCCGCGAGCCACGAAATCGTCAATTGTCGCGCTGTCCAGACCATCGTAGCTGCCAATACCATCGGATTCGATGCAGTGGTCACCATCGGTCTCACCCTGAATCACCAGCGCGTTGTTGATGGTACCAACATAGGCTTCGTCGATATCGATGGAGTCATCGCGAACATACAGACCCACGTAGTTGTTGATATCAACTGCGCCACCAAAGAACTCGATACCGTCGTCGTAGGTTGAGTAAACCTGCAAGAAGTTCACCTCGGTACCGGAGCCAACCGCGTTGAAGGAGATACCGTTCAGGTCGTTACCCGGAGCCACCTGGGCACCAGTGTGCTTGACCATGAAGTACTCCAGAGAGCCGGAGCTGTCTTCATTGTTGTCACCACCGTAGTAGGTCTGGCCAGCGCCGGCCTTACCTTCAGCGGCGATATGGCAGTCGGAAGTGGCCAGGTCGCCATCCATCATAGTGCCGGTGTAAGCACACTTGTTGGTGATACCGAAACCGTTGATGATCATGCCGCCCCACTGCTGGACATCCTCGGGACCTACGGTACCTTCAATATCGGAGGTAGACGTCACAACAACCGGCTCCTCCACGGTGCCTTCGGCAAAGATCTGGGAACCGCGATTGACCACAAAGTAATCATCGTTGGAGCGGAAGGCCAGAATCGTGCCCGCTTCCAGGCGCAATACGGAACCGTCACCACCCTGGGCGATACCCGCCGCTTCCATGTCAGCGTCGTTGTCGTAGCCCTGACCGATCATCAGACTGTCGTTGAAGATGTGGGCGCCGTCATTGGACAGGTCGCCGAAAACCAGCTCCTCGGAACCGGTGTAAGGCTTGCTCAGGCTGACAAAATCGGTGCCGTATACGCAGTTGGGCGCATCGTACGAGCCCTGGAAGGTCTCACCGTCTTGTTCATAGGAGGCACAGGGGTTATCTACGGTTTCGCCACCGCCACCACCACTGGTGTTATTGTTGCTGTTGTCACCTACCGAGTTGTCGACGCTGGACTGGTTGCGGGCATCGATTTCGATATCGCCGCCACCACAGGCCGCCAGCACGGCAGTCAAAGCGGTTACGCTAACAAGGGTCGTGATTTTCATAGGTTGAGCACTCCTGATGGATCGCTTTTTTTGAAAACGGGGACTACCGGTCTCGGCCCATAGTCCATGTCTGGTCCGAGAGAACCTCGCCAGAAACTCGGCTCCTCTCGTCGTGTGGCGCCTATGTTCAACAAGTTTTATGAATCTTGGGCGACAGTTTTGTGAAGGTTTTGTGACGAGCACCGGAAGGGAGACACCGATGGGCCGCTTGGCGACAGGCGCCGGAATTCTTGACAGCCACCCCCGCCCTGCCTAGGATGCGTTTCCTTTATCAGCAACAGAGCCCAAGCCCCATGCTGCCTTTCCACCAGGTTGTTGCGGACGATTTCGAAGCCGTAAACCAGCGCATCATCGAACAGCTCCACTCCGATGTAGAGCTGGTCGAGAATATTGGTCACTACCTTATCGAGGCCGGGGGCAAGCGATTGCGCCCGCTGATGGTGCTGCTCACCTGCCGGGCACTGGACTATAGAGGACGGGACAATCTGGACCTGGCGGCGATCATCGAGTTCATCCACACCGCCACCTTGCTCCACGACGATGTGGTCGACACCTCGGAACGCCGGCGCGGGCGCATTACCGCCAATGCCCAGTGGGGTAACGCCCCGGCGGTGCTGGTGGGGGATTTCCTGTATTCCCGAGCGTTTCAGATGATGGTGGCCATTGGCAGCATGGATATCATGTCGGTGCTATCGGAAACCACCAACCGTATCGCCGAGGGCGAGGTCCAGCAGCTGGTCAACGCCAAGGACCCGGCCGTCACGGAAAGCAATTACTTCTCAGTGATCGACAAAAAGACGGCCATTCTGTTTGCGTCGGCCTGCGACGTGGCGGCAGTTCTCAGCGACGCAGCACCGGATCAGCGCCAAGCGTTGAGGGCCTACGGCCACCACGTCGGGATGGCCTTTCAGCTGGTGGACGATGCGCTCGACTATCAGGGCGACGCCGAGGCCCTGGGCAAGAACGTGGGTGACGACCTGGCGGAAGGTAAGCCCACCCTGCCCCTGATTTATGCCATGCAGACGGGAACACCGGACCAGAAGGCGCTGGTGGCGGGCGCAATCCGCGCCGGAGACACCGCAAAGCTGCCGGAGATTCTGCGCATCGTCGAGGAAACTGGCGCCATGGAGTACACACTCGAGCGCGCTCGCGCCCAGGTCGCCAGCGCCAGGGCACAGCTGGCGGCCCTGCCAGACAACGCCTACACCCAGGCCATGGCTGAGGTGGCGGAGTTCGCCCTGGCCCGGACTCACTAGACAAGCTCCCCACAGTCGGTAGAATGGCGACCTTTGCCGCCCTGAATCCACCCGCAACGGTGACCGATGGGCCGATATAGACTGTAACAGAGCCCCTATTATGAACGCCTTTGCCCAAAAGAACGCCTACAGCCGTGACGAACTGCTCGAGTGTGGCCACGGCCGCCTGTTCGGCCCCGGCAACGCCCAGTTGCCCGTGCCCAACATGCTGATGCTCGACCGGATCGCCCATATCAGCGAAACCGGCGGGGAATTCAGCAAAGGCGAAATCATCGCCGAGCTCGATATTTCTCCCGACCTGTGGTTCTTTGACTGCCACTTCCCTGGCGACCCGGTAATGCCCGGTTGTCTGGGCCTGGACGCCATGTGGCAACTGGTGGGCTTTTTCCTGGGCTGGAAGGGCAACCCCGGCAAGGGACGAGCCCTGGGCTGCGGTGAAGTGAAATTCACCGGGCAGATTCTGCCCACCGCCAACAAAATCACCTACCACATCAACCTGAAGCGGGTCATTGAGCGCAAGCTGATCATGGGCATCGCCGACGGCCGGGTCTCCGTCGATGGCAAAGACATCTACTTTGCCAAGGATTTGCGCGTCGGCCTGTTTCAGAACACTGATTCCTTCTAATTCGGGCAGCCGGGCCAGCCCGTGGCGCTGAACTCAGCTTCTGTCGGGAGGTCCAATCACCGCCCCGACAGAGCGGTTTGTATGGCATAATGGCGCCCACTGCTTCCGCTACAAACAGAGATAAGAGGTAGCCTATGAAACGCGTTGTAGTTACCGGTATGGGCATTGTGTCCTGCCTAGGTAATGATATTGCCACCGTACTCGAGGCACTACGCGCAGGCCGTTCCGGCATCAAATTTCAGGACAGCTACGCCGAGATGGGTTTCCGTAGCCAGGTGGCGGGCTCCATCGACATTGACCTGAAAGAGCGCATTGATCGCAAAGTGCTTCGCTTCATGGGCGATGCGGCCGCCTTTGCCTATATTTCCATGGATCAGGCCATTGCTGACGCCGGCCTGAATGAGTCCCTGGTGTCAAACGAGCGCACCGGTATCATCATGGGCTCTGGTGGCGCCTCCTCCAAGAACCTGGTGGAAGCGGCCGACGTACTGCGGGAGAAAGGCCTGAAACGGGTCGGTCCCTACCGGGTCACCCAGACCATGGGTAGCACCACCTCGGCCTGCCTGGCCACGCCCTTCAAGATCAAGGGGCTGAACTACTCCATTTCCTCCGCCTGCGCCACCAGTGCCCACTGTATTGGCAGCGCCATGGAGCAGATCCAGCTGGGCAAACAGGACATCGTGTTTGCCGGTGGCGGCGAGGAAGAGCATTGGTCGCTGACCTGCCTGTTCGACGCCATGGGTGCCCTGTCTACCAAGTACAACGACACCCCCGAACAGGCGTCTCGAGCCTATGATGCGGAGCGCGACGGCTTTGTCATCGCCGGCGGTGGCGGCTGCCTGGTGCTGGAAGAATACGAACACGCCAAGGCCCGCGGCGCGAAAATCTACGCCGAATTGGTTGGCTATGGCGCCAACTCTGACGGTTATGACATGGTGGCCCCTTCCGGTGAAGGCGCCATTCGCTGCATGAAGCAGGCGCTGGCGACTACCGACGGGGATATTGATTACATCAACTCCCACGGCACCAGCACAGCGGTGGGCGATCTGGCTGAGCTGAAGGCCATTCGCGCCACCTTTACCGACAAGGTACCGACCATCAGCTCCACCAAATCCCTCACCGGGCATTCTCTGGGCGCCACCGGCGTGCAGGAGGCCATCTACAGCCTCCTGATGATGAAACACGACTTCATCTGTGCCTCGGCGAACATTACCCAATTGGACCCCGAAGCCGAAGGGTTGCCGATCGCGACCGAGCGTCAGGATGGGGTGACTTTGGAGCGGGTCATGTCCAACAGCTTCGGATTTGGCGGCACCAATGCCTGCCTGGTGTTCCAGCGCATGGCAGACTGAACCGCCAGATCCTGTTCAGATGGACATAAAAAAACGCGGCATGGGCCGCGTTTTTTTATGTCCGGAGTTCCGGCTGATCAACCCTGACGCTGGTGCAGCCACTGTTTGATCATGGGCACCAAGTAGGGCTCCCAGGCCCGCGCCTGCACGCCGAAGCCATCCCGCAGGCGTCGCCCACCCAGCACCGCGCTGATCGGCTCATCCGGTGGCAGGGACTCCAATCTCGTCAATTCGACCCCCTCTGGTAGGCTGTCAAGCTGGCTCAATACGGCGATCACCTTTTCTGCAAAATCTGCCTCACTGCAAGGCTCGCGACTGGCGTAATGCATGACGCCCCAGTTCTCCGCCCCACAGCTGATCTGCTTGACCACACCCACGATGACGCGGGCCGCATCGGACAACGCCGTAGGAGAACCTTTCAGCCGGACATGGACCGGCACCTCCCCCTGGCCGCTGAAAATGGCGTCGAGAAGGCGAGTCAGACGGTTGTCACCATAGCTGCCAATCATCCAGCTCAGACGGAGGATCAACCGTTTCGAGAGCGCCCCGGTCACCGCCTGCTCGGCCGCCAGCCAGGCGCGCCCGGCATCACTTTGAGGCATAGGCTCGTCTTTTTCCGCATGACTGCTTTTGTTGTCCCCGCCAAAGACCTGATAGCTGGACAACTGGATCATGGGCAGGCGCTGCTCCTCGCAGACCTGAGCCAGGATGGCGGCGGCCCGGGGGATCAGGGAGCAGTGCGCGCTATCGGGCCTATCCGCCCAACCCAGGGTGTTGATCACCAGCCTGGGGCGCTGATGCTCAACCCAGGCGCGAACCTCACCAATATCGGTCCAGTTCAATCGGGCCGACTCGGGCATGATCAGCGCAAAGGGTTCGCGCTCAAGCTCGTGCTCAAGCGCCTTGCCCAGGGCGTGGGAGGCGTCAGTCAACAGCAGTTTCAAACGCGGTCACTCACCTGGACGTGGCTTTAAAACGGAATGTCATCATCGAAGCTGTCAAAGCCGCCGGCTGGCTGCTGAGGCTGGCCGCCGCCCCGAGGCGCGTTCTGCTGCCCACCCTGAGTGGGCGCATTCTGGGGGCCGCCGTAATTGCCGCCACCTTGTGGCGCCGAGTAATCATCCGACGGACCGGACTGGTTGCCATAACCGCCACCGCCGCTATAGTTGCTGTTGTCACCACCACGGCCGTCGAGCATCTGCATCTCGCTGGCGACGATTTCAGTGGTGTAGCGGTCCTGGCCGTCCTGCCCCTGCCACTTGCGGGTCCGCAGGGAGCCTTCAATGTAGACCTTGCTGCCCTTTTTCAGGTACTCGCCCGCGATCTCGGCCAGGCGGTTGAAAAAGACCACCCGGTGCCACTCAGTGCGCTCCTGTGGCTGGCCGGTCTGTTTGTCTTTCCACTGGTCACTGGTGGCCAGATTAACGTTGGTCACCGCCCCGCCGGAGGGCATATAGCGGGTTTCCGGGTCGGCACCCAGGTTCCCGATCAGAATGACTTTGTTGATTCCCCGAGCCATGATGTTCTCCTGTTCGTAAACTGTCTTAAATGGCCGTCAGGATACACCAGCGGCCCTTGGCTGTCAGTCGGTGAATATCACCGGGCCAACACACACTGTTCGGCGATGGCGGACAGCCGCTTGCGGTCCACCACCCGCGGGTCCACCTTGAGGTAAGCGGTCCCCTCGCTTTCCACGACCACCACTTCGGCCACGCCGGGAACGGCGTACAGCTCTTCACTGAACCGGTCGCTGACCTTGCCTTTGAGCGGAATCAGAACGCTGGCCAGGTAACGGGGCGGGCGCATGCCCACGGCGGCCAGCCACCAGAGCAACACCAGCCCTACCGCCACCGCCGATACGGCCGTCAATCCGCCAACCTGAAACACCCAGCCGCCCAAGGCACCGCCAGCAAAGGCACCGAAAAATTGGCAGCTGGCATAAATACTGGTGGCGGTGCCCTTGCCTCCCGCTGGCGCAATCTTGCTGACCAGTGAGGGAAGGCTGGCTTCCAGCAGGTTGAACGCCATAAAGAACACAAACAGAATGGCGAGCACGGCGAACAGCGAGCTGACCCAGGGCTGCGCCGCCAGCGCGAGGCCCAGCAGGGCAATGGCGCCGAGAAACACCGGTTTCATCTGCCGGCGCTTCTCGGCGATGATGATGAACGGCAGCATGGCCGCAAATGCGCCCACAAGCAGCGGCAGGTAAACATACCAGTGATCCCCCCGGGCAATACCGAGGTCCGCCTCCAGGCGCTGAGGCATGACCAGAAACAGGGCCATCAGCACGAAATGCAGCACGAAAATGCCCAGGTTCAGGCGCAACAGCTCACGATTGGCCAATACCTGTCGGACCAGCTCTGGAACGGCTCCCACCTCGCGCCGCCGTCGCGGCGGTCGCTGAACCGTCGGCACCAGCTGCCAGACGATCCAGAGCCCGACCAGTCCCAGTGCAGCGGTCAACCAGAACACCGCCGCAAGGCCGCCCCAGTTGGCCAGCAAGGGGCCAATCACCAGCGCCAATGAGAAGGAGACACCAATCGCACCACCGATGGTCGCCATGGCTTTGGTGCGGTTCTCTTCGGCCGTGAGGTCCGCCAGGAGCGCCATCACCGCACCAGCGATGGCTCCGCCCCCCTGAAGCAGACGCCCGAGCACCAGCTCATGAACCGAATCGGCCTGAGCGGCCACTACGCTGCCGAGAGTGAACACTAACAAACCGACGGTAATGACCGGTTTACGGCCGATGCGGTCTGAGAGGATACCAAAGGGTATCTGCAGTAGAGCCTGACTGAAGCCGTAGGCGCCCAGGGCCAGACCCAGCAATAGCGGGGTGGCGTGGCGGTAGTCGTCGCCATAGAGGGTCAGCACCGGCAGGACCATGAACAGCCCGAGCATGCGGAAGGCGTACAGCAGTGCCAGGGAGACCACCGTGCGGCGCTCGAAGGGGGCCTGAACAATCGGCAAGGACAGCTCCTGATTCACATGGGTAAATGGGAGCCGGATTCTAACACACGACGCCAATATGCTTTGAAGGAGTTAATTGAATAGTCACGTCCGGCCTGCCGTGGTGTAACGCCTTTACAGACCCGCCGTGAATACATCCCTGTAGGCTTCTCGTCGGCTCCCTGCCTCCGAGAGTCTGTAAAGGCGTTACACCACGGCAGGCCTCAGCAGCACCCCTCAACCCACAGTGGCGTCGGCGATGCTGGCACTGAGGTTTGGAGCGGGGCACACCCTTTGGAGACTCTCGAAGGCATGGATGCCGACGAGAAGCCCCCAGGGATGGGTTCACGGCGGGTCTCCAAAGGGTGTGCCCCGCTCCAAACCGGACGTGACATCGAAGACCTACAATCCTTTACAACCCAGGTGACCGCCTGCGAGTGGGTGTGCGTATAATGGGGGATTTGGTCGTTTCGGGAGACATGATGGATACCATTCTGGTTCGGGGGGCACGCACCCACAACCTCAAGAATATCGACCTCGACATACCGAGAGACAAACTCGTCGTGATTACCGGCCTGTCCGGCTCGGGTAAGTCCTCACTCGCCTTCGACACCTTATACGCCGAGGGCCAGCGGCGCTACGTGGAATCCCTCTCCACCTACGCCCGGCAATTCCTCTCCATGATGGAAAAGCCCGACGTCGACCACGTGGAAGGGTTGAGCCCGGCCATTTCCATCGAACAGAAGTCCACCTCCCACAACCCGCGTTCCACCGTGGGCACCATTACCGAAATCTACGACTACCTGCGGCTGTTGTTCGCCCGGGTAGGCGAGCCCCGCTGCCCGGTGCACGGTGAGCCATTATCGGCGCAGACGGTCAGTGAAATGGTCGACACCGTACTCGCCCTACCCGAAGGCACCAAACTCATGCTTCTGGCCCCGGTTATCCGGGACCGCAAAGGTGAGCACTTACATATCTTCGAGCAACTGAAACGCGAAGGGTTTATCCGTGCCCGGGTGGACGACATTCTGGTGGATCTGGATGACCTGCCCAAGCTGGACAAGAAGAAAAAGCACACCATCGAAGTGGTGGTAGACCGGTTCAAAGTCCGGCCCGACCTTCAGACCCGGCTTGCCGAATCCTTCGAGACCGCCTTGAATCTGACCGAAGGGTTGGCCGGCATCAGCTTTATGGATGGCGAGCAGGGAGACCGGCTGTTCTCTGCCAAACATGCTTGCCCGGTCTGCGATTACAGCCTGAGTGAACTGGAGCCGCGCCTGTTCTCGTTCAACAATCCTGCCGGCGCCTGCCCGAGCTGCGACGGCTTGGGTGTAAAACAGTTCTTTGATGAATCCCGGGTGATACAGAACCCGGACGCATCCCTGGCCGAAGGTGCCATTCGCGGCTGGGACCGGCGCAATATCTACTATTACCACATGCTCGACTCTCTGGCGGAGCACTACGGTTTCGATATCGATACGCCCTGGAAAAAGCTCAAAGCCAAAGACCGACGGGTAGTGCTATACGGCTCGGACGATGAGGAAATTGACTTCAGTTACATTAACGAGCGCGGCGACCTCTACCAGCGTCGGCACCGGTTTGAGGGTGTCTTGCCCAATATGGAGCGGCGCTATCGGGACACCGAGTCCTCGTCAGTTCGGGAGGAACTGGCCAAATACATGTCCTCCCAATCCTGCCCCAGTTGTGGCGGCGCGCGTCTGCGAGAAGAGGCGCGCAATGTGTTCATCGACGAGCACACCCTACCCCAGATGACCGAACTGCCGGTCGGGGAAGCGTACGACTACTTCAGCGCCCTCAACTTTCACGGTAGCAAGGCGAGTATTGCTGAGAAAATACTCAAGGAGTTGCGCGACCGGTTTCGTTTTCTGGTCGATGTGGGCCTGAATTACCTGTCCCTGAACCGCAGCGCGGACAGTCTCTCCGGGGGCGAGGCGCAGCGAATCCGCCTGGCGAGCCAGATCGGTGCAGGCCTGGTGGGCGTCATGTACATTCTGGACGAGCCCTCGATCGGACTGCACCAGCGCGATAATGAGCGCTTACTCCGCACTCTGACCCACCTGAGAAATATTGGCAATACAGTGATTGTGGTCGAACACGATGAAGATGCCATACGCCAAGCAGACCATGTGATCGATATCGGCCCGGGCGCTGGCGTTCATGGCGGTCAGGTGATCGCACAGGGCGACGTCAACGCCATCATGGCCACCGACGGTTCAATTACCGGGGAGTACCTCAGCGGCAAGCGGGAAATTGCTGTACCACCGGAGCGTCATCCTGTGGACCCCGACCGGATGTTCCGAATCACGGGCGCCCGGGGTAACAACCTCAAAAGCGTCACCCTGGAGCTTCCCGTAGGCCTGATGACCTGTGTCACCGGCGTCTCGGGATCCGGTAAGTCCACACTGATCAATGCCACCCTTCACCCGCTGGCGGCGACGGAGCTCAATGGCGCCACCACGCTCAAAGCGGCGCCCTATGAAACCGTTGAAGGCATGGATCATTTCGATAAATGTGTCGACATCGATCAGAGCCCGATCGGTCGCACGCCTCGCTCCAACCCGGCAACCTATACCGGTATTTTTACCCCGATCAGAGAACTCTTCGCCGGAACCCAGGAGGCCCGTTCACGCGGCTACAAACCGGGACGATTCAGCTTCAATGTCCGCGGAGGTCGCTGCGAAGCCTGTCAGGGCGATGGAGTCACCAAAGTGGAGATGCACTTCCTGCCGGACGTCTACGTGCCCTGCGACGTGTGCAAAGGCAAGCGCTATAACCGCGAGACACTGGAGGTGAAGTACAAGGGCAAAAACATTCACGAGGTGCTGGAGCTGACTGTCGAGGAGGCCAGAACCTTCTTCGACCCAGTCCCCGCGATTGCCAACCGGCTACAAACGCTCATGGACGTGGGACTCTCCTACATTCGGCTCGGCCAGGCGGCGACGACCTTGTCTGGCGGGGAAGCCCAGCGGGTCAAGCTATCCCGTGAGCTCTCAAAGCGGGACACCGGCCAGACCCTCTACATTCTCGATGAACCGACGACCGGACTGCACTTTTACGATATCGAGCAGCTTCTGGCGGTTCTGCACCGGTTACGGGATCACGGCAATACGGTGGTGGTGATTGAGCATAATCTCGACGTGATTAAAACCGCTGACTGGCTTATCGACCTGGGGCCGGAAGGCGGCTCAGGTGGAGGGGAGATCATCGCCACCGGTACCCCGGAGGCGGTTGCGGAGCAGCCGCAATCCCACACTGGTCGATTTCTCAAACCAATGCTGAAAGTGGCGGCAAAGCGCACAAAAGGAAAAAAGAAAGCCGAGAAAGCCTGAACAATAGCGCTCTCTGCAGATACAAAAAAGCCAGGCTTACGCCTGGCTTTTTTGTATCTGATTCAATGATGCCCAGAAAGACACCATCAGCTCAGACCCGATATTACTCAGCGGAATCAGCTGCCGCTTCTACCGGCTCTTCACCCGCTTCAATTTGGGGGCGATCCACCAGCTCAACATAGGCCATGGGAGCCTTGTCGCCGGCACGGAAGCCGCACTTCATGATACGGATATAGCCACCGGGGCGGGACTCATAACGAGGACCCAGCTCCGCGAACAGCTTACCTACCGCTTCTTTATCACGCAGGCGACTAAACGCCAGACGACGGTTGGCAACACTGTCCTTCTTGGCCAAAGTAATCAGCGGCTCGGCTACGCGACGCAGTTCTTTGGCCTTGGGCAAGGTGGTTTTAATCAGCTCGTGCTCAACCAGAGACGCGGTCATATTGCGAAACATGGCTTTGCGATGGGAGCTGTTACGATTCAGTTGACGGCCACTATGACGATGACGCATGACGCTAAACCCTTCACTAACGATCGCTTCACAGCGATCTCGTTAACCGCCGGCCAAACGACCGGCGACGAAACAATGTATTATCAGTCTTCGTTCTTCAAGCTGGCCGGGGGCCAGTTTTCCAAACGCATACCGAGTGACAAACCGCGCGAGGCGAGTACATCTTTGATCTCTGTCAGAGACTTCTTACCCAGGTTCGGGGTCTTCAACAGCTCAACTTCTGTGCGCTGAATCAGATCACCGATATAGTAAATATTCTCTGCCTTCAGGCAGTTCGCAGAGCGAACTGTCAGTTCGAGATCATCAACCGGACGCAGAAGAACAGGATCAATTGCTTCCTCTTTCTCTTCCGGCGTGGACTGCTTCTCAGCCTCGAGGTCGACGAACACGGCCAGCTGCTGCTGCAGAATGGTCGCCGCACGACGAATCGCTTCTTCCGGATCAATGGTACCGTTGGTCTCCAGATCCAGAATCAACTTGTCCAGGTCAGTGCGCTGCTCTACACGGGCACTCTCGACCGTATAGGCAAGACGACGGACCGGACTGTAAGTCGCATCCAGCTGCAGGCGACCAATCGCGCGACTTTCGTCCTCGTCGTGACGACGGGCATCAGCCGGCTCATAGCCGCGACCACGAGCCACGGTCAGACGCATGTTCAGCTCGGTATCACCGGTGATATGGGCGATCACGTGATCTGGGTTCTTCACCTCGATATCATGATCAACCTGAATATCTCCAGCGGTTACGACACCCGGCCCCTTCTTCTTCAGAGTCAGAACCGCGCGATCCTTACCGTGCATTACAACCGCAACGTTCTTGAGGTTGAGCAGGATTTCAATAACGTCTTCCCGCACACCCTCAATCGCGCTGTACTCGTGCAGCACACCGTCAATCTCGGCTTCAGTAATGGCACAGCCCGCCATGGAGGAGAGCAGAATACGCCGTAGGGCATTGCCCAGAGTGTGACCGAAACCGCGCTCAAGCGGCTCCAACACCACGCGAGCGTGGGTCGGGCTGTTTTCGGTCACATCGATATGACGCGGAGTCAAAAATTCGTTTACTGCAGTCTGCATAGCCACACCTGTTAGCGGTTAGTCCCTTACTTGGAGTAAAGCTCGACAATAAGGTTCTCGTTGATTTCAGCGGGCAATTCACTGCGATCGGGAACTCGGGTGAAAACACCTTCTTTCTTGTCCGCGTTCACATCGATCCACTCAACATTGCTGCGCTGGCCGGCAAGGGTCAGGGCGTTCTGGATACGCAACTGATTCTTGGCCTTCTCGCGAACGGCAACCACATCCCCTTCCTGTACCTGATAAGACGGAATGTTCAAGGTTTTACCATTGACGCTGATCGCCTTATGGGTCACCAGCTGACGCGCTTCTGCACGGGTGGAGCCAAAGCCCATCCGATACACGACGTTATCAAGACGGCCTTCGAGCAGCTTCAACAGGTTCTCACCGGTGGCACCCTTACGGCGAGCGGCTTCTTTGTAGTAGCTGCGGAATTGCTTTTCCATCATGCCATAGGTGCGACGTACCTTCTGCTTTTCACGCAGCTGCACACCATAGTCAGACAGACGACCACGACGCTGGCCATGCTGGCCAGGAACGCTTTCCAGTTTACACTTCGAATCCAGCGCACGAGCACCGCTCTTCAGAAAGAGGTCGGTGCCTTCACGGCGGGACAGTTTACATGTAGGTCCAATATAACGAGCCATTATCTAGTTCCCCTTACACTCGACGTTTCTTGGGAGGACGGCAGCCGTTGTGCGGAATCGGCGTAACGTCGACAATGTTGGTGATCTTGTAACCAACATTATTAAGTGCGCGAACTGCGGATTCGCGGCCAGGGCCAGGGCCCTTCACTTCTACGTCGAGGTTCTTAAGACCGTATTCTTTCGCTGCCTCACCGGCGCGCTCCGCAGCTACCTGGGCAGCAAACGGGGTGCTTTTGCGCGAACCGCGGAAGCCAGACCCACCAGAGGTAGCCCAGCTCAGGGTATTACCCTGACGGTCGGTGATAGTGACAATGGTGTTATTGAAGGACGCGTGGATGTGGGCAACCCCATCGACCACCGTCTTCTTGACTTTCTTTTTCGTTGCGGCTTTATTACCTGGCTTCGCCATAGCAATCTCTTCCTAACCTGTAGTTACCGTATTTGAATGACTGGCGCAGATCGATTAACGCTTAATCGGCTTGCGCGGGCCCTTACGTGTGCGAGCGTTGGTCTTGGTACGCTGACCATTGACCGGCAAGCTGCGACGGTGACGCAGACCGCGATAGCAGCCCAGGTCCATCAGACGCTTGATGTTCATCGACACAACACGGCGCAAGTCACCCTCTACGGTATGCTTGCCAAGCTCGTTACGGATCGCGTCGAGCTGTTCCTCGGAAAGACTACCCATTTTGGCGTCTTCGGCGATGCCAGTAGCGGCACAGATCTGTTGCGCAGTAGTACGGCCAATCCCATAGACGTAAGTCAGGGAAACAACCGCGTGCTTGTGATCTGGTATGTTTACACCAGCAATACGGGCCATTCAAATTACTCCAGTAACACTAAAATTGCAGCGTTGACGGCAACTTACGCCACCCAACACCCTAAAAGGCGCGCAAGGATAGCGGTAAAATCACCAAAAATCAATAGCCCGGGGATTTCTCCCCGGACGACAGTCAACGCCCCCTCATGTACGCCCCGCCCCTGGAGGGGGCCGGACGTCCAATTCTTAACCCTGCCGCTGCTTGTGGCGAGGCTCAGCGTGGCAAATTACTCGCAGAACGCCGTTGCGCTTAACCATCTTGCAGTTGCGGCAGATCTTTTTAACAGAAGCACGAACTTTCATGATCCTACCCTAGTAATGGGGATTAGCGAGCGTTGCCGCTGCCATATCCCTTCAAGTTAGACTTCTTCATCAGTGACTCGTACTGATGAGACATCAAGTGCGCCTGAACCTGGGACATAAAGTCCATGACCACCACTACCACGATCAGCAACGACGTGCCCCCCAAATAGAAGGGAACATTGGCCGCGACCACCAGGAACTGGGGCATCAGGCACACAGCCGACATATAAACAGCACCTACCACCGTCAGACGGGTCAGAACACTGTCAATATAGCGGGCCGATTGCTCACCCGGGCGAATCCCCGGGATGTAGGCACCGGACTTCTTCAGGTTATCCGCAACTTCCTTCGGGTTGAACATCAACGCCGTGTAGAAGAAGCAGAAGAACGAGATCAACGCTGCAAACAGCAGAATGTTCAACGGCTGCCCCGGACCAATGGCCAATGCGAGATCCTGTAGGAAGTCGCTGGCGAAACCATCGCCGCCCTCACCGAACCACTGGGCAATGGACGCCGGGAACAGCAGAATACTGCTGGCGAAGATCGCCGGGATCACGCCGGCCATGTTGATCTTCAGCGGCAGGTGACTCGTCTGAGCGGCGTAGGCGTTACGGCCCTGCTGACGCTTCGCGTAGTTCACCGTAATCCGACGCTGCCCGCGCTCAACCCGAACCACACCCCAGATTACCGCCAACGCGATGACCGCAATCACCAACAACAGCAGCAGGTGCAGATCGCCCTGACGGGCACTCTCAAAGGCCTGACCGACCGCACTTGGCAACCCAGCCACGATACCGGCGAAGATGAGCATTGAAATGCCGTTGCCAATACCCTTCTCGGTAACCTGCTCGCCCAACCACATCATGAAGACGGCGCCGGTAACCAGAGAAGTGACCGCAATGAAGTGAAACGCAAAATCCGCTTCGCCACCATAGGCGAACCCGGAAAAGCTAACAGACATTGCCATCGCCTGGACCGTCGCCAGCACGACCGTACCGTAACGGGTGTACTGGTTTATCTTGCGGCGACCTGCGTCACCTTCTTTCTTAAGCTGCTCCAGCGACGGAGTCACGGCGGTCATCAGCTGCATGATAATAGACGCAGAGATGTACGGCATGATACCCAACGCCAGAATACTCATGCGCTCCAGGGCACCCCCGGAGAACATGTTGAACATACCCAGAATGGTACCCTGATTCTGGTTAAACAGGTTGGCGATCCGCTCGGGATCCAAACCGGGAACCGGAATATGAGTACCAATTCGGTAGACTACGATCGCCAGGAACAAAAAACGCAGGCGAGCCCAAAGCTCGCCCAGACCTTTCTGATTCCCCAACGAAGGATTACCGGGAGTTGCCATGTTGGCGCCCCTTACTCTTCGACTTTCCCGCCGGCCGCTTCAATCGCAGCCCTGGCACCTTTGGTGACCGCAATACCGCGTACGGTAACCGCTTTGCTGAGCTCGCCAGATGCGAAGATCTTGGCGCGCTTCATGTTAGCACCAATGACATCGGCCTGCTTCAGAGTTTCGATATCGATGGTATCGCCCTCCACCTTGTTCAGCTCTGAGAGGCGAACTTCGGCAGTGACACGACCAATGCGAGAACTGAAACCATACTTCGGCAGACGCTTCTGCAGCGGCATCTGACCGCCTTCAAAGCCCGGAGCAACACTACCACCGGAACGGGATTTCAAACCTTTGTGACCGCGACCGGCGGTCTTGCCCAGACCACTACCGATACCGCGACCCACACGCTTCTTGCTATGGGTGCTACCGGGGGCGGGACTCAGCTCGTTAAGACGCATCTTATTCTCCCTCTACCTGTACCAGATAGTTTACAGAGTTAATCATCCCACGCACGGAGGGAGTGTCTTCCACCTCAACGGTGTGGCCGATACGGCGCAGACCCAAACCGGCAACGCTAGCCTGATGCTTCTTCAGGCGACCCGCGGTACTACGGACTTGAGTCACTTTGATCATTTTCTTAGCCATGGTCGTATTCCGCAATCAGTTAACTGGCAAAGCCAATTAATTCAGGATCTCTTCGACACTTTTGCCACGCTTGGCCGCTACAGAGTCCGGAGACGCCATAGACTTTAGCGCGTTAAAAGTGGCACGAACAACGTTTACCGGGTTGGTAGACCCGTAGCACTTGGCCAATACGTTCTGAACGCCGGCAATTTCCAGCACAGAGCGCATGGCACCACCAGCAATAACACCGGTACCCTGGGAGGCGGGCTGCATGAACACCTTGGAGGCGCCATGACGACCCTTGGTCGGGTACTGAATGGTATCACCGTTCAGCTCAACGTCGATCATGTTACGGCGAGCGGCTTCCATTGCTTTCTGGATAGCAACCGGCACTTCACGTGCCTTACCGCGGCCAAAGCCGACCTTACCGTTACCGTCACCAACGACAGTCAGTGCGGTGAAGGCAAAGATACGACCACCTTTAACAGTCTTGGCAACACGATTGACTTGTACCAGCTTTTCCTGGAAGCCTTCGTTGTTGCCTTCTTCTTTCTTCGCGTATGCCATATCTTAACCCTTAGAATTCCAGTCCAGCTTCACGCGCAGCGTCCGCCAGGGCTTTTACGCGACCGTGGAACTTGAACCCACTACGGTCGAATGCCACCCGGGAGACACCGGCAGCTTTGGCGCGCTCTGCAATCAGAGCGCCGACAGCTTTCGCCGCCTCGCTGTTACCCGTTTTGCCTTGACGCAGATCTTTGTCCAACGTCGAGGCACTGGCCAATACGCGGCCACCGTCTTCTGCAATAACCTGCGCGTAAATATGACGCGGGGTACGATGAACAGACAGACGATTAACACTCAGTTCACGAATCTTGGCACGGGCACGACGCGCACGGCGAAGACGAGATTGCTTCTTATCGCTCATATCCTGGCCCTACTTCTTCTTGGCTTCTTTACGGCGAACCTGTTCGCTTGCATAGCGGATACCTTTACCCTTGTAGGGTTCGGGCTCACGCAACGCGCGAATCTCGGATGCCACCTGACCGAGCAGCTGCTTGTCAGCGCTCTTCAGCACAATTTCTGTCTGGGCCGGACATTCTGCCGTTACACCTTCCGGTAAGGTGTAATCGATCGGCTGAGAATAACCGACAGACAGGTTTACAGTCTTACCCGACGCTTTGGCACGATAACCGACGCCGACCAGTTGAAGCTTCTCTTCGAAGCCCTGATCTACGCCTTTGACCATGCTGCCGACCAGGGCACGCATGGTGCCTGCCAGCGCGCGGGACTGCTTGGCCCCATCACGAGCGGTGAACTTGAGCAGGTTCTCTTCCTGCTGGATTTCAACGCTGTCGTGAATTTCCAGAGCCAATGTACCTTTTCCGCCTTTAACGCTAAGGCTCTGACCCTGAAGGGTGACCTTAACAGCGGACGGTACTTCAACCGGACTATTTGCAACTCGTGACATGACGACTTCCCGTTAAAATACTGTGCAGAGGACTTCACCACCGACGCCAGCGGCGCGAGCGGCACGATCAGTCATAACACCTTTACTGGTAGAAACGATGGCAACGCCCAATCCACCGCGCACGGTCGGAATGGACGACTTACCAGCATAACTGCGCAAGCCGGGGCGACTGACCCGATCCAGCTCAGCGATTACCGGCTTACCTTCAAAATATTTCAGCTCAATGGTCAGCTCGGGCTTGGCACCCTCGCTCACTGAGAAACTATCAACGTAGCCTTCTTCTGCCAGAACTTTTGCCACAGAGGCCTTCAGTTTGGAAGAGGGCATGGTGACATTCGACTTTCCCACCTGCTGGGCGTTTCGAATGCGAGTCAGCATATCGGCCAACGGATCTTGCATGCTCATCTGATTCTGCTCCTAATGTTAAGCCCTGGGCTTACCAGCTGGACTTGACCAAACCGGGAACGTCGCCCCGCATGGCGGCTTCACGCAGCTTGTGGCGGCACAAGCCGAACTTGCGATACACACCGTGCGGACGGCCAGTTACGCGACAGCGACGACGCCCGCGGCTCGGGCTCGCATCGCGTGGCAGCTGCTGCAGTTTGATCTGCGCTTCCCAGACTTGCTCTTCGGAAGAAGCAGGGCTGGCAATAATCGCTTTCAGTTCCGCGCGCTTAGCGGCGTATTTGGCGACTGTGCGGGCACGTTTTACTTCGCGTGCAACCATTGATTTCTTAGCCATGACGCTACCCTTAACCTTTGAACGGGAAGTTGAACGCTTTCAACAGCGCGCGACCTTCCTCGTCGTTCCGTGCTGTCGTTGTGATACAAATATCCAGACCGCGGAGCTTATCGACCTTATCGTAGTCAATCTCCGGGAAGATAATCTGCTCGCCTACGCCCATGGAGAAGTTACCGCGGCCGTCAAATTGCTTCGGGCTGATACCCCGGAAGTCGCGAATGCGCGGAATAGCGATGCTGACCAGGCGATCCAGAAACTCATACATACGATCTTTACGCAGAGTTACTTTGCAGCCAATCGGCCAGCCATCACGGATTTTGAAACCCGCGATTGACTTGCGTGCCTTGGTAACGACGACCTTCTGGCCGGCGATTTTTTCCAAGTCACCGATCGCATTCTCAAGCACTTTCTTGTCGCCCACAGCCTCACCGACACCCATATTAATGGTGATCTTGGTGATGCGCGGAACTTCCATCACGTTCGCGAGACCCAGCTCATCTTTCAGCTTGGGCGCGAGCTCTTTGCTGTACAGTTCTTTTAGCCTAGCCATGTCTACTTACGCCTCTACGGCTTCGCCATTGGATTTGAAAACGCGGACCTTGTCGCCGTTTTCAAGGATCTTGAAGCCAACACGATCCGCCTTCTGAGTCGCCGGATTGTAAATGGCAACATTGGAGGCCTGGATCGAGGCTTCCTTCTCTACGATTCCGCCGGGCACGCCCATTTGCGGATTCGGTTTCTGGTGCTTCTTGATCATGTTAATACCAGACACGATCAGGCGGCCATCAGCCAACACCCGGGTAACTTTCCCGCGCTTACCTTTGTCGCGACCAGCGATAACAATCACTTCGTCATCACGTTTAATCTTTCGCATTTGTCTGCCCTCAGCTCTCTGCCCGTACCAAGTGCTTACAGCACTTCCGGTGCGAGAGAAATGATTTTCATGAACTTCTCGCCACGCAACTCGCGAGTCACCGGCCCAAAGATACGAGTACCCACCGGAGCATCTTGGTTGTTCAGCAGCACAGCAGCGTTGTCGTCGAACTTGATCAACGAACCATCCTGGCGGCGAACACCTTTCTTGGTGCGCACTACCACCGCTTTCATCACCTGGCCTTTCTTCACCTTACCGCGAGGAATCGCTTCCTTCACAGTAACTTTGATGATGTCACCCACAGCGGCATAGCGCCGATGGGAGCCGCCAAGAACCTTGATGCACTGAACCCGACGAGCGCCGCTATTATCAGCTACATCTAAGTAGGTTTCTGTTTGAATCATCGTCCGTCTCCGAAACTATTAAGTCGCCTGAATCACTTAGATTTCAGTAGCGCGCTCTTCAATGTTCACTAAAGCCCATGATTTGGTCTTTGACAGCGGACGAGATTCAGCGATAGTCACCGTATCACCGATCTTGCAGTCATTGTTTTCATCATGCGCTTTCAGCTTTGATGACTTGCTCACATACTTGCCGTAAAGCGGATGCTTTACGCGACGCTCGATCAGCACTGTGATGGTTTTATCCATCTTGTCGCTAACAACCTTGCCGGTCAGTGTACGAGCCAGATTATCTGCCTGAGTCATCGTTAATTACCTGCCTTCTGTTTAAGCACCGTTTTAATTCGAGCAATATCGCGGCGAGTTTGCTTGAGCAGGTGAGTCTGACCCAGCTGGCCAGTAGCAGCCTGCATACGCAGCTTGAACTGCTCCTTCAATTGAGTCAGCAGTTCGCCGTTCAGCTCTTCAACGGATTTTTCCCGGAGTTCTGAAGCTTTCATCACATCACCGAACGTTTTACGAAAGTTGTTGTAATAGGCAACTTGGCTGCGGCCAACGCAAAGGCCTCACGAGCCAGATCTTCACTGACGCCATCCATCTCATACAGGACTTTACCAGGACGGATCTGCGCGACCCAATATTCCACGTTACCCTTACCTTTACCCTGACGTACTTCCAGGGGCTTCTCGGTAATTGGTTTATCCGGAAACACACGAATCCAGATTTTACCGCCACGTTTAATGTGACGAGTCATCGCACGACGGGCCGCCTCGATTTGGCGAGCTGTAATGCGACCGCGACCAGTAGCTTTCAAGCCAAAATCACCAAAGCTTACTTTGGCGCCCCGATGGGCCAAGCCGCGGTTGCGGCCCTTCATTTGCTTGCGAAACTTCGTACGCTTTGGTTGCAGCATCTTGCGTACCCCTTACTTGGACTTAGAGCCTTTTTTCTTAGGTGCAGCTTCAGCTTCGTCGATATCGCCGATGACCTCACCCTTGAAAATCCAAACTTTCACACCGATGATGCCGTAGGTGGTTGACGCTTCGGCGGTTGCGTAGTCGATGTTTGCACGCAATGTGTGCAACGGTACGCGGCCTTCACGATACCACTCACTACGAGCGATCTCGGCACCCCCCAGGCGGCCTCCCACCTGGATCTTGATACCTTCCGCACCCTGACGCATGGCGTTTTGCACGGCACGCTTCATGGCACGGCGGAACATCACGCGGCGCTCCAGCTGCTGAGCGACATTCTGGGCAACCAGTGAAGCATCCAGATCAGGCTTACGGATCTCTTCAATGTTGATGTGCACTGGCACACCCATGCGCTCGCTCACTTCTGCACGCAGACGATCCACGTCTTCGCCTTTCTTACCAATCACGATACCCGGACGGGCAGTGTGAATGGTGATACGTGCGGTATTGGCGGGACGCTCAATGTCCACGCGGCTTACAGACGCACTGGACAACTTGTCCTGAATGTAAGAACGCACTGCCAAATCATTGTTGAGTTTGTCTGCGTACTGATCGCTGCCGGCATACCACACTGAGGTATGCTTCTTGACGATACCCAGACGAATACCTGTCGGATTTACTTTCTGACCCATAACGCCTGCTCTCTTACTGGTCGGCTACTTTAACGGTGATATGACAAGTGCGCTTAAGAATGCGATCAGCACGACCTTTAGCGCGAGGCTTGATGCGTTTCATGCTCAAACCTTCATCCACAAAAATCGTGGACACTTTCAGTTCATCGACGTCGGCGCCTTCGTTGTGTTCGGCATTCGCAATTGCGGACTCGAGCACCTTTTTGATTAACGCGGCGCCCTTTTTGGGGCTGAATGCCAGGAGGTCCAACGCCTCCTCAACACCTTTTCCGCGAATCTGATCGGCTACCAAGCGCGCTTTTTGCGCCGACAGACGAGCACCGCTGAGTTTTGCTGCTACTTCCATCGTGTTACCTCGTAGGCACTATTAGCGCTTAGCGCTTTTTCGCTTTTTTGTCTGCGACATGACCGCGATAGGTGCGGGTAGCCGCAAACTCGCCAAGTTTGTGTCCAACCATTTCTTCATTCACCAGGACGGGCACGTGCTGACGACCATTGTGTACTGCCAGCGTCAGACCAACCATTTCTGGCATGATCATTGAGCGCCGCGACCAGGTTTTAATTGGACGACGATCATTCTTTTCGATCGCTGTTTCGACCTTCTTAATGAGGTGAAGATCGATAAAAGGACCTTTCTTCAGTGAACGTGGCACTGTTGCTTCCTCTTTTCCGCTGTTGATTTGCCGTTAGCGCTTGGAGCGACTACGGACAATCATCTTGGTAGTGCGCTTGTTTTTGCGCGTCTTGTAACCCTTGGTCGGAACACCCCAAGGCGATACCGGATGACGGCCACCAGAAGTACGACCTTCACCACCACCGTGCGGGTGATCTACCGGGTTCATGGCGACACCGCGCACTGTGGGACGAACACCGCGCCACCGCTTGGCACCGGCCTTACCGAGTGACCGCAAGCTATGCTCACTGTTGGACACTTCGCCCAAGGTAGCCCGGCAGTTAACCAATACACGGCGAGTTTCACCGCTACGCAAACGCAGCGTTGCGTAAGTACCGTCGCGAGACACCAGCTGACAAGAAGCGCCAGCGGAGCGAGCCAGCTGAGCACCCTTCTCGGGCTTCAACTCGACGCAGTGAACAGTGCTGCCGAGCGGAATATTCCGCAACGGCAGGGCATTACCCGCTTTAATCGCCGCCGCATCACCTGACTCGATCTTGTCACCGGCCTTCAGGCCCTTGGGCGCAATAATGTAGCGACGCTCACCGTCGGCATAACAAACCAGTGCAATGTAGGCGGTGCGGTTCGGATCATACTCCAGGCGCTCTACCGTGGCCGGGATGCCGTCTTTATTACGACGGAAATCAATCACACGGTAGTGCTGCTTGTGACCACCACCCACGTGACGGGTTGTGATACGGCCACCGCTGTTACGGCCGCCACTCTTGGACTTCTTCTCCAACAGAGGCGCGTAAGGAGCACCCTTGTGCAAATCCGGATTAACGACACTTACTACAAAGCGGCGACCGGGCGAGGTTGGTTTACGTTTTACAATAGGCATTGCAACAATCCTCTTACTCAGCTACCGCAAAGTCGATATCCTGACCTTGCTCAAGACGAACGTAGGCCTTCTTCCAGTCACTGCGCTTACCGATACCAAAGCGGGTGCGACGGGTCTTGCCCTTCACGTTAAGTACGCGAACACTTTCAACTTTGACATCAAACAGCGCCTGTACGGCCGCTTTGATTTCGAGCTTGCTGGCATCAGTGGCCACTTTGAAAACAACCTGGTTGCCGTTCTCACCCGCCATGGCGGATTTCTCGGACACTACCGGACCCAACAAGATTTTGTAGATGCGTTCTTGGTTCATCCCAGGATCTCCTCGAACTTTTTCAGAGCCGGAACGGTGACCACAACCTTTTCGAAGCCGATCAAGGCAACCGGATCAACACCCTGAACGTCGCGAACATCAACTTTGTGCAGGTTGCGAGACGCCAGGTAAAGATTTTCGTTCACATCCTCAGTCACAATCAGCGCTTCTGACAGATCGTACTGAGCCAGCTTTTGTACCAGGCTTTTGGTCTTAGGTGCGTCGACGGAAAACTCTTCGACCACCACCAGACGCTCCTGGCGATTCAGCTCAGACAGAATGCAGCGCAACGCCGCACGGTACATCTTTTTGTTGAGCTTCTGCTCGAAGTTGCGGGGCTTGGCAGCAAATGCTTTACCACCGGAGCGCCAGATCGGACTGCGGATGGTGCCCGCACGCGCACGACCTGTACCCTTCTGACGCCACGGCTTCTTACCACCGCCAGACACTTCAGAGCGAGTTTTCTGAGCCTTGGTACCCTGACGGCCGCCCGCCAGGTAGGCGACTACCGCCTGATGCACCAGGTCTTGATTAAATTCTTTGCCGAACGCCACCTCAGATACGTTGAGCGTATCTTTGGCACCATCGGGCTTTACAATATTCAATTCCATGGTCGTTTCCCCTCGGACAATTAACCGTTGCTGCGCGCTTTAACTGCGGGACGAACAATGACGTCACCACCCGGAGCTCCGGGAATGGCGCCTTTGACCAACAGCAGATTACGCTCAGCGTCGACGCGGACCACTTCCAGATTCTGAACAGTGACCTGTTCGGAACCCATGTGACCTGACATCTTTTTGCCCTTAAAGACGCGACCCGGTGTCTGACATTGTCCGATGGAACCGGGGGCACGGTGAGAAAGGGAGTTACCGTGGGTAGCGTCCTGCGTGGCGAAATTCCACCGCTTGACGGTACCGGCAAAGCCCTTACCTTTAGAAGAACCGGTGACATCGATTTTCTGGCCAGCCTCAAAGGCGTCGACCGTAATCTCTGCACCAACTTCGAAGGATTCTTGAGTGTCGTTACGCAATTCCCACAAACCACGTCCAGCTTCGGAATTCGCCTTGGCGTAGTGGCCCGCTGCGGGCTTGGTAACACGTGAGGCGCGACGAGACCCTACGGTAACCTGCACTGCAGAGTATCCGTCGGTTTCTACATTCTTCACCTGGGTGACGCGATTGGGAGCAACCTCAATCACAGAAACAGGAATGGAAACACCATCATCGGTAAATATGCGAGTCATGCCGCTTTTGCGGCCGACAATACCAATCGTCATGTTGCTAACCTCTCAGTGTACGGGGCTTTTACCCGCTATGGCCGCCCATTTCAGAGCGTTACACAAACCCGGCCGAAGCCGGGATTAACATTTACTTTGTATTAGTTAAGACTGATCTGAACCTCTACACCTGCAGCCAAATCCAGCTTCATCAGGGCATCAACGGTTTTTTCAGTGGGCTCAACAATGTCCAGCAAACGCTTGTGTGTACGAATCTCGTACTGATCACGCGCGTCCTTATTGACGTGCGGGGAGATCAATACAGTGAAGCGCTCTTTGCGAGTCGGCAGCGGAATCGGGCCACGGACTTGTGCGCCTGTGCGCTTTGCTGTCTCAACAATTTCCTGGGTAGAGGCATCGATGAGCTTATGATCAAAGGCCTTCAGGCGAATCCGAATGCGTTGATTCTGCATGTGAACCAAACTCCAGTAATAAACTTTAAAGAACTATCCAAATTGGCGATGGCGTTCGAGCTAAGCTCGTTGATGCCCTGCAAAATGGAGGCGCAATTCTAATGGTGGGGCAACCACCTGTCAAGGGATATCCCAGGATATTCCCGGAATTCCGGAAAATGCACCATTACTTTTTTGAAATCAAAGACTTATCGCTACTGAACGACCCGGAACAACACCCAAAATCGCCCAGAAGACAAAAAAAGGCCCCCGCGGGGGCCTTTTTCAGAGCCTGTATCGCTTTACTCGATGATCTTCGCGACCACGCCGGCGCCTACAGTACGGCCGCCTTCACGAACCGCGAAGCGCAGACCTTCTTCCATCGCTACCGGGTGAATCAGAGTCACGCTCATCTTCACATTGTCGCCCGGCATAACCATCTCAACGCCTTCCGGCAGCTCACAAGCGCCAGTCACGTCAGTGGTACGGAAGTAGAACTGCGGACGATAGCCCTTGAAGAACGGAGTGTGACGACCGCCTTCGTCTTTGGACAGCACGTACACTTCGCCTTCGAACTTGGCGTGCGGAGTCACTGAGCCCGGCTTGGCCAGTACCTGACCACGCTCTACTTCGTCACGCTTGGTACCACGCAGCAGAACACCGACGTTCTCACCAGCACGACCCTCGTCCAGCATCTTGCGGAACATCTCAACACCGGTACATACGGTCTTGGTGGTGTCCTTCAGGCCAACGATTTCCAGTTCCTCACCGACCTTCACGATGCCGCGCTCTACACGACCGGTCACTACGGTACCGCGACCAGAGATGGAGAACACGTCCTCTACCGGCATCAGGAACGGCTGATCAATGGCACGCTCCGGCTCCGGAATGTACTCATCCAGAGTCTCTACCAGCTTCTTGACAGCGGTAGTGCCCAGCTCGTGCTCGTCTTCACCGTTCAGCGCCATCAAGGCAGAACCGGCAATGATCGGCGTGTCGTCGCCCGGGAAGTCATAGTCGGACAGCAGCTCACGCAGCTCCATCTCGACCAGCTCCAACATTTCATTGTACTCGTCAGTGCCTACGCCACCGCAATCTTCAGCCAGCAGGTCGGCCTTGTTCAGGAATACCACGATAAAGGGTACACCTACCTGGCGAGACAGCAGGATGTGCTCGCGAGTCTGGGGCATCGGGCCGTCAGTGGCACCACACACCAGGATCGCACCGTCCATCTGAGCCGCACCGGTGATCATGTTCTTCACATAGTCGGCGTGGCCCGGGCAGTCTACGTGCGCGTAGTGACGGGTCGGTGAATCGTACTCTACGTGAGAGGTCGCAATGGTGATACCACGCTCACGCTCTTCCGGCGCATTGTCGATGCCGTCAAAGGCCATGGCCGAACCACTACCCCAAACTTCGAAACAAACGCGGGTCAGAGCCGCGGTCAGCGTGGTTTTACCGTGGTCAACGTGACCAATGGTGCCCACATTGACGTGGGGCTTACTGCGTTCAAACTTTTCTTTTGCCACTGTCTTCTTCCTCTAGAATGTCTGCAAATCAGAAATTAATCGTCTTTAGCCACTTTGCTCTTGGCAATTACTTCATCAGCTACGTTACGCGGAGCCTCGGCATAGCCTTTGAACTCCATCGCATAGGTTGCGCGACCCTGAGTGGCCGAGCGCAGGTCCGTCGCATAGCCAAACATCTCCGCGAGAGGTACCTCAGCGTTAACAATCTTGCCGGATACACCTTCTTCCATGCCCTGAATCATGCCGCGACGACGGTTCAGGTCACCAACCACGTCACCCATGTTCTCTTCAGGTGTCACAACTTCCACCTTCATGACCGGCTCGAGCAGTACCGCACCGCCCTGCTGCGCCAACTTTTTGGTGGCCATCGAGGCAGCAATTTTAAAGGCCATCTCGTTGGAGTCAACATCGTGGAAAGAACCATCGTACAGAGTGGCCTTCAGGCCCAGCAGCGGATAGCCGGCCAGAACACCGTTCTGCATCTGCTCAGAAATACCTTTCTGTACCGCCGGGATGTATTCCTTCGGAACGGCACCACCCACGATTTCGTTGACAAATTCCAGACCTTCCGCGTCCTCGTCCTGGCCTGGCTCGAACCGGATCCAGACGTGACCGTACTGACCGCGACCACCGGACTGGCGAACAAACTTGCCTTCAATTTCGCACTTATTACGGATGGCTTCACGATAGGCCACCTGCGGCTTACCGATGTTCGCCTCAACCTTGAACTCGCGACGCATACGATCAACGATGATGTCCAAGTGGAGCTCACCCATACCACCGATGATGGTCTGGCCGCTCTCTTCGTCTGTTCTTACGCTGAAGGAGGGGTCTTCCTGAGCCAGCTTGCCCAGAGCCACACCCATCTTCTCTTGGTCAGCCTTGGTTTTCGGCTCAACCGCAACGTGAATTACCGGATCCGGGAATTCCATACGCTCCAGAGTAATGACATGGTTCGGGTCACACAAGGTGTCCCCAGTGGTCACGTCTTTCAGACCTACGGCTGCGGCGATATCACCAGACAATACTTCCTTGATCTCTTCGCGGTTATTGGAGTGCATCTGTACCATACGGCCGACGCGCTCTTTCTTACCCTTCACCGGATTGAACACCGAATCACCGGAGTTAAGCTTACCGGAGTAAACCCGGAAGAACGTCAGCGTTCCCACGAAGGGGTCGGTAGCGATCTTGAACGCCAGAGCAGCAAACGGTGCATCGTCGTCGGCTTCGCGGCTCTCAACGGTATCTTTACCGTCGTCCAGCACACCTTCGATGGCACGAACCTGGTTTGGCGCCGGCAGGTATTCAACCACGGCGTCAAGCACTGCCTGGACACCCTTATTTTTAAAGGCCGAACCACCAAGAACCGGAACAATTTCATTGGCCAAGGTACGAGCACGGATGCCCGCTTTGATTTCTTCGTTGGTCAAAGAACCCTCTTCCAGGTACTTCTCCATCAACTCTTCATTGGCTTCGGCGGCCGCTTCCATCATGAACTCGCGCATCTCTTCGCACGTTTCTTTCAGATCGTCCGGAATTTCGGCGTAGTCGAAAGTCATGCCCAGATCAGCTTCATTCCACAGAATGGCTTTCATCTCGATCAGGTCAACAACACCCTTGAACTCTTCCTCGGTGCCGATGGTCATCTGCAGCGGCACAGCGTTGGCGCCAAGACGGGTCTTGAGCTGATCCACAACGCGGGTGAAATTCGCGCCCGTGCGGTCCATTTTGTTGACGAACACCATACGAGGCACTTCGTACTTGTTGGCCTGACGCCATACGGTCTCGGTCTGCGGCTGAACACCGGAGGAGCCACACAGCACCACAACCGCGCCATCCAGAACCCGCAGCGAACGCTCAACTTCAATGGTGAAGTCGACGTGCCCGGGGGTGTCAATGATGTTGATACGGTGCTGATCAAACTGCTGACTCATCCCCTGCCAAAAGCAGGTCGTCGCAGCAGAGGTGATTGTGATACCGCGCTCTTGCTCCTGCTCCATCCAGTCCATGGTGGCCGCGCCATCATGGACCTCGCCCACCTTGTGAGACAGACCGGTGTAGAACAGAACGCGCTCAGTAGTGGTGGTCTTACCCGCATCTACGTGGGCGACAATCCCAATGTTGCGGTAACGTGCGATAGGAGTTTTACGTGCCACGGCTGTATCTCCAATTGCGAATTCATTAAAACAGGAAAAGGCAGCCGTTTGGCTGCCCTCACCCTCTCTTTCTATCGGCGTTTTTCAGGCGACGGCCTTAGAACCGATAGTGCGAGAAGGCCTTGTTGGCCTCGGCCATACGGTGAACATCTTCACGCTTACGGACCGCAGCACCTTTGCCCTGGGAGGCATCGATCAACTCGCCAGCCAGACGCTGGGGCATGGATTTCTCGCTACGACCGCGAGAGAAATCGACCAACCAGCGCATTGCCAGGGCCGTGCGGCGGCTCGGGCGAACCTCGACCGGCACCTGATAGGTGGCACCACCCACGCGGCGGGACTTAACTTCCACCAGCGGCGCAATATTTTCCAACGCCTCATCGAACACTTCGATGGGGTCACGATTCAGCTTGGACTCAACTGATTCCAAGGCACCGTACACAATACGCTCTGCCACGGACTTCTTGCCGCTGACCATTACATGGTTCATAAACTTCGCCAGCGTCACGTTGCCGTACTTAGGATCCGGCAGAACTTCGCGCTTGGCGACAACTCTTCTTCTTGGCATCTTAAATAGCCTCTCTTCAGGATTTGTCTAAGACTCCGGTCACTCTCCCATCAGGTCAGTGCCGCGCTTAGCCTTACTCGGTTCGCACCCCTGCGGGCGCCGCCGAAAACGCATAACAACCCGTGGAGCCAGATGGCTCGCAACGAGTTACTTGGGTCGCTTGGTACCGTACTTGGAACGACCCTGCTTACGGTTGTTGACCCCGGAGGTGTCCAGAGAACCGCGCACGGTGTGATAACGCACACCCGGCAAGTCCTTCACTCGGCCACCACGGATCAGAACAACGCTGTGCTCCTGCAAGTTGTGCCCTTCACCACCGATGTAAGAAGACACTTCGAAACCATTGGTCAGGCGCACACGGCAAACCTTACGCAAGGCCGAGTTAGGCTTCTTCGGCGTGGTGGTGTAAACGCGGGTGCAAACGCCGCGCTTCTGAGGGTTGGCTTGCAGAGCGGGAACGTCGCTCTTTTGAACCCTGCGTTTTCTCGGCTTACGAACCAACTGGTTGATCGTTGCCATGAAAATAAACTCCACAAGTATAAAAACGCCTTCCCTTGGAAGGCTTGATTAAAGAGAGCGGTCAAGCCCGCTCCCCACTTTGGAAAAAGCGGGTGGCGCATTGTAATGAGGTCAACCCCCAGCGTCAAGCCAAAGTACCCCTGAGCGCCTGACGGGCCCGGCGAAAGCCGACCCGCCCCCACTTTCTGTTAGCTGCTGGACTTCAATGCCTCAGTCAGGGCCGCCTCGACATCTTCAGCGCTCACGCCCGCATCCGGGGCATTTAGTGCTGTGTCACGACGGCGCTTGCGCTCGGCATGGTAGGCCAGACCGGTACCGGCCGGGATCAGACGACCCACGACCACGTTCTCTTTCAGACCTGCCAGCACGTCTTTCTTGCCGGTGACCGCCGCTTCGGTAAGCACCCGGGTGGTCTCCTGGAACGATGCCGCCGATATGAACGACTCGGTGGCCAGAGACGCCTTGGTAATACCCAACAACAGACGCTCAAACTGAGCCGGCTGACGGTCCTCTGCACGCAGACGCTCGTTTTCTTCCAGAACGGCACTCAATTCAACCTGCTCACCCTTCACAAAGCTGGAATCGCCCATTTCGGTGATTTCGACCTTGCGCAGCATCTGACGAACGATGGTCTCAACGTGCTTGTCGTTGATCTTCACGCCCTGCAGACGGTAAACATCCTGAATTTCATTGGTGATGTAGTGAGCCAGTGCCTCAATACCCTGTAGCCGCAGAATATCGTGCGGATTGCTCGGACCATCCGAGATCATCTCGCCTTTCTCGACCTTCTCACCTTCGAACACGTTCAACTGGCGATGCTTCGGGATCAGCACCTCGTAATGCGTAGAACCATCTGGCAGTGGCTGGCCGTCCGTCGGGGTAATCACCAGGCGACGCTTACCTTTGGTTTCCTTGCCGAAGCTGACGGTACCGGAGATTTCCGCCAGAATGGACGGCTCTTTCGGCTTACGGGCTTCGAACAGGTCGGCCACGCGGGGCAGACCACCGGTAATATCCCGGGTCTTGGAACCTTCCTGCGGGATACGGGCAATAACGTCACCCACCTGGATGTCATCGTTATCCGCAATACTCAGGATCGACTTGGCCGGCAACAGGTAGTGGGCTGGCGCATTGGAGTTGGCCTGAATAAGCTCATTCCCCGCCTCATCCACCAAAGTCACCGCCGGACGCAGATCTTTACCGGCCGATGGACGCTCCGCCGGATCCAGAACCTCAATAGAGCTCAAACCGGTGAGCTCATCGGTCTGACGACGAACCGACAGACCATCCTCCATTCCGGAGAAGCGTACCTTACCGGCCACTTCGCTCACGATCGGGTGAGTGTGCGGATCCCATTTGGCAATGATCTGACCACCATCGACCAGGTCACCGTCCTTGACCGTGATCAAGGCACCATAAGGAATCTTGTAGCGCTCGCGCTCACTGCCGGCGGCATCCGCCACGGCCAACTCACCGGAACGGGATACCGCCACCAGGTGACCGTCTTTGTTGGTCACGACCTTGACGTTGATCAGGCGAACCTTACCTTCCTGTTTCACTTGGACATTGTCAGCTGCAGAGGCCCGGGAGGCCGCACCACCAATGTGGAAGGTACGCATGGTCAGCTGAGTACCCGGCTCACCAATGGACTGAGCGGCGATAACACCCACCGCTTCACCCTGGTTAACACGGTGCCCGCGAGCCAGGTCACGGCCGTAACACATGGAGCAAACGCCGTTGCGCGAGGCACAGGTGACCGGCGAGCGGACAATCACTTCGTCGATGCCCATTGCTTCGACGCGCTCAACCCAGGCTTCGTCAATCATGGTACCCGCCGGCACCAGGATTTCATCGCTTTCGGGACGAATCACGTCGCGGGCCACAATACGGCCCAGGATACGGTCACCGAGCGACTCGATAACGTCGCCGCCTTCGATCACCGGGGACATCTTCAGCCCTTCATCGGTGCCACAGTCTACAGAGGTAACCACCAGATCCTGGGACACATCCACCAAGCGGCGGGTCAGATAACCGGAGTTGGCGGTTTTCAGAGCCGTATCCGCCAGACCTTTACGAGCACCGTGAGTCGAGATGAAGTACTGGAGTACGTTCAGACCTTCACGGAAGTTGGCAACAATCGGCGTCTCAATGATCGAGCCATCCGGACGGGCCATCAGACCACGCATACCCGCCAACTGACGAATCTGCGCCGGGGAACCACGAGCGCCCGAGTCAGCGTACATAAAGACCGAGTTGAAAGAATCCTGCTCTTCTTCCTCGCCTTCTTTGTTGGTCACAAACTCTTTACTGATACCTTCCATCATCGACTTGGCCACCAGGTCGTTCGCCCGGGACCAGATATCGATGACTTTGTTGTATTTCTCGCCCGCAGTCACCAGACCGGAGGCAAACTGGGTTTCAATCTCCTTCACTTCTTTTTCCGCACGACCGATGATGCCGGCCTTCTCTTCCGGGATGGTGAAGTCATTCACACCGATGGACGCACCGGATTTGGTGGAGAAGTCATAACCCATGTACATCAGGCGGTCAGCGAAGATAACGGTCGCCTTCAGGCCCACCACACGGTAGCAATAGTTGATCACCGCAGAGATGGCTTTTTTCACCATCGGACGGTTGATCTGCTCGAGCGGGATGCCCTCGGGAGCAATCTCCCACAGCAGCATACGGCCGACCGTGGTATCGACAATGTGGGTTTTCTCCTCGCGCTCACCTTCGGCACCCACCAGGGTTTCCTTCAGCCGCACTTTAATACGTGCCTGCAGGTCAACCTGCTTGGCGTAGTAGGCACGGGAGACTTCCGCCACATCAGAAAACACCATACCTTCGCCCTGAGCGTTGATCCGCTCACGGGTCATCCAGTACAGGCCCAGAACCACGTCCTGCGACGGAACGATAATCGGGTCACCCGATGCCGGCGACAGGATGTTGTTGGTGGACATCATCAGCGCACGGGACTCAAGCTGCGCTTCCAGAGTCAGCGGTACGTGCACCGCCATCTGGTCACCGTCGAAGTCAGCGTTATAGGCCGCACAGACCAGCGGGTGCAGCTGAATCGCCTTACCTTCAATCAGAACCGGTTCGAACGCCTGGATACCCAGGCGGTGCAGAGTCGGTGCACGGTTCAGCAGAACCGGGTGCTCGCGAATCACTTCGTCCAGGATGTCCCACACCACCGCTTCTTCACGCTCGACCATTTTCTTGGCGGCTTTGATGGTCGTGGCCAGACCGCGCAGCTCCAGCTTGCTGAAGATGAACGGCTTGAACAGCTCCAGGGCCATCTTCTTGGGAAGACCACACTGGTGCAGCTTCAGGGTCGGGCCCACAACGATCACCGAGCGACCGGAGTAGTCCACACGCTTACCGAGCAGGTTCTGACGGAACCGGCCCTGCTTACCCTTGATCATGTCGGCCAGGGACTTCAGCGGGCGCTTGTTGGACCCGGTGATGGCACGGCCGCGACGACCGTTATCCAACAGGGCATCCACGGATTCCTGGAGCATGCGCTTCTCGTTGCGCACGATGATGTCCGGCGCGTTAAGATCCAACAGACGCTTGAGGCGATTGTTGCGGTTGATCACGCGACGATACAGATCGTTCAGATCCGAGGTGGCAAACCGGCCGCCATCCAGCGGAACCAGGGGACGAAGATCCGGCGGCAATACCGGCAGCACTTCCATCACCATCCATTCCGGCTTGTTACCGGAATGCACGAAAGCTTCCAGAAGCTTCAGACGCTTGGAGAACTTCTTGATCTTGGTTTCGCTGTTGGTGTTCGGAATCTCCTCACGCAGACGATTGACTTCCGCTTCCAGATCGATGTCTTTCATCAGAATCTGGATGGCTTCCGCCCCCATCTTCGCTTCGAACTCGTCACCAAACTCTTCCATCGACTCGAAGTACTGCTCATCGGTAAGCAGCTGGCCACGCTCCAGGGTGGTCATACCCGGGTCGGTTACGACATAGGATTCAAAGTACAGCACCCGCTCGATATCACGCAGGGTCATGTCCAATAGCAGACCGATGCGGCTGGGCAGAGATTTCAGGAACCAGATGTGGGCAACCGGGCTCGCCAGTTCAATGTGGCCCATACGCTCGCGGCGCACCTTGGCCAGCGTGACTTCAACGCCACACTTTTCACAGATGATGCCGCGGTGCTTCATGCGCTTGTACTTGCCGCACAGACACTCGTAGTCTTTCACCGGGCCAAAGATCTTGGCACAGAACAGACCTTCGCGCTCTGGCTTGAAGGTGCGGTAGTTGATGGTTTCGGGCTTTTTCACTTCCCCGAACGACCAGGATCGAATCATTTCCGGCGAAGCCAGGCTGATCCGAATGGAGTCAAATTCTTCGACTTGTCCCTGGGACTTGAGCAAATTCAGTAAGTCTTTCAAGGCGTTTTCTCCAGTAAGCTCTAGTGGGCATCAGTGCGCGGGTTCCGCACAGCGAGGCCGGCAAATCCAGCCCCGCACCTTAAGTGGGTCCAGCGGGCTAGTCGTCTTGCTCCAGCTCCATACTGATCCCGAGCGAGCGAATCTCTTTCACCAACACGTTGAAGGATTCGGGCATACCGGGCTCCATCCGGTGGTCGCCATCCACGATGTTCTTGTACATCTTGGTCCGACCGGCCACATCGTCCGACTTGACAGTCAGCATTTCCTGCAGGGTGTAGGCGGCGCCATAGGCTTCCAGAGCCCAGACCTCCATCTCCCCGAAACGCTGACCACCGAACTGGGCTTTACCACCCAGCGGCTGCTGCGTGACCAAGCTGTAAGAACCGGTAGAACGTGCGTGCATTTTGTCGTCCACCAGGTGGTTCAACTTGAGCATGTACATGTAGCCCACGGTCACCGGACGGGTAAACTTGTCGCCGGTACGACCGTCGTACAAGGTGAACTGCCCAGAGTCCGGGTAATCCGCCAACTTCAACAGCGCCTTGATTTCATGCTCCTGGGCACCATCGAATACCGGTGTTGCCATCGGCACGCCGCCGGTCAGGTTACGCGCCAACTCCAGAATCTCTTCATCGCTGAACGATGCCAGATCTTCTTTGGTGAGCGAATCACCGGTTTTGTTGTAGATCTCTTCCAGGAAACCGCGAATGTCCTTGACGGCTTTCTGCTGCTTGAGCATCTCGTTGATTTTCACACCGAGGCCCTTGGCCGCCATACCCAGGTGAGTCTCAAGAATCTGACCCACGTTCATCCGCGAGGGTACACCCAGCGGGTTGAGCACGATATCCACCGGCTCGCCCTTGTCGTCGTAGGGCATATCTTCAACCGGCATGATCACCGAAATAACCCCTTTGTTACCGTGACGACCGGCCATCTTGTCACCCGGCTGAATGCGACGCTTGATCGCCAGATAAACCTTGACGATTTTCAGTACGCCCGGCGCCAGGTCATCGCCCGTGGACAGCTTGCGCTTCTTGTCTTCAAAACGATCATCCAGAATCTTGCGCCGCTCAATCAGCTGAGCTTCGGCCGAGTCCAGTTGCTCGTTCAGGGCATCTTCCGCCATGCGGATCTTGAACCACTGATCCTTTTCGAGCTCATCGAGCTTCTCGTCGGTCAGGACTTCACCCTTCTTGACGCCTTTACCGGAGGACACTTTCTGTCCCACCAGTGCGGAGCGCAGACGACCGAAGATGGCACGCTCAACGATGCGGTACTCTTCGTTCAGATCCTTACGAACTTCGTCCAACTGGTCGCGCTCGATTTCCAGGCTGCGCTGGTCTTTTTCCAGACCATCGCGGGTGAATACCTGAACATCAATCACGGTACCCTTGGTACTGGCAGGCACACGCAGGGAGGTATCCTTAACGTCGGACGCCTTTTCACCAAAAATGGCACGCAGCAGCTTTTCTTCCGGTGTCAGCTGGGTTTCACCTTTCGGGGTGACCTTACCGACCAGAATGTCACCGCCACCCACTTCGGCGCCGATATAAACAATACCGGAATCATCCAGCTTGCTCAGAGCGCTTTCGCCCACATTGGGAATGTCCGAGGTGATTTCCTCGCTACCCAGCTTGGTATCACGGGCGATACAGGTCAGTTCCTGAATGTGGATACTGGTAAAGCGATCTTCCTGCACCACACGCTCGGAGACCAGAATGGAGTCTTCGAAGTTGTAGCCATTCCAGGGCATGAAGGCGATGCGCATGTTCTGACCCAGGGCCAGCTCACCCATATCCACCGACGGACCGTCAGCGAGAATGTCGCCACGGGCCACCACATCACCCACGTTCACGATGGAGCGCTGATTGATGCAGGTGTTCTGGTTGGAACGGGTGTATTTGATCAGGTTGTAAATGTCGACACCGGCGTCGCCTTCTTCGACTTCGTTGTCGTTTACCTTGATCACGATCTTGCCCGCATCCACGCTGTCGACCACACCGCCGTGACGGGCGACCACACAGACACCGGAGTCGGAAGCCACGTTGCGCTCCATGCCGGTCCCCACCAGCGGCTTTTCGGCGCGCAGTGTCGGCACCGCCTGACGCTGCATGTTCGAACCCATCAGGGCGCGGTTGGCATCATCGTGCTCCAGGAACGGAATCAGCGCGGCGGCCACGGACACCACCTGACGCGGAGACACGTCCATCAACTGGACTTCTTCCGGGCTCTTCAGGTTGAATTCGTTCTGGTGACGGACTGAAACCAGTTCCTCACACAGTTTGCCGTTCTTGTCGAGCTTGGCCGAGGCCTGGGCAATGACAAATTCTGACTCATTGATCGCTGACAGGAACTCAATGTCATCGGTCACCTTGCCGTCCACCACCTTGCGGTAAGGCGTCTCCAAGAACCCATAACTGTTGGTGCGCGAGTAGGTCGCCAGAGAGTTGATCAGACCAATGTTCGGACCTTCCGGCGTCTCAATCGGGCATACCCGGCCATAGTGGGTCGGGTGCACGTCACGCACCTCAAAGCCGGCGCGCTCTCGGGTCAGACCACCGGGACCCAAGGCCGAGACGCGACGTTTGTGAGTCACTTCGGACAGCGGGTTATTCTGGTCCATGAACTGGGACAACTGGGAGGAACCGAAGAACTCCTTCACCGCCGCCGCCACGGGTTTGGCATTGATCAGGTCCTGAGGCATCAGGCCTTCGCTCTCGGCCATGGACAGACGTTCCTTAACGGCCCGCTCTACCCGCACCAGACCGACGCGGAACTGGTTTTCGGCCATCTCACCCACGGACCGCACACGACGGTTACCCAGGTGATCGATGTCGTCCACGGTACCCTGACCGTTACGGATCGAAATCAGCGTCTTCAGAACGTCCACGATGTCATCGTTGGACAGAGTGCCTTCACCGGTCTCGTCTTCGCGACCCAGGCGACGGTTGAACTTCATACGACCGACGTAAGACAGGTCGTAGCGCTCCTGAGTGAAGAACAGGTTCTGGAACAGCGCTTCGGCCGACTCTTTGGTCGGCGGCTCGCCGGGGCGCATCATACGGTAGATTTCCACCAGCGCTTCCAGCTCAGTGCGGGTCGGATCCAGACGCAGGGTATCGGAAATGAACGGTCCGCAATCCAGTTCGTTGGTGTACAGAGTTTCAATGGTCTCTGCACCCTGCTTTTCCAGGATCGCCAGCACTTCTTCGGTGATCTCGGTATTACACTCGACCAGCAGCTCGCCGGTCTCGTTATCGATCACATCCCGAGCCAGGGCGCGTCCGAGCAGGTATTCAGGCGGAACGATCATCTCATCAACGCCGGCCTTTTCCAGCTGGCGGATATGGCGGGCGGTAATCCGGCGGCCTTCCTCAACCAGAACCTTGCCCTTCTTGTCCTTGATGTCAAAAGTGGCCACGTCACCGCGCAGGCGCGACGGCACCACTTTGAACAGAAACTGGCCGTCCTTACCCACCTGGAAGGTACTGGTGTCATAAAACATGTCCAGCATTTCCTGGGAGCTGTAGCCCAGCGCGCGCAACAGAATGGTGGCCGGCAACTTACGACGGCGGTCAATGCGCACATAAACCAGGTCTTTGGGGTCAAACTCGAAGTCCAACCAGGAGCCACGGTAGGGGATTACGCGAGCGGAATACAGCAGCTTACCGGAGGAGTGGGTTTTACCCTTGTCGTGATCGAAGAACACACCGGGCGAACGGTGCAGCTGGGACACGATCACACGCTCAGTACCATTGATGACAAAGGTACCGTTTTCAGTCATCACGGGAATCTCGCCCATGTAGACTTCTTGTTCTTTAATATCCTTGATCGCTTTGTTTGAAGAATCGCGATCATAGATCATCAGCCGCACTTTCACGCGCAGCGGCACGGCGTAGGTTACCCCGCGCAGAATACATTCATTGACGTCAAACGCCGCCTTGCCGAGGCTATAGCTCACATACTCAAGCGCCGCGTTGCCGGAATAGCTGACAATGGGGAAAACCGAGCGAAATGCAGCATGCAGACCCATATCGGCCCGCTCTTCGGGGGGGACATCTGCCTGGGCAAATCGTCTGTACGAATCCAGCTGAATTGCCAAAAGGTAAGGAACATCCATAACATGCGGCAATTTGCCGAAGTCCTTACGGATACGTTTTTTCTCAGTGTATGAGTAAGCCATCTGTAATCCCCAGCTTGTTCACGGATCGGGCTGACACCGGGAGAAAATCTCCTCAGGCATCGTTGCTCTACCCTGCACTACCCGGCAAAAACCGTGGTAGGCTAACCATGACGAGGCGCTAAATCAGTGCCTGGTCACTACTTCGGCCGTTACCGACGACCGGAAACGGAAAAAGGCTGGCGGGCAAAAGCCCACCAGCCTCGGTCCAAAAACGCGTTTGGACAGACGAAGCACGAACCCAATTACTTGAGTTCGGCAGAAGCGCCGGCGTCTTCCAGCTTCTTCTTGGCTTCTTCGGCCTCTTCCTTGGAAGCGCCTTCTTTAACCGCCTTCGGTGCGTTCTCAACCATGTCTTTGGCTTCTTTCAGGCCCAGACCAGTGATTTCACGAACCGCTTTAATGACGTTCACTTTCTTCTCGCCAATGCCGGTCAGAACGACGTCGAATTCGGTCTGCTCTTCAGCGGCACCGCCAGCGTCGCCAGCCGGGCCAGCAACAACGGCAGCAGCAGCGCTAACGCCGAACTTCTCTTCCATTGCCTCAACCAGCTCGACAACGTCTTTTACGGACATTTCCGCAATCGCTTCGATGATATCTTCTTTAGTTACAGCCATGATGCTATTCCTACAAAATTGAGCAAAGTGCTCGTGGGTTCAGTTGAAGCGCCGAGTACCTCAGGCCGCTTCCTGTTCTTTCGCGTCGCGAACGGCCGCAATAGTGCGAACCAGCTTGCCAGCAGAAGCTTCTTTCATCACGCTCAGCAGTTTCGCCAGGGCTTCTTCGTAAGTCGGTAGAGTAGCCAACATAGAGAAGTCCACTTGCTCGCCTTCAAAGGCGGCCAGCTTGATCTGCAGTTGATCGTTGCTCTTGGCGAACTCCTTGAGGATGCGGGCGCCCGCACCGGGGTGTTCGTTAGAGAAAGCGATCAGGGTAGGACCAACGAAGCTCTCTGTGAGACATTCGTAGTCACTACCGGCGAGCGCGCGACGGGCCAACGTATTGCGAACGACTTTGATCCAAACGCCGTTCTCGCGGGCCTCTTTGCGCAGAGCAGTCATGTCACTTACGGTAACGCCACGGGAATCCGCAACTACCGCTGACAGAGCGCTCTTCGCAGCTTCCTGGACTTCTGCGACAATCGCTTTTTTGCCTTCAAGTCCTAATGCCACGGGATTTCTCCTGGGTTTGACAGAGCGGGCCGGGGCCTTCTGTCGTTAACATCCAGTATCAGACCGATAAAGCCTGACACCCTAACTCGGTGATATTCTGTCCTCCGGCAAGCCGGAGCGGGTCCCACCGTCTGCGTAGGCTGCGAGCTGTATTGCTACAGTCTCTATTATTAAGAACCGACTTAAAAACAGGCGGCTCACCTACGGTCTTTGACAGCCTGCGCCGAAGCGCAGACCCCAAAGCTCGTTGACCTCAAAGGCGCTTTAGATCGCCAGAGAGGATTGATCAATAACCAGGCCCGGACCCATGGTGGTGCTCAAGGCAATCTTCTTGAGATACACACCTTTAGCGGTAGAGGGCTTGGATTTTTTCAGGTCGTTTACCAGGGCTTCCAGGTTTTCTTTCACGGCCTGAGCTTCGAAAGAAATCTTGCCGATGCCGCCGTGAACGATACCGCCCTTTTCAGCGCGGTAGCGAACCTGACCGGCCTTGGCATTCTTGACCGCTGTCGCCACGTCCGGAGTTACGGTACCGGTTTTCGGGTTCGGCATCAGGCCACGGGGGCCAAGGATCTGACCCAGTTGACCCACTACGCGCATGGCGTCGGGGCTGGCAACGACCACGTCGAAATCCATCTGACCGGCTTTGACCTGCTCTGCCAGATCTTCCATACCCACAATGTCAGCACCGGCAGCGGTAGCCGCTTCGGCGTTGGCACCCTGAGCGAACACGGCGACGCGTACGTCTTTGCCGGTACCGTGAGGCAGAGTGGTGGCACCGCGAACGACTTGGTCGGATTTACGCGGATCGACACCCAGATTAATAGAAACGTCGAAAGTTTCCGGGAACTTCACACTGGACAGCTCTTTCAACAGCGCAACAGCTTCTTCAATGCCGTACTGCTTGTTGGCGTCGACTTTTTCGTTGATGGCGCGCTGACGCTTACTCAATTTAGCCATGTTACACGCCCTCCACTTCAAGACCCATGGCACGGGCAGAACCCGCGATCGTACGCACGGCGGCGTCCATATCGGCAGCCGTCAAATCGGGCTGCTTGGTGGTCGCGATTTCTTCCAGCTGCGCACGAGTGACCTTACCGACCTTATCGGTATTGGGCTTGCCGCTGCCGGACTTGATACCTGCCGCCTTCTTCAGCAGGAATGACGCCGGCGGAGTCTTCATGGTGAAGGTAAAGCTGCGGTCGCTGTAAACGCTGATCACAACCGGCACCGGAGCGCCTGGCTCGATGCTCTGGGTCTGAGCGTTAAACGCCTTACAGAATTCCATGATGTTGACACCGTGCTGACCCAGTGCAGGACCAACCGGTGGACTCGGATTTGCCTTACCCGCTGCAACCTGCAGCTTGATATAGGCCGTTACTTTCTTAGCCATAGTGTTTACTCCCCAATTTGGGTGTTAGCGCCTCGAGAATGCCTTGGCAGGGTATTCTGTCATCGGCTCCCCTCTCCGGATAAATTTTCATCCGGAGACACGAAAACCTCCCTCCACCCATGAGTGAAGAAAGGTAAAAAAATACCGCCTTCCTGGCTGACGTCTCCGTCAACGGTCAGGTTTTTTCAACCTGCCCGAACTCCAGTTCTACCGGCGTAGAGCGCCCAAAGATCAGTACCGCAACACGCAGCCGGCTCTTTTCATAATTGACTTCTTCAACAACGCCGTTGAAGTCATTAAATGGCCCATCAATGACGCGAACCATTTCACCCGGCTCAAAAATTGTTTTCGGCTTGGGCTTCTCAATCGAGTCATCGACTCGCTGAAGAATGGCCTGAGCCTCTTTCTCAGTAATTGGCGCCGGCTGATCAGCCTTGCCACCAATGAACCCCATAACGCGAGGGGTATCTTTCACCAAGTGCCAGGTATCATCATTGAGCTCCATTTGAACCAGGACATAACCCGGAAAAAACTTGCGCTCACTTTTGCGCTTCTGGCCGCCACGCATCTCAACAACTTCTTCAGTGGGAACCAGAATCTCACCGAAATAATCCTGCATGTTGTTAAGATCGACACGCTCCTTCAATGAAGCGGCGACTTTTTTCTCGAAACCGGAATAGGCGTGTACTACATACCAACGTTTAGCCATTTATCACCTACCCAATAATCAGGGATGCAATCCAGCCGAAGAACGTGTCCAGCAGCCAGAGAATGATCGACATGACAATCACCACTGCGATCACGATCAGCGTGGTCTGATTGGTTTCCTGTCGGCTCGGCCAAACAACCTTGCGTACTTCGACCATGGACTCACGCAGAAGGCGCCACAAGCCAGCACCTTTCTCCGTCTGCAGAGCAATCAAAATGGCTACCGCAGCAACAACCAGCAAACCCAGCACACGGTACAACAGTGGCTCGGCGGAGAAATGCGAGTTTCCAACAACCCCAACCGCAATCAGGCCAAGCACCAGCAGCCACTTCAGTGGATCCATACGGTACTCTTTCGCTTCGGTTTTTGTATTCATAGGCTTGCAGAAACCTTAGTGCACTCTCGAAAGATGGCAGGCCAGGAGGGACTCGAACCCCCAACAGCCGGTTTTGGAGACCGGTGCTCTACCAATTGAACTACTGGCCTGTAACTTTTGAAGGGAACAGGGGCCAAACAGCCCCTGCCACAACGTCTTTTAACGCTTTACTCGATGATCTTCGCGACCACGCCGGCGCCTACAGTACGGCCGCCTTCACGAACCGCGAAGCGCAGACCTTCTTCCATCGCTACCGGGTGAATCAGAGTCACGCTCATCTTCACATTGTCGCCCGGCATAACCATCTCAACGCCTTCCGGCAGCTCACAAGCGCCAGTCACGTCAGTGGTACGGAAGTAGAACTGCGGACGATAGCCCTTGAAGAACGGAGTGTGACGACCGCCTTCGTCTTTGGACAGCACGTACACTTCGCCTTCGAACTTGGCGTGCGGAGTCACTGAGCCCGGCTTGGCCAGTACCTGACCACGCTCTACTTCGTCACGCTTGGTACCACGCAGCAGAACACCGACGTTCTCACCAGCACGACCCTCGTCCAGCATCTTGCGGAACATCTCAACACCGGTACATACGGTCTTGGTGGTGTCCTTCAGGCCAACGATTTCCAGTTCCTCACCGACCTTCACGATGCCGCGCTCTACACGACCGGTCACTACGGTACCGCGACCAGAGATGGAGAACACGTCCTCTACCGGCATCAGGAACGGCTGATCAATGGCACGCTCCGGCTCCGGAATGTACTCATCCAGAGTCTCTACCAGCTTCTTGACAGCGGTAGTGCCCAGCTCGTGCTCGTCTTCACCGTTCAGCGCCATCAAGGCAGAACCGGCAATGATCGGCGTGTCGTCGCCCGGGAAGTCATAGTCGGACAGCAGCTCACGCAGCTCCATCTCGACCAGCTCCAACATTTCATTGTACTCGTCAGTGCCTACGCCACCGCAATCTTCAGCCAGCAGGTCGGCCTTGTTCAGGAATACCACGATAAAGGGTACACCTACCTGGCGAGACAGCAGGATGTGCTCGCGAGTCTGGGGCATCGGGCCGTCAGTGGCACCACACACCAGGATCGCACCGTCCATCTGAGCCGCACCGGTGATCATGTTCTTCACATAGTCGGCGTGGCCCGGGCAGTCTACGTGCGCGTAGTGACGGGTCGGTGAATCGTACTCTACGTGAGAGGTCGCAATGGTGATACCACGCTCACGCTCTTCCGGCGCATTGTCGATGCCGTCAAAGGCCATGGCCGAACCACTACCCCAAACTTCGAAACAAACGCGGGTCAGAGCCGCGGTCAGCGTGGTTTTACCGTGGTCAACGTGACCAATGGTGCCCACATTGACGTGGGGCTTACTGCGTTCAAATTTTTCCTTCGCCATTGCGAGCGCCTCCTCACATTCAAGCTTTACAGATGGGTTAACCATTCCGCGCACTTCGGGCTCTGCCAACGCGACAAAGCGCCACAAGGACAACGGATACTCAGACAAAAAACCGCTGCGGAGGCACACCTCCGCAGCTGACAAAATGGAGCTGATGAGCAGATTTGAACTGCCGACCTCACCCTTACCAAGGGTGTGCTCTACCAACTGAGCTACATCAGCTTTAAAAACGTTTCAGGCCTTACTTGGCTCCACCGCAAAGTGGAGCGGGCAGCGGGAATCGAACCCGCATCATCAGCTTGGAAGGCTGAGGTTCTACCATTGAACTATGCCCGCAAACTCGGGCCCGCTTCCTGCCAGGCCTTACAGGACTCTCTCGCAGAGCGTCCTTCTAATATGGTGCAGGGGGGAGGATTCGAACCTCCGAAGCTTGCGCGTCAGATTTACAGTCTGATCCCTTTGGCCACTCGGGAACCCCTGCCAAAAAGTAGCCGGCATTGTCCGGCTCGCAACCCCACCTGTCAACCGAAAATTCAATCTTTTCACACAGTTACACGCAGGGCTTCAGGTTAAATGGAGCTGGCGAGAGGAGTCGAACCCCCGACCGGCTGATTACAAGTCAGCTGCTCTACCAACTGAGCTACGCCAGCACTCGAACCTGACCACGTCTCAACGTGGAGGCGGGATTCTAGAGAAACTTTTACTCAGAAGCAACACCTGGGCACAAATTTTGTCTTCGCTCCAACGAGGGATACTCCGCCAGCAACTCCTCCCACAGCCGATCCGACAGCGCCCGGGCCTGCGAAGCCGGCATCACAAGCCAGGTTTCCCGGTGTGTTCGCTCCACTTCACGGATTTTGGCGTCATAACCGAGGGCTTGGAGCTCATCCCGGCGCGCTTCCGCGAGAGCCCGGCGGCTGAACATGCCGAACGAAATGCCATTGGCGAGCTCTCCGCGGGGAATCACGTAGCTGTCGATCTGCTTGGCCTGGAGTTCATGGAGGCGCCGCAAGGCTTCCCGCTGGGACAATTCCGGTACCAGGTGCACCCAGTACCCGCGCCCGTCGGACACCTCAAGATCCTGTGACTCGGCCGTCACATCCAGTGCTCTCAGGCGCTGACCAATGAATTCGGCGTCGTCACGCTCAGTAAAGGGGCCCACCAGGGCACACAGGGGTAAGGCGTCCGATACGGAGCCCTGATCCTGATCACTCTGCGACTGCCCGGCACGCGGCAGCTCGCCAGACGCCTCGGACAGAAGCTGGAGAGACGGGGCAGAACGGGGAACCACAGGCGCCTCCCCGGGACCCGACGGCACGGAGGACGGCATCACACCAAGTTGATAAAGTGCCAGCAACAACACATTAACCAGCACCAAGACCGCGAGTATTGCCCGCATATAACTGCTCTACCCTGAAATGAACCAATCCGGATTGCTTAGACGCTGGCTTCAGCGCGGTGCGCCACCGCCAAACCGTCCAGCACAATTTCCTGCCACAAGCTTGCCTGCGAAAAGTGGGTGCCGATAAGCCCGGCATCACCGCCGGCCACGATCAACCGGAAAGGCCCCGCAATCTGCTGGCAGGCATTCTGAACAAACCCGACCAGCATCGCAGACAGTGCGGCCTCGACGGCTCCTTCGGTATTGTTCGCCGGTGCAAGCTGGAGCCTCTCCGGCGGCCTCTGCAGACTTCGTACGCGGGCCGTTCCCGCATCCAGAGCCCGGCGCATCGTCTGCCACCCGGGCGCAATATAGCCTCCCAAATGAACACCCCGTTCATCCAGCAGATCCGCGGTAAGCGCGGTGCCGGCCTGAACAATCACAGCCGCCTCCCGGGACACCTGGCGCGCCGCCAAAAGAGCGAGCCAGCGATCGACGCCCAGACGCCCGGGCTGAGAGTAAGCACTCACCACCCCCGCACACTCAGCCAACGACCGCGCAAACCAGGGGGTAAGCCGCCACCGGGCCTGCGCCCACTGCACCAGCCGGGCCTCATCCGCCGCCGGACGCACCGACGCCACTCTCACCGTGCCCGGGACGACACCGGCAGGCAAAGCATCTTGCACTGAGTCGCTCACAGTACGGAGGTCATTACCCGCTTCGGCGCCGGCGGCCAGCGTACCGGATTCGTCCTGCAGGCGCCATTTAATCCGGCTGTTTCCCCAATCAATTTCGAGAATCATGACGCAGCTCTCATCGACAACTCGCCACCGTGGCACAGAACGCGCTCGCCGTCTCGCTCGAGCAGTAATGCGCCACTGGCATCCACCCCTCGGGCAACCCCTTCCAGCGCTCGAGCGCCGGAGCTGACCACAACCCGGCGCCCCGCAAACGCATCCCGAGCGAGCCACGCCTCGCGCCAGGCGGCAAATCCTTCACGGTGATAAGCGGACAGCAGTGCCACCAGGGCATCAATCAGCCGGGCTGCCAGCGCATTGCGCCCGGGAACCGGACAACGCTCAGACGCGCACACGGTTTCAAGGTCGGCCCAGGGCTGCTCGATGTCGCGGGCGGGCTGGTCGGGCATCGCCAGGTTCAGACCGACTCCGACCACCACCTGGCAGGCGCCGGCCGGATCCCCCGTCATTTCCAGCAGCACACCCGCGAGCTTGCGTTGCTGCCAAAGCAGGTCATTGGGCCATTTCAAGCCGACCGCCCCGACCCCTTCTGACTCGAGCACCTGGCACATTGCCACACCAACCGCGAGGCTTAGCCCCTCCAACTGAGCCGCACCGCCCTCAAACCCCCAACTGAGCGACAGATAGAGGTTGCGCGCGAACGGGCTGACCCAGGTACGCCCTCGGCGCCCGCGACCGGCCGTCTGTTGTTCCGCCAAGCAGACATAGCCTCCCTGACCAAGGGCAGCTCGCTGCATGGCTTGCGAGTTGGTGGAGTCGGTTACCGAAAGGACTTCCAGCTCTGTGAGTTGAGCGCGAGTCTGATCACTCAGTTGTGCCCAGAGACGATCCGGCTCCAGCAGCTCCAACCCGCCCAAAAGCCGGTATCCCCGGCCTCGCACCGTTTCCAGTTCGATTCCCAACTCGCTGAGCTTTTGCAGCTGCTTCCAAACCGCCGCACGGCTGATACCCAGCCGTTGTCCCAACGTATCCCCGGAGTGGTAATCGCCACTGGACAGCGCGTGCAGTAGTCGGGACAGCGTTGCCTCATCACGACTCATTGCGCCACCTCTCGATAAACGCGACGGTAGCGCCCGGCTAAGCTGGTGAGCACTTCATAACCCAGCGAACCAATGCGACGGGATACATCGGCCACCCGCAACCGATGATCCAGGACGGTGATCCAGGTGCTTTCCGGTGATTCGGGAGGCGCCGCCCCCGTAATATCAAAAATGGTCGTGTCCATGGAGATTCGACCGACCACCGGAACGCGCGTATTTCCCAAATAACCTACCCCGCCCTCTCGACCGATGGTGCGATTGAGCCCATCGGCGTAACCTCCGGCCACCACAGCCAGGCGCCGCCCGGCGGGCAGGCGGGTCTCGCCTCCATAGCCAATACTCGCCGGGTGGCTCAGTTCTCGTACCTGAAGGACTGGCAGATCCAACTTCACCACCGCTGCCATGGCTGGCTCGCCATCGGCCACGGGGTCAAAGCCATACAGAGACGCCCCCGGGCGCGCGAGATCAAAGTGCCAGTCGGCTCCCAGGAAAATACCGGATGAGTTGGCCAGACTGCAGCGGATACCCGGCAATAAGCGCCGGGCACTCTGCGCCACTTCAGCGAACCGTTGTTGCTGCGCCCTGTTCATGGGGTGATCGGGCTCGTCGGCGCACGCGAGGTGACTCATGATCAGTACCGGATGACAGCCGGCAAGCAACTCAGGCTGTGCTACACAGTCACGCCAGTCTTCCCGGCTGAGCCCCATCCGCGTCATACCGGTGTCCACTTTGATCACCGAGGGAGAGGCGACATCCAGCGCCCGGCAGACTGATGCCCAACGGTCCATGGCCGCCCGGCTGTACAGCACCGGTATCAGCCCCGCGTTTATGCACTCCTCTTCCTCCCCGGGGCGGACGCCACCGAGAATATAGAGAACGGCATCGTCCGGAAGAAAGCTTCGGGCCGTCAACGCTTCCTCCAGGGTGGCCAGGAAGAATTCCTGGCAGCCCGCCCGATAAAGCGTCTGCCCGACCGGTTCCGCGCCGAGCCCGTAGGCATCGGCCTTGATCACCGCTGCCGGCCTTTGGTCAAGGACGGAACACAGTGTGTCCCAGTTGGCCCGCAGGGCCGAGAGGTCAATCGTGAGGGTGCCGGTCGCGGTACTCATAGAAAAGGTGTCCATCAGGCTGGTCGATGGAGGCATCTAAGCAAACCTGACAGGGAAAATCCAGATGGAGACGGTAATTACATCCATCCCTGGATGCTCAGTCATTTTCAGGGAGCAAAGCGGTGCAGTGTATAAAACGCACTCATCGGCACACCGCCATGATCGCGCGTCAACAGGTCGGACTCGAACGTGAAGTGGTACACCCTTGCGGTTTGTTGTGGATGCACGTCCGGCACGTTTACCGACTCCAACGCCAACGTCACCGCCGTGCGGTCGTCACTCAATGTGAGACCGGCGATCGCTTCGTCACGCTGACCCAATTGCTCTGAACCGTAATCCGGTGCATCCCGATAGGTCCAGGAACTCAGCGCGAGTGCATCCGCCAGCGCCTGACGGGTCAGGGTGTCCGGCAAAGCCCGGGTGAACTGTAGAGTAAAACCATCTTCAGTGACGGTAATCCGCTTCAGTGCCAGCGGAGGCTGCTCACCCTGCCAGCTCACACGCTGCAAGGCCGCCACGTGACCACCTTTCGCCTGCCAGCCGCGCCCGGTTTGCCCCAACAGCAGACTGCCATCGGGCAGAAAAACCGGACGCATAGCCCCCGACGCCAGATTGCGGGCAAACGGCATTGCCGCTCCCTGCACCGTTCCATCTGGCAGGGTTTCCAGCGCGACCCGGAACAGATTGGATTGTGTCTGATCACCGATCAGCATCTGCTCAGAGAAGGGGCCAAAGCGTCCCTGGGTGGTGTCCCAGACCGGGTGCCCCGGAGAGTTCGCCAGCAGGTTCTGGGGCATCAAGAGCCGTTCCGGTTCGCGATGGTCACGCACTCGCGCCCAGGCTATGCCCGGCGATTCCGGCGTCATTCCGGGCAGATCAACCAACCCGGAGGGGTGTCCATAGAACGCATTTTTCTTCAGCACGAAAAGTTTCGAGGTGCCCACAAACTCACCCTGGTTCTCGGTAAACCAGACCTGATCATCGGGCCCCAAGGCCCAGCCGGCCGCACTGCGCAGGCCACTGGCCCAAGGCGTCGCTTCACCATCCTGGGTCACCCTGAACGCCCAGCCACTGAAGCCTCCCTGAGAGCCCATGTAGAGACCACCGGCCTTGTAAACCGCCTCATCGGCATGAGCCAGATTCAGCCCCAGATAATAAGCACCATCGGCGCCCTTCACCGGCCCGTGCAGATAGGTGTGGTAGTTGCTGTGATAACCGAACCCATCAAACAACGTTTCATAGTGATCTGCGCGCCCGTCACCGTTGGTGTCCCGAATCCTGGTCAACTCGGCTTTCTGGCCAACCACCAGATCCAGACCCGCCTTGTCTTCAATCACGACCCCCAGGCTATCGAAAAGACCCTCGGCAAACAGGTGCCACTCACCATCGATCAGTCGCCAGATCCCCGCGTTGCGGGTCGCCACCACAACTGTCCCACTATCAGCCACAGCGATTCCCAAGGGTTCAAACAGGAGGTCTCGACCGTAGTTGTCTTTGGGGGGCAGATAGTCTTCGATGACGTAGCCGTCCAGAAGGTCCGCCTGCGAGGGCACGACTTTCAGCGGCTGACGTACATGGTCAAACGACTTGGACGTCGGTCGCCAGGGGTTGTCAGACAGTGCCAGCTGTCCTTCCAGACGCACCGGTAAGGAAGCTCCTTCGGGAATAACCCACCGCCCCTCGGCCACTGAGCCTTCGGATATCGAGATGTCACTGATAAGCTCGGTAGCCAACTGGAAACTCTGCTCGGAGTTGAATTCTCCGTCTATCACCAGTGTCAAAGCACCCTTGGCACTGATATCCATGGTCATCCCAAAGCGATTGTCACCGACGGATACGTCAAACGTAGGAGCCGCTTCCGCTTGCCGGGAGTCTCGCCGGTAACCGTGAAAACGGGCCTCGACCTCCGCGAGTAGATCAAAGTGGTCCTGCTCACTGTACAGGGCCGCCCGCACCCGCACGTGATCCTGAAAGACCGATTCCTTGAACGAAAAGTCGACCGGCGCTCCGTCCGGCTGAAGGGGCGCGAACAACGTATTGGTCGTCCCCAGATCAATCTCGCGGCTGTCATACCCCATACGTAAACCGCCTCCGCCGCGATTGCGCAGTTCACCGCCCATATCCAGGAAGCCACCCTGCCAGAGTTTGACCACACCCAAAACTCTGGGGTCAAAGCTGTAGTTCACACCATTGGGTAGCCCCACATGTATGGCTCTCCCGGAGGTGCCGGGCATGGGGCCCCGCTGAATCTGGACTTCATCCAGAACCAGACGCTGCAATCCATCAGTGAGTGGATCATAGACCTCCGGTCCACCCTCTTCGACCAGTTGAACAACCGGCCCCTGGGTTGCCAGCGGGTTGAGTGTTTTGAGATAGGCACCGATCGCATCCAGATCGCCGTCGCTCAAGGTATCGGTCGAGTAAGCCGGCATGATCGGCTGATAGACTTGCCCCTGATTTGACCCTGTTTCGGCGATCGCCAACTCGGCATCCGGTTGACGGATACTGCGGTGCAGGTAACTCCGGTCCGCTTTCAGGGTAAACCGGGTGTCTCCCTCTCCCTGTTTGACTTCTCGATCACGAGGGGTCCGCTGGAACAATCCATACAGATTGGGACCAGCACGTACCGATTTTTCGCCGTCAATGACGGCATGGCATGAGGTGCAGCCCAGTGCTTTGAATGCCTTCTCGCCCTTGGCCACAAAATCTTCCAGCTGCGCCAGGTTGGACTCGTCCCCCGTTTCAGAGGGCGGCTCGACCGCACTGAAATCAGCGTGCGCCAAGGACACCTGGCGCAGGGCCACCGGTCCCTGATGGACGTGCACCATCAAAGGCCCCGATGTTGTCTCCCAGGGGTTGATCGAACCTCGGCTAAACCCGGTAAGCAGCGTGCGCTCCTGTACGATCTGGCTATTTATGCGAACCTCAAGCAACATGGCGGGCTCTACTTTCTGCCCCGCCTCATTGTAGCGAGGGGCGCGAAACTGGATTTCCACGGGAACCCATTGACCCGAGGTATCACCCGCCGGGCGCAACGGCGGCACACCATCAAACTCCCGGGGAGTTCGATTTTCGTCCCATCGCGGCGAAAGGGCGCCCGTGCTGTGGGTCGTCAGCGCCTCAGTCTGCTCGGATCCGGCCAGCACCACCTCATAGCGCCCCTGCAGATAAATACCCGCACGGCTTTGCTGGGTCAGTAGGACTTCAAACGTCAGAACGGAGTCTCCCAGAGACTCTTCCGACAGAAGCCTAATGTCCTCCGCGCCATTGTCGAGAAAGAGCGTCTCAGGCTTGCCCTCTCCAACCACGGGCTCTAACCGTCCGTCCTGATAGAGAACATCATGGACCTGTTCCCAAGGTGCCTCGGGCATCAACACTGACGCCTGCACCTCAATGGCGAGCAGGGATAGAACACCTGCCGACACCACCCAAAGGGACTGACCGAACCTCTTTATTATTTTCAGCATAGTGTTACCTCTGAACAGATTGGCGCTGTGCCGGGCCTACCATTATCGTTTTGTGTTGAGTTGAATTAAAAAAACCCGGCTGTCGCGTTCAGCCGGGTCTCGTCTCGCGGTCCCTCATTGATGAAAAAAGGCAGGCAATTCTGCCTCCTGGGATTATTACAGTTCGCGAACCCAGATATTCCGGAAACTGACCGCGGCGTCGTGGTCTTGCAGGAAAATAGGAGCACAACCGTGGGCTTCATCGTAGCTCGGTTCGCCGATCCACTCTGTCGTGCCCTGAATCTCGAAGTGATTCTGTACCACTACACCATTGTGCAGCACGGTCACGTAGGCAGGCTCTTCCAGCGCACCACTGTCATCAAAGCGCGGGGCCTGATAAATAATGTCGTACTCCTGCCACTGGCCACGCGGACGGGTCGCGTTCACCAAAGGAATGGACTGCTTGTAAACCGATGCAGCCTGACCGTTGGGATAAGTTTCATTGTCATGGGAATCGAGCACCTGGATCTCATAACGCTCCTGCAGAAACACACCGCTGTTGCCTCGATCCTGACCATCCATCCCTTCAATATCGGTTGGGGCGCGCCATTCGATATGAAGCTGCACGTCACAGAACTCCCGCTTGGTCCGGATGCCACCCTGACGACGGGCCACAGTCATCGCATCACCGTCCAAATTCCAGGTCGGTTCTCCGCCGTTTTCCCCGACCCATTCGTCCAGATCGCTACCATCAAACAGAACAATTGCATCGGACGGAACACCGTCCTGAGGCACTTCCACCATCGGAGGAACCGGCTCCCAGACTTCTGTCTTCTGGGCCTGCTGCCAGGGTTCGAGCTCTTCCTCTGCCGCGGTTTCATTGGTCTCGGCGCTGCAAGACAGCGTCACTATACTGCCAAATACCACTGCGCTCAGGGTTTTCAAAGAATGGGGTAATTGCTGCATCTTTATGACTCTCTTTTATTGAGCTCCGGGCCTGTCAATTCAGCACTGCACCAACTTGACCGAATACCTCACATTGGAGCGGACAGCCGATCAGACCGGAGGTTGGTTTTATAGCATATAAAAATCGTTTTATCTAGTAAAAACCACCCACAACTTTGGGCCACGGTAGTGTACCAACTCTGCGAAAAGTAACCAGTGTTAGGAAAGCGAAACGGAAGTGTTTTCGGTTGGGGAGAGTCAGGGGGAGGTTTTAGGTTTGGGGGAACGGGGAGAGTGAATCGGTTTACGGCCGTAGGCCTAAATCGACCTACGGGAAGGCAAAGCAGATGAGTTAGAACAAGGCGCACCCGCAATGGCCGCAGGCCGAGCCCCCGGCGAGGTCCGAAGGACGAGCCGAGGCCCAACCCCGCCCGCTGGAGAGGCGCTTGAGTCGGAGGCAGGATGCCGGAGACGACGCCCGCAGGGGCGCCCCGAAGGGGTGGGCGCCAGGGAAGGCGCCCATCACCATGACCGCAGGGCATCGGCAAGCGCCTCGAGCTTTTTCGGGCCACAAAAAAATACCCCGAACCATTGCTGATTCGGGGTATTTCAATTTAAGAGCTTGACGATGACCTACTCTCACATGGGGAAACCCCACACTACCATCGGCGCTAAGTCGTTTCACTTCTGAGTTCGGAATGGGATCAGGTGGTTCCAACTCGCTATGATCGTCAAGCAAACTGGTTTGAGTCTGGGTTGGTCTTATCTCTGAGTCGAGTGCCGCCATTCTCAAATAGGGTGGTGATACAGTAAGTTGCACAGTGCTGTGTTGATTGTGCGTTTCTCTACACAGAAGTCCGGCTGCCGTATTCAGTCGTCTCTGTTATATGGTCAAGCCTCACGGGCAATTAGTACTGGTTAGCTCAACGCCTCGCAGCGCTTCCACACCCAGCCTATCAACGTGGTAGTCTTCCACGGCCCTTTAGGGGATTCGAGATCCCAGGGAGAACTTATCTTGAAGGAGGCTTCCCGCTTAGATGCTTTCAGCGGTTATCCCGTCCGAACGTAGCTACCGGGCAATGCGATTGGCATCACAACCCGAACACCAGAGGTTCGTCCACTCCGGTCCTCTCGTACTAGGAGCAGCTCTTCTCAATTCTCCAACGCCCACGGCAGATAGGGACCGAACTGTCTCACGACGTTCTAAACCCAGCTCGCGTACCACTTTAAATGGCGAAC
>ENA-ORCX01000078-ORCX01000078.1-marine-metagenome-genome-assembly--contig:-NODE-78-length-112484-cov-5.923777_pt1 | contig 112484 bp, 104 predicted proteins | sample MGYA00248630_ERZ508518 | MGnify/ENA primary metagenome ERZ508518 (study PRJEB26188, sample SAMN06268768) | marine metagenome | isolation source: Bioluminescent Bay, La Paraguera, Puerto Rico | place...
TACAGTTTTCTCCCCCCAAGGCATCTTCCGCTCCTTTTCAACTTCTTATGATGCCTTCATTTTATCTGAAAACTGTATACTATCTCCCCGGCCATTTTGTATACTATCTTACCGGACTATACACTCTGTGTTGTTCCATCTTCTCCCGCCGGAAACCACTCTTCCGATGACCCCGTAGGGCCCGATGCCCCCATCGGGCCGCTTTATTGCGTCCTTAATCGTCCACCAGGTAGGGAACAACCTCCGTGTTGTTCCATTCTTTTTCTTCGGAAAACAAGCCTTACGGCAGCGGCGTAGGGGTGACTGCTCTTGCCTGTCCCGTGGTTTTTGTCAATAAAACCGTGTATGATAATAAGTAATGATATTAATGGGGGGAGAAGGGTATATGAGTACAGTGATAGACCGGCCTGACGCCTATCGGCTGACACCTCTGGATCTGGGATCGGTAACACCCCGGGGCTGGCTGCGGGATCAATTCCTCGTACAGAAAAACGGCCTCACCGGCCATATCGAGGAGATCTGGCCCGACCTGGGACCGGATTCGGGCTGGCTGGGAGGCAGCGGGGAATCCTGGGAGCGGGGGCCTTATTATCTCGACGGGCTCATTCCACTGGCATGGTCTCTGGGGGATGAATCCCTCAAGCAAAAGGCCATGAAGTGGGTGGAATGGATGCTAGATAGCCAGGAGGAAACAGGCTTTTTCGGGCCCAAGACCAATGCCGACTGGTGGCCCAGGATCGTGGCGCTGAAGGCGCTGATGCAGTACCACCAGGCCACCGCTGATCCCCGCGTACTGCCCTTCATGGACCGGTATTTCCGGTACCAGCTCAAAGAGCTGCCCGAGGCCCCATTCGCCATGTGGGGGGCGCCCAGGGCCCAGGAAGAGCTGGTGATCCTATCCTATATGTACCGCCGGACTGAGGCGCCATACCTCATGGATCTGGCCCGGATCATCAGCGAACAGTGCTACGACTGGGGGGCGTTCTTCCGGGATTTCCCGTATACGGACAACACGAGAGCCTATCTCAACCGGCCTCTGTTTATGCTCGTAAAACGGTTCAGCCTGATGGGCCAATGGCTGGATAGAAAATTGCGTCTGCCTAAGCGTGCCAAGACAAAGGCGCGTATCGAGCGGGAGAACGCGGCCAGATCCATGCGTCTCTTCCATGAGACTCATTCGGTGAATCTGGCGATGGCATTGAAGATGCCCGCGCTGGAGGGGCTCTTCACCCACTCCCCCGACTTGGCCGGCGCCGCCAGGGAGGGACTACTGTCACTGCTTAAATACCACGGGCTGGCCAGTTCGGTATTCTCCGGCGACGAGCACTTAAATGGCAAATCCCCCATCGCGGGGGCCGAACTGTGCCTGGTGGTGGAGTATCTATTTAGCCTGTCACAGCTGTTCGCCGTCACCGGGGACGCCATGTACGGCGATCTCATCGAGGAAGTGGCCTACAACGCGCTCCCCGCCACATTCACCGGGGACATGTGCGCCCACCAGTACGTCCAGCAGGTCAACCAGGTGGAGGTCTCGCGCAAGAGCAGGGACTGGTACGACGCCTACGATGAGGCCAATCTGTATGGCCTCGCGCCAAACTACGGCTGCTGCGCGGCCAATATGCACCAGGGCTGGCCCAAGCTAATAAACAGCCTGTTTTTCGTGTCGGGGGACACCGTCACCGCCGGTGTCTACGCCCCCTGCCGGGCGGCGATAGAGATACACGGCACCCGGGTCGTCATCGCGGAAGAGACCGAGTATCCGTTTCGGGACAGCGTCGTCTTCACCGTCGAGTCTATTGATGGCGCGGAAGAGAGCCTGCCCGTTCGTTTCCAGTTCCGGCTGCCCGGGTGGGCGCAGGAATACAGCCTCACCCTCAATGGCGCCGGGATAGAGACCCGAAAGACAGATGGCTTTATCGAGACGGAGCGCGTCATCAGGGCAGGGGACCGGTTGGAGCTCACCCTGCCCATGGCATTGCGGCTGAAGGCGGAGGACCCCGCCGGGATGACCCTGCGCCGGGGGCCCCTGCTGTTCGCGCTGCCCATCGAGGGGGAGCGTCGTGTCCTTCGGGGGGATCCTCCCTTCGCCGACTATGAGATACTGCCTGTTTCGGACTGGGCCTACGCATTGGTTCCCGAGATGCTGGATGCGGCAAAGGTCGAACATTCCCCCGTATCGGAGATGCCGTTTGCCGGTGACGGCTCCCCGGTGACGGTCACGCTGCCCATGGCCCCCGCTCCCCGGTGGGGCATGCGGCATCACAGCGCGGGCCCCCTGCCACCGCCCTTCGCGGCCAGCCCGTCCAGGCTGGCGGAGAAAGTCCTGGTGCCCTACGGCAGTGCGCGTCTGCGCGTCGCCCAGTTCCCCGTGGCCTATGTGGAGCAGGGCGGCGGGACAGGGCCAGCGGCAAAATGACGGCCCAATGCCATCAGGCTAAAGGGTGATTTTAAGATTCTTTTTATCGGGAATCATTTCCCGCACATATCCCCCCGTAGAATAGTAAGAGTAGCCCAGCCGCCGCTGTTTCCGGCTATCTATGGCAGTTGTCACAGCATGGCGGCTGGTGTATACTGATGTAAAAGAAGGGGCGATAGGATGGACTGGCAGAGCATACTAGAGGATCTGGCCCGTCTGACTCTGGCGATGGTGCTGGGCGGCGTCGTCGGATACGAGCGGGAGCGAGGACACCGGCCCGCTGGACTCCGCACCCATATGATGGTGTGCATGGGGGCGGCGCTGGTCATGGTGACCGGTATGTATCTTCACCAGGTATATCAGGGGACCCTTGCCCTTGACCCGGCCCGTCTGGGGGCCCAGGTGGTCAGCGGGATCGGTTTTTTGGGCGCCGGCAGCATACTCAAGTCAGGCTCCAATATCCGGGGACTCACCACGGCGGCCACCCTCTGGGTGGTGGCCTGCATCGGATTGGCCGTGGGGGCGGGGCTCTGGGTCCCGTCGGCGGCGGTGACCCTTTTAGCGTTCTTCACGCTCAGGATGGTGAAGCGCTGGGAGCCCAAGGTGGAGGAAGGCCTGGAGATGTGCCGGGTCACGCTGCTTTTAGACGGGCAGTCCGGCCGCCTCATCGAGGCGACGACCCTGATCGCCAAGATGGGAGCCGAGCTGGTCGATATATCCGCCACCGATAACGGAGACGGCACCCAGCAGGCCGTACTGATCGTAAAAAGGCTGGATAAGCTGCGCGCCAAGATCCTGGGGCACGAACTGAGCCTGCGGGAGGGCGTCGCGCTATTAAATCTTGAAAGGTGCATAGAGGATGCTTCTGAATGAATTGCTCGCCAGCACCCCGGTGTATCAGGTGCGGGGATTAAGGCGGGTCAACGTGGCGGGTCTGGCGCTGAAGCCCGCCGATGTCAAACCCCATTACCTGTATATCCATATCTGTTCTGACAAGGACGTACAGGAGGCGGTGGATGAGGCCATCAACCGGGGCGCCTCGGCTGTCTGCATCAGTCAGGAGACAGACATGGACGCCTGTCCGGTGACGGCGGTACGGACCTATCACATGCAGCGGTTTCTTTCGGCCGTGTCGCGCAATTTCTACCACAATCCCTCCCAGCATGTCGATCTCGTCGCCATCACGGGCTCCCACGGAAAGACCACCGTTTCGGACATGATCGCCTCGATCCTGGGTAAACAGGGGGGCGCGGGGGTGGTGCTGGGGAAGGAAGAGGACCCGGAGAAGCGGCGCCTCGACTCGATCCACATGAACGCCATGCTCCGGGAAAACGTGGGGGAGCGAAAGACCTGCCTGCTGGAGTGCTCCTACACCGGGATCGTCAACGAGCAGTTTCGGCACATCCTGTTTGACAGCGTCATCTACACCAATCTTTACACCTATTTTCAAAACCACAACCGTGACGACAAATACTTCGAGATCCGAAAGACGCTGCTGGAGCATTTAAAGCAGGTGAATTCTCCGGTCATCATCAATCAGGATGACTATTACGCGTCAAGGCTAAGAAAAGGGAATTTATTGAGCTACAGCATCTTCAATGAAGGGGATGTGAACGCCTACGATATAGAGCTCACCGGCACAGGGAGCCGTTTCCTGCTGATCTGGCCCGAGGCTGTGAGCGAAGTCACGCTCCACGCACCGGGCCTGTACAATGTCTACAACGCCCTGGCGGCCGCGGCCTGGGCCCTCTCCCAGGGGATCGACCACCAGACCGTTACCAGCGGGCTCTCGGCCTACCGCTCCCCGGTGCATGAAACTATGAAATACAATGCCCCGGTCCGCATCCTCGCGGACAATGTCTGCGAGCCCGACCGGCTCAAGCGGATCATGACCAATATCGGCGGGTACAGTAAGCGTCCGGTCACCGTGGTTTTCTGCGTGGGGGACTGCCGGAATATGGAGGAATATATGGCGCTGGGGCGTGTTATCGACGAGCACGCGGCCCAGTGCATCTTTACAGCGGATTATTTCTGCCGCCGGGACACCACCGATACGGCGCTGAAGCTGGCCCACAATATGCAGCGGGCGGAGGTCGCCCACGAGCTCGACCACAGCAAGGCGCTGACCAAGGCCGTGGAGGTGTCTCTTGAGCAGGAGGGGGAATACATACTGGTGATCTCCCCCACGGGGCACGCGGGCCAGAAACGCATCTCACAGCGGTTGACCAGATGACAGCGGGATAAAGGGAATAGCGGCGTATATCCCTCTCAATAGACTAGGAGGAATCGGATTTGACAGGACGGATCGTAGTACCGGTAGACGGATCGGAATTCATGGAACGGGTGGTCAGCGAAGCAAGCGAGCTGGGCATGCGCTACCACCTGGGACTTACCCTCATCAACGTGCAGACCGAAAACCCCTACCCGGGGATCGGAGCCAACGCGACCATGCGCCAGGCGGAGCTGCGCCATGACCGGATGGAAGGCCAGAAGATACTGGACCGGGCCAAGGCTATGGCTGAGGATTATACCAAAGACATCGAGATCGAGACAGAGATACTCTCCGGCAATCCCGCCGAAGAGATATTGAAATACGCGGACGAGCACGAGGCTGACCTGATCGTCATCGGGTCCAACGCCTCCTCGGACATCAAGCGCATACTGCTGGGCAGCGTCTCCGGTAGGGTCGTGGCACACGCCAAGCAGTCGGTGCTGGTGGTCAAATAGTTTTCGAAAGGGGATAAGGCTATGGTGTGGTTGATGATCGCCCTGCTCTTGCTGGGCACTGTATTGGTGACCATCGAGGCGGTGGTCCCGGGGTTCTCCATACCGGGGATATTGGGGATATGCTGCCTGATCGGGGGCCTGGTTGTCGCGTCCACCATAGTGGACGGCACCGCGCTTCTGCTGTTGATCGCGGGTGTGCTGGTGGTGATCGTCGTGCTGGTCTGGACGGTGTACCGTTCGGCTACCCGGGGAGGCCGCATCTCCAGGCTATTGATGCTGGGGGATCGGACCGGCCGGGAAGAGGGGTACAACAGCGCCGATGATTATACCGCCCTGCTGGGCAAGAAAGGCGTGGCCGTCACCACCCTGCGGCCCACGGGCACGGCGGAGATCGAGGGGCAGAGCGTGGACGTGGTGGCCGAGGGCTCCTTTATCGCCAAGGGTTCCCAGGTGGTGGTGACCAAGGTGGAGGGATTCCGGGTCGTGGTGAAGAAGCTTTCCGAATAGTTCATGCTCGCATAAAAGGCACAGGAGCCATGGCCAACTAATGCAGATATTGAAAGCGCCACCTATTGTAGGATTAAGACAATAGGTGGTGCTTTTATGGCTTGAAAGATAGTGACCTAACTACCCACCAAGCAACAAGGACGGCAGGCACCCTGATGCTCCTTACGGGGTGGCGGGCAGGATAAGAAAAAATGACTCGCCAGAGGCCAAAATAAACCCCTGATCGGCATAAAGTACAAAAAAAGGGCCGCCCGCTACGGACAGCCCTTCATACATATATCTACTTATCCCCTGGCATGGGCCAGCGTCAGCTTTTCCACCAGCATCTCCGCCGCGAGATAGATATTTCCGCACCCGGAGGTGATCACCACGTCCCCCGGCTCCAGCCGGCTCACCAGATAATCCGTCGCCCGCTCGAAGGTAGGCAGGTACGTGCAGTTATTGCGCCTTTCATTGAGGGCGTCCACCAGTTCCATACTGTGGATCTCTCCCGTGTCCTGCTCCCGGCCCCCCATGATATCGGTGATCCCGATCCGGTCCGCGTCGTCGAAGCAGGTCAGAAATTGATCGAAGAGCAGCTTGGTCCGGGAGTAGGTGTAGGGCTGAAAGAGGCACCAGAGCCGATTGTGGGGGTAGCGGGTGGCCGCCTTCAGCGTCGCGGCGACCTCCGCCGGATGGTGGCCGTAGTCGTCGATGACGGTGATCCCGTCCACGCGTCCTTTCAGCTCAAACCGTCGGCCCGTGCCGCTGAACCGGTCAAATCCCCCCTGGATATCCGCGGTGCTGACCCCGTAGTGCCGGGCCGCGGCGATGGCCGCCAGCGCGTCGTAGACATTGTGCCGCCCCGGCATGGGCACCTGAAAACGCCCCATATCCTCGCCCCGGTAGCTCACGGCGAATGACGGATTGCCCATATCGTCATACTCTATATCCGTCGCGTTCACGTCCCCGTTCCCGTCTATGGTGAAGGCGAGGGTCGGGCAGTCCGCTTCAGCCAGCAGTTTCGTTACCAACGGATCGTCCCCGCAGCCGATGAGCATCCCCTCTTGAGTAATCTTTTTGGCGAAACTCTCAAAGCACGCGTACACATGATCCATATCCTTGAAATAATCCAGGTGGTCGTCGTCAATATTGAGGATGATCCCGATGTCGGGGTGCATCTCCAGGAAACTTCCCGAAAACTCGCAGGCCTCCACCACGCAGTATTCGCTGTGGCCGATCCGCATATTGCCTCCCAGTTCCACCGACTTGCCGCCCAGGAAAACCGTGGGGTCTTTTTCCGCCTGCAGCAGGATCACCGACAGGATGGCGGTGGTGGTGGTCTTTCCGTGGGTCCCCGCGACCCCCACCGATTTGGGGAAAGAGGACATGATCTGTCCCAGCAGGGCCGCCCGGCTCAGGGCGGGGAGTCCGAGCTTTTTCGCCTCGTCCATCTCGCAGTTTTCCTTCATGGTGGTGATGGCCGCGCTGTACACGATGAGATCGGCCCCGTGGACATGCCCAGGCTCATGACCGATCCATACCTCTACCCCGATCTCACGGAGGTGTTTCAGGGTATACCCCTCGAGTATATCCGATCCCGTGACCGTATAGCCCTGGTCCACGAGAAAAGCGGCGAGCCCGCTCATACTGATCCCGCCGATCCCGATGAAATGGACCCGTTTTCCTTTATAGTCCTGATAATGCACTGTCTCCATTGGGTGCGCTCCGTTCTGTCTGCATTCCGCATTATTATATAAGTATACCCGATCCGGGGCAAGGTAAAGCCTCTGTCCGCTTTGGGGGAGTGTCAGGGAATGTCCCCAATCCCCGGCATATCCCGCCGTTACCGCCCCAGGAAACGGGCCATGAGTCGATACCCTTCCGTGAGACGCAGACTCGCTTCCGCCGTCTCGCTGAAACGCGCGGGTCCCTGTTTCGCCCCGGCGCTATCGCAGATCACGAATGGCACCGCCTCGTCGGTGTGGGTCCGAAGTTTAAGCGGCGTTGGGTGGTCGGGCATCACCAGCATTCTGTAATCCGTGCCCTTCATCTGTTCTCGGAGCCAGCCGATGACCTCACTGTCGATCTTCTCGATGGAATAGATCTTCCCCTCCCGATCGGCCTGGTGGCCGCACTCGTCCGGGGCCTCGATATGCACGTAGACCAGATCGGCCCCATGCTCAAGCGCCGTAAGGGCCGCCTTCGCTTTGCCCGCGTAATTGGTATGCAAATTCCCCGTGGCGCCTTCTACCTCGATCACGTCCATCCCCGCGCAGCGGCCGATCCCCTTGACGAGGTCCACCGCCGAGATCACCGCGCCCTTTTTGCCGTACATCTCCGTAAATGGCGTCAGTGCGGGCTTTTTCCCCTCGCCCCAGAGCCAGATGGCGTTGGCGGGGTTCTTTCCTGCTTCCTTGCGTTTTTTGTTCACCGGATGATCGGCGAGGATCGCCATGCTCTTTTCCATCAGATCGTATATGTCAGGGGCTTTCTCCCGGTCGGGGAGGTGTTCCGCTACGGGCCGTCCCAGTATGTCGTGGGGCTTGGTGAGATCGAGACCCACCGGACCGCCGGCCCAGATCATGCAGTGCCGATAGCTGATCCCGGCATAAAACGTCCGCAGATCGTCCCCCAGCGCCGCCTGGACCGCATGGATCAATGGCCGCGCCTCATCGGTGGATATCTCCCCGGCGCTGTAGTCCACCATTGTCTTCCCGGCATAGGGACCGTCTTCACTCAGTGTCACCAGATTGCAGCGAAAGGCCACATCGGCGGCGCCCATCTCGATCCCCATGCTCACCGCTTCCAGGGGGGAACGGCCGGTGTACCAGCGGGCGGGGTCGTACCCCATCACCGAGAGGTTGGCCACCGCGCTGTCGGCGGGCAGTCCCTCTGGTACCGTCACAGCGGTGCCCACCTCACCCTGAGCCGCCAGAGCGTCCATATGGGGAGTGTGGGCGGCCTGCAGGGGGGTTTTGCCCCCCAGTTCAGGTACGGGGTGGTCCGCCATACCGTCGGGAACGATCACGATGTATTTCATAGACTCCATAGCGGTATCCTTCTATCTTAGTCTTTTGCCCAATTATACCAGAGTATGTATTCCTGTAAAAGGGGGACGGAGAAAGGTGGAAAAAGCCCAGTGATTATATTATGATTATAATGAGCTGATTGATCACAGCTAAGGAGGCCCGGATGCGCATACGGTACCTATACGGCCGCCCCGGCGTGGGCAAGACCGATCATATATACGCGGAGATGAAGGGTGTTCACGCGGACAAGCCGGCCTACCTGCTGGTGCCGGACCAGTACACCCTGCGCTCCGAGCAGGACCTCTGCGCGCGGTCGGAGACGGGGGGCCTCATCCACACCACCGTTCTGAGCTTTTCACGCCTGGCCTACCGGGTGTTCAGCGAGGCGGGGGGATTGACCCTTACCCGTATCAACGAGCAGGGGCGGCAGATGGTGCTGCGCCGTGTCCTGGACAGTCTGGGATCCGAATTAACCGTATTCCAGTACGCCGCCGGGCGGGAGGGTTTTGTGCGAAACGTAAGCCGCCTCATCGGGGAGTGCAAGCGGTTCGATATCGACGCCCGGGCACTGGCCCAGGCGGGGACGGGGAGCGGGGGGCTTCTGGGGGACAAGCTATCCGAACTCGCCCGGATTTACGAGGCGTTTCAGTCATTCATGGCCGGCCGGTACATGGACGGGGAGGACGCCGTGGAGGCGCTCTTGTCCCGGATGGACAGGGTGGATTTCCTGAAAAACGCCCGGATCTGGGTGGACGGCTTTTCCGCCTTCACCGCCCAGCACATGCGTATTATCCGCAAACTGGCGGATCTGTGCGACGAGATCACGGTGGCGCTGCCCATGCCCATGGGGGCGGAGGCGGACGACCTCTACCGGGAGCCCGCCCGGATGCTTGCGAAACTGCAGGCATTGGCCCATGAGATACACGCCCGGGAAGAATCCGTCGACATGGAGCGAAAGGCGGGGGATACCCGCAGCGATCTGAGCCGGTTCCTTTCCGACCAGCTCTATACCTATCCATACGAAAAATGGCAGGGGGAGCCCCGGGACCTTACCCTCTGGTACGCCGCCAACAGGCGGGAGGAGATCGAGCAGATCGCCGCCTGCATTCATGCCATGGTCCGGGAGGGGGCATACCGCTACCGGGACATCGCGGTGATCTCCAACGCCGAGGAGCGCTACGCCGAAGCCATCCGCCGCGTATTCGAACCATACGATATCCCGGTGTTCATCGACGCTCGGCGGCCGGTGCGCAACCACCCTTTGGTGAAGTGCGTGCTCTGTGCCCTGGAGGCGATCGACACACGCATGGCTTACACACCGCTCTTCAGCTATATCAAGACCGGGTTTACCGGGCTATCCTGGGAGGAGTCCGACGCTTTGGAGAATTACTGCCTGCGGTTCGGCATCCAGGGGAGCCGGTGGGAAAAGCCCTTCACCTTCGGAGAAGACGAATACGATCTGGAACACCTAAACGCCTGCCGTGAGCGGGTGATCGGGCCGCTTATTGCCCTGCGGGAGTCTCTTAGGGGGTCTCCACCGGCGGCAGAGGCGGTGAACATCCTTCGCGGCTTTCTATTGTCCATCGGCATGGAGGATCAGATCCAGACCTGGATCGAATCCATGCGCGCCGCCCGGCGTCACGAAATGGTGGACGAGACCGCCCAGGTCTGGGACATGCTCATGAATGTACTGGACCAGATGGCGGGGATCATGGAGGATACCCCTTTAGGGGCCGGGGAGATGCTGCGGCTTTTGGAGACGGGGGTCGCGTTCCTGGAGGTGGGGGTGATCCCCACGACCTTGGACCAGGTGGCGGTGGGCTCCGTGAAGCGCTCATTGGCCCGTCCGGCCAAGGTGCTGTTTCTCATCGGGGTCAACGACGGCATCCTGCCCTCGGCTGGGGCCGATCCCGGTATCCTGAGCATGGCGGAGCGCTCGGCCCTGAATGAGTTCGGTCTGGACATGCCGGGTGACGAGGAGATGATGGCCGCCCGGGAGCGGTTCGGCATATACACCATCCTGTCCATGGCGATCGAAAAACTGTATGTGTCCTACCCCCTGGCCGACGAAGGGGGCGCGGCACTGCGCCCCTCGCTACTCATCGACCGGCTGCGGGAGCTTTTCCCCGACGCCCCGGTACGGGACGGGCTCATCGGGGATGATACCGCCTGGATCGCCACCCCCGAAAGCGCGCTTAATCACCTGATCCCCAGGCTGCGGGAAGGCTCTTCCCTGCCTTCTCCCTGGCGGGAGCTTTACGATTGGTACGCCGGGGAAGACAAATGGCGGGGGCGGTACGATCTCGTGCGCCGGGGACAAACCTATGAAAATCAGGCCGAGCCCCTTTCAGATGAAGCGGCGGAGGGCTTGTTCGGGCGAAATCTGTTGACCAGCGTGTCCCGGCTGGAGCGGTACGCCGAGTGCCCTTTCGCCCATTTCGTCCGCTACGGCCTGCGGCCTTCTCCCCGCCAGCGGTACGAGGTCAATCCCGTGGACATGGGCTCCCTCTTCCACGAGGTGATGGAAGCCTTCGCCGCGGGGATCTTGGCGGAGGACCGGGACTGGTCCACCGTCACCGAGGACGAGTGCCGGACTGAGGCGGGCCGTATCGTAGACAGCCTCACCCCCGAGCTGATGGGCGGGGTCTTTCAGAGTACGTACCGCTACCGGCACCTGGCGGAGCGGATCAAGGGCATCGCCGCCAAGGCCCTCTGGATGGCTGCCGCCCAATTGCAGAAGGGAGAATTCACGCCCATTGCCGTGGAGCAGACCTTTGGCCCCAGACGGGAGGACACCTACCCGCCCATCCGGGTAACGCTGGCCGATGGGCGCGACGTTCATCTCACCGGCCGGATCGATCGGCTCGACGCCTGGACCGATGGGGGAGGCACGGAACACCTGCGGGTCGTGGACTACAAGTCCGGCCCCAAGGACTGGGCGCTCTATCAGGTGCTCTACGGGGTCAATCTCCAGCTCATGGTGTATATGAACGCGGTGCTAGGGGAGCGGGCCCAGGGTGGGCGAGGCGCCCGGCCCGCCGCCGCGCTTTACTTTCACATCGACGATCCCATTGTCCAGAGCGACGGGGATATTATCGAGGAGATCAAGCGGCAGATACGTAAGAAATTCCGGATGGACGGCCTCGTGATCCGGGACGCCGATATCGTGCGGGCCATGGATAGTGAACCCGAGGATCCCACCGTCGTCACCGCCCGGCTGAAAAAAAACGGGGACTTCTACGCCGGGAGCCATGTGGCCGATACAGACGAATACGCCCTGGTCCTCGACTATGTGATGGACAAGGCCGCCGATCTCTCCGAGAAATTATTGCGGGGCGAGATTGAGATCGCCCCGGTGCGGGAGCGAAAGCGCGCCGCCTGCGCGTTCTGCGAATACGGCTCCATCTGCCGGTTCGATCCCACCATCGCGGGGGAGCAGTTCCGCAGGCTTCATCCCATGGATGACAGCGAATGCCTGCGCCGGATGAAGGAGGCGCGCCATGCCTGAGTGGACGAGTGCCCAGCGAGAAGCCATACACGCCCGGGGAGGCAATATTCTGGTCTCCGCCGCCGCAGGTGCGGGGAAGACCGCCGTATTGGTGGAGCGCATCCTCCACCTCATCATGGACGAGGGGGCGGATATCGACCGTCTCTTGATCGTGACCTTCACCAACGCCGCGGCGGGGGAGATGCGCCAGCGCATCAGCGCCCGGATTGGCAGGGCTTTGAGCGAGAGGGGCGGGGACAACGCCCATCTCAGGCGGCAGCTGACACGGTTGCCCGCCGCCCAGATCAGCACGATCCACGCGTTCTGCCTCACGCTGATCCGGCGGTTCTTTCACCTCATCGGCATCGATCCGGACTTTAGGCTCGCCGACGAGAGCGAGACGGCGATTTTACGCCGGGATGTGGCGGCGGAGCTGATGGAATGTGAGTACGAGGCGGCCGACGAGCGGTTCCTGGGGCTTACAGCCCGGATCGGCGGGGCCAAATCCGACGAACCATTGGTGGACGAGCTCTTGCGTCTCTACGACTTTTCCCGGAGCCAGCCCGAGCCGGCGCGATGGCTCCGTACCCAGGCGGACGCCTTTTCCCTCACGGAAGCGGAATTGGATCAAAGCCCGTGGGTGCGCTCCCTTTTGAGCCAGGCCCGGCGGTTGACAGCCGGCGCGGTGGAGCTGTCCGAGCAGGCACTCACATTCTGCGACGGGTCCATGGAGGGATACGCGGGCACCCTCAGGGCTGATATTGAGGGGCTTACGGGGGCCCTTGCGGGAATGGACGGCGGGTACGAGACCGCCCGGACCGCTCTATCCGGATTTTCCTTCGGGCGGCTGGGCCGGTGCGGGGCCGGGGCCGATGATGAATCCAAGGACATGGTCAAGGATTGGCGCGCTCAGGCCAAAAAGCTGGTCACCGACGCCCAGGAGCTGCTGCGCCTGCCCCTGGATCAGGCCAATGAGCAGCACAATACCCTCGCCCCCTATCTATCCTATCTGGCCGAAACGGTGATCCGTTTCGGTGAGCGCTACGGCGCGGCCAAGGCCGACAGGCGGATCGCCGATTTCACCGATCTTGAGCATTTCGCTTTGGAGATACTGACCCACCCGGAGGCGGCGCAGGCCATGAGGGAGCAGTACGATTACATATTCATCGACGAGTACCAGGACAGCAACCTCGTCCAGGAAACCCTGTTATCCCGAGTGAGCCGGGGGGACAACCTCTTCATGGTGGGGGATGTGAAGCAGAGCATCTACCGGTTCCGCCTGGCGGACCCCTCCCTCTTCATCCGACGCTACGAGGCCTGCGAAGGGGGAGAGGGGCAGCGCATACTATTGAACCAAAACTTCCGCAGCCAGCCCCCCATCCTCTCCGGCGTCAATTACGTATTCAAGCAGATCATGAGCCGGGAGTTGGGGGAGATCGCCTATAGCGAGGACGTCTGGCTGTATCCGGGCCGGGAGCATGGCACCGACGCGTCCCCCATCGGGGTCCACCTCATCGACAAGGGAGAGGCCGAGGGCCCTGAGGAGGAAGAGGTCCAGTGGATGGAGGACGCCGAGCGTGAGGCCTACGTCGCCGCCGCCCAGATACGGGAATGGCTGGGTACGCCTGTCCGGGACGCCGCGGGGGAGCGGCCCCTATCCTACCGGGATATCGCCGTACTCATGCGCACCACCCGGGGGTGGATGGACCGGTTCGCGGAGATCTTGTCCCGGGAGGGCATCCCGGTCCACGCCGACACCGGCACAGGGTTTTTCCAGGCGGTGGAGGTCCGGGTCTTTACCGACATCCTGCGCCTCATCGACAACCGACAGCAGGACATCCCCCTGCTTTCCGCCATGCGCTCCATCGCCGGGGGCTTTGGTGAGGGGGAACTGAGCCTCATCCGGGGGGCGTTCCCGAAGGGGGCCTTCCATGAGGCCGTGGACGCTTATCTAGAAGGCGGGGAGGACGAACATTTAAGGGACAGGCTCGCCGCCTTTACGGGCCGGGTGGCGGAGTGGCGGGAGGCCGAGCGCCGGGAGCCATTGTCCCGGTTCCTTTGGCAGGTACTGCATGAATCAGGTTTATACGATCATGTCGGCGCCATGCCGGGGGGCGCCCAGCGCCAGGCCAATCTGCGTATCCTCTGCGAGCGGGCAGCGGCACTGGCAGAGACCGGGACCGGACGGCTATTCGGGTTTCTGCGGTACGTGGACCGGCTTGAGGCGGCGGGACGTGACATCGAGCCCGCCAAGGTCCTGGGGGAGCGGGAGGACGTGGTCCGCATCATGAGCGTCCACAAGAGCAAGGGCCTTGAGTTCCCGGCGGTGATTTTAGCGGGCCTCGGCAAGCGGTTCAACATGAGCGAGGGCCGGGAGGAGATCCTGTTGCACAAGGACCTGGGCCTTGGGCCCTGGTACGTGGACCCCGATTTGCGGTACCGGACCCAAACATTAGCCCGGCTCTCAGCCAAGGTCCGCATCCGGGAGGAATCATTGGCCGAGGAGATGCGGGTGCTCTATGTGGCCATGACCCGGCCCCGGGAGCGGCTTTCCATGATCGGCACCGTCAGCTCCCTATCCCAGGCCCAGGCCCGCTGGATGCGGGGCTGCGGCCCCAGCACGCTGGGGAGAGGCATGAGCCTATTGGACTGGGTGGGGGCGGCATTGCTCAGCCACCCCGACGCGGAATGCCTGGGGGGCGAGGCCGTGGGCGTCCGGGATTCCTCCCGCTGGGATATCCATCTATGGGATCTATCCGATCTCACCGCGACGGTGACGGGGTATGCGGGGGAGGACGAGGCCGCTCCGGCGCTGTTGTCCGACATCGACCCCGGACAGGCCCGGTGGGTGGCCGAGCGCATGAGCTGGCGCTACCCCAACGCCTGCGCCTCCGAGGTGCCCAGCAAGCTCTCCGTCACCGCCGTGAAGCGCCTTCGGGCCGCCGCCCTGGAGGACGACGCCCCCGAGAGGCTTCCGGTACTGACGGGCGTTACCCCCCGGGAGCAGGCGTTTACCGCCGCCGAGCGGGGCAGCATCGTCCACTACGTGATGCGCCACCTGGACTTCGGGCGCGCCGGTACGGTGGAGGCTGTCCGGGAGCAGCTGTCCGATATGGTTGCCCGGGACCTGCTTTCCCCGGACGAGGCCGATACCGTGGATCCGCTGTGGATCCGGCGCTTCTGCGCCTCCCCTCTGGGGGCGCGGGTGCGGGAGGCCACCGACCTGCGCCGGGAGATGCCCTTTCTGATGCGTCTTCCCGCCGATCGTGTCTCCCCCTCCTACGCCGGCTGTGACGAGCCCCTGCTGGTCCAGGGGATCATCGACTGCTGCTTTATCGAGGACGGCGCCTGGGTATTGATCGACTACAAGACCGACGCCCTTCATGACGGCGATATGGACGGCGCGGCTGCGCGCTACCGGGAGCAGATCACGCTCTACCGGGAGGCCCTTACCCGGCTCACCGGGCGGCCCGTCAGCGAGGCCTATTTATACTTTTTAGCGGTGGGAAAGGCCGTATCCATGGGGATACAAGCCTGTGGATAATGTGGATAAAACTGAGGATAACTCTGTTAAATTACTGTTAAGCCCGTTATTCTGGGCTTTTTTATAGGTATTTCGGACTCGAAATTGTGGATAAATTGGAGAATTGATCGGAAATAATATCGAAAAAACAAAGAAAATAATCCATACCTGTGGAAAAGTGCCCGGCCCTGGATGAAACCGTCATAGGATGTAGATGATTGCCGCAGGGCTATGTGGTATAATGCCCATACGCGGGGGAGGGATACGGATGGCGAAGCGCTCCTTTTTGGATGAGACGGCCCTGTTTTTCAAGCGGGTCATAGAGATATTCTATCATTACTTCAAGGCCAAACTGCTGACCTCCCTGATCCTGGGGGCGCTGACCTATGGATTCACCCTGCTTTTAGAGATCCCCCACGGTGGAGTCTGGATCGCGCTTATGACGGCCCTGTTCAATCTTCTTCCCGTCATCGGTCCCATGATCGCTCTCGTCATCAGCGGGCTGATCGTATTGTTCCAGGACCCCATGAAAGCCATGTGGACGGCGCTGTTTCTGCTGGGGCTCCAGCAGGTGGACGGATTTGTCCTCACCCCTCTGATTATCGGCAAGAAACTGAAGGTCAGCCCTTTCCTGGTCATCGTCGCCATACTGGCGGGAGGCGCCCTCTTCGGATGGGTGGGGGTACTGGTGGCCATCCCGGTGGCGGCGGTGGTCCAGATGATCATGATGACCTATATATTCAGGAAAGATACGACTGATGAAACAAAGAACCAATAAGATTTGGCTGCGCTATACCGTCCTCGCCGCCGTGCTCCTGCTGGGCATAGGGGCGGCGTTTTTGTGGGGACACCCGGCCCAGTGGTGGGAGCGGGGCAGGGAGATATTCTCCTCCCGGGAGTCCATCGAGCTCTATGTGGAGCGGTGGGGGATATGGGCGCCCTTGGCGTTTGTATTGATTCAGGCGGCTCAGGTGGTCCTAGCCCCCATCCCCGGCAATATCACTGCCCTGGCGGGGGGCGCCCTCTTCGGCTGGGGCGTCGGGTTCCTGCTGAGTTCTCTGGGGCTTGTGATCGGCTCCATGATCGCGTTCTGGCTGGGTCGGTATTTCGGCAAGCCCCTGGTGATCCGCATGGTGGGGATAAAGACCTACGAGCGGTACGAGGGGGTCATCGCCCGCAAGGGGATATGGGTGCTGTTTCTGATCTTTCTGATCCCCTTTTTCCCCGACGACGCACTGTGCCTGCTGGCGGGGATGACGGCCATCTCCTTTCCGCTCTTTACCCTGCTTGTGGTGGTGGGCCGCCTGCCGGGGATGCTGGTGGCCAACTTAGCTGGCTCGGGATTGATCAGCCTCACGATCTGGCAGTGGGCCATCGTGGCGGTGGTCTGCGTCGGACTTGCCTATATCGTGTTCCGCTATAGGGAGCGGATCGAGGATTTCCTCTATGCCAAGTTCAAATTAAACCGGTAGGCGCAACCAATTGCCCGACCGGACGTCTTACTCTGCTAGAATCATCACGAAGGAGTGATTTCGATGCGTAAGCGGATAATTCTATGTGTACTGACGGTGCTTTTGATCAGCCTGGCGGCCGGGTGCGGCCAGATCGGCTATGACGTACAGGACCGGGAGACGTCCCCCATGGTGATTACGGCGCCTCCCGATACCCCGGAGCCCCAGGCGACTCCTGCGGTGGAGGCGTCACCGGCGCCCTCCGTGACGCCCTCCCCGAGCCCCACTCCCGAGCCCCTGGACCTGCCCGCTATTGTGGGCCAGTACCTGGGGGGCGTCCCCGCGCTGATATTGACCGAGGGCGTGACCGCGGGTACGGCGGCCCCGGGCGAGACATTCGCCGTGGCCCTGGAGGAGAATACCAGCACCGGCTACCTATGGCGATGGGAGATGGGAGATCCCGCTGTGACCGGTGTCCTGGATACCCACTACCAGCCCGAGACAGAGGATGCCATGGTGGGGGTGCCCGGGACCCATATATGGGGATTTACGATCAGCGAGCCGGGAGAATACACCCTGGATTTCACCCTCGTCGCCCCCGACGGAGGCGTGGGGAACGTCCAGAGCATGACCGTGACGGTGGAGTAAACATCGACTCTTCAGCGGGGCGGCAAGGTCACTTGCCGCTTTTTTGTAAGCGATTATGAAAGGCGACGGGGTTTCACGCCCCAGGCTTGCTATTTGCCCATTTACCGTTTTCATGATATTTTCATAGGTGAATTTTCCAAATCCGTACATACTGATAAGGAGCGTCTATGGAGCAGATCAAGGGAGTCATATTCGATTTCGGCGGGGTGATCAGCCGACCCCAGGACCGGGGATACGTGGACCAAATACTGGACTTACTTAAGGTCACTGACCGGGAGGGTTTTATGCGGCTCTATATGGAGCTTCGGCCCGCCTACGACGGGGGCCGGATGAGCGCCAAGGCGTACTGGGAGATGATGATGGACCGGCTGGACTGCGGCAGGGTGCCGGTTGAGCGATTGATCGGACCCGATACCCGCAGCTGGACCGTCATCAACGAGGATACCCTGGCCTTTGCCGCAGCGCTCAGGGATCACGGCGTCGTCACCGCCGTACTGTCCAATATGAACCCCGAGGTGCTTCGCCACCTCCAAACGGAGTGTCCCTGGATCGAGGCGTTCGATCACAGGGTGTACTCCTGCGAGCTGGGTGTGGTGAAGCCCGACCGGGAAATCTACGATATTTGCGTGTCCCGGATGGGGCTTAGGCACGGCGAGTGCCTGTTTCTCGACGATATGGAGGCCAATGTCCGGGCGGCGGAAAAGTACGGCCTCATAGCCCGCGTGTTCGAGGGGCAAAAAACGTTGAATGCCATAAAACGGGAATTTTTCTGTAATATCTTCGCAGAGAAATTGACCCAGTAAGGTTAAATTAACCTAACTCTTTTGTAAAGGAATCGCAATGATTTTTGGGTATACTTAATAATAGAATAAGTGATAGGAAAGGAGCGGTGAACCGATGAAGTATCTGACGGGAAACCAAGTTGGCAGAGGATTGGCCGGGATTATGCTATCGCTCCTTTTATTGGCAGCGATCAGCCTCCCGGTGTGGGTCATGGACCTGATGAGTGCCTGGATCGGATAAGCTGATCGGTACATGATTGTAATAGTGTGATTATAATGAGGGCGCGTAAGCGCTCTCTTATTTTGTTCCATTCTCTGCCTCCACTCATGTAATGCACCCCTATTTAACGAAGTAAGACATATTGTGATACATGCCGATGCCGGGTGCAATACTTTGCCTGTTCGCGGTGAATCATATATAATGACAGCATAGGCTCGAGAATAGGAGGCTGTTTTGAAAATTATCATCGTAGGCGACGGCAAGGTTGGCTATGCGTTGTCTGCCCATCTATCCCGGGAAGGCCATGACATCACCATTATCGACAGCAACAAAGAAGTCCTTAAGAAATCGGTAGAATCCCTCGATGTGTTTACTATACGGGGAAACGGAGCCAGTTTCTCCGTCCTCCTGGAAGCGGGTGTTAGTACAGCGGATCTGCTCATTGCCGCCACCTCCAGCGACGAAGTCAATATGCTGTGCTGCCTCTTTGCCAAGCGGCTGGGGGCCGCGCACACCGTCGCGCGAATGCGCAATCCCGAATACGACCAGCAATTGATGATGATGAAGGACGAAATGGGGTTGAGTATGACCATCAATCCCGAACAGGCGACGGCCAAGGAGATCCTGCGGCTGATCAGCTTTCCCTATGCTATCAATATCGGTACCTTCGCCGGAGGCCGGGTCTCGGTGGTGGAGTACAAGGTGAAGCCCGACAACCCCATGGCCGGCAGGACCATCGCCCAGATGCAGGCCAGATACGCCTCCGACGCCATCATCTGCGCCGTCAACCGGGAGGGAAAGGTATATATCCCCAACGGGAGCTTCATCATCCAGGAAGGGGACTATATCCATATCGCCGGGACCTATAAAAGCATTAGCTCGTTTCTGCGTCATTACGGCCATTACGAAAAGAAGATCAAATCCGTCATGCTGGTGGGGGGCGGGCTCATAACTTTGTATCTGAGCAAGATGCTGATTGACAACGGGTTCTCTGTCAAGATCATCGAGAAAAATCTGCAGAAGTGCGGAGAACTGTGTGATGCCATACCCCAGGCGTTGATCATCCATGGAGACGGGACCGATCAGGAACTGCTGAATTCCGAGAGGATCGCCCATATGGGGGCCTTTGTGGCGCTGACCGACATGGATGAGGAAAATCTGATCATGTCCATGTATGCCGCCTACAAGGGCGTCTCCAAAGTCATATCCAAGATTAACCGAATGGGATACGCCAACGTTATAAAAAAAGCGGGGATCGACAGTGTGCTAAGCCCCAAAAATATCACGGCCAACCATATCCTTCGGTTTGTGCGAAGGATGGGAAACGAGCAGGGCAGCTATATCAAGACACTGTACCGGATCGTTGAGCAGGCCGAGGTGGTGGAGTTTATCGCCACCGGATCGACCCGGTATCTGGGGGTGCCCCTGGCGGAACTGCCGCTGAAGGACAATCTGCTCATCACCGCCATCGTTCGCGGTCACAAGCTGATCATTCCAAAGGGGATAAACAAGATACTGGAAGGCGATACGGTGGTCGTGATCACGACCATGAAGCAGTTGGAAGATCTGAATGAGATTTTTCCCAAAAAAAATAAGGGACAGAAAAAATGAATTTCAGTATCATCAGGTATTTGTGCGGCCAGGTGCTGCGGTTTGAGTCGGCGTTTATGATATTGTCCCTCGTCGTGGCGTTCATCTATGGCGAATACGGTTCGGCCCTGATATTCAGCGGCACCATACTATTGATGCTGGCCCTTAGTTTCCTCCTTTCAGCCAAAAAACCGGCCAATACATCCTTTTACGCCAAGGAAGGGGTGGTGGCGGTATCCCTTTCATGGATTATGATCTCATTCTTCGGGGCGATTCCCTTTTTTGCCAGTGGCGCCATACCGTCTATCGTGGACAGCCTTTTCGAGTCGGTCTCGGGGTTTACGACCACCGGGGCAAGCATTCTGACAGAGGTGGAGAGCCTTGACAAGAGCATTCTGTTCTGGCGCAGCTTTACCCACTGGATCGGGGGTATGGGGGTCTTGGTGTTTGTTATGGCCATACTCCCCATGTCCGGGGCCGACCCGCTGCACCTGATGCGAGCCGAAAGCCCGGGACCCACGACACAAAAGCTGGTGCCCAAGGCCAGGGAAACGGCCAAAATACTGTATACGATCTATATTGGGATGACCTTTTTAGAGATCATATTTTTGCTGGCTGGGGGGATGTCCCTATACGATAGCGTGGTCCACACCTTCGGCACGGCGGGGACAGGGGGCTTCTCCGTCAAGAACGCGTCCATCGGCGCCTATGACAGCGTATATTTTGAAGTGGTGATTACCGTCTTTATGATCCTTTTCGGTGTCAATTTCAGCGCTTATTTTCTCTTGCTGGCGGGTAAGTTCAAGCGATTTATTACATTTGAGGAACTGCGGGTCTATCTAGGCATCATCGTCGTGGCCATCATCGTTATTGTGATTAATACCACCGGTCTGGTCTATCAAAATATGGGGGACAGCCTCCGGTATTCGTCCTTCCAGGTGGCGTCCATCATGACGACCACGGGGTTCACCACGGCGAACTTCAATGAATGGCCGACACTGAGCCGGTTTGTGCTCGTGTTTTTGATGTTTATCGGCGCTTCCGCCGGCTCCACCGGCGGCGGTATCAAGGTGTCCCGGTATATTATCATGCTCAAGACCCTGAGGCGGGAGGCTATGCACATTTTGCACCCCCAGGCCGTGAAGATCATCAAACTGGATACCATGCCGGTACCGGAGGAAGTGATTCGCGGCACGGGGATATTTATGCTGACCTTCCTGGGGATTACGGCGGTTTCCATTCTGCTGGTGTCCATGAACGGATTCAGTATGGAGACGTCGGCCTCCGCCGTGGCTGCCTGCATTAATAATATCGGTCCCGGTCTGGGGATCGTAGCACCCGTGGGCAACTATGCGGATTTTACGGTTTTCAGCAAAATTGTATTGTTTCTGAATATGCTGGTGGGACGGTTGGAGGTGTATCCCATGCTGTTGCTGATCTCCCCGGCGATCTGGCATAAGAAGGCATAATACTGTTTGAAGCGGCTAGCGAGCTGAGAGGTGGTATCTAATGAATCGTAAAGAAAATAGCGAAATGGAGGAAATGCGGAGTACTGTTCAGGAAGCGTTTGGGAACCATAATGGATGCCCGTTGTGCAGGCTGCTTGCAAGTACAGAAAAGAACGTGATGAATACTGTCCTCAGCGGCCAATCGGATGCTGAACATCAGCATATGGATATGTTCGGATTCTGCAGGAAGCATTGGCACACCATGGAGGCCCACGACGCGTCAGGCCTAGCGAAGCTTCTTGACGCACGAATACGATATATAAATACCGATGTATTTATGAATACCCCGCAATCCTATCCGTTCCAGCACTTGCACACAATACATGTTATCGATCACACCGTATCATCCTGCTACATATGCGATCATGTCGATAAGGCCCTGGATACCTATCTTGGTGTCATACTTGATCTGTGGGAGAATAACGAGGAATTTTGTTCATTGTTTCGCGCACGCCGGTATTTTTGCCTCCCGCATTACCGGGACTTATTGGAGAGAGCGGGCGGAAAATTCAAAAAGCATGATATGAATGATTTCTTTACTACTGTATCAGAAATTGAAAAGAAGTGCTTTGATAGTTTAGTGGCGGATACCCGTTCGACGTGCGAGGGCCTAGACGGTCAGGAGCCTGACGCGGACCAGGATGAAGCAGAGGAGACCATTCACAGGGTCATTTCTTTCTTGATGGGATGACTATAACAAGATTGACCCTCATAAGAAGCTCAATGTAGGAGCGTCTTAAATTGGAGGGACTGATAACCTCTCGTTTTTTTTCCGAAACCGGTGACTTGCGCCCCGTTTTACGCATGATATAATAATAGCGCCATATGCAGGAAATGGAAGCATCACAAGGGGGAAACTGATATGTTGACAGATATCGAGATCGCGCAGAAAGCGGAACTGCTGCCCATCGGCCGGATCGCCGAACGGGCCGGGATAGAGGATCGGGAACTGGAGCGATACGGCCATTACAAGGCCAAGGTGGATTTGAGCATCTACGACCGGGTCCGTGACCATGGTGACGGGAAGCTCATCTACGTCACGGCGATCAACCCGACGCCGGCGGGGGAGGGCAAGACCTGCACCGCCGTGGGGATCACCGAGGCCCTCGGCCGCCTGGAGGAGAACGTCATGCTCTGCCTCCGGGAGCCGTCTTTGGGGCCCACCTTCGGGATCAAGGGGGGCGCTGCGGGAGGCGGATACGCCCAGGTGCTGCCCATGGAGGACATCAACCTCCACTTCACCGGGGACATCCACGCCGTGGGCGCGGCCCACAACCTCCTCTCCGCCATGGTGGACAATCACATCGTAAAAGGCAACGCCCTGGGGCTGGACCCCACCCGGGTCGTCTGGCGCCGGGTGATGGACATGAGCGACCGGCAGCTTCGGCATATCGTCACCGGGCTGGGGGGCAAGAGCGACGGGGTGCCCATGGAGTCGGGGTTTGATATCACCGCCGCCTCCGAGATCATGGCGATCCTCTGCGTGGCCGATGATCTCATCGATCTCAAGGAACGGCTGGGGCGCATCGTGGTGGGCTACACCTACGAGAGGGAACCGGTCACCGCTCACGACCTGCGGGCCGAGGGGGCCATGGCCATGTTACTCAAAGACGCCATCAAGCCCAATCTGGTCCAGACCCTGGAGGGCCAGCCCGCCTTCGTCCACGGGGGCCCCTTCGCCAATATCGCCCACGGCAATAACAGCGTCATCGCCACCCGCCTGGCCTTAAAGCTCGCCGACTACGTGGTGACCGAGGGGGGCTTCGGGTCGGAACTGGGCATGGAGAAATTCCTGGACATCGTGGGGCGCGCATCCGGCATCACCCCCGACGTGGTGGTGCTGGTGGCCACCGTCCGGGCGCTGAAATACCACGGCGGGGCCGACGAGCTGAACGAACAGGATCTAGATGCCCTCAGTAAGGGCATGGCCAATCTCACCCAGCACATCGGCAATATCCGGGACGTCTACGGCCTGCCGGTGGTGGTGGCGCTGAACCGCTTCCCCACCGACACCCCCGAGGAAGTCGCCTATGTCCTCGATCAATGCGCCGGTATGGGTGTCCCCGCCGCCGAATCCCGTGTGGTGGCCGAGGGGGGCGCCGGGGGCGAGGAGCTGGCGCGCTTGATCCTCTCGACCGCGGAGGCCGGGGGAGATTTCGCCTGCGCGTACCCGCTGGATATCCCCATCGAGGAGAAGATCGAACGATTGGCCCGCCGGGTCTATCGGGCCGACGGGGTGGTCTACACCAAGCAGGCGCTCCGGGCCATCCGCAGGCTAAAGGGGTGCGGATTTGACAGCTTACCCATCTGCGTGGCCAAGACCCAGCGCTCCTTCACGGACATCCCCCAGCTGCGGGGGGCGCCCTCCGGGTGGGAGCTCAATGTCCGCGACGTGACCGTATCCGCCGGGGCGGGGTTTCTGGTGGTGCTCACCGGCACCATCATGACCATGCCGGGCCTTCCCGCCCATCCGGCCTCCGAGAAAATGGATATTCTGGATGACGGGACCATCGTGGGATTGTTTTAAACATGCATTAGTTAATATTTCTTGTCGAAACAAAAAGGGAATAAGCGGTAATGATCGAATAAATAAAGAGGTATCTTTCGGCCATTGGGGGGGCGGGGCTGCCTTTCCTGGTCACTTCATTTTTTAGATAAGGCAGGTGTATGTGGATGGAAATCAAACTGAAAACCGATGACAGCGGCAAGGGTCGCGCGGTCACTATCGTACTGGCGATCATACTGGTGCTGCTGACAGCGGCGTGGTGGGTCTTTGTGCCGGCGTACGCGTCGGACGTGCTGCTGGGACAGACGGTGTCCACCATCGGTATCTCATTGTCGGCGGTGATGGGGATCATGACGGTGGCGAGCATCTTCGCGTTTACCAAGATCAACGATTGCCGCAAGTCCATGGCCCGGGCGAAGAGCGAGTATATCTCCAAGCTCATCGGCGGCAAGCAGGGACCGCCCCTGGTCGTGCAATTACGCAACGAGATCCGGGAGGCCATCGAAAACAGCAACAGCGTGGAAGAGCGCACCGAGTGGCTGGACAAGCTGTACAATGTATCGGTACTCTGCGGCGTCATCGAGGGGGGCGACGAGGCCAGCCTCAAGGAAGCCAAGGACGTGATGATCAAGGTCGGCTACACCGATCGGTATTACCTCAACAACTTCGAGGACTTCGTGCTGGCGGCCACGGTGGACGAGATGACATTCTTCCAGTTCATCGAGGAGATGGTGGGCTCCCACATCTACAACCAGTTCGAGGTGGGCAAGAAGCTGGTCGGCTCCCTGAAGGAAGACTTCTTCCTGAAGGACCGGGTGTATGACAGCCTCTGGACCATCCGGGGCGGCGCCGAGACCACGGGCCCCTTCTTCAAGTCGGCCATCGTGACGTCGGTGGTGACCATCATATTGAGCTATTTCATAGTGCCCATGACCTCCGAGGGAGTGCTGCAGGACGCGGCCATCGGCAATATGGGACTGCAGGGTCTGCTGACGGGCGTCGTGGTGACGCTGGGGGTATACTCCTTCTTCTGCATCGGACGGTATATCCTGAAGGTAATCGGCGGACGTTACTAAGAGTTATATAGGTTATCAAGGCGGACCGTCATTTACGACGGTCCGTCAGTCTGTCGATAAAGCCTAATCTGCGTCGTTGGCTTCGCTGCTGACAGCGATCACGTATATTAATACGCTCACTCGTCAGACAGCTAACGGCCTAGCATCTCAGGCTTTCTCGGCACCCTGACTACTTTTTTGACAAGCTCGCGGACTGTCTTAACGACGGTCCGTTTTTTTGTTTGTCATAAAAGGCCGGGCGCCGGGATAGCAAGGCCCGCCGTGGTCATCGTATTTCCGCGGCTGCCCGAAAATTGCCCTGAAAATCGATCTGAACGATGTTCGTTTAGCAATAATTACCAATGATGACACCCCGTATCGCCGCAATGCATTCATATCCGCAGTATACACGGTTAAAAGAAAAAAAGTAACACAGCAAATAGTAAGATTATGCGAAGGCTCGTTCCCTGGGGGGCGGGTGGTATGGGGGGGGCCGGCGGGAAGGAAGGACGGGGACACCTCATCCGGCCCTAGCGGGCCACTTTTTTTATTGATTTGAAAGCGGAATCACCTCATCCGGCCCTAACGGGCCACCTTTTTTATTGGTTTGAAGGCGGAATCACCTCATCCGGCCCTAACGGGCCACCTTCCCCTCAAGGGGAAGGCTTTTGGCCGCACCACGCAGGGGAAGGCTTTGGGCCGCACCACACAGGGGAAGGCTTTTGGCCGCACCACACAGGGGAAGGCTTTTGGGCTTTGCACAAAAAGGAGCGGAGAAACATAAATTAGATAGTGACTTACATATGAACATATGATAATATAATGAACTGAGAATATCGCGATGGGTCCGAGGGCGCCCGATGAAAGGGGCGACGCTGCGGTCTGGCGGCAAAAGAGTCAGCCCCGTTCAGGATGGGAAGGAGACGCCTGCCCCCGGAACGCATCGCCAATTTGTGATTTTACTATTTAGGAAGGATAGATTGCGTATGAAAGAATTAGTGGTATCGAAAAGACGGTGTCCCCAGAATCACCCTTGCCCGTCGATCCGGGTGTGTCCCGTGGGGGCTTTGAAACAGCAGGGTTTCAGAGCGCCTACCGTTGACAATGACGCGTGCACCAAATGCGGGAAATGCGTGCGGTACTGTCCGTTGGGGGCCATACAACTGAAAGGGTAACAAACGGAATACGGTTACATCTTGATACACTCGTTGTCCCGCCCCTCCAACCCCTGTCCGGGGAGATGGAGGGGTTTTGGTTTGGAGGGGGGAGGTAAGCGGAAAGCCGGCATAGCCGGCTAGTATGGGAAGTCTTGAATATATCAAAGAATAGTGGTACTTTTATATATGTATATATTACTTTAATCAGAATTTACTGACAGATAAACAAAAATTTCATGAAGGTTTTTGATGAGTAAAAGAGTTTATACATTTATAAGAGAGAATAAATGGATTTCTTTTGGCTTATTATTAGCAGTTTCAATAATTGCTGCTTATATTTTGACAATAGATTTACCTGAATGGTTTAATGGCGGGGAAATTCTATTTAGTATTTTTTTTCAGTTGTCAATTGGATATATTATAAACTTTATGTTTTATATAACCCAAGTATATGTGCCGAACAATAAGAGAAATGAAATTGCAAAAAAAAGTGTAAAGAAAAGAATTCAAAAAATTAAAGAAGATATGTTATGTTCAATTACTTCACTTAGTGATATATATTTAGATCGTCATAAAGGTGAACAATTTTCGGATGATGAATTAATAAAAATAGTAAAAAGTATAAAATATGATGATGAAGTAAAGATTATAAATGCTGTTGATCTTCAACCATTTAGTGTCCGAGAATGGTTAAAAAGTTGTATTATTAAAACAGAAACGCAAATAGATAAGATATATCAATATTATGCAAATTATATATCTGCTCATCTTATGGATATACTGGAAAAAATACAAAATTCAGATTATCATAGGGTAATGAAAACTTTACTTTATGCAGGAAAGAATGTTAATTTCAATAAGTATAATGGTAGTTTTTTTATTCAGTACTACTCTTTAGTTCGAAAACTAGATGAAATTTTAGAAAATGATTATAAAGACGTTTGACCCCTTCGGTACTCGGCAAAATCTAGTCTTTATTCACAGTAGAAGATAAATAACATTCATATATTATTAGTAGAAGGGGAATTATTATGCCAGTACCAAGGATATTTGTAAGTTCTACGTGTTGGGATCTACATGAAATACGAAACAACTTGAGAGCATTTATCGAGAAATTTGGATACGAGCCAGTAATGAGTGAGTATGGGGATATTTTTTATGATTATGATAATCATGTTCAGGATTCATGTATTGAAGAAATCAACAAATGCCAAATGTATATTTTAATAATTGGAAATAAATATGGTAGTTCATATTATAAACAGAAACATCTTGAATTACCAGATAGTATAACATTGGAGGAGTTTAAAAAATCTATTCAGGTAGAAATACCAAAACATATCTTTATTCATAAACTTGTTAATTATGATTATAGAAATTATCGAAAACATTTAGATAAAGAAATAGAAAAGTATTTCTCATCAAATACTTTTGAAGGATTTATTAATATTAGAAAAGAAAGAGAGAAGGTCAGGCAAGATTTCGATTCTTCTTTTCCTTTTAACCAAATTGAACATAAACATATTTTTCGTTTTCTTGATGAGATCTATGGCTTAAAGGTAAACAATGGTGTTTTTGAATTCGAATCTTTTGTTGATATTGAAAAGCAGCTTAAGAAACAATGGGCAGGATATTTATACGAAAGTTTATCGAGAAAATCTAAAATGCAGAAAGAGAAAGAGGCGAGTGAGGCCTTTGTGCAAATAAATAACAAACTTGATGAAATTGAAGGTGTACTAAATAGTTTTACAATTTACAATACCGATAATGAAGAATCAATTGCAAAGATAGACGTCAAAAAAGCAAAAGATGCTAAAGAGGAAATTGATTTAGAGCAAAAGATACATATACTTGATGCATCATTAAATGATATGTTGTTTGGTAAAGTAGAAAGAAAAACAAATGAAAAACTAACTGATGATTTGATAATAGCTTGGCTAGATACATTAGAAAAGAATATTCAAAAATATACTTGGGTTGGGCATGTCTTGTGTGAAGATGTAATCTCTGCTTTGTCAGATATATACGGTTGTTATCGTAACATAGGTATTAATCCAGACAGCATGGAATACTTGTTACAACTATATAATGGAGTAAAGGGAAATAAAGAAGAATTAGAAAGTTTTATTTTTGCTATAAAGACTAAATTTACAGAATTAGATAGTTATAACAACAGTCTCGTGGGGAAGTATTATAAAGCAAGCGTAACGTATAATAATGATTTTTCATAGAAATTACATGCGCCTCACTCCACTACTTTCCCCAAAAACTGCTCCGCCACCCTATACACATCTCCCGCCCCCATAGTCAACAGCAAATCCCCCGAGCGGCAGTTCTGCTGCAGGTAGGAAACCGCGTCCCCAAACGTAGGCAGATACACGCAGGAAAGCCCGGTCCGGGCGATCCGCGACGCCAAATCCCTGGCGTGAACCGTCCCGGGGTCCATCTCCCGGGCGGCGTAGATATCGAGGATCACCAGCTGATCGATAAGCCCGAAGGCGTGGACGAAATCATCAAATAGAATCTGGGTCCGGGAATAGGTGTGGGGCTGGAACACGCAGAAGATGCGCTTGTGGGGCACCCGGTGAATCGCCTGCAAAGTCGCCTGGATCTCGGTGGGATGATGGGCGTAATCGTCGATGACGATGATGCCGTTTGACCGCCCCACCACCTCGAAGCGCCTGCGCACCCCCCGGAAGAAGGCCAGTGAGTCCTGCATGAGCTTGGGCTCGATCCCCAGGGAATAGCCAAGGGCGATGGCGGCCAGGGTGTTGGTGATATTGTGGCGGCCGGGGATATTGAGGTGAAAGGACCCGATCACGGAATCACCGGCGCGGCAAGAGAAACTGGGCATGCCCTCGGCGTTGAAGGTAATGGCCTGGGCCTGGACCTGGTTCTGGGCACCCAGGCCGAAGGTCAGGGTCCGGCATCTCACCTCAGCGACCAGCCGGCGGATCAGGGGATCGTCCCCCCAGCCGATCAGAAGCCCGTCCCGGGGAATCTGGCGGGCGAACTGGGCGAAGGACTGGTACACCTCGGTGAGGCCGTGGTAGTAATCCAGGTGATCCCCGTCGATATTCAGGATGATGCCGGTCTTGGGGTGCATGTGCAGAAACGAACCCCGGTACTCGCAGGCCTCGGCCACGAAGAAGGGGGAATCGCTGATCTGGGCGTTCCCGGCGATGGCGTCCAGCATCCCGCCCAAGAGCACCGTGGGCATGAGCCCCGCCGCGTTCATCAGCATGGTGATCAGCGCCGTGGTGGTGGTCTTGCCGTGGGTGCCGGCCACCGCCACGGATTGGGGGAATTCGTCCATGACATGCCCCAGCAGCTGGGCGCGGCTGATAACCGGGAGCCCCGCGTCCCGGGCGGCCTTGATTTCGGGATTTTCATCGCTGGCGGCCAGGGTGTGGATCACGAGATCCGCCCCGGCGATATGATCGGGATGGTGGCCCCTCTCTACGGGGATCCCCGACCGGCGCACGCGCTCGGTGATGGGGCTTTCGGAGAGATCGCAGCCCGAGACGGCGAGGCCCTGGGATTGAAGCCATTGGGCCAGGCCGCTCATGCCGATGCCCCCGATGCCCACCATATGGGCGTTTTTATAATGCTCCCCGATGGGATGCGATAGGTACAGCACAGGCTAACCCCTTCTTTAAAGGACACAGATAAAATCATTAATTAGCCTATCCACGGGGAAATGGGATTATGTATGTCCATGGCACAATAGGTACAATCCCCCTATATTCCCTGCGAAGCGTGGGGAAATGGGTGAACAAAACGCGATAATGATTTACAATCGGACACGCTCTGTGGTAGGGTAATATGAGCTACGGAAAATACGGGGGACGGGCATGGAGACGATACTGGATTTTTTTCGATCATTCCCGCCGGTGTGGGCGGTGCTGCTCTCATCGGTACTGCCGATCATCGAGCTGCGGGGGGCGATCCCCCTGGGGGTCGGGCTGGGCATGGGACTGTGGGAGACCTTCCTGCTGGCCTACGCGGGCTCCTGCCTGCCGGTGCCGCTATTGATCTTCTTCTTCAAGCCCATCATGGCGTGGCTGCGGGGCACGAAACTATTTCGGCCCTTCGCCGAATGGGTCCACCGCCGCACCGAGCGGCGCTCGACCAAGGTGCGCAAATACAGCCTGCTGGGGCTATTCGTGTTCGTCGCGATCCCCATCCCCACCACCGGGGTGTGGACAGGCTCCATGATCGCGTCGTTTCTGAACATCCGGGCCAAGCACGCCATACCGGTGATCCTGGCGGGGAACTTCGTGGCGGGGATATTGGTGCTGGCACTCAGTTATGGGATCTTCGGCGGTTGAGATATCAGGATGCGATAAAGCCCGCATGACTGCGTTATCCGGGCTTGGAATTCTCGGTCACGTATGCATCTGATACGCTCCCTCCGTTTCCAAGCCGGCTGCCTTGTCCTGCAACCTTTCCCGCGATCCTGATGAGTTTATTTCCGGCCTGTGAAAGAATGGGGGCATTGACGGGAGGGATGATTTCGGGTATACTGGGTTAAAATTGAATACTGATGAGATGTCCTTATCAAGAGAGGTGGAGGGACGGGCCCTATGAAACCCGGCAACCAGTTCATGAGAACAGGTGCCAATTCCCGCAGGAGCGATCCTGACAGATGAGGGCGAAGTAGAACCTTCGTCCCGAGGACGGAGGTCATTTTGTTTTTGGCCCAATCGCGTGGGGTATCCTACGCTTAACAGGACATTGCCATCAGGAGACAGGAGGACACTATGGAAAAGATGCTGTTTACATCCGAGTCGGTGACCGAGGGACACCCGGACAAGATCTGCGACCAGATCTCCGACGCGGTGCTGGACGCAATCCTTGCGGAAGACCCCCAGGCCCGGGTGGCCTGTGAAACGGCGGTGGCCACGGGGCTGGTGCTGGTATTCGGGGAGATATCCACCGACTGCTACGTGGACATCCCCAAGATCGCGCGGCAGACCATCAGCGACATCGGCTACACCCGGGCGAAGTACGGGTTCGACTTCGAGACCTGCGCGGTGCTTAGCTCCATCGATGAGCAGTCCCAGGATATCGCCGCCGGGGTCAACGCGGCTCTCGAATCCCGAAGCGGCTGCGAGGCCCAGGAGATCGGCGCCGGGGACCAGGGGATGATGTTCGGGTTCGCCTGCGACGAGACCCCGGAGTACATGCCCATGCCCATCGCCCTCGCCCACCGGGTGACCCGGAAACTCTCCGAGGTGCGCAAGGACGGGACCTATAATTACCTGCGGCCCGACGGGAAATCCCAGGTGACGGTGGAGTACCGGGACGATAGGCCCTACCGGGTGGACACGGTGGTGATCTCCACCCAGCACAGCCCCGACGTGGACAACGACAACATCGAAACGGACATGATCGAGGGCGTGATCAAGCAGGTGATCCCGGCGGAATTGATCGACAGCGAGACGAAGTACTATATCAATCCCTCCGGGCGGTTCGTCATCGGCGGGCCCCAGGGGGACGCGGGGCTCACCGGCCGCAAGATCATCGTGGACACCTACGGGGGATACGCCCGCCACGGGGGCGGGGCGTTCTCGGGGAAGGACCCGACCAAGGTGGACCGTTCGGCGGCCTACGCCGCCCGCTACGCCGCCAAGAATATCGTGGCGGCTGGGCTTGCCAAAAAGTGCGAGATCGAGCTGGCCTACGCCATCGGGGTGGCCCATCCGGTGTCCGTGATGGTGGAGAGCTTCGGGACGGGGACGGTGTCGGATGAGAGATTGGGGCAATTGGTCCAGGAGGTATTCGACCTGCGGCCCGCCTGCATCATCGAGATGCTCGACCTGCAGCGGCCCCTTTACCGGCAGGTGGCGGCTTACGGGCATTTCGGGAGGGATGATCTGGATTTGCCGTGGGAGAGGATAGATAAGGTGGAGGAGTTGAAAAGTAAAGCGGGTATGTAAGCTGGGATAATGGATGTTTTGTGGGGCTGTCCGGATGGGCGGCCCCTGTTTTTGTGTGGGGGAGGCGCTTTGCGGGTGGCGGTGTGAGAGACGATGCCGAGCCTGTACTTTTTCAGGGATGAAAAAGTACCAAAAAATCCTTTTTGGGGAGGACGTTTCTTTAAGGTAGCCGACTGCGTCGGCCTTTTATTTTACCCCGCCCAGCAAATCCAGTCAGGGTCAGTCTTGGGGAGGGGGGGCGGGAGGCTGATGGGCTGTCATAAAAAAGCCTATTTTTCAAGGAAAGATTTAAATAAGGGCCTTTTTATTGGCTTATTAAAGTGTGATATACTAAATATTAGTATTGTTGGGGAGGTAGACTATTATGCATCAAATATCGTTTGAAGATATTGAGCGGTCTAATAGTCTTGCGCAACAGCCAGGCCGAACTGCATTTATTGATGAATGTGGAAACCCCGGATTCAATTTTATAGATAAGGAAGTTTCTGAAGTTAATGGCTCGTCTCTTTATTATATTGTCTGTGCAGTCGTTGTAAATAATGAGGATATAAATACACTTGAAGTTGAAGCAGATACAATTCGAAAGAAAAATAGTTTTCAAACCGGAGAAATGAAGTCAAGTTCAGTAGGTAAGAATAAAGGGCGTAGGGCAAAAATACTTACTGAATTATTGATGCATGATTTTTCTGTTATCATTCTTATAGCAGATAAGCAGCAATTCTATAAGGATTCTGCACTTGTTAACTACAAAGAATCGTTTATAAAGTATCTGCGTAAATTGCTATATGAGGAAATGTACGCTGTATATCCAAAATTGAGAATAGTAGAAGATGAATATGGTTCATCTGAATTTCAAAGCAGTTTTCGTGAATATGTACGTGCCAATAGGCCGGAACTAAGTTTACTTAACGAATATGAATTTGATTTTGTAGAGAGTGAATATAGCCCGATTGTACAAATTGCAGATATGATTGCTGGTTCAGTTATGCATCACTTATTGGATAGTACTGCGCCAGATGTCTTGAAAATATTTAAGAGTAGTATCAGGGGAATTATAAAGTTTCCAAGGCCATATCCCTCATACTTTGCTAAACTTGATAGTAATGAATATGATAAAGATATTTTCGATTTAGCTAATCATTGTGCAAATCGCTTTATAGAATCTCACAGACATGATGATGACGAAGAGACACGAATGAGAGTTCTGTTTTTGAAACATTTACTATTAGAAGTACGTAATTTTAATCCTAATAGATATATATCGTCAGGAGAAGTCATTTCAATTTTATCCGAAGTTTATGGGCACAGAATTCGTAGGAACTATTTGTATCGGAAAATAATTGCTCCACTTCGTGATTCTGGCGTAATTATTGCCAGTAATTCACACGGAAATTCGCATGGATATAAAATTCCCTCGTGCATAAACGATATTAATTCATATGTAAATACAACAATTGGTGTTACCGGACCTATGCTTAAATGCAGAAAGTTAATTCTTCAGAAGACAAATGGGGATTTAGATATTTTCGATGATCCTGCTTTGGAAAGCTACAAAAGATATTTCGGCGATTATTAACTATATTCACCCAATCAGAGAGCGACCCCAGCAAAACCCCGGGCGTTTGCGCGGCCTGCGCCGGGAGGCATACAAAAAAACTAAGCCGCAGCGCCCGAGCGAGCCATGTATTCCACCATGGCGAGCGAGTGGTTTAGCGTAAACGGCAGTTTTTTTGGCCTAACGGCACAGGGAATCGCCGCGCTATCGACCGGAATAAAGGATTTTTTGATTCTTTTTCATCCCTGAAAAAGAATAGGCTCGGCAACGGCGTAGGCATAGACGCTTACGAAGCCATTTTATTCTCATCTCCTATTTTCTCTTTCCTCACCCTGTACGCCCCTCCCCCTATAGATGTATAATATTGCTTAGTACACTTTTAATAAGGGAGAACCTATGGAAATCTGCGGGCTGATCGAAGAGATCATCTATCGCAACGAAATCAACGGCTATACGGTGCTGGAGATCCGGGACGAAACCAACGAGGAAATGGTCACGGCGGTGGGGCGCATGCTCCAGGTGGCCGAGGGGGAGCGGGTGCGCTTCACCGGGGAATGGACCATGCACAAGGACTACGGCAGACAGCTGAAGGTCGAAAAGCTCGAAGCCCTGGCTCCGGCGGGACTCACCGGTCTAGAGCGGTACCTGGGCTCCGGCCTCATCAAGGGGATCGGCCCCGCCACCGCCAAGAAGCTCGTCGAGCACTTCGGGGAAGACGTGCTGGAGGTGCTGGAATACGCCCCCCAGCGGCTCACCGAAATATCCGGCATCGGGCAGAGCAAGGCCCAGCGGATGGCGGAGTCATTCGCCGAGCAGAAGGAGATCCGGGACGTGATGCTCTTTTTGCAGCAGTACCAGGTCACCACCGCCCAGGCGGTGCGTATCTACCGGGCCTACAAGAACATGACCATCCAGTACGTCCGGGAAAACCCCTACCGCCTGGCCGAAGACATCCACGGGATCGGGTTCAAGACCGCGGATCGGATCGCCCAGAACATGGGGATCGAGACCGCGTCCCCCTACCGGATCGCGGCGGGTATCCATTACGCGCTGGGACAGGCCTCGAGCCTGGGGCATACGTGCCTTCCCCAGGAAGGCCTGGCCGAGCAGGCGGCGGGGCTCATGGAAGTCGACCCCGCCGAGGTGAGCATGATACTGGGGCGGATGATCCTGGAACAGAAACTGATCTGTGACAACAGGGCGGACGGATCGTACATCTACCTGCCGTCCTTTTATTTCGCCGAGATGGCCATCGCCAAAAAACTCCGGGAGATGACGGCGGCAAAACCCGAAAAGGTCCCGGACCTGGATAAACAGGTGGACTGCATCGAGTGCGAGCGGCGGATCACACTGGCCGCCCAGCAGAAGAAGGCGGTACGGATGGCCATGGAAAACGGATTGCTGGTAATCACCGGGGGCCCCGGCACCGGCAAGACCACCATCATCAACTGCATCCTCGATCTCATGGAGGGGGAGGAGCTTAGTGTGGAACTCGCCGCCCCCACCGGGCGGGCCGCCAAGCGGATGGCCGAGACCACGGGCCGGGAGGCCCGGACCATCCACCGGATGCTGGAATACGCCTACGGGGAAGGGGACGGCTACGCCTTCGGCCGGGACGAGGACAACCCCATCCAGGCCGACGCGGTGATCATCGACGAGATGTCCATGGTGGACATCCTGCTCATGCACCACCTGATGAAGGCCGTGTCCCCGGGCACGCGATTGATACTGGTGGGGGACGCGGACCAGCTGCCCCCGGTGGGTCCGGGCAATGTATTGGCCGATATCATCGACTGCGGGTGGGTGCCGGTGACGCGCCTCACCGAGATATTCCGCCAGGCACAGGAGAGCGCCATCGTGATGAACGCCCATCGGATCAACGCCGGGGACGCCCCGGTATTCAACGAGCAGGGCGGGGATTTCTACATGGAGCGGCTGGAAAAGCCGGGGACCATCATCGAGACCGTGCTTTCCCTGGTGACCGAGCGCCTCCCCGAATACAAGGGATACGATCCGTTGCGGGACATGCAGGTACTCTCCCCCATGCGCAAGACCGAGATGGGGGTCTACGCCTTTAACCAGAAGCTGCAGCAGGCCCTGAATCCCCCCGGCCCCCATAAGAACGAATACAGCACCGGGGACACGGTATTCCGCGAGGGGGACAAGGTCATGCAGATCCGGAATAATTACAAGCTCTCCTGGCGGCGGTACGACGCCGTGGGGGCTGAGGTGGAACGGGGGGACGGGGTGTTCAACGGGGACATGGGGTTCGTCCAGACCATCGATGACGAGGAACAGACCATCGCGGTCGTATACGACGGGGACAGACGGGTGGAATACGATTATAGCCAGGCGGACGAGCTGGAGCTGGCCTACGCCGTGTCGGTCCACAAGAGCCAGGGGAGTGAATTCCCTGTGGTGATCCTGCCCCTGGCCTGGGGGCCGCCCATGCTCATGACCCGAAACCTATTGTACACCGCCATCACACGGGCCAGGGAGCTCGTGGTGCTGGTGGGGTGGGAGCGCACCCTCCTAAACATGGTCCGCAACCGCCAGGTCAACGAGCGGTATTCGGGCCTCTCCGCCCGGCTCACCGCCGGCGTCGGGAGCGCATAAGATGATGGGGGCGGTGGGCGCATGGCGTGATCGTCTGCTTGATTGGCTGTATCCGGAGGATGCGCTGTGCCCCCTGTGCCGCTCCGAGCGTGTGGATAATACATGGCTCTGCCGATGGTGTACGGATACGTTTCCCTGGGTGTGTACGCCCCTGTGTCCCGTATGCGGCCGCCCGGTGGAGGCAGAGGGCCCCTGCCGCGACTGCGGGAAGGCCGAGCGGCTCTTCGACCGGGGGGTGGGGGCGGCGGTCTATACGGGGGAGGCCAAGGCCGCAGTCCGGGCGCTGAAGTACAGCGGCGCCCGCTGGCACGCCTCTTGGATGGGGGCGATGATGGGGGAGCGGGTACGCATTGCCGGTATGCGGCCCGAATGCGTGATCCCGGTGCCTTTGCATCCCCATAGGCTTAAAACCAGGGGATACAACCAGGCGGGCCTACTGGCCGAAAGCGCGGCCCGCTACCTGGATCTGCCCCTCTGGGAGGACGGACTGATACGGACCGTGGATACCCCCACACAGACCCGGCTAGGACGGGAGGAGCGGTTAGCCAATATGCGTGACGCGTTCGGGCTCGGTTCGGCCGAAAGAGTGGCGGGCCGGGAGGTCCTGCTGGTGGACGATATCATGACCACCGGGGCGACGCTGGAGGCCTGCGCGGGGTATTTGCGGAAAGCGGGGGCGATACGGGTGGATACAGCCGTTTTTGCCATCAGTACCAGAAATATGGATATGCAATAAAAATGTTTGCATATTTTGCCGTTGGATATTATAATAGGGACGAGTTCTTAGAATCTGTGACTGGTGGTTCGTATTGTATCCCGGCCGGATGGCAGGTAATCATACACAGCAGGAACGGAAAAAGGAACAGGATTTTTAAGGAAAGAGTGTGATTCGATGTACCAGGACAAGACGCTCACCTGCCGTGACTGCGGAGAGGAATTTGTGTTCACCGCGGGCGAACAGGAATTTTATGCGGAGAAGGGTTTCGAGAATGAGCCCACACGCTGCCGTTCCTGCCGCCAGGCCAAGAAGGCTTCCAACCGTAACCGTACCATGCATACAGTCGTGTGCGACGGCTGCGGCGCGGAGACACAGGTGCCCTTTGAGCCCACGGAAGGCCGTCCGGTTTACTGCCGTGATTGCTACGACAAGAAACGCAACGGAATGCTCTAAAGAGTACGAGGGGGAAAGGATCCTGGCCAGTGGCCAGGATCCTTTCTTTTGTATCAGGGTGCGAGCAAGCCCGTGATACTGCGTTGGCATCATTGGCAGCCTGCGGTCACGTATGTACAAATACGCTCCCTTGCCTGCCAATGTGCCGCCTTGTCTGACGGGCTTTCTCGCGACCATTAGGAGCAGGCCCGATTGCCTTTACGTATTTCGTTTATGCGGATGTATCTGGTATTATAATTATGAATAGAGAGTGGAGGTAATAGCATGATCAAAGGTGTTATTTTCGATCTGGACGGAGTGCTGGTGTCCACCGACGCCCTGCATTTCCAGGCGTGGAAGCGGCTGGCCGACGAGCTGGGCATCACGGGGTTTACCGAAAAGGACAATATGCGCCAGCGTGGGGTGAGCCGCATGGCCTCCCTGGAGGTGGTGCTGGAAAAGAGCGATAGAGCCTATACCCAGGCGGAGAAAGAGGAACTGGCCGAGCGGAAGAACGGCTATTACCGGGAGCTGCTGAAGGATCTGACCCCGGCGGACCTATTGCCCGGGGCGGCGGATACCCTCAAGCGCCTGCGGCAAAAAGGCATACCGATCGGGATCGGCTCGGTCAGCAAGAACACCCCCGAGATATTGAAACGAACGGGGCTCGATGCCCTGGTGGACGCGGTGAGCAGCGGGCTGGACATCACCCACTCTAAGCCGCACCCCGAGGTATTCCTGGTGGGGGCGCGCAAGCTCGATCTCCCCACCGGCGCCTGCCTGGTGGTGGAGGACGCCGACGCCGGGATCGAGGCCGCCAAGGCCGCGGGGATGCGGGCATTGGGGGTGGGGCCCGCCGCCAAAAATCCCAGGGCGGACTATCACGCCGACTCTCTGGCCGCCCCCATCGACTGGGACGGGATACTCGCCTGAAAATCATTTATGAAAAAAGTATGAAGAATCGTGGAAACGTACGAGCGGTGGGAGGATGTTTCCGGTTTTTGGCTAATACTAATAACAAAGGGAACCATGGGAAAGGAGGTGGCTTTAAAAACACCGGGGTGCTACACCAGAAAGGAGCGTGACGGGATGAAAATCATGGTCAGCGGCAAGAACATACATGTATCGCCCAAAGTCAAATCCCATATCGAGAAAAAAGCCAAGAAACTAGAGAGGTACTTTCACCCGGGGACAGAGGCCCAGGTGACACTCTCCGCCGAGTCCTATCGGCAGATCGTCGAGATCACGATACCCTTTGACGGATCGGTCCTGCGGGCCGAGGTCTCCACCGACGATATGTTCACTTCCATCGATCGGGCTCTGGAAAAGCTGGAGCATCAGATCCACAAGCACCGCACAAAATTGGAGAAGCGGTTTCGTTCAGACGCGTTTCATGACAAAACGCTTCTGTTTTCGGACCAGGCGCCGGAGGAAGAACAGTCGGCGGATGTGGTCCGGGTCAAGCGTTTCGCGGTCAAACCGATGTCAGTCGAGGAGGCCCAATTGCAGATCGAGCTGCTGGGCCACGATTTCTTCGTATTCCTAAACGCCGACACCGAAGAAGTCAACGTGATGTACCGCCGCAGGGACGGTAATTTCGGACTGATAGAGCCGGTATTCTAAAGAAAGAAAGAGCGGGCGGAAGCGAACGCTTCCGCCCTTTAATTATGTATATGGACAGTGACACTAACACAATCAGCGACACCGTCAACCGGATCGCCGCGTACCTCGCCCGCCGGGATGTGGACGAGCTCTCGGCAGCGTCGATCGAGTCGCTGACAGGCAAAGCCCAATTCGATCTGCTGGTCCTGCTGGGGAATGCCATACCCGGTACCGCCCTCCTGGCGGCAGGTCTATACCATCGGGGTCTGGCCCGCCGTATCCTCATAAGCGGGGGCCGGGGCCACTCCACCGCTTTTCTCGTGGAGAATATGGTCCATCCCCGCTACAGCCAGTATCTTGATAACGCCCGTGATCGGTCCGAGGCCGAGATCCTCGCGCCCATCCTGTACCGTCAAGGGGTGCCCCGGGAGGACGTGCTGCTGGAGACAGGGTCGATCCACTGCGGGGACAACGCCGCAAAGAGTCTCGAAACAGTCGATCGGATGGAGATCGAATCGGACACCGTGCTGTTGATCCAGGACCCCGCCATGCAGCGGCGCAGCCACGCCGCATTTGAAGAGGTCTGGCAGGGGCGGGGGACCCGCTTCGTGAGCTGGGCCCCGTTCGTGCCGCGGGCCGTTTGTGATCAGAGCCGGTGGGACGTAAGCGTCCCGGAGGATATGGTGCCCGCCTGGGAGTGGGGGCGGTTCCTCGATCTCATCCGGGGGGAGATCCCCCGGCTGCGGGACGACGGGGAGGGGTACGGCCCCCGGGGACGCGGCTTCATCGTCCATGTGGACGTACCGGATCAGATCAACGCGGACGCCGAACTGCTGGCCCGGCGCTTCCCCGGCCTATCCAGGGCGCGGGACTGGAACCCATGAGTTATGTCGGGTCACCTAGTAAATGGAATGTAATAGATATGTAATGAATATGTAACATATACGTGTGTGTACGCGCCTATCCGATGAAACCGGATAGGTGCCGTTTTATAAGGGTTTTTTGACACTTTGCCCCACGACCGGCGGGAGTGGTACGCTACATGTATCACATATCACATCTTGGGAGGGGCAGAATGCATGAAACAAAAACGTAAAAAATTAATCACAGCAATCGTCATGGCGGTATTGATCATGGCGATCACCAGCGGCGCCTGGGCGTCATTGCCCATACTGAAGATCGGAAGCCGGGGGGCCGCGGTATCCCAGGTTCAGCAGATCCTGAAGAGCAAGGGATATTACAATATGGCCGTGGACGGCATATACGGCAACGGCACCTACGGCGCGGTCAAGACGTTCCAGCGGAGCAAGGGCCTGGTCTCGGACGGGATCGTGGGCAAGAACACCTACGCCCGGCTGGGCATCTCCGATTCCGCTCCGTCCAATCCGTCCAGCAGCCGAGGCAGCTCCGACCGGGGTCTCACATTCACCCGGTACCTGCGTCTGGGCACCCGGGGCGACGACGTGGCGGCACTCCAGTCCGCCCTGGACGCGAAGGGATATCATCTCTACGTAGACGGTATTTTCGGCCCGGGGACCCAGGGTGCGGTCCGGTCATTCCAGGCCGCCAGCGGTATCTATGTGGACGGTATCGTGGGCCCCAGCACCATCGCGAAGCTCAACGCCAGCCAGCCCATCGAGCTCATCGACTGGGTCAATATCGATTCGATCTTCCCCCGGTACACCAACGCGCAGGTGACCGACGTGGACACGGGGATCTCCTACACCGTATACCGCATGGGCGGCCACAACCACGCCGATGTGGAACCCCTGACGGCGGCGGACACGGCCAAGATGCTGCAAACCTACGGCGGCACCTGGAGCTGGGCGCGCCGGGCGGTCATCGTGACGGTCAACGGTCACAAGATCGCGGCCTCCACCAACGGGATGCCCCACGGGCAGCAGACCATCTACAACAACAATATGAACGGACAGGTCTGCATCCATTTCCTGAACAGCCGCACCCACGCGAGCAACAGGGTGGACGAGGCGCACCAGGCCATGGTCCAGAAGGCGTACAATTCACAGTGGAAGTAAGATTGTAATTGAGAATACGGAGAGAGCCGCCGAAAGGCGGCTTTTTCTATTGTGTATGCCGCAGCGCCGGATGCTTGTATTCCCGTAGGGCCCGATGCCCCCATCGGGCCGCTCGCCTTCGGTCCCAAGTCCCGAGGTTTTACTGGGGCTGATCTCTAATAGGGATATTAGGGTGGCCCCGAGAGATTTTTCTTTTCTATACCCGCCCACCACCCGATTTGTACGAGGGGGCTTTCGCCCCCTTTGACCCCCAAGCCTGCTTGCGAACATCGCACTGCTATCTACTCCCAGAGACAGACAGCGGGGCTAAGCAATGTGTCTTTGCGGAAGACGACTTAGACGGATTTGGAAGTAGAAAAAGGCGGAGCGTCGCCAGGACAGTTTTGAAACGCCTTAACGACTGCTCCAGAAAGCGACACAGTTGTTGTAAGGCGCGGAACTGTCCCAGGCGCGTAGGCTTTTTCCCAAATTCGTCTATTGGAGGATGGAGCGAATGCCACGAAAAGAAAAGAGGACTGCGATGTAGGCGGGGGCGGGCGTGTGGCCGGAACCGCGGGAGAGTAGCGAAGCGTGTAGACTGTATCCTCATATATTCCCATCCCGCCAACTTTGTTATTTTATTGACAAAGTTTTTTTAGATGATATCATGTATAATGGATAACAAAAAAGAGTGAGGCATAAGGGGGAGCGTTTGTGGCGCAGAAAAAGAATATATCCGACGCGGTGATCCGCAGGCTGCCCCGGTACCTTAGGTACCTTACAGAGATGCACGAGCACGGCGTCCCGCGGATATCCAGCCGGGAGCTGGGGGAGAAAATGGGGCTGACACCCTCCCAGATCCGCCAGGACTTCAGCCACTTCGGGGAATTCGGCCAGCAGGGTTACGGCTACCGGGTCGGTGACCTCCTGCATGCCATCCGGCATATACTCGCCCTGGACCGGGAATACCACATGGTCATCGTCGGGGCGGGCAATATCGGCCAGGCAGTGGCCAAGTACCGGAATTTCCGGGAGCACGGATTTCTGATCGACGTGCTCTTCGATACCGATCCCGAGCTGGTGGGCAAAAAGATCGAAGGGGTCAAGGTCCAGGATTGGGACAAGGCGGGGAGCTACCTGAAGAGCCACCCGGCGGACATCGGGGTGATCTGCGTACCCCAGGAGGCGGCCCAGGCCGTGGCCGAGCGTCTGATCGAGGGGGGCGTGCGCAATATATGGAATTTCGCGCCCAGGGACCTCAGTGTCCCCGAGGAAATACTGGTGGAGAATGTCCACCTGAGCGAGAGCCTGTACGCATTGGCCTTCCGGGCCAAACACAGGGACATAACCTGCTTGTGACGCTGCCGTACAGGCACGAATATCTGGAAAAATGAAGGTTTGGGGCGTTTTTTGTAAAGCGCCCTTTTTGTATTGCGATGATTTATCAGAAATGTCATATTTTCAGGCCCCTGTCTTGTTTACAACGATGCACATATCCAGTATGATAGGAGGAAAGGCTTATGTCACAGTATGGAGGATACAATGGATACACAAACCGGTAAGAAAAAAGGCAAGACCGCCCGGTTTCTGCTGGTACTCTTCACCGTGCTGATCGTAGCGGCGGCGGGGGCCGGCATATACATCTATACGATACTGAACCAGGATACCTTCTTCACCGGGGTATACGTGGACGATGTGAACCTGGACAATCTCACCTACCAGCAGGCCATCAATGAGATCACGGAGAAGAATCAGGCCAGACTGGATGAGATCCATATCCGTCTCACCGACGGGGAACGCGCCTGGAATTACGGCGCGGCGGATATCCACGCCAGGATCAATGTGGAGGAGACCGTCGACCAGGCCTGGGCCGTGGGCCGGGAAGGCTCGGTATTCAAGCGGCTGCAGGACGTCCGCGCCACCCAGAGCGAACCCGTGAAGTTCAGCACGCAGCTCACCTACGATGTGGCCGAACTGCGGGACGAGATCGAAGCGATCGGCCAGGAGATCCGCCGGGAGCCCGTGGACGCCGCCATCGAGTTCCATCAGGGGGAGGACCCGATCTTTACGCTTACCCCCGAGCAGGTGGGCCAGCAGCTGCTGGTCGATGAGACCATTTCACAGCTGATGACACTGGTGGATAACCGGCAGTTCGGGGACATGACGCTCCCCATCGAGGAGCTGCCGCCCGCCCGTTTTGAGAGCGAGCTTGAGACCTGGACCACCAAGCTCACGTCGTTTCGGACGCAGCTCCATTACAATCCGGACAGGACCTACAATGTCAAGCTTTCCTCCAGCGCCTATGACGGGCTTCGGCTTGAGCCGGGGGAGACCTTTTCCCTCAATGATACCACCGGGCCCCGGGACAAGGCCCACGGGTACAGGGATGCCGACGTGATCGTAGGGGGCAAGAAACTGGAGCCCGCTCCCGGCGGCGGCAACTGCCAGACCGCCACCACCCTGTACGGGGCGGCGATGCGGGCCGACATGGAGATCGTGGAGCGATACCCCCATTCCTTCCCATCCTCCTACACGGCCCTGGGGCAGGACGCCACCGTCAACTATCCCTACGCCGATATCAAGATCAAGAACAACAAAGACACGCCCCTGTTCTTTGACCGGTACTTCGAAGGGGACTGGATCGTCGTCGATATCTACGGGAAAGCCCCCGAGGACTATGACGAGATCAAGATCGAGACCGTGACGCTGGAGCGGGGAGACGTACCCGAGCCCACCATGGTGGCCGACGCCAATCTCCGGGTGGGGGTCAAGGAAGAAGAATACAAGTCCCGGCGCCATATCAAGTGCGAGACCTACCGGGTCTACTACAAGGACGGTGAAAAGATCAAGCGCGTCTTTGAGGACAAGTCGGTCTATCCCCAGGTGGTGGGGCTGACCCGGGTGGGGACCCGGATGCCCGACGGGACCGTGGTGAGCCTCGAGCAGGCCCTCCATCCCGCGCCGCCCGCCACCCCCACGCCGGCACCGTAGGATACGGGTGATCGTATTGCGTCCATTTCTGCTGGATCCGGTATACAAGGAAAAACCCTGGGGCGGGGATACATTATCCCGTCTCTACCATCGCGCCCTGCCCTATCCCCGCACGGGAGAGAGCTGGGAGCTTACCTGTCATCCCCACGGCACCAGCGTCGTATCGGACGGCCCCGACGCGGGAGCGCCCCTGACCGGTCTTCTGGACAGGGACAGGACCGCCATGCTGGGGGAGCGGGACGCTTCTCTAGCGCGGTTCCCCCTGCTGATCAAATTCCTGGATATCCGGGATCTGCTCTCGGTCCAGGTACACCCCGATGATACCTACGCCGCCGCCCACGAGGACGGCGACCCCGGCAAGACCGAGGCCTGGTACGTCCTGGAGGCGGGACCGCAGGCCTGCGTGTACATGGGACTGAACCCCGGGGTGGACAGGGCCACGATGGTGCGCGCCATCCGGGAGGGGACACTGGCGGACAGACTGCGGCGCGTCCCGGTCCAGAAGGGCGATCTTTTGTTCATCGCCGCGGGGACCGTCCATACCGCCAAGGACGTATTTCTCTGCGAGGTCCAGCAGAATTCCGACACCACCTACCGGGTCTACGACTGGCGGCGGGTGGAGCCCGACGGGACCAGCCGGCCGCTCCATATCGAAAAGGCCCTGGACGTCATTGACTATTCCGGCAGGGCCATTCTGCCGGTGCGGGGTCTCTCCCACAGGGGAGAGGGCCATGTCCGCACCCTGTACGCGTCCTGCCCGTATTTCACTATGGAGGAGATCCGGGTGGACACCGCTTATAGTGACGATACCCTGGGTACGTGCTTTCACTCCCTGTCCCTGGTGGAGGGGGAGGGGGTCCTCTCATGGCGGGACACCCGGATACCGGTGGCGGCCGGGCGGACCGTATTCGTCCCTGCCGCGGCGGGAGCGTATTCCCTCACAGGAAAAGGGGTATGGATCAAGGCCTACCGGCCGACGGCCAAAGAGATAGGCGCATTGCTCACCGCCTGGGGGGCAACGAATCCGGGCGAGCAGGTCGCGGGACTAACGGGCTACACGGAGGGACTATGAGCGAATACCAGACAAATGACAATCCATATGACGGGGGCTTTCGCCGCCGGTGGATCCCCATGGACACCCGGTCGGCCCTCATCACCTATATACTGATCGGCATCAATGTACTGATGTTTCTGATCATCAACGCCCTGATCCGCTTTGGCGGTATGGACGAGATGACCGTCATCACCATGCTGGGGGCCAAGGACAACGCCCTCATCGCCACGGGCCAGTACTGGCGGCTCATCACCCCCATATTCCTCCACAGCGGGCTATTGCACCTGTTCTTCAACTGCTACGCCCTGCTGATCTGGGGGCCCATGGTGGAGAAGCTCTACGGACGGCTCAAGTTCGTCGTGCTCTATATCGTCGCGGGGATGGTGGGGTGCCTGGCGAGTTATGTGATGAGCGTCAATCCCTCCATCGGGGCATCGGGGTCCATCTTCGGGGTTCTGGGGGCGCTATTGTATTTCCGGCAGCGGTGGAAGGACGCGTTTAAGCGGTTCTTCGGGCCCAGCCTCTTCATCATCATCGGATTCAACCTCTTTTACGGGTTTACCAGCCAGGGCATCGACAACTGGGGCCATATCGGGGGCCTGGTGGGGGGATTCCTGGCGGGGAACGCCCTGGGGCTTTACAAGGAAAACAAGGCCCGGTTCGATAAGGTGATCTTCGCCCTGGGGATCATAGCCCTCTTCGCCGGGGGCTTAAAGCTAGGGTATGATCTCAATCTGGGTGACGTCTACAGCGCGCTGCATGACAAGCAGTACGATACCGCCCTTACGGAATTGACAGACGCCGTGGAAAAGAGGCACGACGACAGGCGCGTCGTCAACGCCGTGGCCGACGTCACCATCGAGCGGATCAATTACTTCGGCAGCGTCGGGGATATCGCCGCCGCCAAGGCGGAGGCCGACCGGCTGATCCAGTGGTATCCCGACAACCAGCAGTTTCAGCAGATCCATACACAGGTATATAACTGGGGGCAGTGACGGCTATGGAGACCAGGGTAAGCCTGCGCCGGTGCGATAGTTACGAGCCGGCCGCGGTAGAGCGCGCTCTCACAGCGTGCCTTTCCGATCTGGACGGGCTCGAAGCATACGTGCGGCCGGGGATGCGCGTCGCCCTGAAGTGCAACCTGCTGATGCCCCTGCGGCCCGGGCAGGGGGGCACCACCCACCCGGCATTGGTAGAGGCTCTAGCGGGGATGATCCGGGAGATCGGGGCGACTCCCTTTGTCGTCGACAGCCCCGGCGGCCCCTACGGAAAGACCATGCTGCGCACCGTGTACCGGGTGAGCGGCATGCACGATATGGCCAGGCGCACCGGCACGGAGCTCAATATGGACACAGCGGTGGGGGAGATCGCCGTCCCCCGCTCCCAGTGGCTCCCCCGGATGCAGGTCATACAACCCCTCCTGGACGCCGATCTCATCATCGACCTGCCCAAGATGAAGACCCACGGGTTCATGCTCTTCACCGGGGCGGTGAAGAATATGTTCGGCGCGATCCCCGGGGTGGAGAAAGCCGAATACCACCTACGGATGAAGGACCCCGCCGACTTCGCCAAGACCATGGTGGACATCTGCGAGGCGGTGAAGCCCGCGCTCACCATCATGGACGGGATCGAGGCCATGGAGGGAAACGGCCCCAGCGCGGGGACGGTCACAAAGGCCAATATGATCCTCGCGAGCCCGTCGCCCTACGCGTTGGATCTGGCCGCCGCCCATATGGGGAGCATGCCCATCGATCGGATATACACCATACAGGAGACCATCGGGCGGGGACTGTCTCCCGCCGATCCCCGGGAGCTGCATTGGATAGGGGATGACCGGGAGGCCCTGCGGGTGAAGCTTCGCTTGCCTGATTCCCATCGGGTGGGAATACTTAGGCGGTTCATCCACTCCCGGTCCCTGGGGCGGTGGATGCAGCCCCGGCCCCGGATCGACACAGAGACATGTATCGGGTGCGGCATCTGCGCCAATAACTGTCCCCCCAAGGTCATCGATATCACCGAAGGGAAGGCGGCGATCCGCTACGAGGACTGCATCCGGTGCTACTGCTGCCAGGAGCTCTGTCCGGAGAAGGCGGTGGAGATACGCAGGAGCGTGCTGTTTAAGGTGCTGAAGTGATCACATCAGCTTTTTGTTCTCATCCAGCCGGGCCGCGATCCGCGTGAGACGCCGCGCCCGGGTCTCTTCTTTCTTCGCGTCCAGGTAGAATCCCGCGTAGGCCCGTCTGGCCGACGGCGGCATTTTGAGAAAATTGGTGCGGGCCGGTTCATGGCCGGTGAGTGCCTCTGTCAATACCGCCACCTGCTCGTCGGTGATGGGCGGGGGCTTGGGGGTGTCCCAGGTACCGTCCGCCTTGGCCCGCTCGATGGCGGCGTATCCGGCCACCGTCATACGCCCCGCCTTGATCAACGCGGCGGCGGAGCGCCGATTCTTCTCCGACCATTTGCTCCCCTTGCGCCGGGGGGTGAATTTCTTGATGTATCTAGTATCGTCGATGCGCTTGATCTGCCCGTCGATCCACCCGAAACAGAGGGCCTCACGAAGGGCCTCCGCCGCCGTCACCGTCTCCAGATCATCGGTCTTTCCGAATACCAGCCAGACGCCCTCGCGCCTATCCCCGTTTTTTACGAGCCATTCCCGCCAGGCCGCCCGGTCTCTGCATAACAGCTCTTCCATTATCAGCCCTCCTTATCACTTTGCCTTTTTCGTCTTGCGATCCCCAAATATGAACGAGATCCATTTGCTGTCGAGAACCCTGATCTGCCTATGAATACCGGGTTTTTCATTCTTCGGCCGCGGGAACGCGGACATCGCCGTCTTGTCATTTTCGCGGCTGCCATATCCCAGAAATCGATTTGAACGATGTTCGTTTAGAAATTTCTCCCATATGTCATCCGCTATCCAGTATAGCCGCGACGTATTCGCGGTATATCCGTATCATAAACCGATAATGGAAAAAAGAAAACACAGCAAATAGAAAGAATAAGCGGATATATAAGAATTTGTTTTCGGCGGGGGCGGCCCGATGGGGCGCTGGGCCCTGCTGCGAAGCCGGCACCTCATCTGGTCCTGTGGGACGCCCCGCAGGATACTGAGGCCTTTTTCTACCGCGCCACAAGGAGAAGGTTTCCGGCGGAAGTGGGCGGAACGACGGGGCGCTGGGCCCTGCCGAGCGGGGGTCATAGGGGGCGGCAGCCCCCTGGTACAAATAGGGCGGCGAACCGGGCACGTTTGGCTGCGCCAAGCCATGCCCCTGGCGGGTATAGATAAAAGTTCCCCAAAGCCTCCTGCAAAGCCAGCCCCAGAGACAGACAGCAGTGGATATATAAAATCAACCCTTTCTTCCATCCCCGTATTTGGGTATAATGAACCACAGAAACGGAGGGATACATATGGCAGTACTGGTAGCGGGAGGCGCCGGATACATCGGCAGCCACACCGCGCGGGCCTTGGCCGAACAGGGCCGGGACGTCGTCGTCTATGACAATCTCAGCAAGGGCCACAAAGAGGCCGTGGAAGGCCTCCCACTGGTGGTGGGGGATATCGCCGACGAAGAGACGCTCCGCGATACGATACAGCAATACGGGGTGGACGCGGTGATCCACTTCGCCGCCAGCATCGAGGTCGGTGAGTCCATGAAGGACCCCGAGGCCTTTTATTTCAATAACGTGGCGGGTACGCTCCACCTATTAAAGAGCCTGCGGGCCGAGGGGGTCGGGCGCATCGTGTTTTCCTCCACGGCCGCCGTCTACGGCAACCCGGAGGAAGACCCCATCACCGAAGCCTGTAAGAAGGGCCCCATCAATGTATACGGCCGCACCAAATGGATGATGGAGCAGGTATTATCCGACTACCAGATGGCCTACGGCATCCGCTACGCGGCTTTGCGGTACTTCAACGCCTCCGGCGCCCATCCCGACGGGGATATCGGGGAGGACCACTCCCCTGAAAGCCACCTGATCCCCCTGATCATCCAGGCGGCCCTGGGGCAGCGGGATAGTATCCAGATCTACGGGACCGATTATCCCACTCCTGACGGCACCTGCGTCCGCGACTATATCCACGTCTGCGATCTCGCCCAAGCCCACATACTGGCCCTGGACACCCTGGAGAAGGGGGCAGAGTCCCTGGCGCTGAACCTGGGGAACGGAAACGGATTCTCGGTCCGGGACGTCATCGATACCGTCAAGCGCGTCACCGGGCGAAAATTCGTGGTGAAGGAGAGCCCGCGCAGGCCGGGGGACCCGCCGGTGCTGGTGGCCTGCTCCGACGAGGCACGGGATGTGCTGGGCTGGGAGCCCGAATTCGCGAGCCTCACCAGGATCGTGGAGACCGCCTGGAACTGGCACCGGGTGCACCCGGACGGGTATGACGGCTGAGTGATTTGAAAAACAGAGAAATCATTAGAAAACAAGAGCCTTCCGCCGTGTGAATCAGATAGTTTTCCATAGCCGGCATTCATCCGAATCCGGCTATTTTATTGGGGAATATTTAACTTTGACTATCTTTGACCAAGTGATATAATAAAAGTAACCCAAGAGGGAAAAGATAGATGATAAAGTAAGAGAAAGGAGAATGCATCATGAGAGAGATGGTACCTTTCAGACACGGACAAAACGGAATGGCCCCCAACGACTGGGTCAGGGATTTTTTCGGACGGGATCTGATGGATGACTTTTTCGGCTCAGGGTTTTTGACCCGCAGCAACGCCGGGTCCATCCGCACCGACGTCAAGGAGACTGACAAGGAATACATCGTAGAGGCGGAACTGCCCGGCTTCGATAAGAAGGATATCGAGCTGGATCTGACCGACGACCGGCTCACCATCACCGCCAAGCAGGAAGAGACCAAGGATGAGGAGAAAGAGAACTACATCCGCAAGGAACGCCGGTACGGCGAGGTATGCCGTTCCTTCCTGGTAAAGGGCATTGACGCCGAGAAGGTCAGCGCCGACTACAAAGACGGCATCCTACGGATCAATCTGCCCAAGCAGGAAGAAGTGGTCAGGAAAAGCCGGATCGACATTAACTAAACCAATTCCCCCCCCTTATATATAGCCGCCCCCAACGGGGCGGCTTCAGTCTGTCGATAAAGCCTAATCTGCGTTGTTGGCTTCGCCTGGAAAGGTCGGTCACGTATGTTTACATACGCTCCCTCCTTCCCAGACTCGCCGCCTAGCATCTCAGGCTTTCTCGCCACCCTGATTGTATAGCATAAAGGCCGCGATACGGCGTTATCGGGCTCGCCATGTGCGGTCACGTATGTTTACATACGCTCCCTAAACAGGTGCAGTTTACTGCACCGAGCACCCTGACAAGCCCGCCGCCTTGCCTGGCGGCCTTTCCAATGGTGACTGCGCGATTATACATTTCTATACTTACGGTCAATAGTGATATAATACGTCTATAATAGTAAAGACAACAATGAGGGGGGTATAGCCGTGAAAAAAGCACTTAAAGCGCTTCTCATCGTCGTACTGGTCATTGCAGTACTGGCCGGGGGGTATTTCACCGCGAAGGCCATCGGCATCAAGGGTGAACCGTCAGCGGCGGTCTGGAACGAATCGGCGGCTTTCGATCCGGCGGCGGTTAATCATCTCACCAAGAAGGACGGGGAGGACTTCACCATCCTCCTGTTCTCCGACATACAGATCGGCGCGAATCCCTTCCGGGATACAAAGGCCCTCAATATGATGGACTGGCTGGTGGAGAAGACCGACCCGGACTTCATCATGACCACCGGCGATAATACCTATTTCGGGTTCTCGGGGCTGATGACGCCTACAATTGTCAAGAAAATGGAGGGATACGGCGTTCCCTGGGGCGTGACATTGGGGAACCACGATACGGAAGGGATCATGGACCGAAACTGGGTGGGCGATCAATACCAGGGCGCGCAGAATTCTCTTTTTGAGATGGGACCTGATGACGTGTCCGGCATCGGGAATTATGTGATCAATATAGCCGATGAAAGCGGACGGGACATCTATTCCCTGATCATGATGGACTCCCACGCGAAGCGGCAGTACGCGGACGGCCGGGACTACGACTACATCTATCCCGATCAGATCGAATGGTATGAGTGGGTGGTACAGGGCGAAGCCGGTGTGCCCTCCATGCTGTTTTTCCATATCCCGCTGCCGGAGTACGCGGATCTTAAGGCCATGTGGGAAGCGGGGGAACTGGACGGGGCGACGAGCTTCGGGGAGGACCGGGAGCGGGTCTGCTGCCCCCCTGAGAATTCAGGATTGTTCGATAAGATCGTGGAGCTGGGGAGCACCACCCATATATTCGCGGGGCACGACCATGTGAACGATCTGTCCGCCGAGTACCGGGGCGTCCGGCTGACCTACGGGCTGAAGACCGGCCCGGCCTGCTACGCGGATAAAGATATGCAGGGAGCCACCCTGATCACCATCGAGGACGGGACCAATGAAGTGAAGGTGGAGCATATCTTTTATTCCGGTGAGTGATAAAGCGGAGGAGGCGGTAGATTGAAGACCGGTATTTTCTCCTGGTTCAGCTATTCCCTGCCGTTGGAAGAGCGGCTTCGTTTGATCAAGGACGCCGGGTTCGACGCGGTGTCCCTGTGGTGGGGGGAGGAGAACAGGCGTAAACACCCCGATATGGCAAGAAAAGTAGGATTGGAAATCGACAATATCCATATGCCATTCAGTCACCCCAACGACCTTTGGACCGACGGACTGGCGGGAGACGCGTATCTCGATATGCTGATATCCTGCGTCCGGGATTGCGCGGAATACGGTATCCCGGCGGCAGTGGCCCATATCACGGGATTCTCCGAGCCCCCCGGGATATCGGCCATTGGCGTCGAACGGGTGAATCGGTTGATAGATTTCGCGGAAAACAAACAAGTTTATTTAGCCATTGAAAATCTTAATTACCTAGAGCACCTGGATTACATCTTTCAAAACAATCATTCAGAATACCTTGGGTTTTGCTATGACAGCGGTCATGAGCACTGCTTCCATCCGGAGGCCGACTGTCTGTCGCGCTACGGCGGCCGGCTGCGCGCGTTGCAGATTGACGATAACTGCGGCGATCATGACACCCATCTGCTTCCCTACGACGGTACACTGAATTGGGACAGCGTCAGAGAGAGATTGAAGCGATGCCGGGAGGCGCAATACCTGACGCTGGAAGTGGATTTCAATCCAAAACATGAAAAAAGCCGGATATATGAGACGCTGTCAGCCGCGGATTTTCTGCGGGCGGCCTACGAACGGGCGCGAAAAGTAGCATACTGACAAGAAGCGAGTACGCTCAGCGCATTCCTTTCTTTGCGGGGTCCCCGGGGGCGGCAAGCCCCCTAATACCATAAGGGGCGGCGGGTGGGACAAGAATATCAGAGCCCCATACAGAGACCGCCTATGGAAAATCCCCGTATCCCATCATCATTCTCCCCAATCCCCACCGTTTCCCAGAAAAAAAACCCAAATTTGTGATACACTAAGGTGGCGGTCCGTCACGGACCGGGTATCACGCTAATCATCAACCCTATGGGAGGTACATATGAAAAAGGATAAAGTCGTCATCATCGGCGCGGGATTTGTGGGGGCGTGCTGCGCCTACACCATGATGCTCGGAGGCACCGCCGGGGAGATCGTGCTCATCGACATCGACCGGGAGCGGCTGGAGGGTGAGGTCCTGGACCTAAGCCACGGTCTGCCCTTCGTGCAGCCGGTCCATATCAAGGCCGGGACATACGCCGACTGCACGGACGCGGAGCTGGTGATCATCACCGCCGGCGCCGCCCAGCGGCCGGGGGAGAGCCGCCTGAGCCTCATCCAGCGCAATGTGGATATATTCAAGAACATCATCCCCCAGATCACGAAATACAACACCGAATGCATCCTGCTGGTGGTCACCAATCCTGTGGATGTCATCACCTATGTGGCCCAGAAGATATCGGGGCTCAATCCCCGGCGGGTCATCGGCTCCGGGACCGTGCTGGACAGCGCCCGGTTCCGCTACCTGCTGGGGGAGCACTGCCACGTGGCCCCCACCAGCGTCCACGGGTATGTGATCGGGGAGCACGGGGACAGCGAGGTCTGCGCCTTTTCCGCCACCCATATCGCCGGGATGTCCATGGAGGAGATCTGCGATACCTGTGAGAACGGCTGCATGGCAGACTGCCGGGCTGATCTGACCCACTCGGTCCGCACCGCCGCCTACCGGATCATCGAGGGCAAGGGCGCCACCTACTACGCCGTGGCCCTGGCGGTCAGGCGCATCGCCCACGCGATACTGCGCAACGAAGGCACGGTGCTCTCGGTGAGCTCCCTGCTCAATGGACAGTATGGCTTCAGCGATGTGTACGTGTCCCTGCCCTGCGTCCTGGACGCCGGCGGGATCTCCAAGGTACTGACACCGGCCCTGGTCCCGGAAGAGATGGAAGGACTCACCAAATCCGTCACGGTGCTGAAAGACGCCATCGCGTCGGTGAAACTGTAGGGGGCGGGGGAAAAGGGCGTATGGGACTGCATATCGTACTGGTGGAGCCCGAGATCCCGCAGAATACCGGCAATATCGCCCGGACCTGCGCCGCCACCGGCGCCCACCTTCATCTCGTCGAGCCCCTGGGCTTTTCACTGGAGGATAAGTATCTCCGTCGGGCGGGGCTTGACTACTGGGACCTGCTGACCGTGCACCGGTACGCGTCCTTCGCAGCGTTCCTGGAAAAACACGGGGACAAGCCCCTTTTCTACGTGACCACCAAGGCCCGGCAGGTGTACGCGGACGTGACATATCCCCCCGACAGTTACCTGTTATTCGGCAAGGAGACGGCGGGGCTGCCGGAGGACCTGCTCAAGGCCCGTCCGGACCGGTGTATCCGCATCCCCATGATCGCGGACGCCCGGTCCCTCAATCTCTCCAACGCCGTGGCGATCCTGGCCTATGAGTGCCTGCGGCAGCAGGGATTCCCCGGGATGCGCAGGCTTGGCGATTTCCCCGGATAACGCATATTGTATAAATACCATGGTAGAGCGGGGCGCACGGCGTGTGCCCCTTTTTTATGCCGGATTTCCCGGCTAAACGAGAGGATCATCAAATGCGGTAAATTATGTAATGGTAATATGTCGTGTTTCATCCCGGAAAAACGCGGTATTGAATTGATATCCCGTATAGTGTCCGATGGAGGGCCGATATGCTGACGAATAATACCTGCAGACAGAGAAGGATGACCATGATCCCGATCCTTGAGCAATTGGGCCTTGGGGATATGGCGTCTCTGGACTGTCATAACAAGATGCTGGCCATCCATATGCTGCAAAAGGCCTTGGACCTGGTCCAGGACACCCAGGACGATGTCCGGTATACCATCACGATGACCCTGGCCAGCTGTTGTGAGGACAGAGACCTCTATGACGAATCGATATACTGGTACCAGAAAAGCCTGGAGGGCAACGCGGACCACATACCGCCGCTGCACAAGCTCCATGTACGGGGCAGTCTGCTGGTCAACCTGATCAGTATCGGAAATATGCCCGACGCCGAAGATCTGCTCCGGGAAATGCTGACCGATTCTCCCGGTCCCAAGGAAGCGACGGTCTATTACGACCATGCCCAGGCATTGCGGCTGTATTTCGAGGCGAAGGTCCTCTGTATGGAAGACGACGCGGATCAGGAAGAAATCAAATCCGCCATCGATGCGCTGCTGGAGATATGCGAGGGGTACGATCAATTCCTCCTGATCCAGAAACTGCGGTGCGGGGCCTATGACATACTGGCCCGCCAAAGTCTGGGGGCCGGTGAATACGACAGGGCTATAACGCTTTTCAAAAAGTCGGCTGTTGCGGCGCTTATGTACCGCAATCGGGCCAAGGCGGCGGAATGCCGCCGGGAGATATCCGGCATATGCGAGGCTGTGGGGGATGAAAAACGGGCCTGGCGCCAGTACCGCAAGTACTACCGGATGTCCCAGCGCATATACAGGAGAAAGAGCGAGGAATTCTCGGCCTATCTCCTCGCCAAAAACAATCTCGCCGAGACCGATCGGGAACTGTCCGCACTGCGGGAGATGAAGGAGTACCTGATCTGGAGGCGGAATACGGACCCCCTGACAGGAGTGTGCAACCGCCGGTTCTGGAACGAGGCCCTGGAGGAGAAAGCCGCCGCGTCGGGCCCGGAGGATGTGTATTCCATATTGATGCTCGACATCGATTCCTTCAAGGAATACAACGATACCTTCGGCCATCTGGAAGGAGACAGGGTCCTGAAGGCCATAGGGGGCCTGCTGGGAGGCTGTGTCCGGGCGGACCAGGACGTGCTGGCGCGGTTTGGTGGAGACGAGTTCGTCATCCTCACCGCCGGTATGGGGGAGAGCGAGAGCAAGAGCCTCGCGGACCGCATTTTGACCTGTATCCGGGACTATTCCCTCAACGGCAAAGAGGTCTCCCTGACGCTCAGTATCGGCATCGCCACCGGGTCTCCCGGAGGCGAACGGGGCTTTTCGGACATGCTCAATGACGCCGACGGGGCGCTGTACCACTCCAAGCAGCATGGGAAAAACCGGTCCACCCATTCTTTGGATATAGAAGAGGTGGACTGAGATGGATATGATCGACAGGCTGGAAAGCATCATCTTTTACTTTGAGGGCAGCTGTGAGTTCTGCCTGGCCAACAAAGGCATCGAGACGTACAAGGCACAAGTGGGAAAATGGATCGGTTCGGGGGAGCGTTTTGACGGCGACGTTATGGTCAGACTCTACTACGCCCACGCGCTGATACAGTACAAGACGAACAATATACAAGGCGCCTTCGATTCATGGCAAAAGGCCAGGGATTACGCCGAGACCACCGGGGATATGCTCTATCTGGGCAAATCCTATTCCTTCCTGGCCGTATGCTATTACATCCAGGGGGATAGGGATCGCGAGCGGTACTGCTTTACCCGGGCGGAGGAGATCTTTACCGAGCTTGCAAACTACGGGGAGCTTGCCAGCCACTATATCAATATACTCTGGTACAAACGGTACGAGAGGGACAAGGCCGAGATCATCCAATACCTCGACAAGGCGTTTGCCTACGTGCAGAGATCCACGAGTATGAAAAACGCCCGAGTATACCTGCATCTGGGCTATATATACAAGACCATATTCAATGACTACACCAAGTGCCTGGGGTATCTCGTCAAATCCAACGAGCTGTGCCGGGAATTCGGGTTTACCGAGATGGAGTCCATGACGTTCCATGTCCTGGCCGACGTGTATATCAAGATCGACAAACCCGCCGAGACCATCCGGATCTATACCGAGATACTCGAAAACGATAAATTCAAGAACATCACACCCAATCTCAAGGCCTCCATCCTGTGCAATCTGGTGAGCTGCTATATCAGGGTCAGGGACCTAAACAGCGCCGGGGAGTATCTCGCCCAGCTTGAGGATGTGCTGCCAGGTGTGCAGACCAGCATCGAGGAGCAGTTCCGCGCCCTGGCGCTGGGGTTACGTGCCGTCTATATCGATATGACCGGCGGCGATCATAAAGAGGCCCTCGCGCTGATGCTAAAAGCCGAAGAGATATATGAGAAATACCGGCAAAATTTTATACTGGAGGAATTCCCCTATATGATCGCCTCCCGCAAGGGGGACATGTACCTGGCCCTGGGTGATCCCGCCGAGGCGCTGGCATCCTACCGGAAGATGGAGAAGCTGGCGGAAGACCTCGGCAGATACGAGCGCAAAAACGCCTATGAGAAACTGGCGCGGTATCATGCGGCCCAGGAAGCCTACGGGGAGTCTCTCGCGTATTATAAACAGGCGGACGCCGTGTGCCGGGAGATCGATCGGATCAACCAGGATATACAGTATGAGACCATGTACAAGGATTTCATAAGCAGGGTCAAGGAGCAGGAACGTATCTATCTCAAAGAGCAGAATACCGCCCTGGAAAAACAGGGAAACATCGACGTCCTGACCGGGACGTACAACCGCAATTACCTAACCCGCTACATCGACAATATGGCCGGCGCGGGAATGGAACACGGCCTGACCGTACTGATGGTGGATATCGACTCGCTGAAACAGTACAACGACGTCCACGGTCATCTCCGGGGCGACGATGCCATCAAGTCAATCGCCGGGGTGTTTTTCCGGCGGTGCCGGAGCTGTGACCGGATCATCCGGTACGGCGGGGATGAGTTTCTCATCATCCTGGAGGGGGTCGCGAGGGACCATGGCACGGCCATCGCCCAAGAGCTGATCCGGAATGTGGAGCAGCTCGGGATCGAGTACGAATACTTCGGCATCCGGGGAAGGGTCACCGCCAGCGTCGGGATCGCCACCCGGGAGCCGGGGAGCGGCATGGATCTGGAGGCGATGATCCGGGAGGCCGACCGGGCGCTGTATCAGGCAAAGGACCAGGGAAAATGCAGGGCGGTGCATTTCGATGACATACGGGAAAGAGAAAGCCATTGATCTGGATAATAAGGGGTTTTTCACCTGCGGGTGAATGGGGGAATAGAGTGCAGGGGCGGGGGTGATCCCGTCCCTGTTGTTTTTGGATTGTTCGTAAGGCGTATATGCGAACCACGGAAGACGGAAACGTCAATCCCCAAAAAGGGAGGGAACCCCGGACAGGGTTCCCTTCACAGAAAAGATGGATGCTGCTTCTTAGCCTACCTTGGTGACGAAGTCGCCGTAGGCGTTGGAGCCGTGTTCGTGGATATCGAGGCCCTCGAGCTCCTCTTTCTTGGAGACCCGAAGTCCCATGGTGACTTTGATGAGTCCGAACAGGATCAGGGCCGTGATGGTGGTCCAGCCGAATACCGAGACCACGCCCAGGGCCTGCACGCCCAGCTGCGCGAGCCCACCGCCGTAGAACAGTCCGCCGTCTACCGCGAAGAGTCCCACCAGCAGGGTGCCTAGGGCCCCGCAGACGCCGTGGACCGAGATCGCGCCCACCGGGTCGTCGATCTTTGCGACCTTGTCAAAGAACTCGACCGAGAATACCACTGTGATACCCGCCAGCAGTCCGATCATCGCCGCGCCGAATGTATCGACCGAGGCGCATCCGGCGGTGATGGCCACCAGGCCCGCCAGCGCGCCGTTCAGCGTCATGCTGACATCGGGTTTTCCGTACTTGATCCAGGTGAGTGCCATGGCCAGGATCGCGCCTGCCGCCGCGGCCAGATTGGTGTTCACCGCGATGAGGCCGATGTCGCCCGTCATACCGGACAGGGAGCTGCCGGGGTTGAACCCGAACCAGCCGAACCAGAGGATGAATACGCCTAAAGCGCCCAGTGTGAGGCTGTGGCCGGGGATGACCTTGGGTTTCTTGTTTTCGTCGTACTTGCCGATCCGGGGTCCCAGCAGGGACGCGCCGATCATGGCCGCCCAGCCGCCGACGGAGTGAACGACGGTGGAACCGGCGAAGTCGATCATGCCTTTATTGCCCAACCAGCCGCCGCCCCAGATCCAGTGGCCCACCACCGGGTAGATCACCAATGAGATCACCGCGCTGTACACGCAGTAGGATACGAACTTGGTCCGTTCCGCCATGGCGCCGGATACGATGGTCGCGGCGGTGGCGGCGAACACGGTCTGGAACAGCAGGAATGAGGGGATGGGGATATTGAGGTCCAGACCCATCTTGCCGACCTGGAAGAAGAACCCCGTGGTGCCGAAGAGCCCCCCGCTGCTTTCCCCGAACATGATGGCGAAACCAAAGAGCCAGAAGAATATCGAACCAATCGAAAAGTCCATGAGATTCTTCATGATGATGTTTCCGGCGTTTTTGGCCCGGGTGAACCCCGTCTCCACCATGGCGAACCCCGCCTGCATGAAGAACACCAGGAAGGCGGCAACCAGCACCCATACGTTGTCGATGGCGTTGGCGATGTCACTGAGGGCCAGTTCCCCCTCCGCGGCGCTGGCAACCATGGGGATGCCGATGGTCACCATCATCACGGCCGCCACGATCAATAGGGTCTTTTTCCATACTTTCTTGCGCATATCACTCGCTCCTTTCGTTGTGTAACAAATATTGCAAAAGCCCCCGGGCCGCTCGTTGAACGGCCAAGGGGCTTCGTTACCACCAGGCGAGGCAGGGACGTGTCCGTCCCATAAAAAACGCCTCGGGACGGTTTTTCATCCCGAGGCGTCGATGCCTCATATACGCGTCGTCGCGTTTTGATATTTATGTGATCCCAATATACCATGGGCGCCGGAAAAATGCAAGAATTAATTTTATAACTTGCATATTCAGCCGGGGAGAGGATAAATATACCAAATTCGGGCCGTATCAAATCACAGGCGGCCGCATAGACAATTATTTGTTAATTAATTAACAATCATTCCGATTGACTATTGAAATAAAAGCCGTTTTCCTATACAATGTATGCTGGGATGGAAGGGGATGGAAGTCCCCCCATTACACGGGATAAGAAGCCTATGCGGGCTTCATATAGTATTTCACTATCACACCAAAACACAAGGAGGAAACAGAATGGCAGTCAAGATTGCAATCAATGGGTTTGGGCGTATCGGGCGCAACGCTTTCAAGGTCATCATGGACAAGTACACCGACGAATTGGACGTCGTGGCCGTCAATGACTTGACCGACGCGAAGATGCTCGCGCATCTATTGAAGTACGATTCCTGCTTCGGGAAATTCAACGGCACCGTAGAGGCCAAGGACGACTCCCTGGTCGTCAACGGCAAGGCCATCAAGATTTTAGCCGAGCGCGATCCCGGGGCGCTGCCCTGGAAAGAGATGGGCGTGGAGATCGTCATCGAGTCCACAGGGCTCTTCCGCACCAGGGAAAAAGCCGGCAAGCACATCGAGGCGGGCGCCAAGAAGGTATTGATATCCGCCCCGGCCAAGAATGAGGACCTCACCGTCGTGCTGGGGGTCAACGAGGACCAGTACGATCCGGCCAATCACCATATCCTCTCTAACGCTTCCTGCACCACCAACTGCCTGGCTCCCTTCGCCAAGGTCTTGGATGAGAAATTCGGCATCGTCCGGGGACTCATGACCACGGTGCACAGCTACACCAACGACCAGCGGATCCTCGACCTGCCCCACAGCGACTACCGTCGCGCCCGGGCCGCCGCGGAGTCCATCATCCCCACCACCACCGGCGCCGCCAAGGCCGTCGCCCTGGTGCTGCCCCAGCTGAAGGGCAAACTGAACGGCATGGCCATGCGGGTACCCACCCCCACCGTATCTGTGGTGGACCTGGTGGCGGAACTTGACAAAAACACCAGCGCCGAGGAGATCAACGCGGCCATGAAGGAAGCCTCGATGGGCGCCATGAAGGGCTATCTGGGCTATGAGGAAGAGCCCCTGGTATCCATCGACTATAGGATGGATCCCCGCTCCTCCATCGTGGACGCCCTCAGTACCATGGTCATCGAGGGCAATATGGCCAAGGTCGTCTCCTGGTACGACAACGAATGGGGTTACAGTAACAGGATCGCCGACCTCGCCGTGTACGTGGCGAACAAAGGTCTGTAAGAAAATATAACCGGTATGATAATGGGTGGGGGGCGCAGGATTCCCCCATCCATTATCCATGTAAATGGAGTCGTTCCGGTATGTTTCGCCACATTAGGAAAGACTAGCGAGAGGGGATGTTTCCCCAGCGGCCGGGCTGATGAGAGGGCCTTACTGAGAGGAGGAGGGGCTCTGCCGTCAGTCCGGATATAGAGAAGGAGTGTAAGGTATGGATAAGAAAACGATCGAAGACGTACCCGTAGCGGGCAGGCGGGTTCTGGTCCGGGTGGACTTCAATGTCCCCATCAAGGACGGCGTGATCGCCGACGATACCCGCATCCAGGCGGCGCTGCCCACCATCAAGTATCTATTGGACAAAGACTGCAAAATCGTGCTCATGTCCCACCTGGGACGGCCCAAGGGTGAATTCAAACCCGAATTCAGCCTGAAGCCCGTGGCCGCGCGGCTCAGCGAATTGATCAACAAGCCTGTGGCCATGGCCGAGGACGTGGTGGGGCCCGACGCTGTAGAAAAGGCCGGTGGCTTAAAGCCCGGCGATGTGCTCCTGCTGGAGAACGTCCGCTTCCACAAGGAAGAGAAGGCCAACGATCCCGATTTCTGCAAGAAACTCGCCGCCTTCGGCGACGTATACATCAACGACGCCTTCGGCACGGCCCACCGGGCCCACGCCTCCACCACCGGGGTGGCAGGTTTGCTGCCCGCGGCGGCGGGGTACCTCATGAAGAAGGAGCTGGATTTCCTGGGGAAGGCACTCGAAAGTCCCGAGCGGCCCTTCGTGGCTATCCTAGGCGGCGCCAAGGTGTCCGACAAGATCGGCGTCATCGAGAGCCTGCTCTCCAAGGTCGACACCCTCATCATCGGGGGCGGCATGGCCTATACCTTCTTCGTGGCCCAGGGCTACACCGTGGGGGATTCCCTGCTGGAAGAAGACAAGGTGGATCTCGCCAGGGGGCTGATGGAGAAAGCCAAGGCAAAGGGCGTGAAGTTCCTATTGCCCATCGATAACGTGGTGGCCGACGCGTTTGACAACGACGCCAACCGCAAGGTGGTCAAGTCCTCCGAGATCCCCGACGGCTGGGAGGGGCTGGATATCGGTCCCGAGACAAGGGCGCTCTTTAGTAAGGAGATCGAGGGGGCCAAGACCGTGGTATGGAACGGCCCTGTGGGGGTCTCCGAGATGCCCAATTTCGCGGCGGGGACCCAGGCCATCGCGGAGGCGCTGTCCCACTGTGACGGCACCACCATCATCGGCGGCGGGGATTCCGCTGCGGCGGTGAAGAAGCTGGGCTACGCCGACAAGATGACCCATATCTCTACCGGCGGCGGCGCGTCGCTGGAATTCCTGGAGGGGAAAGAGCTACCGGGCGTCGCGGCGCTGAACGATAAGTAAGGAGTCAATATGAGAACACCCATCATCGCGGGAAACTGGAAGATGAATAAAACCCCCGGCGAGGCGACTGCCCTCATCGAGGAACTGAAACCCCTGGTGGCCGACGCCAAGATCGAAGTGGTGGTCTGTCCTCCCTTCGTGGACCTCGTCGCGGCGGCGGAGGCGCTTAAGGGAAGCAATATCGCCCTGGGGGCGCAGAACATGCACTGGGAGGAACACGGCGCCTTCACCGGGGAGATCGCCCCGGACATGCTACTGGAACTGGGCGTCACCCACGTGATCATCGGCCACAGCGAGCGCCGGGAGTATTTCGCGGAGACCGACGAGACCGTCAATAAAAAGGTATGGAGCGCCCTGGCCAAGGGGTTCACCCCCATCGTGTGCGTGGGGGAGACACTGGCCCAGCGGGAAAAGGGCATCACCCAGAAACTGGTGGAGGGCCAGACCAAGGCGCTCTTCGCCGGGGTTAATGAGGCGGAGGCCAAGAAGGTCGTCATCGCCTATGAGCCCATCTGGGCCATCGGCACCGGAAAGACCGCCACCGCCGAGGACGCCAACGAGGTCATCGGCTGGATCCGGGACACCGTCCGGGAGCTCTACGACATGACCGTGTCCGAGGCCGTGCGCATCCAGTACGGCGGCAGCATGAAGCCCGGCAACGCCGCGGAACTCATGGCACAGCCGGAGATCGACGGCGGGCTCATCGGCGGCGCCAGCCTGAAAGCGGCGGACTTCGCCGCCATCGTGCACTACGACCGGGAGCAAGCATGAGCAAAGACGTTAGCGTATTGATCATCATGGACGGCTGGGGGGAGGCTCCCCCCGGCACTGACAACGCCGTGACGGTGGCAAACACCCCCAATATGGATCGTCTCCGGGCCAAGTACCCCGACACCACCATCGTGCCCTTCGGGCTGGATGTGGGTCTGCCCGTGGGGCAGATGGGCAACAGCGAGGTAGGACACCTAAACCTCGGGGCGGGGCGCATCGTGTACCAGCCCCTGACCCGGGTCTCAAAGGCCATCGCAGACGGGGATTTCTTTCAGAATGACGCGTTGGTGGGGGCCATGGAGAACGTCAAAGCGAATGGCACGGCGCTTCATCTCATGGGTCTCGTCTCCGACGGGGGCGTCCACAGCCACAATACCCACCTCTACGCCCTGCTGCGGATGGCCAAGGACCACGGCCTTGATAAGGTCTATGTCCATTGCTTCATGGACGGGCGCGACGTGCCGCCGCAGAGCGGCAAGGGCTATATCGAGGAGCTGGAGTCCAAACTCGATGAGATCGGCGTGGGCCGCATCGCGACGGTGGCGGGCCGCTTCTACGCCATGGACCGGGACAATATCTGGGACCGGGTGAAACGGGCCTATGACGCGTTGGTGCTGGGAGACGGGGTGAAGGCCAGTGACGCCGTCACCGCCATGCAGCAGTCCTACATTAAGGGCGAGACCGACGAATTCGTCCAGCCCACGGTGGTACTCTCCGAGGGCAAGCCCGTGGCCACCATCGGGGAAAACGATTCGGTGATCTTCTTCAATTTCCGGCCCGACCGGGCGCGGCAGTTGACCCACAGCTTCATCGATCCGGATTTCAGCAGCTTTGCGAGGGGCAAGGGGTATTTCCCCGTGTATTTCGTGTCTATGACCACCTATGACGCCACGTTTAAAAACATCCACGTGGCCTTTGGGCCGCTGAGCTATTCCAACACCCTGGGGGAATACCTAAGCAAGCTTGGTAAAACCCAGCTGCACATCGCCGAGACCCAGAAATACGCCCATGTGACGTATTTCTTCAACGGCGGGGTGGAGAAGCCGAATCCCGGGGAAGACCGGGTATTGATCGACAGCCCCAAGATAGAGAATTTCGCGGACAAACCCGAGATGAGCGCCTATGAGGTCACCGACGAGGTGATCCGGCGGATCGCCTCCGGGGTCTACGACGCCATCATCATGAATTACGCCAACTGCGACATGGTGGGCCATACCGGCCAGATGGACGCCGCGGTGAAGGCCGTGGAGGCCGTGGACAAATGCGTGGGCCGGGTGGTGGAGGCCGTGGAAAAGCAGGGCGGCCGCCTGATCCTCACCGCCGACCACGGCAACGCCGAGAAGATGTGGGACGAGCAGAACAACGAGCCCTACACCGCCCACACCGTGGACGATCCGGTGCCCCTGGTATTGGTGGACGACCGCTATATCGGCTCTGAGCTGCGATCTGACGGCAGGCTGGCCGACGTGGCGCCGACGCTGCTGGATATCATGGGACTGCCCAAACCGGACGAAATGACCGGGGAGAGTTTGATCATCAAGAAATAGTCACAAAATAGAAAGAGCTATTGAAAGGAGATATACACATATGACAAGCATTATCGACGTAGTAGGCAGAGAGGTGCTGGATTCCCGCGGGAATCCCACCGTGGAAGTGGAAGTATACCTGGAGGGCGGCGGATTCGGCCGCGCCATCGTGCCCAGCGGCGCGTCCACCGGAGCCTTTGAGGCGGTGGAACTCCGCGACGGGGACAAGGACCGGTACCTGGGCAAGGGCGTGACCCAGGCGGTGGAGAATGTCAATACCGTCATCGCCGACGAGCTGATCGGCATCGACGCGCTGGCCCAGACCGATATCGACATGCTGCTCCTGGAGCTGGACGGCACGCCCAATAAAGCCAAGCTGGGCGCCAACGCCATATTGGGCGTTTCCCTGGCCGTGGCCCGGGCCGCCGCGGACGCATTGGGGATGCCGCTCTACCAGTACATCGGCGGGGTCAACGCCAAAGCGATGCCGGTGCCCATGATGAATATCCTAAACGGCGGCAAGCACGCCGACAACAGCGTATCCATCCAGGAATTCATGATCATGCCCGTGGGGGCCTGCTGCTGGCAGAAGGCCCTGCAGATGTGCGCCGAGGTGTACCACAACTTAAAGGGCGTGCTGAAGGCCAAGGGTTACAATACCGCCATCGGCGACGAGGGCGGCTTCGCCCCCAACCTGAAGTCCGACGAGGAAGCCCTCCAGGTCATCATGGAGGCGGTGGAAAAGGCCGGCTACAAGAACGGCGAGGATTTCCGGCTCGCCATCGACGCCGCCGCCACCGAGATGTACGACGAGGCCAAGAAGAAGGGCGAGGAAGGCAAGTATTATTTCTGGAAGACCGACGTGATGATGACCCGCGAGGAGTTCGTCTCCTACATCGAGGGCCTGGTCAATAAATACCCCATCATCTCCCTGGAAGACTTCATGGCCGAGGAGGATTGGGAAGGCTGGAAACTGCTGACCGACCGTATCGGGGACAAGGTGCAGCTGGTGGGCGACGATCTGTTCGTCACCAATACCGAGCGGCTGAAAAAGGGCATCGACATGGGGGTCGCCAACTCCATCCTCATCAAGGTGAACCAGATCGGCACGCTGACAGAGACCCTGGACGCCATCCAGATGGCGAACCGCGCGGGCTACACCGCCGTCGTGTCCCACCGTTCCGGCGAGACAGAGGACACCACCATCTCCGACCTGGTGGTGGCGACCAATTCCGGTCAGATCAAGACCGGGGCGCCGGCCCGGACCGACCGGGTAGCCAAGTACAATCAGCTGCTTCGCATTGAGGAGGAGCTGGGGGATGTGGCGGAGTATCCGGGACTGGATGCGTTTTTCTGCTTGAAAGACAAGTAAGTTAAATCTCATAAAGCGGATCATGAAAGAGACGGTTTCGACCGTCTCTTTTGTTTTGTGACAAAAGGGGAGTATAATAGGATATAAATGGTGTATATGGGAGGGGACGGATATGAAGGGTGTAACGGATTTTCTAACGAAGATATATGATCGCTTTTTACTCCTCGATCTATTGTCGTATGTATGTCCAGGATTAATTCTTATTATATCAGCTTTAGGACTTCGATATCTTAACAGCCTTATTCAGTATAAATTAGACTTTTTAATAGGCCTTTTGGGTTTTCTGTTTTCTTTCATAATAGGGCTTGCAGTTAATGAAATTGGAAAGTTATTAGTACCTGATATATATTGCAAGAAAGAGCAAAACATTTGCAACCGAATAAATGACAAAAAAGAAAATAGAGAATTGTTTTACGAGCGGATGGTAGCATTTTTGCAGTGTCAAAATACTAATTTGTTATCCAAGAGAGAACGATATATTATTCTTAAGCAAATGACTAGGAATAATGCAGTAGCGATTGTTCTTGGTGTTCTCATTTATTTAGCAAGAAACAATTTTAGGACAAGTATATTGTTCTTATTGATTATGTCGCTTATTGTTGCTTTGTTTTTATTTATTGCATCTTGCTTAATTCTTAGAAATCAAAAAGACTTCGAAGAAACCGTTATTAAAAAGATCATGCAGTAAGGGATTAAACAAAGGACTATTTGGGTCCGTCTCTGCCAGCCCCTCTGCCGAGCTTGTTCTTTTTCGCGACGAAAAAGAACCAAAAAGTCTCAGGGGGCTCCGCCCCCTTGCCCCCGGGAACGTTACTATAAGGAGGCCGACTGCGTCGGCTTTTAATTATGCCCGCCCGCCAACCCCTTTCCGGGCCGGGCTTGAAAGAGGCTTTGCCGGGGTCTATGCGGGTAATATAGGGCCCTAATCGGTAGTCGGCTTCGCCGACTTTTTTTTGTATGCATCTCGCGAACCCAGAAGACAGTGGGGGGAAAGGCACTGTACCTTATTGTCAAACGTTTCGTACAGATGGCCGAGCGTAAGTCACCCGCTCCCCCTCCTGGGCGGGGTAAAATAAAAAGGCCGGCGCAGCCGGCCAACCGACCAGTACCGTCCTCCCCAAAAGGACTTTTTGGTCCTTTTTGGGGCGTCAAAAAGAACAGGCTCGGCATCGTCTCAAGCAAAGCCCATCCCGGAGACTAATCCGGCAGAGGCGCAATCGAAGCCACGTCAAAGCCAACCAAATATTTAGGAACGACACGGAGGTCGTTCCCTACAACTTCACAAAAGAACAGGCTCGGCATCGTCTCTAGCAAAACCCAACCAGAAGATCAATCCGGCAGCGCCGCCAGCGAAGCCCTCTTATATATTTATATTTCATTAAGGGTAGGTCACCTCATCCGGCCCGACGGGCCACCTTCCCCTCAAGGGGAAGGCTCGGCAACGACGCCAGCGAAGCCCTACCCGAAGATCAATCCGGCAGCGTCGCCAGCGAAGCCCCTCCGAAAAAAATTCTTATATATCCATTTATTCTTTCTATTTGCCTTGTTTTCTTTTCTCCGCTATCGGTTTATGATACGGATATACCGCGAAAACGTCACGGCTACACCGGCTAGCGGACGGCAGACAAATGGGAGAAATTGCTAAACGAACATCGTTCAAAATCGATTTTGGGGATGTGGCAGCCGCAAAAATGACAAGACGGCGATGTGCGGGTTTTGGCAGATGAAGATTGAAAAACCCCGTATTCATCCATAGATCAGCGTTTAGAGAGTGAAAGGGTTCCGTCCATGACCGCGTATTGTAACCACAAAAATAGTAAAACGCAGCGAAAGATAAGCCGGGACGTGTTCGGCAGATCGTGGGGGTGCCTGAGACGCGATGAAAAGACCGCTCGCCCGGCGGACACTATCTTTCCCCGGCCCTTACTCATCTTCCTCAACCCCCCGGATTGTGCAGATCATTGCCGAGCGCCCAGACCGCGGGGGGCCACGCCCACCCCAGGTACCCGGAGTAGGTGCCCTCGGTACCGATCGAACCCTTCCGGATGGTCGGGTAGCCCGCCTCCACCAGGTGCTGATCCCCCGTGCACAGCGCCACATGTCCGTAGGGGTTGTAGTCGTTCCGGTCGAAGAACAAGAGGCTTCCCCTCGGCGCGTCGTAGTCCCCGGGATGCTGCTCGCAGTGCTCCCAGAGTATATAGGCGCTGCCGTACATGGGGGAGATGTACCCGTAGGCGTTGGATACGAAATCGGTGCACCTATTGTCCGATTCGCAGACCTGGTATCCGCCGATGGTGGGGAAGGAGGCTTCGCCCGTCAGGGCCTCGGCCCAGGCGACGGCGGCCTCGATGGCCTCGTCACTGGGGGCGGCGTCCCGAGGCGAGGGGCTGGCATTCGCGGCCGCGTCATGACGGGGGGCGCACGCGGACAATAGGATCAGGATGAGTATGACCGGGATGAGTCTTCTCATAGGACACCTCCGGATACGCTCTTTTGTATCCAATCTAGTCCGGATCCGCCGCGCCGTCAATGGGATTTATTTAAGCAGGGGATAGTCCGGCTATGGGGGCTTTGCCCCGCGGCCAGCACACAGGCGATCTCGGAAAAATGCAGCAAAAAAAAAGGGGGCGGCGGATGGTCCGCGGCCCCTTGCAAACCCTGTTCGCCGGTCAGTAAGCCTTCTGGTTGCTCCCGCCGTCGGGCTCGATCTTGTAGTAGTCATGCTCGTCGCCGTAGTAGATCCAGCCCTCTATGAGGCAGATATCCATGGCATTGGCGCCGCCGAGCCTGGTGCGTCCGGTCCCGTCGGCACGGATCTTGTACACGCTCCCCAGGTCGTCGCAATTGTTGTAATAAATCCAGCCGTCCTCAATATTGAAGTACTCGGATAGATCGCCGCAGATCTCCGATTGCCGCGTGCCGTTCAGCCGGGCCCTGCAGATAATGCCATCCTGGGTATCGTTCAGGTAATACATCCAGTCCCCGTCGATGATCAGGTACCCGCATCCCGGATTGCAGTACATGATCCTCGTCCGTTGTGTGCCGTCGGTGCGGATCTTGTAGATCGCGGCGAGATCGGTATAATACACCCAGTCGCCCACCACGTTGATATAGTAGCTGCACTCGTCCGTGAGCCGCGTCCGGTCCGTGCCGTCGGTGCGGATCTTGTACAGGTTCTCATCATCCATATGGTGATAATAGATCCAGCCGCCAGCCGCGGTCACGAATTGAGACGGGTCATCGTTTAGTTTCTCACGGCCCGTGCCGTCGGTCTTGATCTTGTAGACGTTCCGGTCGTCCGAGCAGTTCTGGTAATATATCATATCGCCGATGACATTGATATACAGGGCCTGATCGTCGCATATCTTGACCCGCCCGCTGCCGTCGGCGCGCATCTTGTACAGGGTGAAGTCCGCGTTGGATATATAATAGACCCAATCGCCCTGCTGGACGGCGGAACCGCAGTTGATGATATTGCCGAGGGTGTTGCCGGATCTCCGGGACAGCAGCGAATCCAGCCGTGCCTCGACCCGGGCCGAATCCGTGGCGTCACGGCAGGCGAGGAGGCGGTCGATGGCCCTGCCCGGATCGCCCAATCCCATATAGGCCTCCGCCAGCAGCAGATAGGTCCGCTCATCCGAGGGTACGGTGATGTCCTCCAGGGCGCCGATGACGGTACCGTACCGCCCGGCGTCCAATAGGTTTTCGCAGATACCGGTCAGCTTTTTCAGTACCGCGTCGGCGCGGGTGGACTGCATGGCTTGATGGAGGATCTCCACCGCCCCGTCCGTGTCCGACAATCCCAGATAGGCCTCCGACAGGAGTAAATACGTCTCCGCTTCCCGGATATTGATCCCGGAAAGGGCGTCGATCACGGCGCCGTAGCTTTTCCGGGCCATCAGGTCATCGCATATGGCGGTCAGCGTATCCATCAGTGGCGCCCTATCCGCCACGGGCAGTCTGTCCATCCCCTCGGACAGTGTCTGGACGGCGCTTTTGGTATTCTCCATCCCCAGATAGGCTTGCGCCAGATCCACATAGACCGCCGGGTCCGTGTATCCGTTTTCCATGGACTGCATAAATGCGTAGACGGATTTCTCATAGGCCTGTTCCGTCAGGTATTCTTCCCCGCGGGCGAACTGCTTGGCGGCGAGCCTGGCTCCCGTATTGGCCCAGAAAAGATAACCGCCGGCGGCCCCTGTGAGAAGCGTCGCGGCCATCACGATGATCCATACCCTGCCCCGCGGAGGCCTTTTCTTACCGCGCCTTTTCCGCTCTCCCCCGAGATCGACAAACACCTCTGACGCCACGGGCGCCCCGCAGTGCTCGCAGAAGGCGCTGCCCTCTTCGACATAGCCGCCGCATTTTTCACAGGTCATCATTCCGCCCCCTTTCGATATAAAATCATCATATATACCATGTTTCTACTTGTCAAGAAACGTATACCATCCATGAAATATGCTGGAATAACAAAGAAGGGGGCCGGCTGGTCCAGCCGGCCCCCTTCTTGGGCGTTTTCTATCTGATGTCTGTCAGAAACGATCTGGTCGCCTCGCTGATCTCCTTAACCCGGGTCTGGTAGAGGAAATGGGTGCCGTCGATGACCTCGGACGAGGCGTTCTCCCCGAGCCTGGCCAGGTGCTTCTCCTGATACTCGGGACCGGGCTTCTCATAGGACTGGGAGGATATCAGCTTCAATACCGGGATATCCTCGGGAAAGGGCATGTCGCTGACCTCGTTGATATTGGCGATCGTGCGCAGGGACTGATCGATCATGGTGTCATTGAGGACATGGTACCCGAAGCGCCGGTAGTCCTCGATCTCTTTTTCGGTATACCCGTTTTCGGCCTTCTGCATGGGGGGGACTAGCGCGCCGGTGAGCCGGGTGAACATGGTGGCCTGCTGCAGTTTGCCGATGCCGTAGGCGATCCGGGGGGTGTTCTTGGCATCCACTTTGGCCGTGGCCGTGGTGTCCAGCATGACGATGGCAGACACCTCGCCGGGGTATTTGGCGGCGTAGTACTCGCAGTACACCCCCGAGGCGGAGTGGGGCATCAGCACATAGGGGGCGCTGTATCCCGCCTGGGATAACGCCGACCTGATCTCCTCGGTGTAGTTCTCATTGGTCCGGGGCGTATCGGTCTCGTCGCTGAACCCGGTGCCGAAATACTCCACGCACACCACCGTGTAGTCCTCCGAAAGCTCCCGCATCAGGGGACCGAAGTCCGCGCTGGGGAGCGCCACCCCGAATCCCGGCAGCAATACGAGGGTCTGATCGCCATCGCCCATGGCGTACACATGCATCTCGTGGCCGTCGACCTTTACCATCTGCCCGTAGGGCTCGATGGCGTCAAGCTCTTTGGCAAAGAAAATCTTGTTGACCGCAAACCCGATAAGATTGAGCCCCACGATGATACCCAGGATAATCAGTACTGTCATGATCCGCTTACCTCTTTTCGTTCTGTTCTTTTTCATCTTCGTTTTCCACCGGGGCGGATATCACGGAGATATCCCGCGCCCTTCTTCCTTTCGCCGTTTCAAAACTATATTTGATCAGGAGATCCCGAAGCTCGGATAGAAACTGGTCGAACTCCCGGTCATCCATCATCATCACCGTGTTATTGAGAAAGATCTTGTCTTTCCCCGGGTCCGGATGTTCCCCGCTGAAATACCTGTGCAGCTGGGCGTACTTGGTCATTAGGAAACGGAATGCGTTTTGGGAGGCGTTCTCCAGGGTGTTTTGGCTCTTGATTTCCCCCACGTTCAACGCCAGCGTCCGCTCCAGGCTCCCGCGTATTTTCTGCTCTGACACCACCGTCACGGCGCCGCTCTTCAGCAGTGTCTTGATGTGCCGGTACAGGGTGGTCCGGGGAACATCGCCGATCAACTCGCAGAGCTCCGACGCCGTCATGCTCTCCCTGCCGGCCAGGGCCTGTATGATCCGCATCCGGACGGGATGCAGCAATACCTCATTGATATCCGCCATAAAAGCACCTCCATTAATACCATATTTGATATTAATACAAACAATGGAACAAGTCAAGATATTTTTTCGTTAAAAAAGGGGTGAGGCTATCCAATCCGATCGCAGAAGAACGGGGGACGGGAAATGGCTATGCAAAAGGACGGTACTTAACTAGGGGGGTCCACTTCAGACCACCGCCTTGTCAGGGGGATTAACGGGGGTCCCTCGGCATATATTACTGATGCGGAACAAGGAATTTTTGTTCTGCGTAGAATGGCCATATTTTCTTTTGCCCGGATTTCGCCGGAAGCCTTTATTTTCCCCAGTTGTTTCGGTATAATAAGACGGAACGCGCCAAAACCGGACAATATAACACTATATATCTACATCTTTTTTTGGGAGTATAGCGCAAATGAATACAGTCATGATGATCATCGAGCTGCTGGGGGGTTTAGGGCTTTTCATCTTCGGAATGAAGATGATGGGCGAGGGTTTGGAAAAAGCCGCCGGGGACAGGATGAAGAACCTGCTTGAGGCTTTGACCAAGAACCGATTTATGGGGGTAATCGTCGGTACCGCCGTCACCGCCATCGTCCAGAGCTCCAGCGCCACCACCGTCATGGTCATCGGTTTCGTAAACGCGGGGCTCATGAATCTGGCCCAGACCACCGGCATCATCATGGGCGCCAATATCGGTACCACCATCACCGCCCAGCTGATCGCGTTTAAACTCACCCGGATCGCCCCGATGGCCGTCTTCCTGGGAATCATCTTTATCTTTTTCGCCAAGAAGCGTTCACTGAAAAAATTCGGCGAGATACTGGCCGGGTTTGGTATCCTGTTCATGGGGCTGTCCCTCATGTCGGAGGCCATGTCTCCCCTGCGGGACGATCCGGGCTTCGCCAATTTCATGGTCAAGTTTGAGAATCCCCTGTTCGGGGTCCTGGCGGGATGCCTGGTCACCGTACTGGTCCAGAGCTCCAGCGCCTCCATCGGTTTGCTGCAGGCCCTGGCCATGCAGCAATTGATCGGCCTGGACGGCGCCATTTTCATCCTCTTCGGACAGAATATCGGCACCTGCGTGACCGCGGTGCTGGCCAGCATCGGCGCCAACGCCACCGCCAAGCGGGCGGCTGGATTCCACCTGATGTTCAATATCGTCGGCACGGGGCTCTTCATGATCCTGATCCTTGTGGGGGTACCCTTCGTACCCTTTGTGAAGTCGATATCCGGGGCAGATACCGTGCGCCAGATCGCCAACGCCCACACGGTATTCAATGTGGCCACAACCATTTTATTGTTCCCCCTGGCGGGCTGGATGGTGAAGCTGGTGCAGTGGATACTGCCCGCCAAGCCTGAGGATATTTCGGACAAGAAGCTCAAATACCTGGACATGCTCATACTGGAAACGCCCCCCATCGCGGTGGGCCAGATCATGAAGGAGATCAACCGAATGGCGGCCCTGGCCAGGGACAATGTGGAGAAGGCCATCGACGCGTTCATCCACAAGGACGAGCGCCTGATCGCGGAGGTCTTCAAGCGGGAGGATACCATCAATTTCCTCAATCGCGAGATCACCCGGTACCTGGTGAAGGTCAACGGTCTCGATCTGCCCAATCACGACCTGACCCTGGTGGGTGGGTTCTTCCATGTGGTCAATGACATCGAGCGGATCGGGGATCACGCGGAGAATCTGGTGGAGTACGCCGAGTACTCCATCGACAACAAACTGGCGTATTCCAACGAGGCGATGAAGGAAATCGAGGAGATGACAGACAGGGTGCTCGCCATGCTGGACGACGCCATAGAGGCGTACAATACCCGGGACAAGGAGCTGGTCCAACGGATCGAGCCCCAGGAGCAGCACATCGACGAGATGAAGGCCGCCCTGCGCTCCCAGCACATCCAGCGGCTCAACCGCGACCAGTGCTCACCGGGCTCCGGCGTGATCTTCCTGGATGTGGTCAGCAACCTGGAGAGGGTCGCCGACCATGCCACCAATATCGCGTATTCCGTGCTGGATACCAAGTAGAGGGGGGTTGCCGATGGCCATGAAGCGCAAAGGCTGGATTCTCGTATTGTTTCTGCTGTGCGGGGTATTGATCGGCAGCGTCGCCGGCGAACTGCTGGGGAACGCGTTGCCCGCCGGCATATTCACAAAGAGCCTGCGGATCGGCACCATCGACGGACCCATCGCGCTGAATCTGCTGGTACTGGACCTTTCCATAGGCGCGGTGCTCCATATCAATTTCGGGACCGTATTGGGGATCGTATTGGGGATACTATTGTATAAATGGACGGTCAAGTAGCGCGCAGACTGATACTGGCTTCGGCGTCCCCCAGGCGTCACCAGCTATTGACGCAGATGGGGTATGCCTTCACGGTGGACCCGGCCCATATCGACGAGGAGGCCGTATCGGCGAAGGGCCCCGCCGCCCTGGCGGAGAAGCTAGCTCTCCTGAAAGCCCAGGCGATCGCCGAGCGGCAGGATACGCCCGCTCTCGTCATCGGCGCCGACACGGTGGTGGTAAGCCGGGGGAAGGTACTGGGCAAGCCCGCCGACGAGGACGAGGCCGCCGCCATGCTCAAAAGGCTCTCCGGCTCCTGGCACCGGGTCGTCACCGGCGTGGCCCTGGTGGAAACACCCGGCAAAAGGTATCTAGTCTCCCACGAGACCACCGCCGTGCGGTTCGCTCCCATGACCGAGGCGGAGATCCGGGACTATCTACGCACCGGCGACTCCATGGACAAGGCCGGGGCCTACGGCATCCAGGGCAGGGCGGGGGTGCATATCCCCCGGATACGGGGATGTTACTTCAACGTCATGGGGCTGCCCCTCCATAAACTGCACGTCATGCTGCGGGAAATAGGATATCCTCTCCCATCCTAGTCATGTTTGTGATCATTTATCCAAATATACAACAAAATATGGCCCCTGCCGCCTATTTGTGATATGATGGCAATAATTAGGGATGGCGGAATACCCCGCGTGGCGATGGTATTCTCGAAATCCTGATGACGCCGCCCGCGGGATATATGGCAACAGTCCTGTCGTGTAACTGGCGCATTATCAGCATCCTTTTGAACCGGACATTTTCCAGCGTTTTTCGTTCGATTATTCCGCGTAAGTCCGGTACAATGGGAAAGGCTGTTACGATATATGGGAGTACGATCCGATGTCCTTTTCTTTCATCATTTGTATACGAGACGAAAGTGTGCGCACCGTAGATTTTTGATTTGCAGGCGCGTTTTTCTATGCCTGCCGATAGACGGGTGGTAGCCGATGCGATTGCCGGACATGCCCAGGGAACGGCTGGTCCAGAGGGGAGAACAGGCGCTATCTAGCGCCGAACTGTTGGCGATCCTGCTGCGCACGGGGACCCGGGAGGAGAGTGTACTGTCACTCGCCCAGCGTCTGCTCGCCCAGGAAAGCACCCTCGATCAGGGACTTGCCTATCTGGGACGGGCAAGCGTCGATGAGCTGGCTGCGCATAAGGGCGTCGGGCCGGCCAAGGCCTGCCAGATCAAGGCGGCCATCGAGCTCGGACGGCGGGTGTATGAACAAGACCAAACCCCCGGCGGTATAATCAAGGGCGCCGCCGATGTGGCGAGAATATTGCAATCGAGGATACGGTATCTTAAAAAAGAAGTATTGAAAGTCCTGCATCTGAATGCGAAGAACCAATTGACGGCAGTGGAAGATATATCGATCGGCGGATTGACCGGATTGAGCGTGCGCCCGCGGGATGTATTCGCGGGGGCCATCGCCAGGGGCAGCGCCGCCATCATACTTGCTCACAACCACCCCAGCGGCGACCCGCGCCCGAGTCCGGAGGACGAGGCGGTCACGGCGCGTATCGCCGAGGCCGGACGGATCTTGGGGATCGATGTGCTCGATCATGTCATATTGGGAGCAGAAAGGTTTATCAGCATGAAGGATTCGGGCATACTAAAGTAAACGCGGTTTAGAAGGAGCAAGCTTACAGGTTATGGGCAAGGTATTTTCTAAAGATTTAGGCATTGATCTAGGCACGGCCAATACCCTGGTGTATATGCGGGGTCGCGGCATCGTAATACGGGAGCCCTCGGTGGTGGCGGTACGGGACGATACCAAGGAGATCCTGGCGGTCGGACAGGGAGCCAAGGAAATGATCGGGCGTACCCCCGGCAATGTGATCGCCATCCGTCCCCTGCGGGACGGGGTTATCGCGGATTTTGAGATCACCCAGGAGATGCTGAAGTATTTCATCCGGCGAATCTCCAAGAAACGTCTGAACTACAGGCCCCGGGTACTCATCTCCATCCCCTCGGGGGTCACCGAGGTGGAGCGCAGGGCGGTGGAAGAAGCCGCCCGGGAGGCGGGCGCCAAGGAGGCGTATCTCATCGACGAGCCCATGGCGGCGGCCATCGGCGCGGGACTGCCCATCAGCGAGCCCACGGGCAGCATGATCGTGGATATCGGGGGCGGTACCACCGAGGTGGCCATCACCAGCCTGGGCGGGGTGGTGACCAGCCGCTCCATCCGGGTGGCGGGCAATAAGATCGACGAGTCCATCATCTTCCACATCAAAAAGCGGTACAACCTCATGATCGGCGAGCGGACGGCGGAGGCCATCAAGATCGAAATCGGCACCACCTACTCCGGAGAGACCGACCGGGAGATGCGGGTACGGGGCCGCGACCTGGTCACGGGGCTGCCAAAGACACTGGTGCTCCACTCCCAGGAGGTCATGGAGGCCATGAACGACAACCTCACCGATATCATCGAGGCCATCCGCTACACGCTGGAGCGCACGCCGCCGGAGCTGGCGGCGGACATCATGGACCGGGGCATCATGCTCACCGGCGGGGGCGCGCTGCTAAAGGGGCTGGACCGTCTGATCGCCAAGGAGACCGGGATGCCGGTGACGGTATCGGAAAACCCGCTGGACTGTGTCGTCGTGGGCACGGGCAAGGCGCTGGAGCAGATCGACACACTGAAAAAGATCGCGTCGGTCACAGGCAAATAAAAGCGGAGACGCAATAGGGGACAAGGGTAATACGCGGGGCAGGGGGTATGCATTTTGGCGCGGATATCCAGTAAAATACCGTTACTCATAGTGGTCATACTCTCCATCGGGCTCATCGTCGCCATGATGGTCACAAGTATGCCCAGGGATACCATGACCAAGGTCGAAGGATTCTTCGGCCGTATCTTCACGCCCGTGGAAAAACTCACCTACAATGTCTCCTCCTATTTCTCCAACCTGTTCGCCTCCTGGGAGGAGAACCGCTATGTCAAAGACGAATACCGCCGATTGAAAGATCTCACCGTGGAGCTGCAAGGCCAGCTGGTGGACAAGGACGAGCTCTCGCAGGAGAACGAACGGCTCAAGGCGCTGTTGGATTTTAAGGAAGAGAACCCGGATCTCACGGTCTATGGCGCCAGGGTCACCGGCAAGAGTCCGGGTAATTGGTTCAATACGCTGACCATCGATCGGGGCAGTGAGGACGGGGTAGCCGTGGATATGGCGGTGGTGACAGACAAGGGCCTGGTGGGCCGGGTCATCGAGGTCGGCGGCCGCTGGGCCAAGGTCCTCTCCATCATCGACAGCCAGAGCGCCGTCTCGGCCATCGTCCAGCGCAGCCGGGACAACGGCACGCTGCAGGGCGACACCACCCTCTACGACGGGGAAGGGCTCTGCCGTATGGTCTATCTGCCCCAGGACGCCACCGTCCGGGAGGGCGATATCGTCATCACCTCCGGACTCGGCGACATATTCCCCAAGGGGCTGCCCATCGGCACCGTGGTGAGTGTGGAGAACGAGCCCTTCGCGGTCTACAAGACCGCTCTCATACAGCCCGGTGTGGATTTTGAGCACCTGGAGGAGGTCCTCGTCATCGGGGACACCATCCCGTTACCGGAGCAGACAGAGTGAAAGAATTGATCTTAGCCGCCATCATCAGTCTGGGACTGATCCTGCAGTCGAGTGTCCTGCCCTTCCTGGAGGTGAAGGGGGTCAAGCCCGACCTGCTGCTGGTCATGCTCATCGGCATGGGCTTCTGGGGGGGCAATCCCCTGGGCATTTCCGTGGGGCTTGCCACCGGTCTTTTGGTGGATGTCCTGTATGGACAGGCATTGGGATTGCACGCGCTGCAGTACATGCTCATCGGATTCGGCGCGGGCCTTTTCTACAACAAGGTGATCTATGCCAAACTGCTGTACCCCATGATGCTCACCATCGGGGCCTGCCTGATCAAAAATATCCTGCTCTTTCTATATCTGTTCTTTTCTCGGACCGATGTGGCCGTCGGCGCGTTTATGACGCGGGTGATGTTTCCCGAAATGGGGTATACGCTGATCCTTGCCTATCCCGTGTACTTTCTGATGAAATGGCTCTTTGGCAAAAAGGTCATGGACCGCCGTGTCCGTGAAAGCTGGTTTGATTTTTAAACATAGTAATACAGGGGAGGAGACTGTATGGGAGTTCTGGAAACGCGACGGCTGATCCTGCGGGAGCTGAAACCCCAGGATCAAGGAGAACTCGCGAAAGTGCTGTGTGATCAGGAGGCCATGCGGTACTACCCCCATCCGTTTTCGGAGGAGGAAGCGGCCGGGTGGATCCGGTGGAACATGGACAATTACCGCCAATACGGCCACGGCCTCTGGGCGGTCATCCGCCGGGAAGGCGGGGTGTTTCTGGGGGACTGCGGCATCACCATACAGGAGATCGAGGGACGCCAACTGCCCGAGCTGGGGTATCACATCATCCCCGCTTTCGGGGGAAGGGGATACGCCACCGAGGCGGCCGCGGCCTGCGTGACATACGCTTTTGAGACCCTGGGGATGGACGAGCTTTATAGCTACACCACCCCGGCCAATATACCGTCACGCCGGGTGGCGGAGAAGATCGGGATGAAAGAGGCGGGACGCTTCCGAAAAGAGATCGACGGGCGGATCTGGGAAGAGGTGCTGCACCGCATAGAGAAGAAGGAAATACAGGAAAAATAGCACAGGAGTGAGCCGGTCGGATAAAAATATGATATTGACGGAAGCGGCGGCGAATGTGTAGAGTATAGGTAGTGACGGGGCCTGCCGGGCACCGGAAAGGGGGACGCGTGTGGCGAACAAGCACAAAATAAAACTGATCAGGAACAAGGAAGGGCTGGATGGCCCCCGGTATTCGGTGACGTACAAGGCCAATCTGAGGAATCAGATCAGTTACACCATCCTGAGCGCGCTGGTCCAAAACAGCGATGTGGTGATGACGATGAGCACCGATCTGATGTTCGGGATGGAAGGAAAAGAACAGCGGTCATTTGAGGAATTCCTCCAGCGGATCAAGGACAGCGGCCTTGCGCATTTCAGCAGGACGGTCCCTTCCAACAAGCAGTTTACCGTATTCGGACTGGTGCTGAACCGCGTCAAGAAGAAGACGGAGGACGCCCGGGAGATCGCCGTGTATATCCCCAACGAGGTATGGCGGCAGGAGCGTTTCGGATCATTTCTCCCCACCTCCGGGGTTCAGTATTATATGACGGATACGCCCATGGACGCGTCCGAGACCGTCAGGACCATACTGGATATGCCGGACGCGGAAAAGGAACGGGCCTTCGTGATGGATGTCTACGATATATCGCTGCTGGGACAGATCGGGGTCAATGTCCGGGACATGGACGAAGAAGAACTCGAGGCTTTGCTGCAATCGGTACGATAAAAAGGAAAGATACACAGGAGAGGCTTTTGCGCCTCTCTTTTTTTGTATCTGCTATAGTGTGAACAGGTAGATGGCCGATAGGACCGAGACAACGGCCTCCGCCGCTGTGATGAACCGCCAGGCGCCGCCCCGGATCAGCGTCACAGAGCGCCGCCGCGATGAGTCTGCGTGATGTCATAAATGGCCCTTTCGCTATCTAAATGTATACCGTATTTCGTTGTTTTTGCCCGCGGTTTATAAACGGCGGGTAAGGCGGGGAGAATAATTGACAAATGAGAACATGACGGATAGGCTTACACTAAACAAGGGAGGTAGAAAATGAAATCGACAACAAAATGGATACAGGGATTCCAGTCCGTGGTGGACAATGACAGGGGCCATACGGTGACCATCGACCTGCCTCCGGGGCAGGGAGGCACGGACACCGGGGCCACGGCCCTGGAGCTTTCCGTGATGGCGCTCTCAGGGTGCGTGGAGACCATCTTTGCCATGGTGGCGAACAATTCGGAATTGTCATTCGACGCCCTGCGGGTGGACGTGACCGCGGATAAAGGGGATAAGACCATCGAGAACGCCGATGTCAAGGTCTATGTGAAGACCGCCGACGAGAAGAAGGCCGAACGGGTGCTCAATAAGACATTGAGCATATGCCCCGTGGGGGTGCTCTTCGAGCAGGCTGGGGTGAAGATGAGCTCGGAATTGATCTTCGAGTAAGCACAGACCCGGTAGCGCCGCAGGCTGACAGCCTGCGGCTTTTTATATGCTGTCTCGTGTTGACAATCGGGCGGGCTGAGAATATAATATGAATGAATTCAAAAATGAATGTATTCATATATTTAGCTGGAGGTGGCATCTTGGGAAAAACGGAATCCTGTACCTGGAAAGATGAGCGTCAATGCCGTGGATGCATCAACAATGGAGCGCTGCACTGCCGTTGGCGTGGAAAACACTTGTTACTGTTCTATGCCCTCTGTATACCCCCGATGCTCGGGGCTATCCTCGGGGCGGTCCTGATCGGCCTCGTCCAGGGCGCTTGGTGGCCACTCATAGGGTATATACTTTTCTTCCCCATTGTCCTGGGGATCGCCGAGACCCGGTTTCTGTGCAGCCACTGCCCATACTACGCCGAGGACGGGAAAGTGCTCCACTGCCTGGCGAACCATGGGGTACCCAAGCTATGGCGCTATCACCCCGAGCCCATGAACCGGTTGGAGCGGGGACTCATGATCGCGCTGGCAGTGGTTTTTTTGGTGCTGCTTCAGGGAGCGATCCTGGGATATGATATATGGTTTTTCGCCCGCAATATCACGGAATACGGAAGAATGGCCCTGTTCGCAGTGATCGCCCTCACCGCCGTGACAACGGTATCCGAATTCACTATGGCGGTCGTGATGTACCACCAGGTGTGCTCCGTCTGTGTCAATTTTTCCTGCCCCTTCAATCGGGTGGACAAAATCCATGTGGACGCCTACCTGGCCAAAAACCCGGTGATGAAAAAGGCCTGGGAGGATGCGGGGTATTCGCTTGAAAAACCGGCGGACAGGGCGGAATAGGTATCGTACCGTATCACACAGTGGACCTGCGTGGAGAAATCCGAAACGACGGTGGCTCCTCGCTTGAAAAGAAGGGCGATAGGACAAGGAAGTATGAATAAGGTAAAAAGGGGCAAATTATCATGGTAGTATAGGCATTACAGTTGGCAGGGGTCTCTGAAGGAGGGAAAAGAACGCTAAAACTCTTTGACGAGTATATGCCAGATATGGTGGGGCCCAGAATAAGTCGAACCATATATATAGCATACTATATGGGAGTATATACGATTATTTTAGAGCATACGCCGGATAATCATATCTGACTTTGGCTTACCTTGGGTCAGCTTTGGTCAGGATAGGTCAGCAAAATTGACTGAATCTGGATTTTCGTATACGATAACATAGAGTGGTCTGCATGCATTTGTAATATTACAAATCGATATTGTGTGGATAAAAATGAAAGAGAAGGAGTTTGAATACGTGATTTTAAAGAAATCAGGTCTATTTCTTGTTGCTCTTTTGTGTGTATCTCTGTTGTTTGCCGGCTGCGCCAAATCTGGCGGCGGTGAAACCGACAGCCTGCAGCGTGTGAAGGACGCGGGCAAACTGACTGTCGTCGGCAGCGGCGGGTATCCTCCCTTCAACTTCATCGACGACAACGGCGACGTGGTCGGATTTGATGTGGATGTGGGCCAGGAGATCGCCGACCGGCTGGACGTGGATCTTAATTATGTGACCGGCGAGTGGTCCGGACTCATCGAGGGACTGCGTGCGGGCCGATACGACGGAATACTGGGTAGCATGGCCATCACCAAGGAGCGGCTGAAGACGGTGGACTTCACCATCCCTCCGTATTATTACTCCGGTGCCCAGCTCGTGGTGCGCAAGGACAGCGGCATCACCGATCCCGCCGAGATGGAGGGCAAAGCCATCGCCGTGGCGACCGGTACCAATTACGAGCAGGACGCCAACAGTCTGGGAGCGGAAGTCAAGCTCTATGACGACGACAACGGCACCCTGATGGAACTCGTGAGCGGACGGGTGGACGGCGTGATCACCGACAGGCTGGTGGCGCTGAAGGCCATGAACGAGATGGACGGCGGCGACGAACTGATGCTGGCCGGCGACATCCTCCGCCTGGAGGAGATGGGGATCGCCATCAATAAGAAGGACGACTCCCTGCGCGAAGCCATCAGCGATATCATCAAGGAAATGCATGATGACGGCACCCTGACCGCTATCAGTGAAAAATGGCATAACGGCGCGGATATCACCACAAAATAATGCCAGTCACAGCACAATGAAATCTGCATATGGAGCCTGTGTGCTAAGCAGGCTCCATATCTATGAAAGGAAGTATGCATTTGGAATTCGCTAAATACATCAATGTGTTTTTGCCGGCGGCATTGATGACATTGGAAGTGACCGCCGCGGGGATCGGCGTGGGTCTTATCCTTGGACTCATCTTCGCCCTGATGCGGCTCGCCAAAAACCCCATTATCAACCTGCCCGCCAAGGCGTATATCTGGATTATCCGGGGGACGCCCCTTTTGCTGCAATTATTAATGCTGTATTTCGGGATGACCAATTTCCTGCTGCTCCCGCCGCTGCCGGCGGCTTTTCTGGCGCTGGGGATCCATAACGGGGCGTATATCGCGGAGATCTTCCGCGGCGCCATTCAGTCTGTGGACCGGGGCCAGCGGGAGGCCGGCATATCGATCGGGATGACCAAGTGGCAGGTAATGCGCCGCATCATACTGCCCCAGGCGTTCAAGATCGCGGTCCCGTCCTTAAGCAACCAGTTCATCATCGCCCTGAAGGACTCCTCTCTGGCGAGCTCCATCGCGGTCCCCGAGCTGCTTTTGAAGGCCAAACAGCTTGGATCGGCCAATTTCATGATGATGGAGGCCCTGGGCGTGGCGGCTATATTCTACCTGCTGATGACGTCGGTATTGACGGTGGGCACCAACCTCATCGAGCGCCGTCTCAATGTCAGCAGCCGCAGGACAGTGTAAGGAGGCCGCTATGATAAAGATAGAGCATTTGAACAAATGGTACGGAAAACACAAGGTCTTAAAGGACATCAACCTGAATATTGAACCCAGCGAGGTGCTGGTGGTCATCGGCGCCAGCGGATCGGGGAAGAGCACGCTTTTGCGGTGCATCAATTTCCTCGAGAAGGCCCAGAAGGGGAAAATCTACATCGATAACGATGTCGTCACCCACAAGACCAAGCACCTCCATCTGATCCGCCAGGAGGTGGGGATGGTGTTTCAGCACTTCAACCTGTTCCCCCATAAGACGGTGATGGGCAATGTGATCGAGGGGCTGACCCAGGTCAAGAGGATCCCCTATGCCGAGGCGTTGCAGATGGGTGAAAAGATGCTGGATAAGGTCGGTATGCTGGAAAAGGCGGATACCTACCCCTCCATGATCTCGGGCGGTCAGAAACAGCGGGTGGCCATCGCTCGGGCCCTGGCCATGAACCCCAAGATCATGCTCTTTGACGAGCCGACGTCGGCACTGGATCCCGAACTGGTGGTGGACGTGCTGGAGGTCATGAAGAAGCTCGCCAACGACGGCATGACCATGATGGTCGTCACCCACGAGATGGGCTTTGCCCGGGAGGTGGCGGACCGGGTGATCTACATGGACGAGGGGGCCATCATCGAGCAGGGCACCCCGGAGCAGATATTTGATCACCCCCAGGAAGAACGGACACAGGAGTTCCTGAGCCGAATCCTGTAAATCAGGACAACGTAAGATGAGCGCCCTGCCCGGCAGGGCGCTTTTTTGCGCCCCAAGCGTTGCAGACGAAACAGTCTGACACGGTATTTATGCGATATGGGGTAAAAATTGATGATTTCACCATACTTTAATCAAAAGGCCCTCACAGAGGCAGTGCTATAATCCGGATAGCGATGAATAAGGGGGTAAGGGCAGCCGGTCCATATGGCTGTAAGCCGGAGTGCCTGGAATGACGGGCAGATGGAAGGCAAAGGGCGCTCCGGCGGATCGGATGCCCCCGGTAAGACGGTAATCTCCTATTGTATAAAGGGGGATTTTTTTTTGGATTTTTTCGGAAAAGCGTATTGACATATCTGAACAGCGGTATTATATTTATAACAGTGTTACAAAAAGCATAACATTATTGCAAAGGAGCAGCTATGGGACCTACATCACGGGAAGACAAACGGCAGATGAAGGAAGAACGGGTACGGTCGGTATTTATAGACACCGCCAAGGAGATGATCCTCGAGGAAGGGGCGGGGGCGGTCGCGGTCCGCCGGATCGCCGACAGGGCGGCCTACTCCTTCGCTACCCTGTACAACCATTTTGAGAACCTCAACGAACTGCTGTGGCATGCCCGCAACGCCCTCATGGAGGATGTCGGGGCGTACGTCCATGAGCATTATCCGGCGGATGTCACAGGGGCGGCGGGGATCAGGGAATTATTCCGGACCTATATCGAGTATTTTCTACTGTACCCCAACGCGTTCAAGTTCTTCTTCTTTTACGACCTCGAGGAGCCGGATGCGGATTTTGTGTCCCGGGCCAGGGAGCTTGACTTTGACCGGGCCTTTGGGGAGGCTTTCAGGGAGTTCGCGGTAAGCGGCGCCTACACGCCCCAGGAGCTCGAAGCCATCGGAAAGACCATACTCTTCGCCGTCCACGGACTGCTGATGATCTACATCTCCGGCAAAGACGAGATGAGCCGGGAAGACCTCTACAAGACGCTGGATACCATGGTGGCGCATTTATTCAAAAAGGGGTAAGAAAGATGGAACTGGGTAATGAAACAGGATGGAAAGGGATGTACCGGACTGCCGCCGCGGCGGCGCTGGTGATGGTCGGGCTGGTGCTGCTGGATATGGGGATATCCATGGCGCTGCCCGCGGGAGATATGAGCCCCGCCGACCTAACCGCGGCGGTGGCGATAGTAGGGGGCGGCATCTATGTGGCGAACAACACGGCGCTCCCCATGCTGGCGCTGAGCCGTGACTATGCCGCCGCGACACACGCCCAACGGATTACAATCGAGGCGGCGGGGACGGCGCTGCTGGCCCGGGGGGCGGACTTCACCACGGGGTCCCTCATCGGGACGCTGCTGCCAAGCGTAGGGAGCCTGTTGATGGCTTTCGTGATACTGACCGGACAGGTATTCAAAAAGGCCGTGGGATATATCGGGATGATCGCGTACCTGTCATTGACTGTCTTCACAATCATGACGGTATGTTGGCCGGAATCGTTCCGTATAGCCATGCTCATCGCCGTCCCGGGGGGACTGCTGGTCCTGGTATGGAATATCATTTTGATGCGTAAGTTCATTACCCTAAGCAAAGTATAGGAGGAAAAGAAAATGAAGGCATTGATCGTGTATGACTCTGTGTTTGGAAACACAAAAAAGGTGGCCCAGGCCATGGGGGAGGCCCTGGGGAGCGGCGCGCGGCTTGTAAAGGCGGCCGATGTGACGGCGGGGGACCTTACGGGACTGGATCTATTGATCGTGGGTTCACCGACCAGGGCGTTCACAGCCACGGGGGCGGCGAAGGCTTTCCTCAATCGTATCCCCGCTAAAGCCCTCATGGGGGTGAAGGTGGCGGCGTTTGATACCCGGATGTACCTCCCCGATGTGGATAATAAGTTTTTGACATTCATGGTGGAGATATTCGGGTACGCGGCTGAGCCCATGGGGAAAAAGCTGGTGCGCAAGGGCGGCGTACAGGCGATAGAGCCGGCGGGCTTCTTCGTAAAGGACTCGGAGGGTCCCATGAAGGACGGAGAGATCGAGCGGGCCGCAGCCTGGGCAAAAGGCGCGATGAACGGAAAGGCCGCCTCATGAAACGGGGCGCGCGCAGGCTGGTGATCTGGCTCTGTGTACTGGCGGTACTCATCGGCGGCGGGATCGCAGCCATGAACATCATCGAGGGGAATCTCGCGCGGCTCGCATCCCTGCCGGTGGCGGAAGCCGATCTCTCGGCCATATCCGACGGCACCTACAATGGCAGCTACACCTGCTTCCCGGTGTCGGTGGAGGTGGCGGTGACGGTACAGGATCACGCCATCACCGATATCACCATCCTAAAGCATCAGAACGGCCAGGGAACGGCGGCGGAGGCGCTGCCCGCCGAGGTGGTGACGGTCCAGTCCCTTCAGGTGGACACGGTCACCGGCGCCACCTACTCCAGCAAGGTGATATTGAAGGCCATCGAGGACGCCCTGGAACAATAAAAAAAGTAGGGAACGACACCCAAGAAAATGGGTGTCTTTTTTTGTATTGACAGAAGGATAAATATGGATTATTATTAGACCAGCCAGTCTAGACCAATAGGTCTATAAGGGAGTAAATATGACCGAGAAGACATTCGAGCGGAAAGAGGAGCTGATGGACGCGGCCCTGGAGGAGTTCGCGGCGAACCGCTACGAGGCGGCGTCACTGAATGCCATCATCAAGAACGCGGGCATCAGCAAGGGTACCTTTTACTATCATTTCGCCGATAAGCAGGCGCTGTACCTGTACCTGCTGGAATACGCCTCCGCCGCCAAGATGGATTTCCTGCGGGGCCGGATGGCGGAGACGCCGCCCCAGGCGGGGGATATATTTGAATTGATCAAATGGCAGGCGCGTCTCGGGGTGCAGTTCGCCGCCGCCCATCCCCGGCTGGAGGCCTTTAGCCGGATGCTATTGAAGGAGAAGGGGCAGCCGATCTACGATGCCGCCATGGGAGTATTGGGGGACGGCGCCCAGACCATGTTTTCGGAGATGATCGACGACGCCATCCGCAGGGGGGATTTCCGGGAAGCGTACCCCCGGGATTTCATCCAGAAGACGGTGGGATTTTTATTGGCCAATCTAGATGATATCGTCTATGGGGACGGGGATCTGACACTGGATCAGATGCTTGTGAATCTAGAATACTTCATGGATTTTCTCAAAAATGGATTTGGAAAATAAGAAAGGCTGGTAATGGAAAATGTGGGCTGTTTGGGTGGCCGCGGGAATCGCCGGGGTGGTGCTTTCGTACGTGATCGGGATCAGTCTGTACGCCAAGGGCATGAAAAAGAAGGATCTGCTCTATCCCCTGGAGGGTGCGGAAATCGGTATAGAGCGGGATATCGAGTACAAGCGGGCGGAGGATAAGGCCCTATTGATGGATCTATACCGTCCGTCTGACGTAGAAAACCCCCCTGTGGTGGTCCTGATCCACGGGGAGGGGGCGGAGTCCTTCATCCGGGACGCCAAGGACTGGGCGCTATATAGGGACTACGGGAGGCTGCTGGCCGAAAATGGTCTGGCGGCTGTGTCGTTCAACCACAGACCGGGAGGGATCACGGTGGGTTTTAAGGATATCGACAAAGCCGCCGGGGATGTAACGGATCTGGCCGCATATGTGCGGAGCCGGGCCGGGGAATGGGGCGTAGATGGGGAGCGGATCTGCGTCTGGGCGTTCTCGGCAGGCGGAGTATATCTAAACCCGTTCTTCAGGAATACGCCTGCCTATATAAAGTGCCTGGTATCCTTCTACGGTCTGTTGGCCGCGACAGCCTTTACCAAGAAAAATCAAGATTATTTAAGTGGCTATGATCCCGAAAATTATCTTGCGGAGGACACACTGGTGCCGGTGCTGGCAGTCCAGGCGGGGAAGGATCGTCCTCAGATCGCGAGAGGTACGGAGCGGTTCCTGGCGGCGGCGAAGGCGAAGGGGATCGCCGTCAAGCACATCCTGTACGCCGAGGGTAAGCACGCCTTTGACGTGATGAACGATACGGAGGAGACACGGCGGATCATCGGAGAAACGGTGAGGTTTATAAAAGATAGCTTGACATAAGGGAATCGTTGACGGAGGGCACCCGGCAAGAACGCAGGGTGCCTTTTTTCGTGCCGGAGCAATGGGATTGTATTGACAATCTACACCGGTTGTGATAGTAAACCGCCATCCAATTTATATTGAAGGAAGGTAATCGGTATGAGAATAGCAGATGGCCTGGATATGCTGGAATTGGAAGCAATGATGGAAAATGGGCCGGGGATGATCTATCCCGCGGTACTCTGGGATGACAATGAGGCGGTACTGGTGGATACGGGCCTGCCTGGCCTGTGGCCGCAAATAACGGCGGCTATAAAGCAGGCGGGCTTACCCACCCTCCGAAAAATTATCATCACCCACAGTGACGCGGACCATACCGGGAGCCTGCGGGCCATTGCCGATGAGGTTGCGGCGATCAAGGTCTATGCCCACGAGATGGAGACGCCCTACATCCAGGCGGACCGGGAGCCTATCCGCCTCCGGCAGATGGAGTCGAGCCTGTCCATGCTTTCTGGGGAGCGGCGGCAAAGGGTCAAGGCGATATACCGGGCGTTTAAGGCAAACTACAGGGATCTGGGGGCGGCGGTGGATCACACGGTGTCCGACGGGGAAACGCTGCCCTGGGGCGGCGGGGTCACCGTCATCCATACCCCGGGACATACGCCGGGCCATCTATCGCTCTATCACCGGCCAAGCCGGACGCTGATCGCCGGGGATATCCTGCAGGTCGGTGACGGGGGGCTGGTCCCCGCGCCTGCATTCACCATCGTGGATAGGGGACAGGCGGCAGAATCCATCAAAAAGCTGACGAGCTATGATATCCGGGAAGTATTATGCTACCATGGGGGCCTTTGGTCAGACCAGGTGAATGAACGGATCAGAGAGATGGCCAAATAGAAAAGCCCCCCGCCAAAGCGGGGGGCATAAACGCCCTTTACTGGTACTGCCTTTCGGCCATCTCTATGGCTTTTTTCACGATGTTCCCGCAGTCACGGGCGGAGACGGATCCCCAGCCCTCTCGCTCTACGGTATCGTATACCCCAAGTTCCTTGGCGATTTCCATTTTCAGGCCGTCGGACATGATACTATTGTGTCGGCTCATAATATATGCGCCTCCTTCAATGAGCGTTCGTCTTATTGTTCGCAGGGCAACGAACGCGCATACCGGGGAGAATTCACCGGAACATTTCCACATAAACAATATGAATTAACGCCAAAATTTACATAAAACCGCAAAGCGCTACAATCACCCGTTCACGATCATCCCGCCGTTGACATGGATGGTCTGGCCCGATACGTAAGATGCGTCTTCGCTGGCGAGGTATACGTATGCCTTCGCGAGTTCCACCGGCTGGCCCGGCCTGCCCATGGTGGTGTTTTGACCGAAGGACGCGACTTTTTCAGGGCTAAACGACGATGGGATCAAGGGCGTCCAGATCGGGCCGGGTGCCACCGCGTTCACCCGTATCTTTTTCTCCGCGAGATTCAGCGCCAGAGACCGGGTAAATACCACCACCGCTCCTTTGGTGGCGGAGTAGTCGAGCAGCGTCTCGTCCCCCCGATAGGCGGTGATGCTGGCGGTATTCACGATGGCGCTCCCATCCCGCATATGGGGGAGCACCGCCTGCGTCATGTAGAACATGCCGTATATATTGGTCCGAAAGGTGCGCTCCAGCTGGTCTTCGCTGATGTCCAGGAGGCTGTTTTGGGGATGCTGCTCGGCGGCGTTATTGACGAGCACGTCGATATGACCGAGATCCGCTATGATCTGTCCGGCGATGTTCCGGCAGCACTTGGCGTCTCCGATATCGCCGGCGTAGGTCAGACACCGGCGGCCCTTGCTCTCCACGATCCGCTTGGTGTCCGCGGCGTCCTCGTCTTCGTTGAGATAGACGATGGCGATATCGGCCCCTTCGGCCGCGAAGGCGATGGCTACCGCCCGGCCGATGCCGCTGTCGCCGCCGGTGATGACAGCGGCTTTGCCCCCGAGCTTATTCGCCCCCACATATTGGGGCTCCTCCTCCACGGGTACGGGATTCATGGGCTTCTCCCGGCCGGGCTGCATGTCCTGCTTCTGGGCGGGGACGGACTGGGGAAACGAATTAACGGTGTTTTCATCCATATGCGCGACTCCTTTTTGTGATTCACTCATAGTCTTGGCCAGGGGCTGCGGAGCTATGCAGTATCCATTTCCGGTGAGATGACATATTGTGTAGCATATGGCATGATAGGAAATTTAATTGATTCATATCGTGAAAATAAAGCGAAAAGGAGGGTTGACATTGATTATTCATGTGGTGAAAAGCGGCGAAAGTGTCTACTCCATCGCAAATCTGTACGGAGTTCCGGCCAGTGAAATCATCCGGGAAAATGAGCTTAGCAATCCCAATCAATTGTCGGTGGGGCAGGCACTGGTGATCACCCCCGCCGCCAGGACCTACACCGTGCAGGCCGGGGACACCCTGTATGGCATCGCCAGACGCTACGGGGTCACCGTCAATGAGATCCTGCAGCGCAATCCCGATATCACCGACCCGAACCAAATCTATCCCGGGCAGGAGATCATCATCCCCGCCGCGGCTCAGGAGACCTATACGGTCAGGGCTGGGGATACCCTGTACGGCATCGCTCGCCGCTACGGCGTCACCGTCAATGAGATACTCGCGATCAATCCCCAGATCACAAACCCAAGCCAGATCTATCCGGGACAGGTGATCAATATCCCTGTGAGCGGCAAGACGACCATACAGGTGAACGGATATATCTATCCGAGCTCGGACCTCACGGTCCTCAATAAGACTCTGCCATACCTGACCTATGTGAGCATATTCAGTTATATGGTGAACGGCGACGGGACCCTCGTCTCCATCAATGATGAGCCCATGATCCGGGCGGCCAGAAACGCAGGGGTCGCTCCCCTGATGGTGATCAACAACAGGCGGTTCAATAGCGACGTGGCTTCGGAGCTTCTGTACAGCACCCAGGCCCAGGATAGGTTGATCGGCAACGTGCTGGATATCATGGGTCGAAAGGGGTACTACGGGCTTAATATAGACTTCGAGTATGTGTATCCCTCCGACCGGGAGGCGTACAACCGCTTCCTCGCCAAGATATCGGCGGCCCTGAAGCAGAACGGGTATATCATATCCTCCGCCGTGGCCCCCAAGTATTCCGCCAATCAGCAGGGCATCCTCTACGAGGCCCACGACTATCCCGTCCACGGGCGGCTCATGGACTTTGTGGTCATCATGACCTATGAGTGGGGTTACCGCTACGGGCCGCCCATGGCGGTGTCCCCCATACCCCAGGTAAAACGTGTTCTGGACTATGCTGTGACGGCCATCCCCCGTGACAAGATATTGATGGGGATGCCGGACTATGGATACGACTGGACCGCCGGAGAATTCCCCGCAGAACACCTCTCCGCCCAGCAGGCGATGAACCGGGCCTTTGATGTGCAGGCCGATATCCAGTACGATCCAGTGGCCGAGGCGCCCTTTTACAAGTACTACGACGCGGAGGGCCGGCTGCACACGGTATGGTACAACGACGCCCGAAGCTGGCAGGCCCAGCTGCGGCTGGTGGATCAATACGGGATCCTCGGCGTGAGTATCTGGACCATCGTGGACTACTCCCCCCAGTTATGGCTGGTGCTGACCAGCATGTACGATGTAGCGAAGGTATTATGACGACAAAAGAGCCGCATCCCATGGGATGCGGCTCTTTATACGAAAAATAACGTATTACTCCCATATGTGATACAACGCGGCCAGCTGGCTGCGGCTGTGTATGCCGAGTTTAGCATAGATATTTTTCAGGTATAGCTTGACGGTATTTACGGAGATATGCAGAACTTCGGCGGTTTCTTTATTGGTCGCGCCGGCGAGTATCTCCTGTGCCACCTTTATTTCACGGGATGTCAGGGAGGTGAGCACCCGGGTATGATGATCCGTCACATGTGCAGGCTTCAGCAGACTGTTTTCAAGCATCTTCTGCCACTTCAGCCGGTTCACGAGGTGCGGGTACAGCAGATGCATCACAGCCATATCTCTTTCCGTAAAGTCTCCCAGGGACTTCCTTCGGAATATGCTGTACACCCCATACGTTAGATTTTGTTCCCGGAGCTCGCAGCCCAGTTGGTAGTAGCCATTATACGGCAGGTAAATATTATTGAATATATCTGTTTGTGTCCACTCATCATAGTTCAAGACGTCTGTGCTGCGGGCTATCTTGAGCCCCGCTGACCTCGTTGCCTTGTACGCCTGATCATCCACATGCAGCCGTACGTTCCGGATGTAATCCCGTATGATGTGAAATGGAACGTTATGGGTTATCGGGGGCCCGGATGGTACGGCGGCCAGAGGATCCATGACCCAGAACATCGCGCGCTCAAAGTAAATCGTATCCTTCAGAAGCTCAAGCGCAGACCGTACCGCTTCCTCGATATCTGTGTATGCCCACAGGACCTCGACGAATTGAAAGATTCTTCTCGTCTTTTTGTCGTAAGCCATACTCATGAAAATAGTATAGCACAGTATTGGAATGCAACATGTTAAAAGTACTCAAAATACCACTTTTGGGTATATTGTACTTTTAATTTTGACCTCTTATGGATATATTTCCAGTACTGAAAAATCGATAAAATTAAGAAAAGGGAGCGTTACTAGGGAGGAGGAGAAAAAATGAAACGAAAAGCAAGGATACTGGTCTTGATTTTATCATTGAGCATGTGCCTTTTACTGCTGCCCGCCGCTGTATACGCCGCCGATGGGGATGGTGACGGCTACAACGACGAAGACTATACGCAGTTTAGGGCTTTTTTGGAGCAGGAATCATCGACGCCCGGCGTGACCAATGGCGAAGCGCTGTCGGCATCTTACGATCCTGACGATCCCGCCACGTGGGCAGGGTTAATCTGGACCGATATAGCCGGTTTGGACTATGTCCAGGAAATCGCCGGATGGGACAGCGTGGGACTCGCGGGCTCGCTGGATGTCAGCGGTTTACAGGCACTGAATATTATCAGGTGTTCCCATAATGATTTGACATCACTGGATGCCAGCGGATGCAGTGCCCTGGCGTATCTGTACTGCAGCTTCAATGAGATCACGTCGCTGGATATCAGCGATTGCGACGCTTTGATCGACGTAGCATGCGGTATCAATCAGATCAGTTCGCTGGATACCTACGGCCTCGCGTCGCTGTACTATCTCTCATGTGACTACAATCAGATCACGTCTCTGGATCTAAGGGGGTGCGGTGCGCTCTATGATCTGGACTGTGAGAACAATCAGATCACGTCGCTTACTATCAGCGGATGCGATATGCTGGAGTATCTGCATTGCGCCCATAATCTATTGTCGTCCCTGGATGTCAGCGCATTTACCGGTATGTCTGAGATTGACTGTACAAACAATACGCTTACCCAAATCCACGCGTTCCTGGGCGGCTTCGATATCTCGGTCGCCGCGTCCGGCAACGGATACGTGGGACTGCTGTGCGAGGACAGCGATTACTATGCGGAGGCGTCGCCCATCGCCCCCGATACATTCATCAACTGGACGCGGTCGGGTGTCGAGGTTTCTACGAACACCCAGTATGATATAGGATTTGGCATCGATCACGATCTCGTGGCGCATTTTACGGGTTCGTCCCCCAGTTCGCCACCTCCGGGCGGTACCGGCCACTCAAGCAGTAGGGATGCCAGACTTGCAGCCCTGTCTACCAGCGCGGGTCCCCTGTCTCCGGCCTTTGATCCCTCTGTGACGGGATACTCCCAGTCCGTGGGCAGCGGTGTAGATAGTGTAACGGTGACCCCCACGGCTGCAGACCCCCGCGAACCCACCAATATCACAGTCAACGGAGCCCCGGTGGAAAGCGGCGGTACGACAGACCCCATTGCCCTCAATCCCGGGAGCAACACGATCACAGTCATAGTCAACGGGCGGAGCGGGAGCAAGACCTATACCGTCACGGTAACCCGGGGGGAGCAGAATCCCAAGACGGGAGATTATCCGGACTACGGGTTCTGGGCCGCGGCGGCGGCCGGTATATTGCTCCTCATGGGAATCGCCCTATATAAACGCCACAAGGGGATGGCTTAATCGGGGAAAGCCGCACCTATCCGGTGCGGCTTTTTTACCTGTATCGAGCGCAAGACATGCCCGTATTGTGGAAAACGGCGATCATTCCCATATGTTGTACAGGGCGGCCAGCTGGCTCCGGCTGTGTACGCCGAGTTTCCCGTAGATGTTTTTCAGGTATAGTTTGACGGTGTTTTCGGAGATGTCGAGGGATGCGGCGGCTTCTTTGTTGGTCGCGCCGTTGAGTACTGCCCGGACCACTTCGGATTCCCGGGGCGTCAGCGAGGCCAGTACGCCGGCCCGCGTATCGGTTACGTCATGGGGCTTTATCAGGGATCGCTCCAGTATGTTCTGCCACTTCAGCCGGTTCACGAGATGAGGATACAATAGCCGTACCGCGCCCATGTCCGCGTCGGAATAATCCCCCAGGCATTTGCTGCGAAACAAGCAGTATGCGCCATAAATCCGGCCATTTTCCCGAAGCTCGCTGCCCAGTTGAAAGTACCCGTTGTACGGCAGGTAGATATCATGAAATATATCCGTCATCGTCCATTTGCTGTAATTGAGCACATCCGTGCTCCTCGCGATCGTAAGGCCCGCGGACCGGGTGGCCCTGTACGCCTGGTCGTCCAGAGACGGCCGGATGCGCAATATATAATCCCGAATAAGATCGATGGGAATATTATATGCTATCGGGGGCCTCGCCGGAGCGCTGGACAGCGGGTCAAGCACCCAGAATATCCCCCGCTCGAAGTACAGCGTGGCACTGAGCAATTCATAGGCGGACCGGATTGCTTTCTCTATATCCGTGCAGGCCCACAGAGCCTCGACGATCGTGAAGACCTTTTTCATTTGAACATGTAACGAAACCATGTGTACCACCGAATAAATAAAAATATCAGGAAGAGATCCAGGTATGAAAGAGCGCGGCCAGCTGACTGCGGCTGTGTACGCCCAGCTTTCCGTAAATATTTCTCAGGTAGAGTTTCACGGTGTTCTCAGAGATATCCAAGACATCGGCCGCTTCTTTGTTGGTAGCGCCGGCGAGTATGGCCTGCATCACGTCTGTTTCACGTTTTGTCAGGGAGGTCAATATCCGGGCGTTCGGATTGGTCACGTCCCGGGGCTTTACTAGGCATCGCGAAAGCATGTCCTGCCACTTCAGCCGGTTTATGAGATGGGGGTACAATGCATGCACCAACGCCATGTCCTTTTCGGAAAAGTCCAGCATACCTTTGCTCCTGGTAAAACCAAGGGCGCCGAACATTTTGCTTCCTTCCTTCAATTCACAGCCCAGTTCATAATAGGTATGATACGGCCTATAATAGTTATTGAATATATCCGTCCGTGTCCATTTGTCGTATTTCAGGACATCCGTACTACGCGCGATCTTTAGCCCCGCTGATTTGGCCGCCCGGTAGGAGCGTATATCAATCGGGAACCGAATGCGCTCCAGATACTCATCCAAGAGTTTATTCGGGATATTGTCGATGATCGGAGGTCTCTGGGGAACTGCGTACAGTGGATCTATGACCCAGAAAATGCCCCGATCATAGTACAGCGTATCCTTCAGCAGTCCAAAAGCCGCCTGGACTGCTTCCTCGATATCGGTGTAGGCCCACAGGGCCTCGATGATATGAAAGACTTTCTTCATCTGCATATCTGAAGCTGTGTACATGGATCAATTATACCACGAATATGAAATATTAAATATTAAAAGTACTTAATATACTACTTTCGGGTGTATTGTCATGTCGATTTTGTTGTTAGAATCCAACCTGGGTGTGAGTCTTCTGTTGAAAAAGAGTGAGAACGGTTAGGTTTTCATTTGAGACGGCTTTTTTCTGTAGGCCGCCATAAAAGTTGCGCAAAAAGACTAAGAGGAGGGGAATCATGAAAGGGAAATGGGTTGTATTATTTGTTCTGGGGACACTGCTATGCTGCATAGTATTTCCTGCGCCGGTGATGGGGTACGTGGGGGATATCCATATCGCCGATATCAAGGATGATGGAACGCAAGGAGACGTTACCGGAAATGTAAATGTATCGATCAGTGATGACGGTCGGTATGTGGCTTTTGTGACAGCAGATAGTTTGGCAACTAATGATACTAATGGGGTGGAAGATGTATATGTCCGTGACATGCAGAATGGCGTAACCTACTGGGTAAGTGCTGACAGCAACGGAAACGCAGTTAATCAGAGATCACATGACTGCAGTATCAGCGGCAACGGTCGATATGTAGCGTTTACGTGTGGGTCGGACGCATTATTGGCCGCTGGTGATAGTAATGGACAATTTGATGTATTTGTTTATGATCTAGTATCAAGGACGACGGAACTAGTGAGTTATAGGACCGGTGGTGCTCAGGCCAATGGAACTAGCGCATACCCCTCCATCAGTGATGACGGACATTATGTAGTATTTGTCTCATATGCGTCCAATCTAATTGCAGCCGGGACATCAGGCGGTCACGCAAATGTATACATCCATGACAGGGATACGGACGAAACCTTATTGCTTAGTAAGTCGACCGGGGGGGGTGAGGCAAACGATGAATGTACACACCCGGTTATAAGCGGAAACGGACAGTATGTAGCCTTCGAATCAGAGGCGACGGATTTGGTCGGAGTTGGAGCGGGTTTTGCTGCAAATCAGAAGGACATTTACGTCTGCGACAGACAGGGTAATGGTATGGAATTGGTGAGTATCTCCTCCGCAGATGCTTACGGCGATGGAGAATCCCGGTATCCTACTATCAGTGATGACGGAAATTATGTTGCGTTTGACTCTGTGGCAACCACCCTAGACGGTGGTGACGGAATCAGATACAACGTTTTTGCCCGTGACAGAAGTCGCCACCAAACGCAAATTATGAGCATAAATAGAGACGGAAACATACCCAATAATCATAGCATGAATCCCTCATATAGCGACGATGGACTTTATATATTATATGAATCATTTGCCAGTGATTTGGTCGACACCGACAACAATGGGTGGGATATATTTGTCTATGACTTATTGGAGCGGAAAACCAAGCTAATAAGTAGAAGCAGCAAGGGAGAACAAGCAAATGATGATTGTCATGATCCATGTTTAAGCGGTAACGCAGAGTATGTCGCTTTTTCCTCACTGGCGGACAATCTGGTATTAAATGATAATGACGCATTGTATGATTTGTTTGTCAAGCAGATCGGTGGCGCTGTCCGCCCCATGAGTACAAGCGCAAGCGATGACAACGACGCAAAACTGATCGCTCTGGGTACCAGCGCGGGGGCGCTGTCCCCGGTATTCGATCCCGCTGTGACGGGGTATTCCCAGTCGGTGGGAAGCGGTGTGAAAAGCGTCACGGTGACCGCCATCGCCGCAGACCCCCGGGATCCCACAAATATCCGAATCAACGGCGTCCTGGTGGCAAGCGGCACTGCGTCTGATCCCATCCCTCTCAATCCGGGGAGCAATACGATTACCGTTGAGATCAACGGAAGGCGTGGGAGCACGACCTATACCATCACGGTGACCCGGGGGGAGCAAAACCCCAAGACCGGTGACTATCCTGCCTATTGGCTGTGGATCGCGATCGCCGGAGGCGCGCTGTTGCTCTCGACAACCACTTTATATTTGCGCAGCAGGGCTAAAAACCGGGCATAAAGGAAGACTGAGACAGAATCGCCCCACGTAGAGTTTAGAGGTGCGGCTGCCCCCAAAAAGGAATCAAAGATGGATATCCGGTCTATCCTCAAGCAGATAAAGACATTCGTGTCCAGGCGGATACTGCTCGTCTCCACACTCATGGCAAGCGTGCTGCTGGTGGTGTCCGCCGCCGTCATATTCTCACCGCTTTTGGGGGAGCCTGCGGATGTCCCTCCGCAAACCTCCATGACCACGCCTGCACCTGCGGTCAACCCATCACCAATAGCGTTGGCCGACCCTAGCCCCACGCCGAGTGCCGCGCCAAGTACCAGTCCCGTAGAGGCGCCTCTAGACCTAGCGGCGCTGGCCCGGAAGTACGCGAAAGAAAACGGCGATGTGGTCGGATGGGTACGTATCGAGGGTACCCTGGTGGACTATCCGGTGCTGCATACCACAGACAACACCTACTATATGGACCACAATATGCAGAAGGAAAAAGATAAGAAGGGCGCGATCTTTTTGGATTACCGGTGCGATCCTGTAATGATGGGTGGAAACAATATACTATACGGCCATCACATGCGTGACGGCAGTATGTTTGCCGGACTTATGGCGTACCGGGATGAAGCGTTTTATGAGACACACCCGACGATCGAGTACGCCACCCTCGACGGGTCGACGGAGTGGGAGATATTCTCCGTGTTTATCACCGGGACGGATTACGACTATATTCGTACGGAATTTGGCAATGGCCGCGAGTACAGCGATTTCCTGCGGATCATGGAGGGTAAATCCCTCTACGATACGGGGATTACGACACGCGAATCAGACGATATATTGATACTTTCCACCTGCACCTATGAGTTCGACGACGCCCGGTTCGCGGTGGCGGCCCGGCGAAAACAATAAAATCAGCTCCCTCTGGCCGTGCTCCTTTATGGGGCGCGGCTTTTTTTCTTGTATACGATATGGAAATCATGGTACAATCAGCAAAATCGAGGATGGGGGTCATGAGTATGTATACGCTGCCGGTCAGTGAGTATGAAAAGGTGCAAAAGCCCCTTGGGGAAGTACCGATCAACACCCTCTTCGTTCAGGCGGTAATCCGGGGGGATGTGCCCGGGACCGTCAATGTGGACGACGTGCAAACGCCGCGTGTATTCTATATTGTCCATCAGTACGGGATGTCGCTGCTCTTCGGCGATACGGATAATAGGGCGTTCAACGAGGAATTCGCCCACTATCTCCTGAATGAGGCTAAGACACGGAATCACCATGAATGGATGCAGGTTTACCCGAGCGCGTGGGCCAGTCGTCTCGAATCCATGCTGGGTGACAATCTCGTGAAAAAAAGTGAACGGGCCGACGGGGATGATCCCGGCAAAGTAGTGGAATTCACACGGGTGAACTTCGAATTTGATCCGGGCCGGTACCGGGAGGCGGTGGAGAAACGTGCCAGACCGGGGTGCGAGATCGTACCCACCACCCCGGAGATGTACGAGGCGATACAGGGAAGCGTAATCCCCAAGGATTTCTGGAGGGATGGAGATCAGTTTGTCGAGGCGGGGGGTGGGTATACCTTGATTTGCGACGGTGAGCCCGCCGCGACGGCATTTACCGCCTACCGGATCGGAGATACGCTGGAGATCGGGATCGAGACCATGGAAAAACACCGGGGCAGGGGTTTCGCGTTCTGGGTGTGCGCCGCATTGATCGAGTACTGTCTTACGCATGATCTGACACCCGACTGGACCTGCCGGATGGAGAATACAGGCTCGTATATATTGGCCCAGCGGCTGGGATTCGTACCCGTGCGGTACCTGCCCTATTACCGGCTGGCTGTATGATGGGGAGGAAATATGGTAGAACTGAATAAATTGACGCTATTGGCCGAGGGGGCCCAGGCAGAGGTCTTTCACTATGGAGACGATAAGGTGCTCCGGGTCATGCGCAGCGCAGATGACAAGGAAATGCTCTTAAATGAGATCGCCGTCATCGGCGAACTGCGCAAGGCGGGGGTGCCGGTCCCCGAGGCTTACGAGTATGCGGAGGCCGCGGGACGGCCCGCCGTCATAGGGGAAAAGATCCAGGGTGAGAACCTGATGGCGTATTTAAACCCCTTCGGCGCCATAGGGATGGGCAGGGCGCTTGGTGACATGCACCTGCGGTTGCGCCATGCGGCGCCGGAGGTCACCCTGCCCCTGGGACGCGAGCGGGCAAGGCATATCATAGCCCATTCGGAATTGCTGGATGAAGGTCTTATGGACTTTGTCTTTTCACTCATCGACGGCCTGGAGGAAGGGACAGATCTCTGCCACGGGGATTTTCATCCCGGCAATATACTGCGGCAGGATGATCAGGACTTTATCATCGACTGGGTCGGGGTCTATCGGGGGGACATCCTCTCCGACGCGGCCAATACCTATCTGCTGATACGCACGATCCCCCGGCCCCCGGGCTTGGGCAGTGTGCAGTACGCCTTCATGCGGCTGATGGGCCCCCTCCTCGTACGGGGGTATCTGGGGGCCGTACGCAAGGGGCATCCCTTCGACTGGGGGATATTCTCCAAATGGCTGGTCGTGAAGGCCGCCGAGCGGACGGTACACGGAATGCCGGGGGAGAAGGAACGGCTGGCGTTCTTCATCCGGACATGCCTTGATCTGCACAATAAGGGCGTCCCGCCGGAGAAATGGTATAGGAAACTGTAAGGCGGTATGGCGAGGAGTTTGTATGGTCGAATTATCTAAGCTTGCATTGCTGGCCCGGGGGGGCCAGGCGGATATCTATGAATATGGCGCCGGCAAGGTCCTGCGGGTATTGCGGGGAGCCCGGGACAGGGATCTGCTGAAAAACGAGATGGCTGTCATGAAGGAATTAAGAGACAGCGTGGATGTCCCCGAGGTATACGAATATATGGAGATCGAAGGGCGGCCTGCGGCGGTCGTGGAGAGGATAGACGGCCATTCCATGATGGATGATCTGCGCCTTACGACTATCGTGAGGGTCCCTCGCGAGCTGGCCGCGATGCATCTGCGGATCGGAGAGACCAGGGTTGCTTACGATCTGCCTGCACAACGTTCCAACGTCCTCATCGAACAGTCGGCGCATCTTAGCCGGGAATTGAAGGACTTTGCTTATGAACTGATCGCTGAACTCCCCAAGGGTGAGGACCTATGCCACGGGGACTTCCACCCTGGGAACATACTCAGGTGCGGAGCGAAGGACTATATCATTGACTGGTTCGGCGTGTATCGTGGAGATATACTTTCCGACGTGGCACACTCCTACCTGCTTATGCGAAACGTACCGCGCCTGCCTCACCTGACCGACCTACAGTTCCGGCTCATGAAACTCGCGGGGAAATACCTGTCCGGCAGATATGTCGGCGCGATCCGCAGACTGCATCCCTTCGACTGGGGGATATTCTCCAAATGGCTCGCCGTGAAGGCGGCGGAACGGACATTGTCCGGTCTGCCCAGTCAGAAGGAACGGCTGGCGTCCTTCATCCGGACATGCTATGAAATGCGTAAGAAGGGTATCCCTCCGGAGAAATGGTACAGGAAACTGTAGAAGAGCCCAGACGGGTTCTTTTTTTTGTTACTGGTATTGACTGGAAGTGGTACGCATAGTATACTAGTAAATAAGTTTAATAATAAAAAAGGTGAATAGCATGGTATTGAAATTCATACTGCTGGGGCTCATCGATATAGCTCCCATGTCGGGGTACGATATCGTGAAGGCGTTCGACTACGCGGCGCTCTTCTATTGGCACGCGACCCATACCCAGGTGTATAGGACGCTGAAGGATCTTGAGAAAGAAGGCTGGATCAGGGGGGAAGTGGTGCGCCAGACCGACAACCCCAATAAAAAAGTATTTCACATCACGGATGCGGGAAAAGAGGCTCTGGCCGGATGGGTCAGGGAGGAGCCTGAACTGCCTGGATTCAAGCACCCCTTTCTGATCAAATTCACCTACGCGGCCCTTCTGGGCGACGAGGAATTGATTGACCAGCTCGATCTATATGAAGGGAAATTGAAGGAGAAACTGACACTTCTGACAAGCGAAGAGAAAAGAGGTTTCATCATGATGGCCCGCGGCCACCGGGAAAAATTTCTCTGGGAGATGACCAATGAAAATGGAATCATGTATTACCAAAATGAGATCGCCTGGGTGCGGAAGGTAAAAGACGCCCTCATGGGTGGGGAGGCGTAAGGGTATGGATGCGACGATCTATTATTTCTCGGGGACTGGGAATACCTACGCGGTGGCAAAGGGGATCGCGGAGGGGGTAGCGGGACGGCTGGTGCCCATGGCCGCCGCCACAAAGCAAGAGGAAATCAAGGTGGAGACGGACTGCGTCGGCATCGTATTTCCCATCTACTACGTGGACGTACCAAATATCGTGCGGGAACTGATCCCCAAGCTGAAGGGGCTTACCGGGAAGTATGTATTCGCGGTCTGCACCTACGGCGGCGGGCGGGGGTGCTCGATCCGCACCGTCCGGGAACTGCTAAAGGCCAATGGGGGAGCATTGGCCGAGGGCTATGGCGTCCATATGCCCCAAAACGCGTTTCTGAAATCCTGGGAGAAAAAGAACGAACTGAATGATAAGGCGGGGGCGATGGTGTCGCTGATCTGCCGCCGGACCATGGCCCGCAAAAGGGGATTCAGGACCAGCCAGCCCTTGCTGGACCTGGCGCAGCGGCCATTGGTGCCTGTATTTAAATCCATATTTCACAATTACCTGAAAAAGACCGATCCTGAAGCCATTGACAAATCCGAAATGGACCTGATTTACCAACTCGACAAGACATTTGCCCCCAATGAAAACTGCACCGGGTGTGGGCTCTGCGCCGATGTATGCCCGGTGGGCAATATCACGATGGAGGCGGGCAGGCCCGTCTGGAACCACCGGTGTGAAAACTGCCTCGGCTGTTACAATCTATGTCCCAGCAAGGCCATTGACTCGGGGCTGGCACAGAAGGACTATTACTACCTGCACCCGGACTACTCGGCCAAAGCAGCGGAGGGGCAAGGGAAATAATCTATTTGCCCTTTCCCAGGGTCGCGTTCTTTTTCCCCCAGTAGCGGGCAAAGCGCCCCCGCCCCGGCATGTCTGCCCAGTCTTCCGTATAGAATTCATCGATCATGGCCGCTTCCTCGGAGGCGGCCCGTTTTGCGAGCTTTGCGAGGGCCGCTGGATCGGGCGCGCCGGAGGAGAACAAGTTTGCTTCCTCGGTAAGCCACGCCTGTTCCAGTGCGTCCCGCCGCTTTCGAAGGGCCTCTGGGTCCACCTTCCCGGCCAGTACCGCCCGGTGGAGCCGCTCCCGCCTGAGCCAGTATTCCCTGCCCTCCGCGTCCGTCTCAAACACTGGCGCGCCGCTGTCCACCCCGAAGAAGAGGGGCTTGAAGGCGGCGATACAGGGGATGGAGGCCCCGGTTGCCCATATGGTCATAGGGGCGTTTTCCCGCAGAACAGCCACGAAGGAGCCGGCGCTCTGGTCTCCGATGAGTCCCCCACCGTGCATGCAGACGCTCCCCACATGACCGCGGGTGAATTCCCTGCCCTCCTGGCCGGGGGCATGGGCGCGCAGCGCATTCATCATATCCGCCGTATCCACGGGGCCGTGATCCAGGGCGCAGAGGGACTGGGTTCGGCGGCCCTTGGCCTTGGAGAAATGGGACCGGATCGGATCGGTGAAGCGCTTGGCGAAATCCTCGCCTTTTTCAATCCCCCGCCGGAGGGTATGCTCGGTGGTGATGCTGAGTCGGTTGGAGATGGCGGCGTTCTTATTCACCTCATAGGCGGCGTAGTTCTTCCCCGCGGTTTCCAGCACATAGGCCCTGGCTGGATCGGCGATGAGAAAGCTGTTGTCATAGTGGAAGGGATGCTCGTATCCGCAGTCGCCTCCCTGGCCGTGGGCTCCGAGCAGATCCACCATGACCTCCACTGCCTGTTCCGCGCTCTCGGACCGTTCCAGCCCCAGGCGCAAAAGGTCCATGCCGGTCAGCGCCTCCGGGCCCCGCTTGACCCGGGTGAACACGGCCTCGTTGCCGATGGCCACGCCGTATTCATTGACACCCATCTCCGCGCCCCATATCCAGTCGGGCTTAAAAAGCATCACGGCGTGGGTGTGGGGGGTCTGGGGAATATCGATATAGGTACAGCGCAGGGGTGAACCCGCCGCGTGTTCCCGGGCGGGGATATAGCGGATCACATGGGGCTCGTTGGGGTCCCGGTCGCTGTTTTTGGCGAGAATGGTGTGGGAGGATCGTGTCCAGTCAGGCAGGGCGCAGAGTGTATCGCACATGGTGAATTCTCCTTTAAAGTGTATACGCTTATTATATGCCTGTGGGAATGGGCGTTCAATAACGCCCGGCAGCATTCTTTTGTCCGGTGTCTGGACTAACGTGTATATTCAAAAATACAGAAAAAGAGAAACGCGTATTATATTAATGTAAGACCGTCTATTATGTGCGGTGAGCGGAATATATGATTCCGCTCATTTCGCAGATCAGCACCCTATATCAGCCGCATCTCATCAAACCCAACCCGGGGGATAAACCCCCTCTGTCCCGTATCGGCAACCTGGATCAAGATCAGACCGGGATTGCATATGACATTGGCGGCCAGGATGGCTTCAACGGTGACATTGTATCTGGCGGCGATGGCGTACAGTGTGTCACCTGGCTGTACGATATATAGCATAGATATCTCTCCTTTTAGTAATAGGGTATTGCGGAAGATGTCGATAGGTGCGTTGTTGCGCGGCTGATATATCTTGGAGTACAATGGTCTTCATGGAAATCAATGAGACAAAGGGAATACTGCTCGACCATTACGCCCGCTATCCCATCATGGAGATACCGGACATGGTGAAGCTGCTCTACCAGAGTGAATGGGCCGGGGGGCATATGATCGCCGACAGGTCCGAGAGCCTTACGCGTCTGGAGAAGGAGTGCCTTAAGCTTACTGTCTCGCCGGGGCGGGAGGCCTTTGAGGATATCAGCAACGGGTTGTGTCGCCTGTACCTGGATTCCCCGAAACGACGAGACTTATCGCTGCCTACCCTTAACAGGTTCTTTGTGAATACGGCCAATGGAAATGCGGGTACGGTACAGGGATTTGAGTCAAAGCTCGAGATACTGCGGCAGTGCTGCGCGTCCGGTAAACTGCCCTATTCCGTGGAGGAATTGGATAGGTACCTGTCGGACTACAGGGAGCAGGGGGATCCTCCGGTGCGCCACACCCGGGCCTACCGGGACGCCTATCACCCGGCCTACCGGGTGGTGGATGGCGCCTACCGGGATTACTTTGCGGTATTCAGTTGGATCGATTCATTGCTGGCACAAAAGGACCGGGTCTGTATCGCCATCGACGGGAACTGCGGCGCGGGGAAGAGTACATTGGCGGCGTTGATCGCCGGGGTGTACGAAAGCAACGTGTTTCACATGGACGATTACTTTCTCCCGCCGGACCTGCGGACCGGGGAGCGGCTCAATGAGATCGGCGGCAATGTGGACTACGAGCGGTTCCGGAGAGAAATCATAGAGGGGCTGAAACGCGGCGGGGCGTTTTCATACCGGCCGTACAACTGCGGGACCCAAACGCTGGAACCGCCGGTGCGGATATCGCCCAGGCCTGTCAATATCATCGAGGGGTCCTACAGTATGCATCCTGCGCTGCGGGATTTATATGATCTCACTGTGTTCTTATCTGTCGATGCAAAGGAACAGAGCCGCCGCATTCTCGCGCGAAATGGAGAAGCCATGTACAGGCGGTTCATGGAGGAGTGGGTACCCATGGAAAACCGGTATTTCGACGGGATGGGGATACGGGAGCGGTGTGATCTGGTGTATGATGATGGGAAATTCGTATGATTCATGAAATGAAAGAAGGAGCAAAAATACGGGGCCCTGGGATACGGATAACCGTTAAAACAGGGGGATGGGTGGACATATGGCATACGAGTGTTTATTGAAGGGAATCGAGCGGTTCGGCTCCAAACCCGCGGATATATGCGGTCATGCATTCGGTACGGGTATCGAAGCGGTGCGGGAACGGGTGATCATAGCCCCCTGGTGGGAGCCTGAAATTTTCCCGTGTTTTGACGCCCGTCCTGTCGGGACCTCCACATCGACGAGGACGAATGTATGGAATATCCCGGCAAAAGGATGTGAGATCACCTATATCAAGACAGGGATCGGCGCGCCCCTGATCATGGATGCCGTGCTGGCGCTGGGGGTGACGGCCTGTAAAAAGGCGGTTTTTATCGGCTCGGTAGGATCGCTGGATAAGGAAATCGGCATCGGCGATATAGTCGTGCCCGAGTACTCCGTGTGCGGTGACGGCGCGAGCCGCTATCTATGCGGGGAACGGTTGACGGATAACGACGTATTCGGTGAAAAAGCGTATCCCGACAATGGGATGTACGATACCCTGAAAAAAGCCGCAGAGAAGAAAGGCAAAGAAAAAGATGTCAGGGTGCATGTGGGAAGGACATTCAGCATAGATACCCTTTTTGCCCAGTTCGCACATATTGATGAGATCATAAGTACGGGGTGCAATGTGATCGAGATGGAGACGGCGGCGGCGTTCCGTGCGGCCGAAATCGCCGGGATTGCTCTGGGGGCGTTGTTCAGCGTCTCGGACAGCACGGTGGCGAACAAATCTCTGATGAGCGGCAGAACACAAGAAGAGATCGAATACAGGATCAAAACGCGCAGGGAGCTTTTCCCACCGATCATACTAAAGGCTCTGGGATAGAGCGGAAGGAGGCCCATATGCGGATACGCAAAGCCACCATGGACGATATCGACCTGCTGATTAAAATACGGCTGGACTATATCCACGCGGATTGGGGGAGTGTGCCGGAGGAGACCGACAAAGCGGTCCGTTCGCGGTTTCACGACTATCTCACCGGGCATCTGGCCTCGGGGGACTTCGCGGGGATGCTTGCCGTGGAGGGGGAGACCGTGATGGGAGCGGCCTACCTCGTGATCAATGAAAAACCGGCAAACCCTGTCTACCCCAACGGGATCACCGGGCTGATCCTGAACGTGCTGACCTATCCAGAATACCGCAGGCGGGGGATCGCCACACGCCTGATCGAGGCGATTATAGACGAAGCCCGCCAGGCAGGCGCCTCCTGTCTGGAGCTATCGGCCACAGAGGAGGGGAAACCCCTGTATGAGAAGATGGGATTCACGGAGGCCAGGTGTCCCGCCATGCGGCTGAAGATTTAATGCTGTCGGTGCTGATTAAAAAATTTCACTATATGGTGTTGACGTATTTTATGTCATGTGGCATAATGACATAAAATACGTCAAAGGAGTTATGTGCGATGACCGCAAACGGTTTGCATACAAAGACGGTGCTGGAGCACCTGGTATTTCTATATGGGAGGTCCATCGTCCAGGTGTGCAGGGAACTAACGATCACCCCCCAGCAATTCTCGGACTGGATCAAGATGCGCCGCCCCATCCCGGAGGAACGGCTGGAGACCCTGGAAGGGTATTTCGGCATAGACGCCGTTCATCTGGCTGACGGAGACCGGTATGCCCGCAGGATGTCCGCTCTCTCACGGGTGGAGATCGAGCTGTTGGTGATGGAAAAGCGGATGGAGGAGAGCCGTTCCTCCGAGGAGAGGGAACGCTGTGCCTGCGCCGTGGATGAACTAAAAAAACAAAAGGAGCGGCAGGTCCGGATCGCCCGCCTGTCGGCGGTGCTGGACCACGATGATCCGGCGATCAGCGCCGTTATCGACAGCGTGCTGGATTTGCTGGAGCAGGGAGACGTAGATGAATTGGAACGGCGGCTAAAAGGAGAGTAAGGATGTGTACGGTATTTAAAACCAATCTATATAAAGATCAATGCTTCTATGTGGGCAAGAACTACGACGCCCCCGATCCGTGCCGGATCATGGTGTGCGTAAACCCGCCCGGGGTGGAGAAGCGGGCCCTGATCGCGCCGCCGGAGGAGCCGGTTACATGGCGGTCGCATTACGGCAGTATTACCTGCAATCAGGTATGCAAGGACTTCCCCGTAAGCGGGATGAATGAAGCAGGGCTCGTCGTGGAGCAGACCACCCTCTGGAACACAGTGTATCCCGACAGGGATGATCGTCCCGCCATCAAGGAGACCCAGTGGATCCAGTACATACTGGACACCTGCGCCACCACCGCGGAAGTCATTGAGAGCAGCAAGGGGATACGAATCTCCCAGGAAGCGGCGCGCCTGCAGTATTTCATCTGCGATAGCGGCGGGGACGTGTGCGTCATCTCCTATATCATGGGTGAAATGTCACTGATAAGGGGGGGCGATATGCCCCATACGGTGATCGCCAATGACATGTACGGCACCTCCCTGGACTATCTTGGTATCCATGAGGGATACGGCGGCAGGAGAAAAATAACGCCATCGGATATGTCGCTGGACCGGTTCGCGTCTGCGGCGGACGCGGTGGCCAACCATACCTATGGCGAGCCGGAAGACTGCTTCGCCGCCCTCGCGGGGGCGGCGTTTGATATGACCCAGTGGAGCATCGTATATGATCCCGTCCATGGGAGCGTGCTGTACCGGTCCAAACATGATCCTGAAGCGAAGCGGGTGGATCTGCATGATTTCGACCTGGGGGCCATGGGCGCGCCGCTTGCGCGGGATATGGATGAAGGCCGCGGGGATTTTACTGAACTGACGGTGGAGCGAAACCTGGAGCTCATCCGGTTTTTCTTTGAGGAAAGCAGGTATTTCCCGGACGTGCAGGTTACGGGACAGGATATGGAGATGCTGGCCCGGTGGTGAAGAATCGGCGAGCATAAAGACAGGCAAATCGCCGAAAGCTATGGGTAAATACAAAAAACCATAGGAGAGCGGTATGCCCAGAGAATTACCTCCCACCGCCAAGAGAGTGGAACTGCACACCATCAATCCCGTCAACGCCCGGATCCGGGAGAAGACCCTGGCCGAGCTGCGCGAGTACAAGGACGCGGGGACTGAGGCCCTCACCGGGCGGATCAGGGAACTGGACGCGGAATGGGACACCGAACGGGTCCTGGAGACAAGCGCGTCATTGATCATACTGATCGGGACGGTATTGGCCGTCACGGTTAGCCCATACTGGCTGATTCTGGTGCTTGCCGTCAGTTTCTTTCTGCTGGAACACGCCGTCCAGGGATGGTGCCCGCCCCTGCCCCTGATCCGCAGGCTGGGGGTGCGTACCCCCCAGGAGATATACGATGAAAAGATGGCTGTCCGGTTTCTGCGGGGGGATTTTGGGGATATGGGCAGCGCGGAGGAGATGCTAGAGCGTCTGCATGAGGACTGAGCCGTGGTATAATGCTTACAAAGACCGGCAAGGAGCTGTCCCATGCATCCCTGGCACCAGAAAAATCTATTGGGCCCCGACGCCCCCTTTGCGCTGATTATCACAGACGCCAATGAGTTTCCGCCCCACTGGCACGAGGCCACCGAGGTCGTCTACGCCCTGGACGATGAGTTGCGGATCGGGGTGAATCAGGATGTCTACGCGCTCAAACAACGGGATATCGCCATCGTCGGCGGGGGGGAGGTCCATTATTTTCTGCCCCATTCCGTCAAGATCCGGCGGGCGGTGATGCTCTTCGATCCTGAGATATTCGATCCCTCCGCCGCGGCTTTGAAGGACAAGTCCTTTTCCCGAAGTCTGGTCCGGCGGGGGGAGGATATGCACCCGGCCCTGGAAAAGCAGATACGCGGCATCATGGAGGAATACGAAAAAAAGCGGGAAGGCTGCGATATCGCCATAAAGGCCCGGTTCTGCGACTTCATCGTGACCCTGATCAGGAATATGCCCATGGAGGAGCGGTCCCCCGGGGAACGGACGAGGCAGCTGAAGCGCCTCGAGCGGCTCGATCAGGTATTCGCCTATGTGGCGGAACACCACACCCGCCGGATTACATTGGGTGAGATCGCGTCTGTGGCCCATTTCAGCGAGTACTACTTCACCCGGTTCTTCCGGGAGGCCACGGGGATGACCTTTGGCCAATACCTAAACAATTTCCGGGTACAGAAGGCCGCGGAGTATCTGCGGGACACATCCGACAGCATCACCGATATCGTCTTTAAGTCGGGGTTTGGCAGCGTCAAGAGCTTTAACCGGGTCTTCCGGCAGATCAAGGGCTGCTCACCCTCCGCGTATAAAAGGGCAATATCCGAGTAGTCAGGGCAAGCGCTGACAGGCATTTCTAACCGATAACCGGTACAATAGAGACAAAAGAACACAAGGAGAAGGGACATGGGATACGAGCATTTCGACGTAGCCGTGTACTGCACGGTGGGGGATCTAAATCACCTTACATTGGAGGATCTAGCGGGCAGATTCGGATTCCTGGAAACGCATATCGCGATCAGCAAGGTCTATCTCGAGACCTACCGGAGCCACGAGACCATTGACCGGGACAAGATGCTCGCGGTCAAGGAATTCTTCCTGAAGAAGGGGATCGCCGTGTCCGGGGGCATTACCGCCTCTGCGGGCAACCAGGGGATCGGCTGGGGGATCGCCACCTCCGGGGCGGGATTCGGCGGCGGAGGCAAGGGATTCGAGACCTTTTGCTATACGAGGGATGAACACAGACAACTGATGCGCTCCATCGTGGAACTGACGGCGGGGCTCTTTGACGAATTCATATTAGATGATTTCTTCTTCACCGAGTGCAAGTGCCCTTCCTGTATCGAGGCCAAGGGAGATCGGACCTGGGCGGAATTTCGGCTGGAACTGATGAGAGAGGTGACGGAAGAACTGGTCCTAAAGCCCGCCAAGGCGGTGAACCCCGATGTGAACGTGATCATCAAATACCCCAACTGGTACGAGCATTATCAGGAGACGGGATACAATCTGGCGGCGGGGCCGGGGCAGTTTCCCATGGTCTATACCGGGACCGAGACCCGGGACACCGCCCACACCCAGCAGCATCTGCCCAAGTATCTATCCTATTTCCTGATGCGCTACCTGGAAAACGCCGCCCCCGGCAGGAACGGCGGCGGGTGGTTCGACTGCTTTGATTGCGGTCTTGCGGACTACGTGGAACAGGTCTGCCTCACGGTATTGGGGAAAGCCCGGGAAGTGACGCTCTTCGCCCTGGGGGCCTTGACCGCCGGAGGATGCGCGGGCTACGTCCCGGCGGCGGGATATGCCTTCGAGCGGCTGGACCGGTTTATGGGTAAGCTGGGCAGTCCCGCGGGGGTGGCCTGCTACAAGCCCTGCCACTCCACCGGGGAAGAGTACCTGCATGACTATATCGGGATGCTGGGCATTCCATTGGAGCCGACGCCGTATTTCCCGGAGGACAGCCCTTCGATCCTGTTGACCGAGAGCGCCGCCGCCGACCCGGCCATCGTGGACAAGATAAAAGAGGCCCTTTTGGCTGGCGCGACGGTGACCATCACCTCGGGCCTTTTGCGGGCGCTTCAGGGACGGGGGATCGAATCCATCGTCAATATCAAATACACCGGCGCAAAGGCGGCGGTGAATCGCTTCGCCCATGAGACCTACTGGTGCGGGTTCAAGCACTATACCTATTCGGGCAAATCGGTGAGCGTCCCGCAGCTTGGCTTTGCCACCAACGACGCGTGGCAGATCGCCATTGCCCTGGGAAAAGACAATAATTTCCCCATACTGCTCCAGGCCAGGTACGGCGACGGGTCGCTGTTTGTTGTCACTATACCCGATGATTTCGGGGAACTGTATCAGTATCCACGGGAGGTATTGTCCGTGCTGCGCCGGGCAGTGGCAGGAGAACTCCCCGTCATCCTGGACGCCCCGGCCAAAGTAGGGCTGTTCGCCTACGACAACGACACCTTCGTGGTGGAGTCCTTTCTGCCCCACCGTCAGGACGTGGGGATCATCGTGAATCGGCCCGGCGCCCGGCTGAAGGAATTGGTGTCCGGAGAGGTGCTGGACGGCGAGTCGGACGGGTTAGACACGGCGTTCACGGTGAGCATGGCGGCAGACACCTATTTGGTCTACGAGATGATCTAGTATATCAGCGTTTTTCTCTCCACAATGATGAAAACGGCCTGTCATGCGGGCCGTTTTCATCTATTGACAGGGGATCGGATCACCGGCGGCTGATGATCACGTCCTCGTTACTCCGCTGCTTGAATAAATAACCATAATCGGGTATGATGATTACACACTCCTTATTTTACTACACACTTTTGATCGAGTGGGACGCTAGTACGAGTACTTTTTTGGACCGGCCTTGGGCTTGGGGTGTATCTGTTACTCACTTTTTAGGTAAATTCTGTTTCACAAGGGAGGAGTCTATATGAACGTAAAATACAACAAGCACAGCAAACTCATGGAGATCGAATTTCAATACAGGGATGTGAAGGAAGCAAATCTCTTTCGCAATATCTATCCCTACAATGAAGTGCCCCGGCTGGTATTCAACCACCGGATCGTGCCCATGAATATCCCCGAGCGGCTGTCCATCACCGACACGACGTTCCGGGACGGCCAGCAGTCCCGCTCACCCTATACCGTGGATGAGATATGCTATCTCTTTGACCTGCTGCATAGGCTGGACAACGGGAGCGGGGTCATCAAGCAGAGCGAGTTCTTCGTGTATTCCAGGGTGGACCGGGAGGCGGTGACGCGCTGTATGGACAAGGGGTACGAATTCCCCCAGGTGACCGCGTGGATTAGGGCC
>ENA-ORCX01000084-ORCX01000084.1-marine-metagenome-genome-assembly--contig:-NODE-84-length-104266-cov-30.710449_pt1 | contig 104266 bp, 89 predicted proteins | sample MGYA00248630_ERZ508518 | MGnify/ENA primary metagenome ERZ508518 (study PRJEB26188, sample SAMN06268768) | marine metagenome | isolation source: Bioluminescent Bay, La Paraguera, Puerto Rico | place...
CCTATTACTGTATCTAGGCTTTGCTTCGGTACAAGTCCATGTTGTAATTGATATTCTGAAGGTTCGTATCCTAAATCACTCGTAATCAACTTCCAATCTTCTTCTGCACTTTCTCGTACTTCTGCTGCCACAGGATCTACCCAGTTGGTGCCTCCTAATAAATGAGATTCCATGCCTGAGTGTTGTTCGTTGTACTGTTCTTCATAATCAAATGTAGGACGTGTGTCTGGGTCAATTAAGCGTACCACAACTGCACTGGCTTCTGCCCTTGTTAACACCCCTTGGGGTTTAAAGGTATGGTCAGGATAACCTGTGATGATTCCTAGCTTATACGTTTTCATAATATCTTTGTTGTATTTAAAAGAAAAATCTTCGGAGTCTGTGACCACTTGGAGCACCTGTGTCAAGTCGGTGAAGACCTGTTCCCCTTCTAAACGTTCTACAGCTCTTATAATAATCATACACATCTCTTCTCGTGTAATCACTTGCTTAAAGTTCACAGGTCCCAAATAAGAATCAAAGTCTTCTGCTTTGAGTATTCCAAGCTCTATCGCCTTATCGATATAGTTCTGCGCCCAGTAGCCTTCGCTATTACCCGGTTCTTCTCCTAATGCACGCACCACCATAGTAATAAACTGGTCACGTGCCAACTTCGTCTGGGGACGAAAGGTTCCGTCTGGATAACCGACAATAATCCCTCGGTCATCTTCACTTAAGCGTTCAACTGCATCATAGAACCAGTCACTAGTATTCACATCCGTACTTCTCGCTCCATAAATGGGGGTAAAAAAAGACAACATGATTAAACATGTCAAGACATAAGTCGTTCCTTTTAACGTATTCATAGCTCTCTCCTCAATATTACATTTTTAGTTTACTCTGAACCTCTCCATATAGATTACAAAAAATGTCACGTGCATGCAATAGGACGATAGTCTATAAAAAGATACAAAAAAATCGACACACGATGGTATCGATGTCGATATAACTTACTCTTATGTAGTTTCTGTTGTTTCTAAGCGTTGCTTAATATGAGGTTCCGCAAAAGTATATATGGAATATAATGACGCTAAGAGATTCAATACTTTGATGACACTATTTATGATTTTACGTGTTTTCTTAACACGTAAAACCAATTTTTTAATGCGTCGTATTGTTCTTAAAATAAAGCGAATCATTTATAACACCTTCATCATACCTTCAATCATCTTACACGAATTAGCTGCCGCCTCTTTTACAAACTCATTAAAGTTAACATCTGCACTTGAATCTGCCTTGTCCGAAATCGCACGAATAATAACACAAGGTACTTTATTCAATGCGCAGACATGTGCAATTGCCGCACCTTCCATCTCTGTACAGTATGCACCAAACTTATCACGTAAATACTCTTTTTTGTTTTCGCTGGCAACAAACTGGTCTCCACTGACTATACGCTCAATGTGAATGCTCACATTTGAACTTAATGCTTCACCTGCATCATATGCCAGTTTAACTAAATGGGAGTCTGATGAAAACACGCTGTTATCCATTCGAGGAATCTGTCCAACTTCATATCCAAAGTTACGCGCATCAAAGTCATGCTCTATTGCATCTTTTGATATAACGATGTCACCAATTTCTAATTTATTATGTAACGCGCCTGCCACTCCTGTATTAATAATGGCATCCACATAAAATACATCAATTAATATTTGTGTACACACTGCTGCATTAACTTTTCCGATTCCAGCACGAACAACCACCGCTTTTTTTCCATTTAAGAAACCAATCACAAAATCCAGAGATGCTATTGAGCGGACTTCTTGAACATCCATTTTATTTTTTAGTGCTAACACCTCTTCTTCCATTGCACCAATAATTCCAATAAATTCCATAACAACCTCCTAAGGGTTCATTCATACACGTTCATCTTCTCCCTTATTATCTCACTAAACTAGTAAAAAGACAAATACTATTTCATGATATTTTTTGAAATTTATTTAGAAACTCAAAATTACTACACTTTTTTTCACTCTCAATCCACGCTTAAACTAGATGCTTTTGTGATGCTTTTGCGATTTTTTTGTAGAGAATTCCTGTCAACATCAAAAATATAACGACGACGATAGGCATGAATACCTCTACATTCAGAGTACTCATAAATAGGATTACTATAGCGGGTGAGAGACCAATAAGCCCCGAGCCAAGAAGTCCGACGAGAGCATTGGCACTTTGCTTAACAATTGCCGTCTCCGAAACCCAATCATAGTGATGCATGTTAATGTCAATGAACATTCCCCATACAGGTATAAACAAGCAGTAGATAAGTGGAATACTAATAATATATAGCGCACTGATAAAATTCGATGCAAAGCGAATGCTTAACAGTAATGAACTGATGAACGCCGTAGGCAAAATAATGGACAGATTAACTAACATCTTGCTTTGAAAAATCGTCATTGGATGGATTGGTAATGATTGGAGAATCCATATGTTTTTTCCTTCAAGTGATAGTGAAACAGCTGCCGTACAACTCATTCCAACCATTCCGCAGACAACAAATGGCAACATGCTCTCTAGCATCTGATATGCATTATCCATCGGAAACATACTTATAATCATATCATCTGATACAAAAAAAGCAGCAACGCTGAGTACGATTGCCATAATAACACCTACACCGACATTCAACACATACACTGTACTTGATAGAAAACGTTTGAGTTCTTTTTTATAGAGCGCTTTTAAGGGTGACGCATTGTGTAGTTGTGTTAGTTGATAATTCGAATGTGTCTGGTGTGTCATTAATGCTGTATTAATCTGCTTATATTTTCTAGCTAACACTAGGATAAATACCCCATACCAAAGAACAGAGGTTCCCACAAATATTCCAAGAGAAACCAAACTACTATTTACCACAGCCTCTGTATAATATCGAGCCAGTGGATAGGATTTATTAATCATATCGCCTATTGTAGCTCCTAGATTCGCCATGTTTTGTGTTGTCCATGCTGATTCGTCAAGACCGCCTCCAACAAAAGATAACACAAGAATTCCTACAAGTAAAACCAAAGATAGCACTGTGGATAAAGCATTCGAATAGCGAAACTTTGATGCAATCCAAACAATAATTGCACCGATAGTGGCTGCGATTGTCGTTGGAAACAAAGGAGCAACGAGCATTCCCACAACCCAAATCGGATAAAACAATAACGTAACCGAACTATACTGAATATAAGCTATCCCCATTGGCAACATCACAAGTAAGACCATCAAACTATTAAGCCCATACATTAATAAAAATCGGCTAAAAATAATTGTACGTGTTGTTAACGGAAGAGACATCATTATCTCATAATCTTTAAATGCAAATAACGTACCGTTAGATTTTAACATTGTAAAAAACAGGATAAAAGCACTCGCCATAATCAAGCCATACGCCGGAATAATCTCTGTGATCCCCATCATGGCTAGACTCATTCCCATCATATACGCATATACCATCAGCATTAAGCACAGGAAAATCCCAACTGCCAGCATTAGATAAAATCGACGTCTGTTGCGTATTTCTCCTTTGCTTTGGAATGTATTTAACTTAAGTTGATTGATGAGTAATGTTCTAGATAATAAGAGCACTTTATTTTTCATTGGCCACCTCCATAAAGAGGGCTTCCAGGGAGCTGTCTTTAATCAGTTCCTGGGTCGGTCCGTTTGCCATCAGATGCCCGGATTTGATAATGGCTATCTTATTGCATAGTTTTTCTGCTACTTCTAATACGTGAGTAGAAAAAAACACTGCACTTCCTTGTGCACAAAGCTCACGCATAGCATTTTTTAGGGTAATAGCCGCTTTGGGGTCCAAACCAACAAAGGGCTCATCTAAGATAAGAAGCTTCGGTCGATGAATTAACGCTGCAATAATTGCAACTTTTTGTTTCATACCGTGGGAGTAAGACGCAATCAAATCTCCTAAATCCTTCATAATCTCAAAATCCTCTGCATAACTTTCAATACGCAAAGTGCGTTCCTTACTATCCACGCCAAAAATATCTGCAATAAAATTGAGATACTGGATTCCCGTAAGGTGTTCATATAAATCCGGATTATCCGGAATATAAGCCATCATCTGTTTCGCTTTAATGGGTTGTTCCTTGATGGATATATCGTTAATCTTAATTTCCCCTTCTTCAAAATCAAGGATGCCTACTACTGATTTAATCGTTGTACTTTTTCCAGCACCATTATGCCCGATAAATCCTAGAATATCACCTGATTCAACTGTCAAAGACAAATTATCTACCGCTTTTTTTCCACCTTTGTACGTTTTTGAAAAATTCGTAATCGTTAACATACATATCCCCCTATTCTTCTTCACACGGTGATGAGATAAATGTTATCCTCCTAGGTTTTCGTTGACCATCCGCCTTGTTTCTAATCATATCATTGATCAGCTCTCCAATTTTTTCCGTAAACTGAGCCATCTCGTCATCTGAAAGCATCAATGTTGACGTCCCCATAAAGTACATATCCTTTTTAAAATCAGCATCTTCTTGTTTGATGTAATTGTGAAATGCTCCCATAATATTGAGTAAACCTATATCTAAAATCTGTATAATCGTCTCAAGGCTTTCTCCATCATTAATGTGGTCTTCTTTTATACTATATACCTTTTCCACTGTTCCACGAATTTTATTTTCTTTAACTACCTGTATAAAACCTGCACTCTCAAGTGTTTTAACATGTCTATATAAGGTTGCTTGAGATACATCTGAAAGCTCTCCTGCAAGCTGTGATGTTGTCACTTCTTTTAAAAGCATACATGTCTGTAAAATTCGAAGTCGTATTGGATGCATCAATAATTTATATGCATCCAGTGATGCTTTTTTCATATATTTTTCCTCCTAAAAAACAGTTGCAAAAAACACTAACATTATCACTTTTGATAATATTAGCATTATTGCAACTGTTTGTCAATAAGGGCTTACATTGTTAGTATGCTTAATTCGAAGTTTTTATCCATTGATAGTTTTCGTTGACATAGGGGTTAATTGCATCAAAGATATATCCTTCCCCATACAACATGTCATATTGAAACAAGTGTAAATGTTCATCACGTTTTTCTTGCGATATCCTTTGCAGATGCGTTGCCGCAATAGGTCCAATGTTATAGGTAATATTGGCCTGTCGCAGTACTTGTGCCGCTAATTCATAAGTATCAAGATCCTTATCCTGTATTGGCATCGGATAATTACTCCATATGACGTATTCTGTGGCATAGAGATTCTCATCCACTAACTGGGTTGCTGTTAGTCCAAGGGGTGGCAGGTGATCTCCATATAACACTAATATAGTGGGTTCTGTATGTTGTTCTAACATCGTTACTAAGTCATTGATGAACTGATCCTCTTCTTTTAGTTGTGTCATATAATAACCTAGCGGGTCTTCTTCAGGATATTTTCCGTGAGGCTGTACAGACACTGCAAAGATAAAGTCTCTTGCAGTTGTCGAGTGCAATCTTTTTTGAATACTGTCTAGATATACCGCGTCTTTTGCCCATCCCAGTGCATTAAACTCTACCTGCTCCATACCTTCAAGCGATAAAAATGCGTCAAAACCCAACTGCTCATAGACTAAATGTCGATTATAGAATTCTCCAATATTGTTATGCATCGCATAAGTTGCATAACCATGATTTTTCAGATTATAGGCTAAGCTTTCCGCTGGTTTTTCTTTTAGAATCGCATTATATGGATATTCTCCCAGTCCAAAAAAATCCAGCTTCATCCCTGTTAAGACTTCAAACTCTGTATTCGCGGTTCCATCCCCTAGCACCGGAACGCCCAGCATACCAGAAGAATATGTATCCATTAGCTCCATGTAGCGTGGCATAGGTTGTATTTTTTCCGTATTTTTCATTAGACGCTCCACATTAAATACCGATTCTAACTGTACCATAATAATGTTGGGTTTTATATTGACCTTCTTTTCTTGGTGCGTTTTTTGCCACGCCTCTTGCACCATAGTTTTAGAATAGTCCTCTGGTTCTTGAATCCCTTGCCCAAGTAAGCTATCCGTAAAACAATACGTAAATCCGTAGTTGGCATAGCTTTGTTGAATGTCCACCGGTTCTTCGCTACCCCTATCTTCTTCAGATTGCAATGGAATAATTGTAGCACTTCCTATAAATGCACTTACCAAAATTGTCGTGATAACACTGCGCTTTCTTTGCCGAACAGAATTTTGATGTATCGCCAACTGCTTCATGATTTTATACACCAACACAGCTAATCCAGCCATTCCAATAATTAGCCATGCAATTTGAAGGGCCGAAAAATAATTTGGCAACAATAACACCGCATTCTTTACCACTTTTAGGTCCATGGCTGTCATTGGCGCCGTACGAAAAAAATTAAGCATGATAAAGTTGGCAATACCAATGGCCAACCAAATAAAAATCACCAAAAACTCAATCATATACCGGACCTTAAAAATCCCTGCAATAGATAATGTCAGCATAATTATCAATGTATTTAAGCAAAAATAGAGTGTCTTTTCTGAAGCAAATTGCGCCAGTTCACCAAATGACCTTCCGTTAAGAACTTCTAATAAACAGTTCATTGCCACTGCAATAATAAGTAAACGCAGTATTGACAACATATATTTTTTTATTTTTTTACCTTGAATATTTTTCATCGCTCTCCAAACCCTTTTTTCTCTATCTATTTTTTATCTATTCAAACTATATCATGTCATAGATTTTATCACTTATTTTTCATATGTCAATGAAGATATTTTCTTGACTTACGCCTCTCAAAGTGATATTCTATCCATAAATATTTTAAGAAAATATCTTATACTTTTAAATGTAGTCCTGTGAGGCTAACAAAGGAGATTAATATGATTAAAGGAAAACACCTTATTGAACCTACGGATTTAACTCTTGATGAGCTGGAGGTCTTATTTGACCTTGCACTAAAAATAGAGGCTAATCCCAAGAACTACCTTAGTGAACTCAATGGCTATCTACTAGCCTCATTATTCTATGAACCTTCCACGCGAACACGCTTTAGCTTCGAAGCAGCCATGCTTCGTCTTGGCGGTCAAGTCATCGGTTTCTCCGAGCCTAACTCTTCGTCTGTATCCAAAGGTGAATCTGTTGCCGACACCATCCGTACTGTTGCTTGCTATGCGGATATTGCCGTCATGCGCCATCCTAAAGAGGGTGCCCCAAAACTTGCCTCAAAGCGTTCTCCTATTCCGATTATCAACGCTGGTGACGGTGGACATCAACACCCGACCCAAACGTTAACGGATTTACTTACCATTCGTTCCCTTAAAGGATCTATTGCAAATAAAGTTATCGGTTTTTGTGGCGATCTTAAGTTTGGGCGTACTGTCCATTCTCTCGTAAAAGCCATGGCACGCTACGACAATATCACTTTTGTGTTTATTTCACCACCGGAACTTGCCATGCCTTCACATATCAAAGATTCCCTTAAACCTCATCAAATTATCGAAGTGGATAATCTAGAAGATGTTATTGATCAGCTTGATATCCTTTATATGACCCGTATCCAGCGCGAACGTTTCTTTAATGAAGAAGAGTATCTGCGTTTAAAAAGTTATTTTGTTTTGACCAAAGATAAACTTCTTACATCCAAAAAAGATATGATTATCATGCATCCGCTGCCACGGGTTGATGAGATTCATCCAAGTGTTGACGAAGATCCTCGTGCAGTATACTTTACCCAGGCAGGGTATGGCATGTATATACGTATGGCCCTCATCCTTAAACTTTTGAAAGGAGATCATCATGCTTAAAGTTGAATCCATAAAAAAAGGAATCGTTATTGACCATATCCGTGCAGGACTCGGCTATCAGATTTTTACGGACCTCAAACTTGATCAGGTCGACTATACTACTGCACTTATACGCAATGTCCCTTCAAAAAAACTGGGCAAAAAAGACCTCATCAAGATTGATAATGTCGTTGACCTTGACTTTGACATGCTTGGACTCCTTGACCCTAATATCACCGTTGTGATTATAGAAAATGAAGAGGTTCATGAAAAAGTCAAACTTTCTTTGCCAAAAAAGGTCCACGGTATGTTACAATGTAAAAATCCACGCTGCATTAGCACCGTCGAAAAAATAGATGATATTACATTTTATCTTGTCAACGATAAGACACGTGAGTACCGTTGCGAATACTGCGACACGCCTTATTACACACATAAGTCTTAGTTAAGCGCCAAGTAAAGCGTTGACCAGATGCCATAGAAAGGTGATGCATATGTTACAGATCAACGCATTGCACTATAATATTGGGGAGCGTTGTCTATTTGATAACTTGACCCTAACTATTGACCGACCTGATAAAGTCGGTCTTATTGGTGTTAACGGTTCCGGGAAGACAACACTACTTCGAATGATTGCAGGTCAACTCACTCCTGATGCCGGAACCCTCAACACTCCCAAAAATTATCAGATTAATTATCTTCCTCAAGATCCTGTGTTTCCAGAAGATCAACGTATTATTGATTATATCTTTGACAGTGACCTTCCCGTAATACAAACCCTCAAAAAATATGAGACCACCTTAGAGGAACTACGTATAGATCCTGAAAACCCTAGCTTAGCCGAAAAACTTATTCATCTCCAAGAATCCATTGACCGTTTAGATGGTTGGGACTTGGAAAGTCAAATTAAAACCGTTATAACAAAGCTTGATATTCCTAATATCAATACGCCTGTCAACCAATTGTCTGGCGGGCAAAAAAAACGTGTAGCTTTAGCTGCCGCTATTTTACGTCCCTCTGACTTACTGATTCTTGACGAACCCACCAACCATCTTGATGATACAACCATCTTATGGCTAGAAGATTATCTCAAGAATTATTCCAAGTCAATCCTTTTGGTAACTCATGATCGTTATTTTCTTGATCGCGTGACCAACCGGATTGTTGAACTTGACCATGGACAAATATATAGTTATCAAGGAAATTATTCTGTTTTCGTCGAAAAAAAAGCTGAACGTCTAGAGTTGGCTAGCACGTTAGAACAAAAGCGTAAAAATCTCTATCGCAAAGAACTCGCATGGATGCGCACAGGTGCTAGAGCCCGTTCAACCAAACAAAAAGCCAGAATTGACCGTTTTCATGAAATTCAAGACCAATCCTTTGCAATGGATACTGCTGAGGTTGAACTTCTCACCGGATATAGCCGCATGGGAAAGAAAACAATCGAACTTGAACATGTCAGCATGGGATTTGATGATACACTTTTATTCAAAGACTTCTCTGTGCTTTTTCAAGCCAATGACCGCGTAGGTATCATCGGTCCCAACGGTACCGGTAAGACGACCTTATTAAACCTTATCACCGGTCAGCTAAAACCACTAGAAGGTAGTATCAGCATTGGCCCTACCATAAAGATTGGATATTACAGTCAGCATTTTCCTGAGCCAAATATCTCCATGACATTAATTGAGTATATACGTGATACAGCCGAATATGTTGTTACCCAATCCGGAGAACGCATCACTGCAACAGTCATGCTTGAACGCTTTTTATTTGATAAATCCACACACTATGCTCCCATTGAAAAATTATCCGGTGGAGAAAAACGGCGTCTATTTTTACTCAAAGTGCTTATGGAATCGCCTAATGTATTAATCCTTGATGAACCGACCAATGACCTAGACATTGATACATTAAAAGCGCTTGAAGATTACTTGGATGACTTTATTGGTATTGTTATTGTTGTCTCACATGATCGGTATTTTCTTGACCGCGTATGTAGGCGCCTGTTTATCATGCAAGCAAATTCTTTGGACATCAATGTATTAACCGGAAACTATAGTGAGATTCTTGAACAACATGGATATGCCACCCTCACCGGCTTAAATACACTACAAAACACATCCGAAAAAACAGCACCATCAAATAACTCCAATGCTGTATCTTCTTCTTCACCTGCAGTCCCAAAAGCTGCACCTAACCAAGAAGATACACAACCTCGAAAGTTAACCTATAATGAAAAACGTGAGTTTGAAGGGCTAGATGAACACATCCATGCACTAGAAAAAAAGTTGGACACTCTTGAACAAACCATCCAAGAAAATCAATCCAACTACAGCTTGCTTGAAGAAGCAATGCAAGAAAAAGACGCCACAGAGCTTGAATTACTCGAAGCCATGGAGCGTCTAGAATTTCTCTCGACCTTACGCCAATAAACAAAGTGGCTATAAAACTATATGCTATCAGGTAGATAGCCTTTAAACTGGGCTTGATACAATTTAGCATATAGTTTTTTATTGTCTATTAGTTCGCTATGGGTGCCTTTTTCGACAATCCCATCTTCAGTTATTACCACAATCTGATCTGCATTTTGTATCGTTGATAACCTATGTGCAATAACAATGGTTGTTCTTCCCTTAGACAATTTGTCTAAAGCTTCTTGAATCATCTGTTCCGTTGTATTATCTAAGGCGGACGTTGCTTCATCTAAGATAAGGATTTTAGGATTTTTCAAGAAAACTCTGGCAATGCTGATACGTTGCTTTTGTCCTCCCGACAGTCGTATGCCTCGCTCTCCTATATTTGTATCATACCCTTTAGGTAAGTTCATAATAAAATCATGAATTTTGGCATTTTTTGCCGCTTCAATCATTTCATCCTCGGTCGCCGTTATCCGCCCATATAAAATATTCTCACGGATGGTTCCTGCAAATAAAAAGACATCTTGAGAAACTAATCCGATATGTCCTCGAAGGCTTGCCATCTTTATATCTCTTATATCTTTGTGGTCGAGTAATAACGCTCCTTTATCAATTTCATAAAATCTTGGTATCAAATGACAAAGTGTCGTCTTACCTCCACCGGACGGACCTACAAGTGCAAATGTCTTACCTGCTTCAATGGTCAAGTCTATATTTTGAAGTATTTTTTCATGATTATTATAAGAAAAACTTACATCCTTAAATTCAATATGACCTGTGACATCTTCCAAGTCGATAGCTCCTGAACGATCGGCAATCTCTGGTTCTTCGTCAAGTATCTCGATAAAACGCTCAAATCCGGTCATCCCCGATTCAAACTGCTGTACAAACTGCGTCAATCGCCGAACCGGCTGCAAAAACGAATTGACATATAGGGTAAATGCAATTAAATCAGCATAATCCATATCACCAATATAAATAAAATATCCACCGACACCAAGGACAACCACATTAAGGATGTTGGTCAAAAATCCCATACCACTTAAAAAGATAGCCATGTTTTTATAGGCATAGTCCTTAGCCCCTCTAAATGTCAAGTTACCCTCATCAAATTTATCTATTTCGTAATCTTCATTCGTAAATGACTGCGCCACTCGAATGCCTGATAAGCTACTTTCAAGATTAGCATTAACTCCGGCTATTTTTTCCTTGACGGCTTTAAAGCTTCGACTCATCTTGGTTCGTCGTTTGATGGCAAATACAATGAGAATCGGTATAAAAATATAGACTGACAATGCCAATCGCCACTCAATAATAATTAATGCGAAGAAAGAACCGACAAGCATAATTATGGATATAAACAAATCTTCCGGTCCATGGTGTGCAAGCTCTGTCATTTCATTCAAGTCATTAATCATCCTTGACATAATGTGCCCTGTTCTTGTTTTATCATAAAACTTAAAGGACAGCTTTTGTAAATGTGCAAACAATTCTTTTCGCATATCATATTCCATGCGAACGCCAAGAATATGTCCATAAAAATCAACAATATACTGAAATACTGTACGAACGACGTACAGCAAGATCAATGCCCCAACAAAAATCAAATAAAATCTAAAGTCACTGTTGGCTTGAGCCATATCCGGCAAATAATCTTGCAAAGCCTTTCGTGTCAGCATAGGAAATATCAAATCAATGCCCGCAATTAAAAACGCACAAAACATATCTAGCAAAAATAATTTTTTATGTGGTTTATAATACGCAATAAATCTTTTTAGTACACCTGAACTTACTTTTTTCATCAAGCGCCTCCTCATAGTCAATCTAGTGTTTCAAATTAGAATATTAGCATATTAATTTTTTATTGTAAAGTGACAAGCAATTCAATGGATTGCTTTTTCCCTTCATTGTGTTATATAATGAGGGTACCAAACTAAACATAACAAGGAGGTAACTTATGAAAAATAAAATAACAATGGGTGGCAACCCCATCACATTACTTGGACAAGAGGCAACTGTTGGAATGGTTGCACCTGATTTTACTGTATTAGACTCAGACTTAAACCCCGTCACTCTATCTGACGTCAAAGGCAAAACCGTTATCATTAGCGTGGCTCCTTCAATAGATACATCGATATGTGCAAATCAAGCTCGCCGATTCAATGAAGAAGCTTCCGCATTAAAAGACACAGCCATCTATTCTATCAGCGTAGACTTACCATTTGCATTAGGACGTTTTTGTGCTGCAGAAGGTATTGACAATATTAAAGTGTTATCTGACCATAAAGCATTGGATTTTGGGATGAAATACGGCTTTGTCATCGAAGAACACCGTCTACTTACACGTGGTATTGTCATCGTTAACCCGACAGGGACTGTCGAATACGTTGAATATGTTAGTGAAGTTTCTACGCATCCAGACTATGACAAAGCACTTGAAGTTGCGAAAAAACTAGCGAAATAGGAGATTTTATATGGATATCTATATTGAAAAATTACAAGAAATGGCGGCGGAATATTCACCAAAACTTCTCGGCGCTTTAATCATTCTTATTATAGGCTGGATCATTATTGGTCGAATTCGTGCCTTGTTACCACATATCTTTGATCGGATGAAGATGGATGCAACGGTAAAACCTTTTTTAATTTCTACTATATCTATCGCATTAAAGATTTTGGTTGTTGTTATCGCTCTTAATGTACTGTCTAGTCAAGCGATTGCTTCACTAGTTGCCCTTATCGGTGCTGCTGGTTTAGCGATTGGTCTTGCTCTTCAAGGCACGTTAACCAACCTTGCCGGTGGTGTAATTATCCTTATTTTACGTCCGTTTCAAGTTGGAGACTTCATTACTGCTGCTGGACATTCCGGTACAGTAGAAGCTATTCACATCTTCAATACGCTTTTGGTAACACCTGACAATAAAGTCATCAATATTCCTAATGGAGCACTTTCCAATACGGATGTGATTAATTTTAGCATAAAAGAAACACGCCGCGTGGATTTAACCTTTGGCGTGTCCTATGATGCAGATATTGATAGCGTAAAAGCTATATTGTCTCGTGTCATTGACGCTCATGATGCCGTATTAAGAGATCCTGAGCCATTCGTTCGCTTAGCAGAACATGGTGACAGTGCTGTTATCTTCGTCGTTCGAGTATGGACGAACAAAGCAGATTATTGGACAGTACACTTTGACTTACAAGAATCTGTAATGAAGGCATTTAATGATGCCGGCATCGGTATTCCATATCCTCAAATGGATATTCATTTGGACAAAGAATAGTCCGAATTTGTAATTGTTAGTGTATCGCTATTAATGCCACTGGATGTATAGACTTCATAATTATCCATAATGAAAATACACTCTACATCCTCTAAGGTCTCGACAAGTTCGAGGCCTTTTTCTTTGCCTAATGCAAAAAATACGGTCGATAATGCATCCGCATCAATCGATGTCTTGGCTACCACAGAAACCGCTCCTATATTGTTACGTACAGGATAGCCATCCTCTGGACTTAAGATATGATGATACAACACTCCATCTTGCTCAAAATTTCTCTCATAGACGCCTGAGGTAACAATTGTATTATCCGCTTCTTCAATAATACCAAAGTACTTATTTCGCACATCGTATGGATCTTGCAATCCCACTTTAAACAATGTATTTTCATCCTTTTGTCCCACAAGCATCACGTTGCCACCGAGATTGATGATTGCTTTTGTTATCCCTTGCTCTTTTAAATAATTAGCAACAAGGTCTGCTGCATATCCTTTAGCAATCGCACCTAAGTCAATCGACATTCCTTCTTCTAAGTATACCGTCTGCCCCGCTTCATCAAGTTGGACCTTTTTATAGTCTACATATGCTAAAGCCTCTTCTAAAGCAGATGCCTCGGGTATATTGGCTTCATCTGTTCCAATGCCCCACAGGCTAATGACCGGTTCCATAGTTATATCAAACTTACCTTCAGATAATTGGCTATATTCCATTGATTTTTGTATAACATAAAAGGTATCCTCACTCACCTTAACCGGAGCTTGTCCTGCTGCCGTATTAATAGCAACCACTTCACTATCTTCTATGTTTAAGGACATCTTTGCTTCAATTTCTTTGATGATATCAAAGCTTTCTTGAATGATTGATGTATCTTTTGTTCCAAAAACCTGAATAGAAATAACGGTTCCAAGAACAATTTGACTATCGGAAATTGACTGGCTCATATCCGGTCCTTTTTGGCAGCCTGTAACCAAAAGTACTATGAACATGACCATAACGACTATACTACTTTTCTTTTTCATATCCGTTCACATCCTCTATACAATCTTAAGGGTCCAGTCTTCTGCTGACCACTCATGTGTAATAAACGGTTCATAAAACTCCGGATCATGACTTACGAGAAGAATGGTTCCTTTAAATTCTTTTAACGCCCGTTGAAGTTCCTCTTTGGCATCAATATCCAAATGATTGGTTGGCTCATCGAGCACAAGCCAGTTTACCTCTCTAAGCATAATCTTTGTCAACCTTACCTTTGCCGCTTCTCCTCCACTTAACACCATCATTAAGCTGGTAATATGCTCATTGGTCAGTCCTGCTCGTGCAAGTGCTGCACGGACTTCACGATTGGTCATCGCAGGGTATTGTCCCCAAATCTCTTCAATGGCTGTATTTTTATTATCTTTTGAACTTTCCTGCTCAAAGTATCCCGGTTCAAGGTAATCCCCTAAGTGGACCTTCCCACTAACCGGTTCAATAATTCCTAAGAGTGTTTTTAACAAGGTTGACTTTCCTAAGCCATTCACCCCTTTAAGAGCTACTTTTTGTCCGCGCTCAAGCACAAGATTTAAGGGTTTTGTTAGTGGTTCATCATAACCAATCACTAAATCTTCTGTCTCCACAACAAATCTTGCCGAAGCTCTAGCCTCATTAAACTTAAAGTTTGGTTTGACCTTTTCTTGTACTTTTTCAACCAATTCCATTTTATCTAATTGTTTTTGGCGACTCTTTGCCATATTGGTTGTCGCAACCCGCGCCTTATTCTTGGCAATAAACGTCTCAAGTTTATCGATTTCTTTTTGTTGTTTTTCATAAGCTTGCTCTTGCTGGCGTTTTTTCAGATCATTCATACGTACAAAATTATCATAATCCCCTTTATAACGTGTAAGCACGGAGGCTTCAATATGATAGATAACATTAACGACTTCATTTAAGAAGGTCGTATCATGGGAAACTAGAATAAATGCATTTTCATATTCAACAAGGAATTTTTTTAGCCAAAGGATATGTTCATAATCAAGATAGTTCGTCGGCTCATCAAGGATAAGAATCATCGGGCTTTCAAGAAGAAGTTTAGCCAATAGAACTTTCGTTCTTTGTCCTCCACTCAGTTCAGATACGTCTTTGTCAAGACCAATATCGCCTAAGCCTAGTCCATTAGCAATCTCTTCAACTTTAGCATCAATCATATAGAATCCATGATGCTCTAAGGTATGCTGTATATCGCTGACGTCATCCATAATGGATTGAAGCTCTTTTTCATCAACTTCACCCATTTTTTCATATAATTTTAACATCTCTTCTTCAAGTCCATACATGTACGCAAACGCACTTCGTAAGACATCTCGAATCGACTGTCCTTTTTCTAACACCGTATGTTGATCAAGGTATCCTGTGGTTATTCGGTTACACCATTCAATTTTACCTGAATCCGGCATTAATTTGCCTGTGATAATATTTAAAAATGTGGATTTCCCTTCTCCATTAGCCCCGACAAGACCAACATGTTCGCCTTTTAACAAACGAAAAGAGGCATCTTCAAGAATTGTTCTTCCACCAAAATCATGATTAACATGTTCTACCGTTAATATACTCATATATGTTTCCTTTTCTATTCACAAATTTGTATAAGACCATTCTATATCATACTTGTTTTTTGAAAAAAAATCAAGTTACTACTTTTATATATTACGATAATATGATATAATAGTTTTACAGTAAATTATCGTATGGAGGTTGAATTATGTCATTATTTGGAAGCTTATTAGGTCGGGGAACTACAAATATTAATGTTGTTGAATTAAAAGAAAAAATGCAGCGAAAAGAAAAGGGAATTGTATACTTGGATGTACGTACTCCTATGGAGTTTAAATCCAATCACATACAAGGATTCAAAAATATTCCTGTGGATCAAGTCCCTAATCGTATAAATGAAATTCCCAAAGACAAAGAAATCGTTGTCATCTGTCAATCAGGAGCACGAAGCAGTTCCGCTGCACGCTTCTTAAAGCAAAATGGTTATGATAATGTTATCAATGTCTCTGGTGGTATGGGTGCTTGGTCAATGCACCGCTTATAAAATTACTCATCCCATAATAAACGTTCGAGAGTAGGCTGTAAATGGTATTCACGGCAAATGTCGTGATAGGATTTACTTAGCTTACTTTTTTTATTGCGCTTATATCCACGAATCATAATATTTTTGGGGGTATGTTCCATATCAATAAATTCCATAATTTGAACGTCATAACCATAACTTTTTAATATCTCGCCTCGGAGACCATCTGTCATTAGTGCAGCCATTCGTTCCTTTAAGAGTCCATACTGAAGGATACCCTGCATTGGAGCAATCTCCATCTGACGATAAATCTCTTTATGACAACAAGGTACTGCCATGATGACTTTGGCATTCCATTTGACAGCTTTTTCTAACGCATAGTCTGTTGCTAAATTACATGCATGCAAACTAATGACCATATCAATCGGTGCGTCATATTCAAACATTGCGATGTCGCCTACGCGAAACTCTAATTGTTCATAGCCAAGCTCATCCTTAAGCTTATTCAGATTTTTTATAACGGTTTCTTTTAAATCCAGACCGATAATCGTCACCTGCATTTTCTTCATCTTAACAAGGTAATAGTATAGTGCAAATGTCAGATAAGATTTTCCACAGCCAAAGTCAATAATTGTTGGTTGATCGTTCTCTATCTCTTTAAGGCTGTCTTCAATAAACTCCAAATAACGGTTGATTTGTCTAAACTTATCATACCACTTCTTTTTTACCTGACCGTTTTTGTCCATGATACCCAAGTGAATCAAAAAATCAACAGGTTCTCCTTCATTTATGATATATGCTTTTTTCACATTGTGTTGCCTTGCTTGAACCGCTTGCTTTGTCGCTTGCTTTGATACATGAACTTTTCCTTTTTTAGAAATTCGCAGCGACCATTGATGGCTAGAAGTCACCAGTTGAATCTGTTTGTAATGACTTGCCGTCTCTAGCATGTGCTCAAGCAACTGGTCTGACTGGACATTCGTGTGAAATGCCTGTTCCTCTGTAAATGCTTCAAATTGATAATACGTTCCTTCTTCTTCTATACGCCAAAGCAATGTTTTTTTATATGCATATGTTTTTTTTCTTGGTTCGCTAAAGACCGCTTTAATGAGGGTCTCTTGCTGCAGTTGTTCTAAAACTACATTAAGTTCCATGTATTCCTCCTACTCTTACCAACACAAAACCAATCATGCCATACTCCCCTTGCGGATGGGTCAAGGCATGAACGTCTTTGTTTAACGATAAAAATCAAAACGGGATATGACCATTTGGTCATATCCCGATATAAGACACGCAGTTGATTATGCTTTGTTGATTGATCCGAACATTTCCATTTTTTCTTTTACTGTATCTTTAATTGCTTGGAAACCAGGAGCTAATACTTTACGAGGGTCAAAACCTTTACCTACAAGGTCTTTATCTTCTTCAAAATATTTACGTGTAGCTGCTGTAAATGTTAATTGGCATTCTGTGTTTACATTAATCTTAGATACTCCAAGACCGATAGCTTCTTGAACCATCTCTGTAGGAATACCTGTTCCGCCATGAAGAACAAGTGGCATGTCGCCTGTTAATTTTTGAATTTCATCAAGGGTATCAAAGCTAAGTCCTTGCCAGTTTTCAGGGTACTTACCATGGATATTACCAATACCTGCTGCCAAGAAGTCGATACCTAAGTCAGCAATACGCTTACATTCATTAGGATCTGCAATCTCTCCTGATCCGACAACACCGTCTTCTTCTCCTCCGATTGAACCAACTTCTGCTTCAACAGAGATACCTTTTTCATGAGCAATTTTAACGATTTCTTTTGTTTTTTCGATGTTTTCTTCGATGTCATAGTGAGAACCATCAAACATTACTGATGAAAATCCAGCTTCGATAACTTTAAATGCATGATCATAACTACCATGGTCTAAGTGAAGAGCAACAGGAACTGTAATGTTTAATTCTTTCATCATCCCATTAACCATTCCTACAACGGTTGCATAGCCACCCATATATTTACCTGCTCCTTCAGATACGCCAAGGATAACGGGTGAATTATTTTCTTGTGCTGTCTCTAAAACTGCTTTTGTCCACTCAAGGTTATTGATATTAAATTGTCCTACTGCATACTTTCCTGCTTTTGCTTTTTTGAGCATTTCTGCTGCTGATACTAACATTGAACTACCTCCGTTTTATGGTTTATTTCATTTATTTAAAAACTGCCTAGTTACCTTACCTAACTCAGCTGTCAAACTAAGCTTTATCTGAGAAGAATTATACATGAAAACTGTTAATAATTCAACAACCGTTTAAGTCTCACTTAAAATTCTTTCAATACGTCTTTGAATGCCTTCGATTTTTTCATCTTCTTGATTAATCTCTTGGCGAAGCACTTCATTAATCTCTAGAATCTCAACGACCAACAAACTTAATGAAGACATAAAACTTTCGATTCCATCGTTAAAAGTACTCTCGCTAAATGCTTTTCGAATCCATTCATCCGGCATCGCTAAAAAGTGTTTGACTTCTTCGTCATTATAAAGTTTTATACGATTAAGTGCATTGTGAAATTTTCGAAGTCCCCATTGAACTTTATTGACCATATGCTGCGCCTCATCAATGTGGTTGTATTCTTGGATGACACTTAAACGGTGCCCCTCCTTAACTTTTTCCCAATACGTTCGGGCATTTTGAAGATTTTCTTTGGCCACATTAACTTCTGTAATAAGCCATTCTCCTTCACTGACAACTTCTCGCATAGCTCGCTTTTCTTTTTCATACTGATACGCCTGATTAAACATTTGTCGCAGTTGTTGAACTTTTAGCGACGTGTCCTCATCTGTTGTCAGGACAATTTCATTCAAAAGCTCTTCATAGTCTTGTTCAATCGATACATACGCACATAGTTTTTTATCAATTTCTAAGATGGCATTGGCAATACGCTGTTGCTCATCTTTTAGCTTTTCATATTGAAGCGTTGCAACGTATAAATCCTCTTGTTCTTGTGCCAGTTTTTCTACTTTTTTTTCAAGTAGCTCATTAACTATGGAAGAAAACGTCATATCTTCAAGCTCTGCGACATCTCTTTTTTCCTCAAGAAGGCTTGTGTAGAGTAATTCTTCCTTCGCATCTAAAACCATCTGCTGCTTTTCTAATAATTGCTTCTTTTCTATTAGGCTCTGACGTTGATGTCGTCCGTCATTAATACGGATAAACTTTTCTCGAATATACTTTTCATCCATGTTTTTCCCTCATTTCTTTTAGCAACGCATCTACATGCCTTGTTCTGCCACTTTGGCGAGTGGACTACGTTCCACGCGCTTAAGTGTTACATGACCTGTGATATCATATGGTTTCATTTTTTCCACAGTGTATATTAAGCCATTGGATTTTGAGTCAACATAGTGATTGTCTATCTGATTATCTGAAGGGTCGCCTAAAAAGACGAATTTGGATTCTTTTCCGGCACGGGTCAACATGAGTTTGGCTACATGAGGTGTAATCTCTTGGGCTTCATCAACGATGACTAGTGCATTGGTAAATGTTCTTCCCCGCATATAGGTAAATGTTTTCGTCTCGATGATACCTCGTTGACGATATTGTTCAATAAAAGATTCAACGGCAAAGCTACGTTCCATTGATACCCCGTCTTTCGTTGTTTCTTTGATATCGGTGAGATTTTCTATAGCATCATAAAAACTTCCCATCCACGGTCGGAGTTTTTCCCGCTCATCTCCCGGAAGGTATCCGATATCACTTCCCGCCGCAACAACGGGTCTTACAAATACAATCTTGCGATATTGATTATTTTCGATGACATTTTGGAGAGCAATCGCCGTTGCCAAAATGGTCTTTCCTGAACCTGCACCACCAACAATACTTACAAAGTGAATATCTGGGTCCATTAATAATTCAAAAGCCATTTTCTGTTCTCTATTGAGCGGTGTTAATCCCCAGGCCTTTTCATTGGTATATTTTAAGGGCACAAGTTTTTCTCCATCAAAACGCGTAAGCACTTCATGTCCTGATTTGGTAGTGCTTTTTATATCTAAAAATGCATTCGGATAAACTTTGCCTTGTAATTCTTCCGGCAGCGCAAGGCCTTCGGCATAAATCTGATCGATTTCTTGAGATGTCATCGCATAGTCGAGATATCCCTTATAGATTTCATCGGTCATGATTTTATCATTTTGATAGTCTTGAACTTCTACACCTAAGCTTTTGGCTTTAATACTCATATAGAGGTCTTTTGTCACCAAAATTGTCGGTATACTTTCGACCATCTCAAGATTTTTTGTCACTGCAATAATTTTGGTATCATTTTTGGTTGTATCAATACCATTAGGAAAAATGGTTGTATCCAAGTGGTTTAATTCAACGCGTAATGTCCCTCCTGTATCTAAAGGAATTCCTTTTTGAATATCACCTTGTTGCATCAAAACCTGTAATTCTTTGGCAACTTTGCGTGCCGAGAAGCCTACGGATCCTTCTCGCGTCTTTAGATTGTCCAATTCTTCAATCGCCAGAATCGGAATGATAATATTATTATCTTCAAAGCTGTGCAAAAAATTAGGATCATGAATCATTACATTGGTATCAATGACATAGTTTTTAATCATAGGTCATTCCTCCTTAATGATGCGAATGCAGTTAGTTTAAAGGATGGGCATAATGTTTATAACACACCGGAACGTATTTTTCCAGTCCGCCAATATCAATCGGATTCCCCTCATAAACCGGAGTGCCATCGACAAGCTTTAAATTATGTGTTGCCTTACTGTTACAATACCAGCACACGGTCTTAATCTCTTCTAGCTTATCTGCTAAGGCTAATAATTGTTTAGATGCTTCAAAAAGTTCTAACGTATAGCTTACGCGCAATCCATAACAAATCACCGGCGTATTATAGGTTAGTGTAATCTCGCGAAGCTGATTAACATGCTCTTTTGTCATCATTTGAACTTCATCGACCAAGACACAGTCAATCTTTTCATGTTGCTTAATATGTTCATGAAAAACATCAAGGACATTGGTAGAATCTTGAATAATCTCTGCTTCCATTTTAAAACCGGCACGGGTTGAGATATATCCGTCACTTCGTGTGTCCATGCCTGGAATCATAAGTAAGACTTTTTTTCCCTGCGTCTCATAATTATGTGCTGTTGCAATTAAATTTAACGATTTTGCTGAAAAAACCGTTCCGTATTTAAAAAATAATTTTGCCATAATATTCCTTCCTTATATTCTAATTATACTCTAATTTACATATTTTTTAAATAATTTTCTGTAACTAATCACTTTCTTACACTAATCACTGATAATTCATGCAATGCCCGTGTACATACAGTATAATACAATTGCTTTTCACGTTCTTGTTGATAGTGGTATAGTTGATCTGTTACCACATATACACAGTCAAACTCTAATCCCTTTGCTAAGTAACTAGGAATTACAATAGTCCCTTTTTTATACAGTTGCTCTTCATTATCCAAAAGTCCTATGGTATCATGCGAACCTAGAAGTTCATGAATCTGACGTGCGTGTTCTTTTGTCTTACCTATAATCGCAACAGAGCGATAGCCGTCCGCTTTATTTTCTTGAATTTTCTCTAGGAGGAGCTGGCGAAGCTTCGCCTCTGATTCCACTGAGGCCACCATAGGCTCTTTTCCATCACGTAAAGCATTTTCCGCCACAGGTTTTCCTAAAATTTTATGGCAAAAAGCACTGATTTGCTGTGTGGAACGATACGTTTTTTCCAAACGAATATGCTTGGGCTCTTTTCCGAGAAAATCTTCAATATCACCACTGACATTTGATGACATGTAGGGATGAATGCTTTGATTTGGGTCTCCTAAAAGTGTATACTTTGCATGCCCATAGATAAGCTTAATAATTTGATAATGTAATAATGTATAATCTTGGGCTTCATCTATGAATACATATTTAACTTTATGTACTTCCTTGATGCGGTCCAACCGCCCCTTCATATATAAAATAGCCAATGCATCTTCAAAGTACAAATCTGTTCCCACTTGCGCCATATTTTGTTCAGTTAAAAAGCTATTATACAAGTCTAATAAGTCCAATGAAGTCATTTTTCGGATTTGACGGGTAATGGGTTTAAACTGTTTTTTAAGATAGGCTATTTTTTTCTTCTTAATCTCACGCTTAGTGTAATATGTATCCGCATTAATCAACTCTTGTTCATATCGGTACGCAACAGCTTGACGAACAGCTTGAACTTTAGACATCAGTCGATTTCTAACTTGCAATAATCTCGATGAACATTTTATCACACCTGCACAATCATTATACGCTTGGCGAATCTCATCCGCCGACAAGATGACTTGCTTTTCATAGAAGATGTCTTTAAAAAAGTCATCTTGAGCTTCAATTTTATCAATGAATGTGTTAAGTGCTTGAATAAACTCCACCGATGATTTTATCTTAAGTTCTTGAATGCGTCGGTCTGTATCATGATCTATTCCTGGGGTGAGCAGATATTCCATCTGGGCATAATACGATTCAATCGAATGCCATCTAGACACTAATATCGGTTGTTCATATTCCCCTTCAATCTGTAACTGCTCTGTTGTGTGATCTGTTCGTCCTAGATTGTCTTGGATATAGTCACTAAAGGTAATCGTCTCTGCATTGGCTTCGCCTAGCTCAGGAAGTACATGAGAGATATAATCGCTAAAGATATCATTCGGCGTAAAAATAAGTATATCTGAAGCCATTATTTTCTCACGATTTTTATATAAAAGATACGCAATTCGGTGCAGAGCGATGGATGTTTTACCACTCCCTGCTGCCCCACTTACGACTAAGGCGTCAGAGCTCTCATCACGAATAACGGCATTTTGCTCTTTTTGAATCGTCGTGATGATTGTTTTCATCTTATCATCTGTACTTTTTGCTAACGCTTCTTTTAGCATATCGTCCATAATATTAATACTTGAATCAAACATATATTTAATTGTATCGTACTCAATTTTAAAGTGTCGCTTGTTTAAAATTTCCCCGTGAATAATTCCTGAAGGCGCTTGATAAGAAACCTTGCCTTCTTCATAATCATAAAAAAGACTACATATAGGCGCACGCCAGTCGTAGATCAAGAATTCGTATTTATTCTTGTCCACTAAGGATGCAGAACCAATGTAGATCTCTTCTTCATCTAAGCCTTCTTCTATAAAATTAATCTTTGCAAAATATGCTGACTTTTGGAGATTATCCAGTTGTCGGCGTCGTTGCATCTGATACTCCATGGCATTTTCAATATTTTGTCCCATGGTTTGATACTGATGCAAGACTGCCGCACCTTCAAGGTCCACTGTAGATTCCGTCTCAAACTTAAACTCTGACAGCATATTTTTGTTAATCTCTTTTAAGGATTCTTTTTGCTCAATTACTTTATCCTCAGTTGCCTGTATCTCTTGTTGAATTTGCTGATGAACATAATTAAGCCGTCGCTGTTCATGTTCACGTTCTCTTGTTTCCATATTCATAGAATCCTCCGGTTATAGCCCAGTGTATTGAATTAGTCTTTCATAAAATAGACCCCATCAACCACTTTATATATCGTTTTCCCTTTAAATGGTCGTGTATTAAAAAATATACACGTATCGACAGAATTTTGTCCTCGCAATGTGTATTTTACTGCTTTAATAGCTTTTTCGTTCGGTTTGGTTTCATCAAAGCTTGATTTATGTGCAGGTGGAAACTGTACCGCCCATTCTCTATTAAAAATCACACCATCCACAGAGCTTCCAAAATACTTATGGGACATGCGATTCATAACAACACTTGCAACCCCATGATGTACTTCATAGCTTGTGTCTCCTGATTCAAGCATAACTAACTTAGCAAAGTTCTGCAGTTCATCATATGTATAAAAGCGATTATCCATATACTTGGCATCGACCTTAATCGTTGGATGTATCAATCCCACTGTATAATATGTCTGATCCCAAATAACTTCAAAATCCAATAGTTCTGTAAAAAACTTTAACGGAACCATCATGCGTTCTTCAAAAAGTACGATAGGTGATCCTATCGACTGAACCTGTCCATTGACAACAACATCTGATGTATTAAGTAAGAATTGTAAAGTATGTCCACGACCTGATACGGTTGCAACTAAATTCTCTTCATCCCACATAATATCTGTCAAACCAAAAGCTTCTGCTACAGGTCTTAGCGAAACATATGTCGTATCCATATAGATAAATGCATCTACATCCATCTTCAAATATCCACGTTGAATCAAAATATCAATCGGCATGTAGCCTTCTTGTGTTGCTGCATCCAGTTCAACTTGATACGCCTCTGATAATTCTTCTACTCCAACAAATGCCGGCACTTCTTCTGTTATAGATACTTCCTCAGACTCCGGTACTTCACCCTTTGAATCGTCCAAATTCTCGTCTGCTGCTTCTGCTTCTGCTGCTTCTGCTTCTGCTACTTCTTCGTCTGTTGCTTCTTCGTCTGTTGCTTCTTCGTCTGTTGCTTCTTCGTCTGTTGCTTCTTCGTCTGTTGCTTCTTCGTCTATCTCTGTTTGTATATCTTCTTCAAGAATTGATTCCTCTTGTGTTTCTTGGCTTGTCTCCTGTGCACTAATGATCGTCATCGATAACGTCATCACGAGTATAGTTAGAAATATTATACGTATATTTTTCATATTTCCTTCCTTTCTTTACTTTTTTCTTAGAGGCTTTCCAAAAACCATTTTAATATTATACATCAAAACCACATCGATTAGCAACTTTTGTGTCAAATAAGCCATGAAACACAAAAAAACAGATAAGCAATGGAGGACTTTAACCATTGCTTATCTATGGGATAATTGTCTTGTTTGTACTACCTATACATTAATTGTCTATTCCTTCATAACACATTCGATAAAACATTACGCCCTTTTCCTTGGTCATGTTCGCCGGGGATACACGTGTTGCAAATGCGTCGAGTGACTGAGTTGCCCATGTCTGCACATGGGAAAAGTAGTCCTCTCGGTCAATACCCAGTTCTTGAAAGGTAAGGGGTAATTGCAGTTCTTGTTTTAGGGCAAATATATGCTGTATAAGATGTCTTGTAAGTTCTTGTGTCGTCCCTTGATAACCAAGTCGCTTCGCCAACGTCGCATACTCTTTTTGTTCATCACAGATTTTTATGGCATAGGGAAGCATCAGTGTACAGATTTGTCCATGTCCAATTTGATACATTGCCCCGGGGTGATCATAGGAATGGACAATGCCGGTACAAGCATTTGTGATTGCAACACCAGCTAACGCTGCTGCAACATGGATTTTTTCTCTTGCTGCTTTTTGTTTATGACTTTTTGCTGCAAGAGCGCTTGTTAGATTCTCTATAATATCTACTGCGGCTTCTAACGCAATACTTTTTATCATTTCTGATGCATTGGTAGCAACACTTGCTTCAATAGCATGGGTCAGCGCATCCATGCTTGTTGATATGAATAGTGCATCCGAAAGCGTATCTGTAAGATTGGCATCAATAATTGCGTAATGAGGAATTAGTCCGGGATCTAGCATCAGTTTTTTTGTCTTTGATGCTTCATCAATAAAAACCGCTACCGAGGTTGCTTCTGATCCCGTTCCACTTGTTGTAGGTGCTGCAACATGTATAGCTTTTTTCCCAAGGGGTGGTAGGGAATACGGTATCAGTGCTTCCTCAAACGTTAGTGTCGGGTTTTCATAGAATAGGTGTATGGCTTTTGCCGTGTCTAGCACACTGCCGCCGCCGATAGCAAGAATCATATCCGGTTGAAATTGCCTGACTTTTTCCATGTGCTGGAATATATCTTGCGCACAAGGTTCGCCACTAATTCGGGCCAAGATGCAATATTCTCCTTCAAGTGCTTTAACGCTTTGTTCAATCGTTTGTTCTACATCGCTCGTATAGCTTTTCCCGCCGCGTATTATTCCTATTTTCTTCTTGCCCAAGCTTTTTATAAACGTTAGCGCTCCGCGCCCTACAACAAAGTCCGGCATATGTATTCTAGTGATTTTTTGCATCTTTTCCCCTTTCTATGATTAGTGGCTATCAAAAAAAGCTCGCGTCTGGTCCAAATCTTTTTGAACCTGGTTTTGGACTTCTTCCAATCCCGAAAACTTCTTTACGCCTCGGATAAAAAAGTGCGTCTCTAAGACTAGTCTGCGTCCATAGAGGTCTCTTGCAAAGTCAAGAAGGTAGGTCTCAATCGTAATCCTCTTATCATTATCAACACTTGGTCGTCCGCCAATATTGGTAAGTCCTTTAAACTTCTCTCCTTCTATCTCTGTGCACGTAGCATAAACCCCTTCTTTTGGATGTCTTTTTTCAGCGCAGACGCCTAGATTTGCCGTCGGCATACCTACGGTTCTTCCTAACGCTTTTCCATGCTCTACAAACCCAATCATAAAATATGGATGTCCGCAAAGTGCTTTAAATAGCTCAAAATCACAGCTTTCAAAACTTTCTTCTACCCAAGCATTCGTGATGACACTTCCTTCATGCTTTACGTTCTCCACTAGCTCTACATCCACTTGATGTTCTTGAGCAATTTTTTCTAAACTCTTGTCTCCCCCTGTTACTAGCATCTTTACATCTAAATCTTTTAAGATTGCCTCTAATGACGCTTCTTTTGAAATAAATAGTTCTACCCCTAGATGTTTAACTAAGTACGCTTTTTCTTCTTCTGTCAATAAAACCGACTTTTTGTCTTTATTATATAAACTTACAACCACAGGCTTTAATTGCTTCTCATGCGCAATGTTCACCATATGTTTTATTAGAGCTTTATGTCCTCTATGCATTGATGCAAATTGTCCAACAACTATACAGGTGTTTTTATCTTTTTCCATTTTATATGTATGATTCATAGCAGCTCCTTTTTAGAAATTTAAGTTTTTCTTTTTTCTAGAATAATAGATCAACAGTCCAATTGCATACCACCCTAATGTGTAGCCCCACAATTTCCATCCCCCTTGCACAATATTTGGGATATAACAGGCAACGATAATTACTAATGCAATCACAGGCAAGAATATTCCTCCCGGCGCTCTAAAGTTCCCTTTTACATATGCATTTTTTTGACGGGCTTGTATGAGTGAAATACAGTTTATGATAATTGTCAATGAGGCAAATATGGCAGCAAGCCCTACGATTTCCGATGTGAATTGTGGAAAACATGAGATAATCATACTTAGTATGGCAATCACTGTCGTAGCATAGATGGGCGTTCCTGTTTTTCCATTTTTTGCTAATCTTTGAGGTAAAATTCCAGATTCTGCTGTTGCTGCAAGCGCTCTTGAAGTCAGAGCCATGACAACGAGCATCGTCGTCAGCAACGCCGCTACCGCAGAAATAGAGATGACTTTTGCAAGCCATGGTATCGCCATTAATTTTGTAAAGGATGCTGCATAAAGCGGTATAAAACGCATCCCTGGATTTTCTTCTAGGAATTGTGCCGAGATTAAACCTACCGTTGAGAATATGACTAGAAAATAGAGTGTAAATACGATGCTCATAGCAATAAAGATAGACTTTGGAACATTTTTGTTTGGATCTTTTACTTCGGATACCATAAAAGCAATGGCAACAATAGATCCGTATCCAACCATTGCTGTAGGAACGGCTGCAAGAAATCCTGTCCTGCCTGCGGTTCCTTGTTCAAAAAACGGGGTCAGCATCTGTGTACTCCACTCTCCTGAAAACAATGCGCTTCCAGCATAGATGAGTAATGTAACAGCTAATATAATAACTAATATTGTGTTTGCTTTTCCGGCAACTGAAAATTTTATCGTGTTAAGAATAAAAATAATCACAATTGAGATAATGGCCAGAAGAATTTGTTTGTTGGCAAATATTGGGAAACCCACGCCTAAATAGGTGCCTACATATATTGCTGCAAAAGCAACCGCTACAATGTTGGCATTAATGTATCCCCATGTTGATATCCAGCCCCAAAAAGCTCCGGTACTTTTTTTCTTCCCTAGGGCTTTTGATGGGAAGACAAAGACCCCTCCGGATTTGGGGTAGATAGTAGCAAGTTCTGCTACTATAAGCCCATAACATAGCATAATGACAGCTGCAATTGCCCAGCTAAAAATAGCCGAAGGTCCTGCGTTATAAATTGTTAATCCTGTTAATGAAAAGATAGCACTTCCTATCATTCCTCCGACGATCATAGTTACACAGGTAGTTAGTCCAAGAGTTCCATTTTGATTATTTTCCGGCATAGACATTTGTGATGACAAACGCAAGTTGTTTGTCACGCTCTCCTTTCTTTTGTAGGAATAGCCTATGCGCTTTGCACATATAGACTATTCTTGATTATTCCTCAAAAAATGTGCAGTTTCTAAATCCGTAACCAAAACATTCACATATCCACCTTTTATTGCTGCACGTATAGCATGTGCCTTGTCGCTTCCACCAGCAACGCCAATACGCGTAGGAATATTCAAATAGTCTTTTAATGCAATAGAAATAATACGATCTCTAAACGGAGTATCAATAGCCTTCCCATCTTTATCAAAAAAATGTGTTGCTACTTCACCTGCTACATCAGTACTGAGTTGTTCTTCATCATCATAAAGCTCTGATATATGCTTCCACTGATTTTTGGCCAAACCAATACCAACAATAGCGATATCACAAGATTTAATGACCTTATATGCTTCGCCAAAGTACTTTTCTTTCATCATTGACGACTTCAACTCTTTATCCTGAACAATTACAGGTGCATAAAGCATGGTCGCTGATGCATGTAACTTTTCTGAGAATCGATAGACAATGTCATCTACTTTAATATGTCGATGATCTCTATTCTCACTACCGAGTAGTTGGGTCACTGTCAAATTGCTCTTGTTAACTAGTGGCATATTATCCACTAATGCTGAGGTACATCTACCTCTAGAAAATCCGATGATGTCTCCGTTACGAATGATTTCTGAGAGGTATTCTCCTGCCGCAACACCCAGCTCTGTATGACTTTCTCGATCTATTACATTATCAATAACACGAACCGCTTTCAAGTTATACATTTTTTCTAACTGCATTTCAATATCAATATTCGCATTGTCTAGTGCTGCAATCTTAATTTCAACAATACCTTCATCTACACAATCGCGAATAATGCGATTAACTTTTTGTCTGGATATGTTCATTTTTTTTGCAATTTCATCTTGTGTAAAACTAGCTTTATAATAATAATTTGCAACTCTGATATATTCACGCGTCTGCTCTTGAGATAATTTTTGTTTATTCATATACCCATCCTGCCTTTCTTTTACTTGATAGATATAATTTTACTGAATACACATTCAGAATGCAAACCCTTTCATTGCTTTTTTGTCATCATATGTTGCAATTAACAATAATTCGATATGTATAGGGGTCAATTGCCTTATGAAAGGCTTCTTCTATGTTATCTAATGTATATGTTTCTGAAATCAATTCTGATACGTCAATTAACCCATTGGATAAGAGTTTGGTCGCAACTAAAAAGTCTTTTCTTTGAGGGTTAACAGAACCTGTGATAATTGTCTCTGCTGAATGAATCTTATTAGGATTGATTTCAATGGGGTTGTTGGGATGGAAGGAAGAATAGAACACGACTCTGCCTAATTTGCCTGCCATATCTACACTTTGACTTGCCACCTCAGGAATTGCCGCTGTACAAAAAACGACATCAGCGCCTCTTCCATCTGTCAATTGCTTTATTCGCTCAACAGGGTCTTCTTGACTTGAATTGATAATCACATCAGCGCCCATTTTTTTTGCGACTTCAAGGCGATTATCATCAACCTCTGCAACAATTACCCTTGCTCCTCGAAGCTTTGCCAACTGAATATGAAAAATTCCCATAATTCCGGCTCCTACAATGACCACATCATCTGCAAGATTGATCTTTCCATTTTCAATACTGTGAACGCAACATGCTAGAGGTTCCGCTAAAGCAGCATAAGATAATGGCAATTCATCCGCCATCTTATATACATTTTCTGCATCAATCATCATGTATTCCGCTAATCCTCCAGGTCCCATGGCAATCTCTTGTGTTGCAGCAATAAATGAAACAACGCATTGATTTTCATGCCCATTTCTACAGTAATAGCACTCTCCGCAAGAATTTAATAGTCGAACGGCTACTTTATCGCCTTTTTTTATTTGTTTAACGCCTTCCCCTACAGCTTCTACTATCCCTGCTGCTTCGTGGCCTCCTGCAAATGGATATTTTTTCATTACCCCTGAGTACACGCGTTGTTCTAAAGTACATATTGCACAAGAGGCAACACGAATGAGTACTTGCTTTTTCTCTGGTTTTTTCATTTGTGCTTCATGAATAACTATTTTCTTTTCATCTTCTAAAACAGCAACTTTGTATGTGTCCATAATAGGCTCCTCTCTACGTAGCAAATTTAACATTCATTTCTTTTAAAGCGGTCTCAACGCTACATTCTTCATGAATGAGCTTGGCAATAGCTGATGCATAGCCTACCGGATTTTCATGCCCCCATATGTTACGTCCCATGGCAATTCCTGAAGCTCCAGCTTCTAAGGCATCTTTGATTTCTTGTAACAACTCTCTTTCCGGTACTTTCTTTGCGCCTCCCAGTATAACGACCGGTGCATATACACTTTGTGTTAATTCTGAAAAGCTTTTTTGGTCTCCTGTATAAACAGTTTTGACAATATCTGCACCGAGTTCAACACTTTGGCGGCAAGCAAAGGTAACGTTCTCAGGTGTCCTAGAATCATCTGCCGGCTCAAAACCTCTTGGGAGCGCTTCGGCTGTAACTGGTAGCCCCCATTTATGGCAATCAAGCACGACCCTTTGTAAATTACTAAGGACTTCATTTTCAAAAGTCGACCCTGGGAACGACATCGTAATAACTGAATCAGCTCCTAAGCGAAGGGCATCTTCAGCCGTTGCAACAATCTGCATCGGATGCTTTCGATCTCCAAGATACGAAACCCCTCCATCAATTCTTAAAATAATTCCTTTGCCTAAAAAACACTCTGAAAACTTGTCTGCCATTCCGACAGTACTTAAAAATGCATCGGCTCCTGCTGAAGCCACATCCCGAATGATTTTTCCAACATCTTTCATCGCCGGAAGTACATTAAAATTGGCGCCATGATCCATAGCCATTATAAATGCTTTTCCATCCGGTTGAAAAATGTGGTTCATCCTATGTGTTGTCATTGAATTTTTCATGTTTCTCCTCCATTTCTTCTTTGTTACATTTGTAACACTTGTATTACAAATGTTGTTTTTTATATAATATACCCATTTTTCTGTTTTGTCAATACCATTTGTCACCCAAGTGTTACTTTTGTCCATTTCTTCTTTATGTATATTGCCCGCCACATCCTACCTATGATATGATAAGGAAAAATCTTAATGGAGGCATTATGAACATTTTATATATTGAACCTTTTTTCGGCGGTTCGCATAAAGCATGGTATGAACAACTTAAAAAACACTCACAGCATCACTTAGATGTGTTGTCAATGGACGCCAAATTTTGGAAATGGAGAATGTATGGAGGCGCTGTTACTTTAGCCAAAGAGTTTTTGGCTTATACCAAACCTGTTGACTTGATTTTAGTCTCTGACATGCTTGACTTGACAACGTTTCTTGCTTTATGTCGCCATCATATCAAGGTTCCTATTGGTATGTACTTCCATGAAAATCAATTTGCCTATCCTTGGCAAGACGCCAGCGAAGATAAAAAAAAAGGGCGTGATGTCAACTACGGTATGATGAACTATCTTTCTGCCCTCGCTTCCGACTTTATCATGTTCAACTCCGAGTATAATCGCGGCTCTTTTTTGGATGGTATCTGTGAGACCTTAGGGAAGATGCCTGATTATCCACATCAGACGCTAGAGAATTTAAAAGAAAAGTCAGTTATCATGCCTGTCGGCATTACACCTTTAGAAACGGTCCCTTGTCCTGACCAAACTAGGGAGGGTCCTCCGCTTATTCTATGGAATCACCGGCTAGAATACGATAAAAATCCGGATAGTTTTTTTAAGCTCTTAATTCGACTAAAAAATGAAGGCTATCTTTTTAACCTTGCTTTTTTAGGTGAATCCAATGAAAAAGCTTTGCGCACATATCAAGAGCCATTACATCAACTACGCGATAATATAGTGGCTCAAGGTCATCTTAGCACTAAGGCTTATCGGCAGTGGCTTCGACGCGCCGATCTACTTCCTGTCACTTCAATTCACGATTTTTTTGGCATTAGCGTTATGGAAGCTATCGCCTATGGGGTCACCCCACTTTTGCCTAGACGTTTAAGCTATCCCGAGCTTTATAACGACAAAAAAAATTCTTCACTCTTTTATACTTCAGAGGAAGAATTATATACAAAAATGATTGATTCAATTATACACATCGATACCTTACGCAAGGAAAGTTATGCACATTTAACCAAATCTTATTGGTGGACTTGCCTTGCAAAGGTATATGATGATTATTTTACTGATGTATCCGCTTCATATGCGCCTTTAATTTTTTGATTGCCCAGTTATAGTGACTTGATGTCGCACTAACAAAATAAGACCCCAATGTACTTTGACCAACCCAGTCAAAGACACCTTTAGAAAACAGTTCGTCATTTGAAAACGTGTCGGCTAAATCAATAACTTGTGCATGTGATTGTTCATACATGGATTTGGCCGATTCAAGTGCGGTCTTTTGATGACGCTCCCAAAACTCTATATTCATTTTACCATAGGTTCTCCAATTATATGGCGCCGGCAAAAAAGCTTGCGCCTCACCTTTTACATTCGCCTGAACCCAGACTAAGAGTAACTGATGCCATTCAAATAAATGTATATAAATATCTCTAAGATTCTTATCCCGATTCCAATGCGCCTCTTTTTTCTTTTCATCTTTCGAAAAATCAAAAGGTGTCAAGAGGGCTTCGTCTGACATTGTATCAATGAGCGTATTTAATTTTTCATAATTGGTTTTTGCACTATCCATTAATTCTTTTTTCGTTGTCGCTCTCATATCTTTATCCTTTTAATGCAATATAAATATCAATATCTGCATTTTCCCAATCTGCGTTAAGATATTCTTCAAAATCTCCTGTAAAGCTTCGTTCTAATTCCATAGCCCATATTTCACTCCAAGCTTTTTGTACCGCTTCCACCATATGCCCATGGATTGAAAACTTGGCATATTTACCTGCCGGAATCGTTTTTACTGTTAACTCTTCATTGCCTACTTTTGATACTTCAATACCTGCAGTGACACAATATTGTTCTTTTGAATAATCTGAATATAAACCAATGGCATGCGTATTGATTTTATTGTTAATAGTTTCATAAACACCTTGCTGATACAGCTTTTCCCAAAGACTTGCAATCGTTTCGTGCATTTTTGGATCGCTATTGCTTGTTAGCGCACTAACGCCCACAACTTTTTTTTCCTCAAGATTTACAATTTCATACTTCATCATATGACCTCCATGTTTTTTATATATTTTGATTGCTATTTTGATTGATGTTTCCATTAGTTTTCCAATTAATGTATCAATCATAAGGTCATTATACTCTTGTATATATGACAGCTATGTGTCATATTATGTATAAAGTTGCATTATTTTTTTAAATTCCTTTTGTATCTCTTGTCGAATGAACTTAGGTTCTATCACTTCGCAATAATGTCCAAAGGAGATAATATACTGAAAAATCCATTCGCCCTTAGGATACTTAATTTTTACAAGGTAACTGCCATCACTTTGTTCTTCATATTCTTCAAATTCATCAAACACCCGATACGCCATTTTTTTTGATAACTTCAACACAAGGGTCACAAACTCCTCTTCAAATACTTCTTGTTTTGAAAAAATCTGTGATGGTGTTTTTCGCTTAAAATGCTCCGGCTTAACCTTCAAGTCACGTACACGCCGAAGCTTAAAAAAACGATTATCTTCTCGTAAACGGCAATATCCATAAAGGTACCAAGCACCACCTTTAAAACAAAGTTTTAAGGGTTCTACTTCTCGAGAAATCGTCTGTTTTTTTGCACTGGCATAGGAAAATCCGATAACTTGTTTTTTTAAAATAGCCTCTTTAAGCAAGTGAAAAACTTCTGCTTCATTTGTTGCATTAGACCATGTTGAAAAATCCACTTCTATCCAGTCCGTATCCGACTCTCCAAATAGGCTGTCCAACTTACTTAAGGTATCTGCTTTTGAACTAAAATCAATTGTCTTAAGCGCTTTTAGAGAAGACACAATTTCGTCTTTTTCATCATTTGTGATAACAGCTTTATTCAAAATATAATTCGGAAGTAACGAGATGCCTCCTCCTCGCCCTTTTTTCATATAAATAGGGATTCCAACTGCTGACAAGGTCTCAACATCACGAAAAATCGTTCGTGTCGACACCTCAAAACGTTTGGCAAGCTCTTTAGACGTTACCGTCTCTTTATCAAGCAATATATATACAATTTCAAACAATCGATTAATTTGCATTTTACTCAGTCCCTCTTAACATTATGTTTTTTGGCTATTATTACGTCTCTTTTACAAAAACAAGATGCTCTTTATCTGAAGCTTCTTCATTATACACATAGCCCATCCCCGAAAAGCCTTTAAGTTGATCAAGGCTTTGACAGTTATTTTCTGCCATATAGCGAATCATCTCGCCCCTAGCCATCTTCGCCCATGTTGCTTTTACTTTTAATGTCTCTTGAACTCTAACTGCAAAGACGCACTGTACGTATTGTTCACCAGGTTTTAAGCTTTGACGGACACATTGGCTATATTCATTCGATGCCAAATCAATAACCAGGTCCGTCTCTTGATAAATCGCCTCATGGATACGCTCACCCCAAAAAGCATATAGGTCTTTTTTTCCTTGAACTTCCAACTTTGCCTGCATCTCAAGTCGATAAGGAACAATACCATCCAAGGGTCTAAGAACGCCATATAACCCACTTAAAATCCGCACATGCTTATTCACATATGCCCACTGTTCATGGGTAAATATACTCGGTTTCATGTATTGGTATTGAAGTCCTTCATAGGCTAGCAACGCCGGTATCAGATTTTTATGAATATGGGTATGCATCAAGCGCTCACTGTTTTGTGTGGCTATTTTATCGTTGCATTTCCAGATTTTTTTAAGCTCTGTATAATTTTTCGTTTTTAATGTTTCAAAAATTGCTTCTGCCTCCTGAATAAACATGGGCAACGATGTATATTCCATGTCGCTACTGTTATTCATCTTCTTTGCAGGTGATATAATGACACGCATATGTTCCTCCTCAACTTCCATTCACTAGTATCTAATATTCTAGCACCTAATATATGAATGTACAACAAAAAGACCCTGAGACTTTATGTATTCACCTCAGGGTCTTTGCATCACGTTCTAAAAAGCTCGATTATATTGTAAATTTATAAACCAAAGTATGCTTTTGCATTATTGTAACTAATGTCTTGCACAATCTGACCTAAGAATTTTTCGTCGTTTGGATATTCTCCATCTTCAACCAATTCGCCTATGTAGTTACAAAGGATACGTCTAAAGTATTCATGACGTGTATAGGACAAGAAACTTCTTGAGTCGGTAAGCATGCCTACAAAAGCACTCAGTAAACCAAGACTTGCCAATGCGCTCATTTGATCTTGCATACCTTCTTTTTGATCACAGAACCACCATCCGGAGCCAAATTGAATCTTGCCTTTTGTTCCTCCACCTTGGAAGTTTCCGATCATCGTACCGATAACATAGTTATCGCGAGGATTAAGCACATAAAGAATTGTCTTTGGCAATTCATCAGTAGTATCTAAGTCATTTAACAATGCGGATAAAGCAGGGGCAAATGTTGAATCATGAACCGAGTCAAATCCGGTATCTGGTCCCAATGCCTTATGCATACGTCGGTTGTTATTACGAAGCGCTCCGATATGAATTTGCATTGTCCAACCACGCTTAGCATACGCTTTGCCTAAGAAGTTTAATACGATTCCTTTATGTATTGCCACTTCTTCTTCGGATAGTTTGTCGCCAACTAATCCTTTTTTGTATACTTGGTCTGCTAATGTATAATCAATCTTTGTTGTTCCTTCTACATAAGGTGTGTTGTACTCAATCGTATCTAGTGCATGGTCAGATAATCGGCATCCCACTTCATGGAAATAATCGATACGTTCTTCTAATGCTTTTAACAATTTTTGGATACTGTCAAGTTCATAGCCCACAACCGCTTCCAAACTTTTAATCCAAGGAATAAATGTCTCATTAGCAATATTAAAGCTCTTGTCCGGACGATATGTCGGGTAGACTTTTGTTTCAAAGGATGAATCTTTTGCTAATTGCTTGTGATATTCAAGTGTGTCAATCGGGTCATCTGTCGTACAAATCACATCCACATTCGAGCGCTTAATCAATTGACGAGCGCTAAAGTCTTCTTGATTTAACAGCGTATTACACTTTTCCCAGATTTCATCCGCACTGTCTTCACAAAGCAAAGTATCAATTCCAAAATAACGTTGCAATTCTAAATGGGTCCAGTGATACATAGGATTACCAATAGTATATGGAACCGCTTTTGCAAACGCTTTAAACTTTAGATAATCGTCTTGTTCACCCGTGATAAAATCTTCTGTAATTCCAAAGCTACGCATTACACGCCATTTGTAATGGTCTCCACCAAGCCAGATTTCTGTAATATTCTTATACGTCTTATCCTCTGCAATCTCTTTGGGAGATAGGTGACAATGATAGTCAATAATCGGCATATCCTTTGCATACTCATGATACAACTTCACCGCTGTAGGATTTTTCAACATAAAGTTTTCATCTAAGAATTTTTTCATTTTTTTCTTCTCCTTGTATTGGTTTTGGTATTAAAATCTATCTTTGAATTTTATAGGGTTACGCCTGATTTAAATATCGCGATTTCACGATAATTATTCACCTCTTGACGCACATATTGTCCATTGGCAGTTGCAATGATTTGCTCAATAAAGTCATGCAGCAGTGCATCCATTGTCTCACCATCTACTAAACGTCCTGCATTAAAATCAATCCAGTTAGGTTTAAGGTTTGCCAACCGCGAGTTCGTTGCAATCTTCATCGTTGGAATAAATCCACCAAAAGGTGTTCCTCTACCTGTAGAGAAAAGAACCATCTGACAGCCACTCATACCAAGGGCAGTTGTTGCAACCGCATCATTGCCCGGTGCACTTAAAAGGTTTAATCCATGCTTAGAAATACGCTCTGTATGCTTTAGGACATCTATGACTTGACTACTTCCTGCCTTTTGCGTACAACCTAGCGACTTATCTTCAAGGGTTGTAATTCCACCATTTTTATTCCCTGGTGATGGATTCTCATAGATAACTTGATCGTGACGTTTATAGTAATTCTTAAAGTCATTCACCAGCTCCACCGTTTTTTCAAATGTGGCTTCATCTTTACACCGATTCATCAAAATAGTCTCTGCACCAAACATCTCCGGCACTTCGGTAAGCACCGTTGTACCCCCATGATGAATAAGATAATCTGAAAACATTCCAATCAGTGGATTGGCGGTAATACCGCTAAGACCATCTGATCCTCCACACTCAAGTCCGATGCGCAGTTTACTGATAGGTTGAGGTTCTCGCTTGTCCATACGCATTTTTTCAAACAGTTGGGTTAACAGTTCCACTCCGGCTTCAATCTCATCATCCACTTCTTGAGATATCAAAAAGCTCACCCGCTCTTTATTGTAGTCACCCAGTGTACGCTCAAATGCATCAATCTGATTGTTCTCACATCCTAAGCCTACTACAAGGACTCCTCCGGCATTGGGATGCTTAACAATATTTTGTAGTGTTTTTCGTGTATTGATGTGATCATCACCCATTTGAGAGCATCCGTAATTATGACCGAATGCAAAGATGCCATCAATATTTTCCAAGTCTTTAATGCGAACACCTTGGTCAAGCATACGCTCTTTAAATACTTGAATAATCTGGTTGCTAACTCCATTAACGCAACCCACCGTCGGAATGACCCATAGTTCGTTACGAATACCTATCTCTCCATTTGGCCGCACATATACGTTAACTTCACGTTGTTTTTCTAAGGTTGAGAAATCTTGAAAATGTGGTTCATATTTATATTCTAACACATCATCCAACTGTGTTTTTACATTATGGGTATGTACATGTTCACCCACAGCTATCGCCTTGGTTGCTTTTCCTATAGGCATACCGTATTTTATAATTGGCTCGCCTTCTTTTATCGGCTTCAAAGCAACTTTATGTCCACTTTTCACATCATCTTTAAAGGTTACTGGTATTGCTTGGTGTTCTATGGATTCACCTATAACTACATCTTCCAAGACAATAATCACATTATCATTACCATGAATTTGTATGAAATTCTTCACCTATTTCACCTCATTTATCGCTTTGATGGCAGCTTCCATTCCTTCGTTTAATATCATTTCAACATAATCTGCAACCTGGTTTGTCATGTTTGCGATTGTATTAAGGTCACCATCCCAGTTGCTTTCATAACCAAGAACTCCTTGTACAATACGTGTAATAGCTTCTTTTGAGCCATCAAAATCTTTCCAAAGTTCTGCGTACAGGTCTAAGATATCTTGATTGTCATTGGTTTCAATGGTCTCTCCATTAAATGTTCCTCGATAGAAGACAATATATGCTGCCAAAGCAAAGACTGTTCGTTTAGGCAACTGTTTATTCTTATCTAGGTATCCTAAAACTGATGGAAGTACACGCGTCTTATATTTTGACATACTGTTTAGCGATATACTCATCAGATAATGTTTGATAAATGGATTTTTAAATCGCTCAATGACTTCTTTGGCAAACGTTTCCAACTCTTCTGAAGACAGCGTTAATGTTGGAATAATCTCTTCATAGATTGCTTTTGTCAAAAATGTATTTAACACTGTGTCTTCGACAGATTCACGTACTGTGCGTGCACCATATAGGTATGCTACCGGAACAAGGGTCGTATGTGCTCCATTTAAAATACGCACTTTACGCATTTTATACGGTGTAACATCATCCACAAAAATTGCGTTACAACCTTCTTGATTGGCAGGAAATTCATCCCGAATGCTCTTGTCGCCTTCAATGACCCATAGGTTAAACTGCTCGCTTTCAACCACTAGGTTGTCTTTGTATCCAAGTTCTTCCCATATTTCTTCTATGCGTTCTCTTGGATATCCTGGAACAATACGGTCAACGAGTGTATTACAAAATGTATTCGCCTCTTCAACCCATGTTTTAAAGGAATCATCTAAATTCCATAAGTCAATATATTGAAGTACATATTTTTTTAGATAGTCCGCATTCTTGTCAATAAGTTCACACGGAAGAATGATAAACCCTTTATCTGCCGCTCCGTTATACGTTGTATAACGTTCTAGAAGTAGACGAGTAAGTTTTGCCGGAAATGATACATCCGCGTCTTGGTCCATTGTGTCTGCTTCATTAAAAGTAATACCTGCTTCTGTCGTATTAGATACAATCACACGTGCTGTATCAATGTGCGCTAGATTTAAATAACTACCAAAATCTTTATATGGATTAATCGCTGTCTCAATCGAATCGTTTTTATAATGTTCACTCACCGCTTCTCCATTTTTAATTCCACGCATATAATGTGTATACGTATAATCTTGATCAGCAAGCATATCAATAAGTCCGTTTTCAAGGGGTTGAACAATTGCGATGCCTCCGTTATAATCGTCTTCATCATTCATTTTTTGAATCATCCAGTCCACAAACGCTCGTAAAAAATTTCCTTCTCCAAATTGAATTACTTTAATCGGTCGCTTTGCCATAATCTACCTTTCCTTCCTTAAAACATTATTTAAGGTCCTATGCCTTTATCCTTAGTTTATCCTTAAAATTTGACATCTTCAAGGGACATATTTTGACAAACTATACATTTTTTGACATAATAGAGTTATCTTAATCTATGGAGGGCTTATTATGGTAACCAATGAGCGTTTGCTTTATACAACTAATCTTCTCAGCGAGACACTTCCCGATGAGTTTATGAATGAACGTCAGCTACTTTCTATTGGTATTGATCCGCATCATCAGTTTCTAATCTTGCAGCTTATTTTAGGCAATACGTTAAAGTCACATATCAATAGTCTAAATCCTGATTCTGCTAACGAATGGAAAAGCCAGCTACATCAAATCATGGTTAAGCATTTTGCCCCTCATGTTTTATGCTTTTTAAACTTACAACCTTTTACACGTACCGTTGTATTATCTATTGACCCTTCTCAGTCACTCTCTCAAGTCAAGGCTGAGTTTGGGCAACGCTTTATCGCATTGTCCAACGAGCTTCATAGCGTATATCAATATGATATCACCGGATGCTTTGGCTCTATTGTATCCAATTATTTTCAAATCGGCTCTTCCTATAAAAAAGCCCGCTTATTACAAGAATATCATTTTATTATCGGATTGGGACACTGTATTTTCTTTGATGATCCTCGACATACCGATGAATATTCGCTGGTCGAATATAAATACGTCCATCACTTCGAGTCCTTGTTTGAAGATAAACAGTGGATTCAAATGCTTGAATTATTAAACACAATTAAGCATGCCTTAGTTCAGAATATGGTCAATGATTCAAAGGTTACTTATATTTACAAAGAAATCTTTTCCATCACGATTCGTCAACTATTTGACCAGCTTGATGACTACAAACAAGAAATTGAAAAGCTAAATACCGGAATCATTATGTTTGATCATCTTTTTGATGATATTGAGCAGGTTAATCAATATTACTTAGAGGTTATGCATCGCATCACTAAGCAAGTTCCCAGTGAACATATGCACCTTCACATCAAGAAAGCTTTAAACCTTATTCATCAACATTATATGGAAGATATTTCTTTGATTTATCTAGCGGATGCGTTAAATATTTCCACCGCATACCTCTCTCGTCTTTTTAAGCAAGAGGTTGATATGAACTTTAAAGAATATCTTACTCGCTATCGAATAAGCAAAGCCAAAGACCTCTTGGATAAGGGTTCTTTGGCTATTAAGGATATTGCTTATCATGTAGGTTACAGCTCCCCCACACAATTTGCAAGGGTTTTTAAACAAGTAGAAGGTATTAAGCCGTCTCAATACCGTCAAGTTCTTAAAAATAAAGGGAATGATCCGTTTTTATAATCCCGATATTTTATAGTTCCAAAAAAACGGATTTTTTTTCTATATCATCAGCTACTTCCGACATAATCTCAGATAGCATTTTTTCATTAAGATTTAATGCTTTTGCCCCTTCTGAAAAAAATTCATATGCTAAGCCGTCAATGCCAATATGAATTCCCATCATCATAATCAAGCTATCGGCAACATGCGTGATATAGACAAGCTTTGGATTAATGGACGCTTCTTTGGGATGATGATGTGTTGCAATCACTTCGACAAGCTCATCTGGAAGATTCCATTTCTCTGCGACTTTCGCTCCGATCTGTCCATGATTAAATCCAAGGACTTCTTCTTCTGCATCTATAAAGGTATATCCTTTTTCCACAAGGCTATTGATTTCTTGATATGCATCTGCTACGTATTGATCAAGTACAACTTTTCCAATATCTCTTAACAGACCTGCTGTATAAGCTTGGTCTACTTTTTTATAACCGACTTTTTTTGCGACAGCTCGCGTCATTATTGCAGAAATTTGTGATTGCTTCCACAGCGCTTCTTTTTCAAGGGCGTAGCCGGGTAGCTCTTTTTCCATGAATTTACCAATAACTGTGGTTAAAACCATTGTTCTAACCGCTTCAAACCCTAACAAAACAGCAGCTTCTCGTACGGTTTCAATATCACGTCTACCGTGATAAAAGGCTGAATTTGCTAATTGCAAAATCTTTGCCGTAAGGCCTTGGTCTTTGATAATTTCTTCTTCTAACTCCTTGGCACCTGCTTCTGGATTCTTTGTGATTTCCATAATGCGAATTATCGTCTGGGGAAATGGCGGTATCTCTTGAACCCGACTAATGATTTCCTCCATCGTCAATGCCTTGTTATCTTCCATATATTTCCCCTTTCTATCAACCGACTCCAAAGTCTGTATTATTCCATAAAATGTCGCATTGTTCGTCTTGGTCTAGCCACCCATATGTATTTTTAAACCACTCTACTAAAGACGGATCTTGAATAATCTTTGTCGAATTATTGACATATACATTCACCGTAAAATGTTCAAAATGCTGTTTTGCCAATGTGATATCTTGCTCTATCTGCTTTTTTGTCTGCCCATTGATTCCAACCATCAAACACACTGAATCAACATATTTTTTTAGTTCATCCACGGTTACATGTCCAAAGCCTTTGTTTAATACATTTTCTCGAAAATCATAATCAAAGGTCTCTAAACCTGTTTTTACAGTAATCTTGACGCCAAAAAAATCGCGCATACGCTGTATATGTTTCCTATATATCCAATGGGCTTCAAAAAATACATGCTGTATATGCTTGTCTTTAACACATTGCTTTAGTGCATCTAAAGTTTCTTGCGGCAATTCAAAGACATTGCCGGAATTAATCACTTCTAAAACCCCATATTCTCCGGTCACTTGGCGGATAGCTTCCATATTTACTTTGTGATTAGACACTTGGTCCTTGGAATTATCTTCAATATAATCGCAAAACGCACACTTTCCCCATCGACAAGAGTCTCCCTTTAATAAAAGAATCTCTCGCTTTATCTTATTTGTTATCTTACTATATCTTTCCACTGAATCCAACCTTTTTTTCAATCCTATCTATAATTTTCTTCTTCAATCCATCAACCTCTTGTTTTTTCTTCGATTATCAGTTATAATCATGACTGCTATAAAAGCCGCAGTTCGTAACCATCCTGCGAAATCAAAACTAGGAGGAGAAAAAATTATGAGTAACCTAACCATTTTTATTTTATTTGCCTTTATTAACTTTGGGCTCATTGCGCTGGTTTTTCGTTTTTTTGGAAAAACCGGAATCTTAAGCTATATCATCTTAAGTGTTATTGCTGCCAATATGCAAGTTAACAAGGGTATTATCTTTGATCTAGGCTTCGCCGAGCTTGAAGCCACACTTGGTAATGTCATGTTTGCCGGCATTTTTTTAGCGACGGATTTACTTAATGAAAAGTATGGTTATCACGCTGCTAAAAAAGCTGTCACACTTTCTATCGTTGCCAACCTTTCCTTTGTACTAATCATGTTTATATCTACATTATACCATGGTTTAGATTATAGTGAACCCTATAATCATGCACTGGAGTTATTTTTTTCCATTAATGGCGGCACATTAAAAGCCGTTCTGGTTGGAAACCTAGTATATTTTATCAGCCAAAGTCTCGATGTTTTTATCTATGATAAGATAAAATCCTGGAATAGCGAGAAAAAAACCCTATGGATACGTAATAACGGCTCCACCCTTTTGTCTCAGCTTGTAGACACCATTCTCGTTAGCTTTGGATTTGCCCTTGTAGGAATCTTCCCATTAGATCTTGTCGGTTCTATGATTATTACAACTTTAGTCATTAAATATGTGGCTGCAATTGTTGACACACCTTTTTTATACATTATGAATCAAATCAAGGCACCTGAGTCTCACGACATATTCTAAGTGAACATAAGCAACACGATTGCTTTATCGCGAAGCGCTATTGTTCACGGCAAGAATACGTCCTTGAGTACAAGCAAAAAAAATGCAACCTCACTAGAGGTTGCATTTTTTTGTGCTATCCGATAAATCCTTCTGTCGAGACAAATGTTTTATCCATCGCCTCTTTGGTATCACCGATAAATATTTTATCAACTTCATCAAAGGTTAATTGGGCAAGCGTCTCTGATTTAACCGTTCCTATGTAATCTATCAAACTCTTTTTAAACCACTTGACTTCCACATGCTCTGATTGTCGCTCCACAGGCAAGCTTGTAATCATTAAGCGCCCACGTCCCACTTGTGCCGCTATAAGATTTGTTAATCGATGGTTATAATAAAAGTTAGGTGTCACTTCAATCATTGGCGTAATCTCTGGTGGCAAATGATCCACACTAAAGTTAAACGAATCTTCCAACAGGTGATACCACTGGTAATCGGTATAATGATCTGAAGGAAAGTATCTTAATTGTTCCGGTTGCTCAAAGTAAAAACCATATGAACCTTCACTATTAAAAAACACAGGACTCCAAAAGACCGGATTAAAGCAATCATCATAGACTTTCTTATCTATAAAGCTGTCTTTGTTCGCCATCAGCAAAACATTTTTTCCCTCTTCAAGCATTTTTTTTACTTTTGGATTCCATGCACTAACACAATGGATGTCATGCTGATGCGCCAGCAGTTCAATGTCCGTATTTTCAATCTCTGGATAAACCCATAGATTCCAGCTATTGCTATAATTCGTTCCTAAAATCTCTACTGTCATGGTCAATGCCTTGGGACTATCTATGTCAGACAAGTCAATATTGTCTGTCTGCCCAATCCATTGTAAGGTCCCCGCTTCGATGGTAACATTCTCAAACGTTCCTTGTGCATACATATGTTGAGATGCATTTAATGTCCAACGGATATCCATTCCTTCCATTGCTTCAAATCGACTTTGACGAATATAGATATCAGCCAAGAATGAATCCATCGATTTTATTATACGTTTTTCCGTTTTTATCAGTGGAACAACATCATTGCAAAAGCCACGAAAGGCTTCTTCACTGATTACACCTTTTGAGTTCCAAAAAGCGTCCAGTACGCCTACTGTTGCACTACACTGCCCCGGAAAATCTTGGATACCAAGCATTTGAAAGCCACCAAAATGCTCCGTTCGTAAAAAAGATTCTATCTCTTCTTTATACATACGTGCTGCAAAGATTCCAGAAGCTTGTACAAATTGCTCGATTTTATGGTCTAATCCTTTTTGTTTCAAATCATTTTCAATCACTTTAAGATTTTGCGGATATAAATTCCCCGTATATTGACTTATTTCTCCTATATTTGGATAAACACAAAACTGTCCGGCTTCGTGAGAGATGAGAGGAATCTTTCGCCCGTCAACGGCTTCTTTATATGTTGTCATTAACGTCTCGCCCATGGACTGGATAAAGCGATTCCCACGCATCCCATGTGTGTCTGCTTCCACAGAGATAAAAATATCATCGTAAGGATCCAGGGGGCGGTCATAATTGGCTGTTAATGTATAAAGAATGTCCGGTCGAAGCGCTTTTAAAGGTCTAATTGCATCATGCAGCAACTGATGGTCACCCCTTAACTCATTCCCATTGCAATAGATACAAAAAGATGGGTGGTTCCCATAGCGTTCAATGATTCGTCTCCCTTCTAAAGGGATAAAAGTATAATGCTCTGGGTATTGTCCTGTACCTATAAACCACTCATCTAGCCAAATAGGTCCTTCAATCTGCAAATAAATCCCACATCGATCCGCAGCCACAAATGCAGCCTCAGGTGGACAGTTCGAGTGAAATCTTAGGTGATTCATCCCATATGCTTTAACAACCTTCATAATGCGCATCCAATAAGCTTCATCACACGGAGGATATCCGGTTAAGGGATGGACCACGCATTCTAGATTACCTCGCAAAAACATTTTATGTCCATTTAAAAGCATATCGCGTCCTTGTTGCTGCAGTTTACGAAAACCAAAAGAGATACTTGTTCTTTCTTCTTCCAGCTCAATATGTAAGCGATATAACTTTGGATTCCATTCATTCCATGGTTCAACAGGCTCCTCTATAACCAGTTCATGTTCAAAGTACGTCGTCTCGGCTCCACACGCGACAGTCTTTACCAACGTAGCTACTACATTCTCATTATCATCGTGAGTAATACAGTACTTAAGTCTATGGTTTTTGCTTGGCATGCCTACCTGGGTATCTTTTTGATTAATCTTACCTTTAACGGTCACTGTTTGTTTCTTGGCATCTGCAAAAATCATGACTTGATCCATATATAGGTTTTGACTTGCCTTAAGTTCAATCGCCCCTACCATTCCATTCCACAACGTCTGCGTCTCATTGGTATACGAATGCCCATAGAGACCAAGATGATATGGATCGCGATTATCAAGCATGACTGTCAAGCGATGTGTTTGTCCCGGTTTTATAAAAGCTGTCAAATCATATTCATGCGCTCCGATAAGGCTCTTAATTGTGCCTACAAATTGATTGTCAACCCATACCTTGGATGCCATCATTACTCTTTCAATCGAAAAGACAACACGTTGATTGTTCCACCCCTTTGGCACCGTCACCATCTTTTGATACCAACAAGCCCCCACATAGTCATATCTTGCCTTTAGACTTCGAACTGACTCCGGTGTCAATATTTGCTCCGGATTCAGAGCTTTTCCTATGCCATTTTCACATAGCGTACCTGGTAACATTAAGGTATCTGCACTAAAGCGCTCTTGAAACCATGTCTCTACTTCTCCCATGTCTTGAGGGTCTAATTGATACTGCCACTTCCCTTTTAAAGAAATGGTCTTCTCATTTTTTTCTAAAACTTGTACAAGGACAGATATACATTGCGCACGGTTAACAGGCTTATGGCGCTGATATCCCTCCCAAAGCCAACCGAGTCTTTTGGCTTTTTCTTCACATGCATCCATCCCTAACTCTCTAAAACCAGCCATAGCTATCCCACGAATAACCATGCTTATAAGTTCGCCTCCCGTTAGCCTATCATCCGGTCTAAAGCGTTGGTCTGGCGTCGTATCTGGGTCAATGATATTGGCATCAATCGCTTTTTGAACACTTCCCGAATCAAATTCATAGCGATATATATCACAATATTTTCCTTTATACCCCCTTGAAGCGGGTCCTTTGATCGCTTTAAAAAAAACATATAAAAACTGCGCCCGAGGCATCTCATCAAAAGGGTGAAAAAACTTAACACAAGGATCAAGTAACCCTCTATGCATCGCTTTTTTTAATACTTCTTCATATTCTATTCCCTGACAATCTATATATGGCAGTTCTGGAAGATCTGTTGTAAGCACCGGTGCCTCTTCTTTTTGTGTTGGGAGAATACTCTCTTGTGGTCTAAGACTTTCATCCGGCGCCCATAGCGGCATAAATCGGTTGCTTATTTTTTCTCTAAGACCAGGTATATTTTGACGCATGATGTCCTTAGCAATAAACTCTGCTATCAGCATGCCACCATAATCATTGGTATGGGCTGCATCCATAAAGTATCCTTTTATCGTTTCTGCATCCATCTGACAAAACAATTCAAAACTATATTGATGCAAGTTGATCACATCAACGTCCAATTCATAACCTACACGAAGGCATGCATCGGCATAATCTTTGAGCAAATCATAATACCCATGTTCATCCTCCGCAGGTATGCGGCTCATCGAAGTGACAATAATCGGCGTTGCTCCTAGAGATCGTATTTTTTGGATGTACCACCTTAGATTATGTGTGTATCCACCATAAGCCTTAAGATTTCGCCGTTTTTGATCATTATGTCCGAATTGAAACAAGAAGATATCCCCTGGTCGAATGTTCTCCAAGATAATATCTAAGTGTCCATCATCGCGAAAACAATTCGTTGTCATCCCTCCATGGGCTTGATTATCTACGGCTGCATTTTGAATATATTGAAGCAAGTATTGCCCCCATGCCCCAAAATTAGTTAACGGATTATAAGGCATCCTTGCCTCATAGTCTGCCACAATAGAATCCCCACCAATATAGATAGTCGCTACATCCGCTTTTTCTATTTCAACAGCACTTAAGCTTGCCTCTTGTCCAAGTAACGATACATAGACCGAATTATCTTCTCGTGCCGGTTTTCCCATAATCGGAATATATGCTCCCACATGGGTATAAAATGAATGTACAAATACCTCTCGTGGCTTAACATGAATGTCACGTAGGACAAGATTACGCCGTCCAGTGTATAGGTGTACACCATCAACACCCGTACTTTTGCCTTCAATTGTCACCGTTACTTTGTAGTTCCCCTTTTCTTTAACTTTTGCTCTAAAGCGCAAAGGGTAGCGCTCCTTGGACACCGAATCAGCTATCCATCCTGCTGTCGCTTTAAAAAAATCCCCATTTTTTTCCAACGGTTGATCTAAAGGAATAAACCCATAGCCCTTGGCCTCATTATACAGATCATCAACATGAACCAAGATTCCATCGCCTTGCTCATGTTGGGTAAAAATATACTTTTGCATTATTGGAGCCTCCTATTTCCATTAATAGCTGTGTTAATTCTATTATATAGAATTCTCCCTTATATTGTGTATAATATAATGCGCATTATGTTAAATTACATGTGTTGTTCCTTCCATTTTGTTTGGCGCAATATAGTGCTTCATCTGCTTTTTTAAACAATGAATACTTATCATCTGTTTTTGCATATTCTGCAACGCCTATGCTCACTGTCATTTTTATTTGATTGGTAAATTCCCAGTTTTCGACAGTTACGCGAAGGTGTTCCGCAACGACTTCACATTGCTGTGCCGTTGTCTCTGGACAGATAACGATAAACTCTTCGCCGCCCCATCGTCCGACTAAGTCGGATTCTCTTACATTTTCTTGCAGTATTTTTCCAAGCTCAATTAGAATTTCATCTCCGATATCATGACCATAGGTGTCATTGATGGTTTTAAAGTAATCAATATCAATCAAAATGATTGAAAAAGAGTTCGCATAACGTTTTGCCCTGGCAATTTCTCTGTCCATTAATTCTTCTATTTTTCTTCTATTAAATAGCTTTGTCAAGACATCATTATAGCTATATTCCCTAAGAATGTTTAGCTTGATTTCATTATACTTATTTTCTTTTTCTATTTCTGAAATCTTTTCAGTTTTATCCTGAATAATTCCAATCAATTCAAGAAATTTTTTGTGTAAATTATCGATTTCATTGATGTTTGATGTATACACCTTAAGCGAGTCTATATCCTCCGATGCTGCTATGACATTGGTAAGCTCATTGATAGGTTCTAAAATAGTGTTTGCAATTTTTTTTGTTCCATAATAGTGAGAAATCATTGAGATAATGAAGATTAACAGGAGAAGTAATTGTATCCCTAACATGAATTGTTTTTTATAATTTGCAATTTTATCAAATTTTTGTTCTAAACCATTGCCTTCAATAAGAACAATCGAAGGAATACCTAATTTTTTTATTTCTATCGTATAAATAAAATAATCTTTTGCCTGTATGTTCTCTTTTTGCTTATATACCAAAAGATCATTTGTCGGTTCCGCATACACCAGTTGTTTTTCCTTTGTCGCCATTATTGTGGTTATGTCTTTTATTTTATCTGTTGTTAGTGCAAGGGATGTACAACTATATATACTGTATTGTTTTGACTCGCCTTCAACAGCTTCCATACAATCCCCAATAAAGTCACACCGATAAATATCCACAATATCTTCCTGAAGATTTTCACCTATAGCTTCATAGCTATTTGTTTGGGCATATTTTTTTGCAATCACCGCATTAAAATAGCCTGTCTGAAACTTTATCTTATTATCGAGTTCGCTTTCCATCGTTTCTATTATCTGTTGATCTCTTACATGGGACATCTCATTGCCATATATGAAAAAAGTAAAGTACACACCAAAAATAAATACTATGATTGAAATCAAAATGTACATCATTAACTTTTTACTTAAGTATGATTTATAATCCATCTAGGCTCCTTATCGATTCGGATACATATAAACAGGTTGGATAATACATTCCCCTTCATCATCATTTTTTTTAGGATATACTTCATCTAAAAATCCAGTTTGTTTTAATCTATATATTATTTTGCTACATATTTCCGGGTTAAATTGGCTTCCTTCTCCTTCTTCCAGAATTTTAAATACCTCCTTTATTGCATAGGGCTTTTTATAGCTTCGTTTTGAAGCCAATGCATCAATGACATCTGCAATAGCAAGCATCTGTGACAAAGGGTTGATCTGATTACCTTTAATTTTATTGGGATAGCCGGTTCCATCATAGCGTTCATGATGCTGTACTATCAGCTCACATATCAACCCCGTATTATCGATAGGTCGAACGATATCACATCCAATTAAGGGGTGTGTTTTCATTAATGCATACTCTTGTTCCGTAAGTTTCCCTTTTTTATTTAAGATACTCTCCGGTATGCCCACTTTTCCAATATCATGGAGTTTAGAAGCATGCCGTATCCCATCAATTTCCTTTTCGGATAATTCAAAGTAAGATATAATCTCTTCTACAATAACAGCTACATTCTGCGAATGTTGCCGGGTATACTTATCCTTTGCATCTAGTAATATGGACATGCTTTCAAAAGTATCAATAATCAAACGGCGCATATCTTCATATAGCTTGACTTCTTTACTAATATCTTCTGTAATCATTAACGCGCTGGTTTCTCCTCGACCATTAGCAATCGGAGAAAACTGAATATTATATATTCTGGTTTTTCCATCTGTTATGGACGTATGCACATACCGCTTTAGTTTACACACTTTCCCTTCACAGGCTATTTTCAAGGACTTAATCATCTCACTGCCTTTTAAACTTTCTATTTTAAATAGATTAATGCCTAGTGTATCTGCCGAACCATAGACATCTTTGGTTGAAGGATTGACATATTCAACTACACCATTTTTACTAACCATGATATACGATACAGGACTTTTGTCTAATATAGATTCAAGCATTTCTTTTTGTTTTTTTATCTCACCGGACAGCTTCTTGTTCTCGACGAGCCGATTAAATGCATTGATTTTTTCACTTTCCAAACGATCCAATATTTTTGTTAAAATCAAAGCAAATCCTATAAATACAATCGGCGCACTGCAGACTACAAGAAAGCTTTGATTGCTAGAAACCCGTATAAGACTCTCCATCACAGTCAAATCATAAGGCTCACTCTTTCTTTCAATGTAAAAAGTAACGAGTGGGAACAGCATACCAATAGTTATTAAACCAACAACAAGTAATCTCTTTAATTTCATCTTATTATCAAATCCTCTTATGATTTATTTAACTTTCAAGCAAGTTAGCGTGTTTATTTCAAAATGCACACAAAAACAAAAGCTTATTGTTTCAAGCCATCACAATAAGCCCCTTCTTTTTACGATGAATCTGTCGCACCAAAAGAGTAAGTAAAGATAAATAATTTAACCTTTGAAAAAAAATTATTTGATAAGTGTATCGATAGACAAGTAATACCTGCAGTTAATGTAGAGAAACAAACGGTCATAAGCACCCCGATCCAAAAGAATATCAATATGTCGGCTCAACCTTTCCCATGATTTTTAGATATTTTATGACAAATATTAGATATCAACAGAAGATCACTATAGATTATTAATATATATGAGATAATAATTATTATAACATAGATTAAATATTCTTATCAACCCAAAATTTTATCCTTTGAGTTGCTTTTTCAACGTCACTTTATTTGCCACAAATACGACAATAACTGCACTCCAGTTTATGAGGACAATCCCCCACCAGACCCCCATAATCTCCCAGCTCATGTATGAAGCCAATAGTGGAAATAAGACAATCGGCATAACAATTTGACGGTATAGTCCAATATATACCGCAAAGTTTGGTTTCTTGACGCCTTGCATTGTTGCCAACAAAATATTTAAAATAGTATATGTTGGAAAAGCAAGTGCTTCAATTCGCAAATATGTAGTTCCTGCCAAAATCACGGCGGAATCATTTTTAAAAAAACGAATAAAAACAGGCGCAAAAGGATAAATAATAAGAGCACCTACAATCATGATGCTTATTCCAATAATCAGTGACCACTTTTGTACTTCATAAATACGTGCCCCCAATTTAGCACCATAATTTTGCCCCACAATCGTCAATACAGCGATATTAAGGCCTAAAGTCGGCAATAGCGCGATTTGTTCAATCCGCATCGCAACACCATATGCACCGATTGTTTCAGGACCTGGAGCATATCGCATAACATAAAAGTTAATGACAAAAATTCCAATAGCAATCGTTGCCATATTTAAGCTTGCAGGAATTCCCTGCTTTAAAATATCGCCTATAACACTGAGTGAATATCTAGAGGAACTAAATTGTTCCCAGTCAAACAACGGACTCTTTAAGAGCCTCCACCCTAGATAAAGGGTTCCAAGACCTTGGATAATCACTGTTGCAAGTGCCACACCAACAGTTCCAAGGCTAGGTAAACCAAACCATCCAAAAATAAAAAGCGGATCAAGCAAAAGGTTCAAAACAAACCCAACCATCAAAAAGTTCCTATAGGTTTTTGTATCCCCCTGTGCATTCAAAATACCATTAAAGATGGAATTGATGATAAAAAACACAGCTCCATAAAAAATAGTTTTTGTATAGGCAACCCCTAAAACCATCTCTTGACCACTTGCACCGGATATACTAAAAAGCCAAGGCGTTAACCAAGGTGATGCAATTATCACAATAAGGCTGATAACGCCTCCTGCACCAATGGCATTATATGCCAATCTATGGAACAGCTCAACGTCTTTTTTACCCAAGGCAATTGCTGCCAAGGCGGTTGTTCCGCTTCCAATTCCAGAACTGAGTGCGATAACAATAAAAAAAATCGGAAAGGATATCGTCATCCCTGCTAAAGCTTCCGTACTTATTTTTCCTGCATAAAATGTATCAACCACATTGTATAGTGTATTAAAAATCATGCCGACACTTGCAGGTATAGCAATGCTTCGCAAATGATGCTTTATCGGTCCCTGCGTCAAGTTATATTCTGTTGCCGCATATCCACGCATATTCTCCCTCCTCATTTTTTTCATATATCCATTATACCACTTTTTGATCTCGGTTTTATATAGGCTTTCTAAACTGATTCTATGTATATTCGACAAAAAAACAGATATAATGCAATACGCCAGTTCGCCTCGTCTCTAATAGCATAGGACTTATGCTTGGGTATTTACACTGTATCTGTCTAAAATAGTTTTAACACTTTTTTGTCACGATATTTTTTATATTAAAATTCGGTACTATAATCAATCTCAATTTCTTCATAAAGTTGCTCATTTGGTGCTCTAAAGTTCAGTTCCTCATAAGAACACATTCTTTGGTCGAGCGCTTTTTGTCGAAGTGTACGATAAAGTTCTGCATGGGTCGCATTATAGTATGGATTGACGAAGAATATACCAAGGAAACATGGCAACATCCCTAAAAGATACCAGCCAATAAAGGATAGATCCAGTACAAACATATTCCACTTTTCTCCATCTGTCATCTTGTTGCTAAGATCAATTGCTCGCTTAGAACCAATCTCTGGATTATCTGCTAATATATAAGGAACCATCGCATATGCATAGCCTTTTACAATCCCTGGGATAATAAATAAAAGCGTCCATCCGATAAGATATAGATTTTGTCGAATCATTGACTTGACAATGGACAAGTAGTGATTGCCTGTAAAGCTATATCCTATGATGCCAAAAGCAACGTCTTCTCCACTTTCAGATGCCACTGACGCTTCTAAGAAATATTTGCGAATACCTACCATTAAAGGATTACTTAGAAAAAATCCAAATGTCATGGCAATAACAAAAATAAACATAAAAATCGCCAAGAAAATCATTAAAAAACGAATCCAATATCCCCAATCAACATAGGCGCTGCCATAACTTCCTGAATCATCGTTAAAGGAGAAATTAAATCCGCCTCCACCGCCGCCTCCACTAGTTCCACCTCCAAAAAAAGTTAAAAGCAAGCTGATTCCAAAAGCTTTCCAATACGTCCCTGAAAGCGCTTTTTTTGCACGTTCTTTTAATTCACTTCGACTCCACATATTTTTTCCTCCATTCTTTGTCAATCTTTTGTCATCCTTAACCCTCAGATACATTATATACGACCATATGATTTTATCAAGTTTTTTGTTACATACACCTTTTTTTTATGTCTAAACTGTCATCATTTGCTTGCGTTGGGCAAATATATTTTTTCTATAGGAATCTGTGTACGCCCCATAAAATACTCTAATAGCATAACAATTTGGTCTTTATACAAGGCTTCTGGATAAACTTGGTAATCAAGAGCCGAATCATTATTTGCACTTCCTGAATCGTTATTGCTAATGACAACCATATCTTGACTAAGGTCTAATTCTTTCATGACCTCTTTAAGCGGATTAATATAATAATCTTGATGGAGATAAATCACATTAATATCATTCGAGTATTTTACAAAGCTCTGTTTCATCTTTTCTTTTAGTTGAAGGGTCTGCTTGGGCAACTCTTCTTGCTGATAATGCCCTTGGTAGCCTTGGATACTATCAATAATGTTAATGCGTGAATATCCACTAATCTGTTGCCTAAAACTGCTGGATTTTTCAAGACTCAAGCGTGTATTAAGATCACCTGTAACTTCTAAGACCCCAATATCATAATGAATATTATACACATTATTAATCAGATAGTTACTTAAGCGAATACCTTGGTCAATATAGTCCGGTCCGATATAAATGACATTGCTGTCTTCATACTCCAGTGGATTTCCAAGGCATACAACATAGGTTTCCTTCGCCTTGGCGCGTTTGATATACTCTTCCCACCCCGAACTATTTTCAGGACTAAAAAAAATAATGTCAACCTCTTGCTGTAGCAATTCATCAAAATACACTTTCTGTAATTGGTCCTTCTCTCCTGCAGATACATCTTCCTCCATATTATAATATATGAAACCAATGTCTTCTTCTGCTTGTGTTCCCTTGACAACTCCATTATCAATAATAACACTTAGGTTTTCTTCGTTGTATAGGTGTGTCTCAATATAGCCTACTTCTAAACTTTGCCGTTGTTTGACCTCTCTAAAATACGTCGTTTTATTGTTCTTGGTCACAGGAAAGCTTTTCATAACAATACGCTTTGGAATACGTAGATTCGTTTGATCGCTTTCTAGTATTTCCAGAGCATAATCGATGGCCTCTTTTCCTCCAACTGGTGTATAAATGATGGTGTCCAATTCTTTGATATCTAGATATGTCAAATACTTGTCTTCCATAAATTTGCTAACTGTGATAATCGGAACATTACGGTCATATTTTTTTAGCACATTTCCTGCTCCAATGGCTAGTGCATTACTTTGCGCAAAGACAACATCAAATTCTTGATTCGATCTCATAAAAAGGTCAAACTCTTTTTCTGCTTCTGTACGCAGCCATCCACAATATATGTTCTCTGTAATATTCATGTCCGATTCTCGGTTAACTTGATCTGAAAAGCCTTTAGATATTTCTGTCACCATAGGGTCTTCAATGGGACCATTTAATGTAACCACATTAAGGGTCTTATTCGATGCAAATGCCTTAAGCCGCTCAGCTCCCATCTGCCCCACACTATTATAATCCGGACCGATAAAAAGCGTATAATCATTAAAGCCAATATCTTTATCTAGTACAATAACAGGAATATTTTTTTCCACTTCATCAATGACAGGTCCTAATACGTTGGCATCATTTACCGTAATAATCAATAAGTCGATACCATATTCCAGCAATTTATCAATATCATTAATTTGCTTATAACTGCTTGAACCGGCGTTGGTAAAAATCATTTTAATCTGGTCATATCCTTTTGCATAAGCATCCAATTCTTCATGAATAACAATCTGCCATTCATCTGTAAGATTAGGATGACTCATTCCAATTAAAAACTGAACTTCTTGATAATCGGAGGTCTTTTGTTCATCTATAAAACTGATGATATATATGCTACTAACAACCACCACTATAAACGCAATCATAAAGCCTAGTTTTTGCTTCATTTAACTTCGTTCCTTTCGATACTTCACAGGAGACATACCTGTAGCTTTTTTAAATGCAGCACTAAAATAGTGTTGTGTAGAATAACCCACACGTTCTGAAATCTCATAAATTCGCAGTTTAGGATCATCCATCAACCGCATTGCCTTTTCAATACGTATCTGTGTGAGCAGTTCTGTAAAAGAATATCCAATCTCTTGCTTGATAAGCTTGCTTAGGTACGATGCGCTAACACGTAAGTGCTTTGCCACATCTGTCAAGGACAATTCCGGTTGAGAAAAATGTAACTCTATGTAGTTTCTCGCCATGGACACAATGGGTAATATCTCTCCTTTTTTTCTGATCTCTTGCGTACTCTCATAATATATAGGTGTAAATTGGCGATATTGGGTTGGCGCTTTTATTTGCATCAAAACAATTTGCTGATCTAGATACTGCTTGATATTTGCGACCAGCTGTTGTTCTTTATCAAAGCCAATATCTTCTACATCCACAAAACATAGGATAATATCTTTTTCCGTTTTAACGGTAATCTTATGGTTCAAATCTACCAACACCTCATTAATGATATTTAGCTGAGCAAACGTTAAAAGATCTTTATCCAAAATGAATTCCTGCTCACTTTTAATCGGTAAAATATAGATGATAAGTAAAGTCTTATAGGTTGACATATCAATATTTAACGCCATAAGGTTTTGTTGAATCTCATAATCATTGAGTCCACCATCAATCCATTGTTTAAAAAATTGTGTGTGCATATGGTCATGATCAGCAATCATTTGGGTTTTTGCCCACTTCACAAAATTATTTTCTTTGATTTTTGTGTCTAAGCTTTCAATCCCCTTCTTAACAACAGACATTAGCTCTTTACGGTTAACCGGTTTTAAAATGTAGTCATAGACATCTAACTTGATTGCTTCTTTGGCATATTCAAACTCATCATATCCAGAAACAATAAAGATCATACACTCCGGGTTCGTCTCCTTTAATTGACGAATCAGTTCTAACCCTGTTAAATTGGGCATATTAATATCCACCAGCATCAGGTCTGGTTGAAGCTCTTTTGCTTTATGAAAAGCATCTTCACCATCCACCGCCTCACCGATAACCTCAACATCAATCTCATGCCAAGGAAGCCTTGATAATCCACGTCGTATTTTAGGTTCATCATCTGCAATAATTAATCGATACATCATACCCTCCCTATAAAACATTAATATTGAATTGGATGCTTAATCGTTACGGTTGTTCCTTCATCTAATGCACTGTCAATACTTAAGCCATACTCCATACCAAAGTTCAACTTAATACGTTCATTGACATTAAATAGTCCAATGCCATAGCTATCATCTTTTTCCAGTATCCCCTCAAAAATTTGATTCATATGTTGCACTTGCTCTGACGCCATACCGCCGCCTGTATCGGCAACAACAATATAAAGGTCTTTATTGTCTGTATATATATGGATACGGATATGTCCAGATTCCTTTCTTCCTTTGATCCCATGATAAATTGCATTTTCAACGAGGGGTTGAATAATTAATTTAATGACCTTATAGTTTTTCAAGTTATCTTCACAAATAATCTCATAGTCAAACTGTTCTTCATAGCGCACTTTTTGAATGGTCAAATAACTGTTAACATGCTTCACTTCATTTTCCAGACTAATGATTTCATTACCTTTACTTAAACTAATACGAAACAAGTTCGTTAATGATTCAACCACCTCTACGATATCATCTGCTTCATATTCCATGGCCATCCAGTTAATTGTATCTAATGTATTGTATAAAAAATGGGGTTTGATTTGTGCTTGAAAGGCTTTAAGTTCTGCTTCCCTTTTTGCTTTTTGCTCTGAATACACAAGTGAGAGTAGGTTTTTGATAGCTTCAATCATCTTATTAAAGCTATGTCCCAATTGACTGATTTCATCATTATATATGCTGTCATAATGTACTTCAAGTTTGCCTTGTTCCGCTTCTGCCATAAGATTTTTAAGTTTGCTAATGGGACGCGTCAACGTCTTGGTCAAATAAATGGATAAGACAATTCCAAAAAGAAAAATCAAAACGGCATAAGTGACAAAGGAAGTAATCACTTCCAAGATAATACTTAACGTTTCATCTTTTGGAAGCACCCCGACAATATTCCAATCAGAAATTCCTGTCTCTTGAGCTATAATTTGATAGCTTTCTCCATTAATCTGAACGTCTTTTTCATCGCCAATCATTGTCGGATGAATGCGATATACAATAGGATTAACCGGAGCATAAACTACTTCGCCCTTTCGGTTGCTAATATAGAGAAAGCCTGATTTGCCAAGTTCTGCACTATTAATCACTGACTCCATATAATCTAATTTCATATCAAAAAGCACAATGCCTGTAACATCTCCCTGATCATTGATGAGCGCTTTGGTCATGGATAAAATATTGTCTGCTTTATACGAATCATAAAACGAAGTGATGTTACGACCAATCTGTTGACTAAATAGATGTATCGTCTCCGGCTGTGCTACTGTTTGTATATACCATGTCTCCATATTGAGCGGACTTTCTTCAAGGCGCTTCATGGTGTTACTTAGCATTTCTCCTTGAGTGTCTACAACCAAAATACCGGCAATGTTTTTATCGGTTGTTGTATAACGCTCAAGCGTCTCTAGTATCGCCTCTTCATCCATCTGTTCTTGACCAAACGCCTTAATTGTAGGTTCTTCAACAAACAGGTCCATCTTTTTGCTAATCTCCTGAATGTAATTTTCAATACGTAAGTTAACTTGATCGGCTAACTCAAGCGTCTGCTCATTGTTCATACTGGTCAGTGAACGATTTAAGACATTCATATTAAGATAGCTAAGGACAACCACCGCTATCGCCAATATCAAAAGAATATTCATCATCATTTTGCTTTGTATGCTTTTGTTAATATAATACTCTTTTATCTTTTGAATCATCTTATCACCATCATTCTACTCCGGTTACTTCTTGATAGTTATCCTTTGTAATGATCTCCGCATTAAAAAGTTGTCGCTGGGGCATCGGCTCAGAATATAGAATATATTCCATTAAAATTTCCGCTGATTTTTTTCCTATTTTTTTGGGTGAATAATAGCTCGACGCTTTAAGCGCAGAATATTCACGGTTAAACTCATCTAGTGCTAATGTCCCGCCGATACTGATAATGCTTGCATTTTGATCCAGTCCTAATTGTTCCAAGCTCCTAACAACTCCAATAGCGCCTTCATCATTGCCTGTCATTACCAACCATGTTGTAATTTCTTTTTCTTGTGTGAACATATCCATCGCTACATTAAACGCATTTTCCGTCTCTCCATTATAATTGATACGAAAAATCCGATTCACATCAAATCCTGGAATCATCTCGACAAACCGCTCATACTGTCCATTTGCGCGCTCTTTCATATTTATTTGTTGATTATTTTCAAGAATTAAAACACCGACATCTTCCTTTATCATCAGCCCATTTTTAATCGCATAATTGGCCATCCAGTCTCCGGTCATATCCCCTAATGCATAGTCATCTACACCAACAAAAGGCGTAAGTAACCTGCCACTCTGAGCAACAATAGGATCATTGGTAGCTATAACGGGTATTTTTTCTTCCCGTAGGATATCGACGGTCATCTGACTAAGACTTTGATCTGGAATACATATAATAACACCATCTACCTCTTCGTCAATCATACTCGTTAATGCTTGCTCATAAAGCTTCGGATCCATCTTTACATCAATGTAAATAAACTCTTTTGCTCCTAGTCGGCTAGCTTCTTCTTCTGCACTCAGTCCCTCATGGATAAACCATCCTTTTGAACCATCTTTATATATTCCGGCAATAGTAATACGGTCTTTTGGCGCAATATTGTGCTCGGATTGTTCTTGCTGTTCATCGGTTCCTTTTGGAGTACACCCAACAAGCAGCAATATACATAATATAATGACAATTTTCCCAATTCGCATGTTCATATCCCCCCAATGCTCACTAGCAAAAAGCAGTCGCTTTAGAATTAAGTGACTGCTTTTATTATAACAAAGAATATACTTTTTGCGTATGTATTTAGCGATTTTCTTTAGTTCTTTGATTTTGTATATATATCAAAAAGTACTGCAAGAACAAGGACTAATCCTTTAATCGCTTGTTGCCAATCAATTCCAAGCCCCACTAATGACATTCCGTTATTCATTACACCCATAACCAAACCACCAATGATTGCTCCGATAATTGTTCCAACACCACCACTTGCAGATGCTCCACCAATAAAACAGGATGCGATGGCATCAAGTTCAAAACTTTGTCCGGCTTTTGGCGTCGCTGCATTTAATCTAGCTGCAAAAACAAGACCGGATAAAGCAGATAAGAATCCCATGTTAGTATAGACCAAGAACATGGTACGGTCGGTTTTAACTCCAGATAATGCTGCTGCTTTTTCATTCCCACCTAGCGCATAGACATGGCGACCAAAAATGGTCTTTGATGTGATAAACGTATACACCACAATTAAGAGAAGTAACAAAATAAAAATATTAGGAATACCTCGATAACTTGCCATTACAAAAGTGAATGCATTGAGTGCTGCAACCAATAAAATCATCTGTCCCATGAAGAAACTAAATGGAAGCACTTCAAGTCCATAAGCCTTATTGCTGTTGCGCTCTTTGAACATTAGATAGACTATAATGGCTGATAGAACAACGCCGATAATGATGGTCAAAAAATATCCGCCGGTTGCTGCATAAAACGGATCCGGAATAAATCCCGAACTAATGACTGTGAATTTTTCTGGGAATGGTGCAAGGCTTCGTCCCCCAAGTACAACCATGGCAAGTCCTCTAAACATCAACATTCCGCCAAGGGTTACGATGAAGGCCGGCACTTTAAAGAAAGCAATAACACTTCCTTGCAACGCTCCAATAAGCGCTCCCAGCAACAAGCTTAAAATAGTAACAACGACAAAGTTCATTTCATAGGTAATCATTAGTGTCGCTGCAACCGCTCCAACAAAAGCAACAACTGAGCCGACCGATAAGTCGATATTGCCTGTTAAGATAACGAGCAGCATCCCTGTAGCCAATATCAGAATATAACTATTTTGCAAGATTAGATTCGTGATATTTAATGGCTGCAATAAAATCCCGTTAGTTAATATTGCAAAGAAAATCATAATCGATACCAATGCGATAATCATCCCATATTGACGCATATTTGCTTTCAATAGTTTTTTTATAGCTCCTGATTTTTCACTCATGCCTTTGCCTCCTGTTTATTTATTACATGCTTCATGATTTTTTCCTGGGTTGCTTCGCCTTTCATCAGCTCTCCGGTGAGTTTACCTTCACTCATAACATATATCCGGTCACAAATTCCTAAAATCTCAGGCATTTCAGATGAAATGACAATAACACTTTTTCCTTCATCAACCAGTTGATTAATAATAGTATAAATCTCATACTTGGCTCCAACATCAATACCACGGGTAGGTTCATCTAAAATCAAAATATCTGGTTTGGTATTGATCCATTTACTTAAGACAACTTTTTGTTGATTGCCGCCTGAAAGGTTTTTTGCTTTTTGTGTTATTCCTGATGACTTGATGTTCATCTTCTTGCGATATTCTTCACCGACAAGAATTTCTTGCTGTTTATTCACAACGTTGTGTTTAGATATTGCCTTTAAGTTAGCTAATGAAATATTTGTTTTTAAATCTTCATCGAGGATGAGACCATAGTTTTTACGGTCTTCTGTCACGTAAGCAAATCCTGCACCAATAGCATCACTCACCGAGTGCAACTCCATCTCTTTGCCGTCTTTAATAAGTGTTCCTGAGATGTTTTTTCCGTATGATTTACCAAAAATACTCATCGCAAGCTCTGTTCGTCCGGCACCCATTAATCCTGCAAGACCTAAAATCTCGCCACGTTTTAAATAAAAATCAATGTTCTTAATAACTTGTCGATCTTCATGTTCCGGATGATAGACGCTCCAATTTTTAACTTCTAATATTTTCTCACCTACATGGCTTTCATGTATTGGAAATCGATTGGTAAGTTCACGCCCAACCATTCCTTTAATAATTCTATCTTCTGAGATACCTTCTTGCTCTACCGAGATAGTCTCAATGGTTTGACCATCACGTAAAATTGTTACGCTATCGGCTATTTTTTCAACTTCATTTAATTTATGTGAGATTAAGATGGATGTAATTCCATGTTCTTTCAACTCTAATATTAATTCTAATAAGTTTTCACTGTCGTTTTCATTCAAGGCCGCTGTAGGCTCATCAAGAATAAGCAATTCGACACGCTTTGATAATGCCTTTGCGATTTCTACAAGCTGCTGCTTTCCTACACCAATTTGATTAATCACTGTTTTGGGCGATTCTTTTAACTTAACCCGCTTTAAAAGCTCTGTTGTTTTTGACGTCGTTTCTTTCCAGTTAATAATACCTTTACTCGCTTGCTCATTGCCTAAAAAAATATTTTCTGCAATCGATAGATAAGGTATCAACGCTAACTCTTGATGAATAATAACGATACCTTTTTTTTCGCTTTCTTTTATATCTCTAAACTGACACACTTCACCATGGTAAACAATGTCTCCTTCATAAGTTCCATATTGATGGACACCGCTTAACACCTTCATTAATGTTGATTTTCCGGCACCATTTTCTCCAACGAGAGCGTGTATTTCACCTTTTTTCACTGAAAAATTAACATCATCAAGGGCTTTGACACCAGGGAAGGTTTTTGTAATGTGCTTCATTTCTAAAATATGGTCTGACATATTCATGCTCCTTCACTTGGGAAATTCCCGTTTATTATGTTGATGATATAAGGGTAGCTTGCGCCACCCTTATTTAGTGTTATTGTTCAATTTATTCGCCGGTTATCTCACTTTTTTCATAGTATCCACTACCGACAAGAATATCTTCCCAGTTATTGATATCAACAGATACCGGTTCAAGTAGATATGAAGGTACCACTTTAACACCATTATCATAGGTTGTTGTATCATTAACCGGCGCTTCTTTGTCATTTAATATTGCGTCAACCATTTCAACCGCTTTTTTTGCCAACTCACGCGTATCTTTAAATACCGTCTGTGTTTGCTCTCCTGCAAGAATGGATTTTACCGATGCAAGTTCAGCATCTTGTCCGGTAACCACTGGAAGTGGATTGTCGCCTGAACCGTATCCTACGCCTTTTAGCGACGATAAAATACCGATTGAGATACCATCATAAGGAGATAATACTGCATCAATACGCTCATTTGTATAATTTGCACTTAATAAGTTATCCATACGTGTTTGAGCCAAAGCTCCGTCCCAACGAAGTGTTGCAACTTGTTGAACATCGGTTTGCCCTGATTTTACAACGAGTTTACCTTCATCAATGTAAGGTTGTAGAACACTCATTGCTCCATCAAAGAAGAAATATGCATTATTGTCATCAGGTGATCCTGCAAATAATTCAATATTAAATGGTCCTGATTGATTTGCAAGGTCAAGGGTATCGACAATATAGGAACCTTGTTGTACACCGACTTTAAAGTTATCAAACGTCGCATAATAGGTAACATGTTCCGTATTACGAATAAGTCGGTCATATGCAACCACTTGAATACCTTCATCTGCTGCTTTACCTAATACATCTGTTAAGGATTCACCATCAATTGATGCGACAACCATAACTTTAACACCTTTTGTAATCATGTTTTCAATTTGAGCGACTTGGTTTTCAACGACATCTTCTGCATATTGCAAATCTGTTGTATATCCCAACGCTTCAAATTCCTTAACCATATTTTCTCCATCAGCAACCCATCGTTCTGATGATTTTGTCGGCATTGCGATACCTACATCGACACCGCCACCTTTTGCTCCACACCCCACGCTAGAAAAAACTAGAACTGCAACAATAAGTAATGTTAATAATTTTTTCATAATTTGCTCCTTTCATCGCTTGTTATGAATTCATTATAAACATTACCGTTCTTTTTGTATTTACAGGAATCAGGGAATCTTTATAAAATAATGTTATTTTACACATTCTTGTGCAAATACATTGCACGAAATTCTGTTGGATTAACTTTTTTGAATTGTTTAAAGATGCGATTAAACGTGGAAATACTATCAAATCCTGATTCTAATGCGACTTGTGTGACGGATAATTCAGGGTTTTTTAGCAACGTCTCTGCGATTCTTAAGCGTTCCTTGTTGTGGAATTCAAAAAACGTGCTACCTGTATATTTTTTAAAAACTTTTGAAAAGTGATATTTTGAAAACCCTGCAATGTCTGCCACCTCTTCAAGAGATATTTTTTTCTTACAATTTAGGGTGATATACTGGCAAGCTTCTAAAATTTGACGATTTACTTGCTGCTTATGGGCTGTTTTTGGCATTCCATGACGCCCATATACGTGCATCTTACTTGTACCTAAACATATGATGATGTCATATATCAAACGACAGACTTTCATCTCTAAAAAATCCTCTTCTTCAACGGACAATCGTTGAATCTCATGAAGATTTTGCTGAATCCTTGTCACCAGCTCCTGATTTTCACTGGATTGAATCCGACGCGTATTATAAAAAAGATGTGCTGACCTTTGAAAATCCAGACGTTGTGTAAGAAGTTGGGAATCAAATTGGAGCATGAGCGCGTTCCAGGGTTTACTTTGTTGCTTAATACCATGCAGCTCACCTGGCCAGATGAATAAAAGGTCTCCTTTATCCACTTCTACCCGTTCTCCATCAATTTCATAGATTAACCCTTCTTGCATAGAATAGATAATCTCCACATAATGATGCCAATGTAGGGGAAACGTATCTTCGACTTCTAAGCGTCGAAGATTATAAGGATAACCTCTAAAAAAATATGTCTCTTCATAGTTCGGCATTGTTTTCATCGTTCACACTCCTCAAACCATAATTTAAAAGGCTTGCTATTAACCACGCAAGCCTTTAATCCATTGCATAAATTTTAAAATTTCCTGATCCCAAAACGCCCAGTCATGAACTCCTGGTCCCTCATAATAATGATGTTCGATACCAATCGTCTCTAAATGCTTTGTAAAATACGCTGTATTATCGTATATAAAGTCATCCACACCACAACTTAAATATATATCGGGAATCAACGCTTTCTTTTTACTGCTTGCAAGTTCTGATGCCAGCCATACCAAATCATGAGGCCCTTGTTCAATTTGATTGACATCTTCAAAAACAAGGCGAATATCTTTTTCCAAACGCTGCAGCCATTCTTGGGCATCTGGTGAAATCGGTTGTGACGCCGTCTGTGCCATAAGCAATGCTCCTGAAAAGGCTCCAATCGCACTATAATTTTGTGGATATGTTAAGCCAATTTTCATTGCCCCATATCCCCCCATCGAAAGTCCGGCTATAAACGTATAACGAGGGTCCTTGGTAATCGGCAACATCTTCTTTATGTACTGTGGAATCTCTTGGGTAATATGTGTAAAGTACGGATCTCCATAAGCCATATCTGTATAAAACGATTTGCCTCCATCCGGCATTACGACTGCAAAGCCCAGCTCTGCTGCATACCGCTCGACAGATGTCATACGTGTCCACTTGGTATAATCGTCCGTATATCCATGCAATAAATATAGCACCGGATACTTCCCTTCACTATCATAAAATCCTCGATCCTCATCAGGGATAATCACATGCATCCCCATATATTTATTCATGATTACCGAAGGGTAATCAATGCGTAATAATGACATTTTGCTTCCTCCTAAATTGTCAGTTCTGATTCGAGTACCGTGTCATTTGCATTGTCACTTTGTGCAACTAAATGCTTATGTACTACAGTCCCGTCCCGTCTTGTATATTGGTATGTAATCGTGTTCTTCCCACGATGTTTGGATGTATATAAAAGCTGATCCGCATCGGCTAACGCCTCTTCAATACGGCTATGTTGTCGACACAAGACAAAGCCGCCGCTATAGGAAGTATATGCTTCGAGGCTACCTAGACGATTGGATGCTTCTTGAATCTTATTCAGCAATTCCAGCATCTTTGCTTTCGAACATCCTCGATATATAATGATAAATTCATCGCCTCCATAGCGTCCAACAACACCCTGCTCTCCAACAATATCGCGAATAGTTGTGGCCGCTTTTTTCAGTAGCATATCTCCCATGACATGACCATAGCTATCATTAATCCGTTTAAAATTATCTAAATCCACCATGCCAATCAATACTTTTGTTTCTTTACTTTGACGTATTTTGTCAATTTCTCGAAAGACATAACGTCGATTATAGATTGTCGTCAGCTCATCATGTAGGGTTAAATATGTTAATGCCTTTTTTTGCTCCTCAAGTTTATCCAGGGCATAGCGATATGATTTTGCAAAAGATTTTAGCATAAAAGCTCCTGCAATAAAGGTGAGCGGGAGTTGGTACATAACATCTGCCATCTCCGTCTTACTGTGAAGCACTGTAAAAACCTGGGGAAATTGGTACCTCAAAAAAATCATCAACATCATGATAATCAATTCAATTGTAAAAAAGAAAAGTTGGACTTTGCCTTCAAAGAAATAGATTACGGCAATCATGATTAAAAATGAATATGCTACGGTAAACGGATTGGTGAGCGACGAATTTAGCCACCCAAGAGGCAGCAATACAATAATCACCACGGAAAAGAATATGAAACGCGCAGGCATAACATAGCGTTGCTTTAAAAGCGCATACAAAACAAAACCACTCATTATCAATGAAATCACCCACTTGACGTTGGCAATCATTGGATAATCAATGATTATATTAACGACAATAAGTGCAATGGACATTGCCATTGCACATGTAAGAATAATGGCAAATATTTGGTCTTCTAATCGTAAAGATTGATACTTCTTTCGCATATCTTAATCTCTTTTCATCTATCAGACTATTTACCTTATAATTATAACTTATATAAACAGATTAAGCAATTTAAGTTCTTCCATTTTTTGCCCTAAAACTCACGCAGTTTTTTACAAATGGAGACCATTGTATCTTTAATACGGAAAAGCTCACTTTCTTTATTACGCATTCTCCAAAGTCTGCTGTAGTCTTGGAACCAGTATTCAATCGCTTCGGCCAATACTTTTGGTTCAAAAATAAGTTGCTCAATAGGTTCATTTAACTCATATTTTTTTACAATCAAATAGAGTGCATTAAAGAGCTCCACGCCTTTGGTTGATACAATAAATTCTTCAATATCTACCCGTTTGTCAGCGGACACTTTCTTCAAATACCCCATTAATTGCCCTTCAATTTCAATACTCTTATGATACTTTTGATGCACCTCTTTTTCGCTATAAGATTTTATCTGTTCAAAATCATTGCGTTCAATCCACCATATCACTTCTCTAAAAGTGATTGCCTGTAGCCCATATAGTTGCTGAAGTAGGACAACTAGTTGTCCCGTACTATCGCCATAATAATGCTCACTTACCTTCGCATTGAAGTCGGTTAATGTATCACGACAATCAGGATTCCAAGACATAGCCGCACCATAAAGCATGCCTGGTAATAGGTTGGCAAAGAGATTAATGTGTCCATAATCACCCCAATCTGTATTTAAGATGCCTTCAACATGATATTTTTTTCCATAGTCGATCATTGTGGTTATATTCGAATATGCTGTATCCATATCATTCATAAAGGTATTCCATCCAACAACTGATGGACACAAATATTCTGTTCTTCCACTTTGCGCTATGATGGCTCTTTTTTCTTCAGCAGGGCATTTGCTGTAATCCCAGTCTAAGCATATCGCATCATTAGACACCTCATGCATTAACTCAGGATAGTTAATGATGATATCTCCCCAAAATAAAACTTGCTTATCATAGGATTTGACTATTTCAATAATTTTATTCAAAAAGTCAACATATAATCGCCCTTTTCCCAACGTCTGTGCTTTCTTTTTGTTCTTACCTTCTCCAAGGTCAAAGGTCTCATCAGCACATATATTAAATTTGTTTGATGAAAAAAGTGGAATAAACTGGGCTAGCATATCCTTGACAAATTCTAAACTCTCAGGATTATCAACATCAAGGGTATGATGCCTTTGTCGATCAATAAAGGAACGTTCATCTTTTAATGATCCCTCTAACTCACATAAATGGTGAAATGACCGCGATGAAAGCGCTTCATATAAGTGTCCAAAGGTTGATAACGATGGAACCAGTTCAATATGACGCTTTTGACAATATTCATCTAGAAGTAGAATCTCTTCGGCGTTTAACGGGTCCGCCTCCATCCACACTTCACTTTGCGAAGAAAAAGCAAATGAATGCTCTACATAAAGCTGCAACTGATTTAATTTATAAAATGCCGCGATATCTACAAGTTTCTTTAATGTCTCTAATGTAGGGACTTTTCCCCGGGTTACATCATGGTAAAAACCTCGAACCGGAAAAAACGGTGCATCTTCAATGAAGAGACACGGAAGTGCCACTTGATACGTAGCCATCAGTTCACATAACGTATTGACGCCATAAAACAATCCGGCCGGATCTGCTGCGCATATACAAATGCATTCTTTATCAATGGTTAGTTGATAGGATTCACATGCTCCATGTTCAATCTTTAAATAGATATGTCGACCATGTATATTGTTCAAAGAACGATTAAGCATTAAACGGATACCTAATGTTTTTTCAATGTTTTCTTGTAACCATTTGCCTGTGTCTAAGTTAACATGTTCTCCTTCTAATATAATCTGACTCTTATAATCTAGTAAAAATGTTCCTTCTTTTTGTTCAACCGCCTTAGGTTGAACCAATACCTTCAAGTCCATTGTTATCTCCTCTCACAATGCTGACAGCACTTTTTCATACATTGCATTATCATGTCTTGCTTGTTCAAATGCCCATATAACAGCCCCTGCAACCGGCGGCTTATCTAATAATACAAATTCAATACTACGCATAGCATTTTCTTTATGCCTAAGAACTGTATCTTTTAATGCGTTTAATGCCGCCGGATTACTGCCGCGTACATGTACCGAACCTGCAAGCGTGATATATAGCTTTTCATTCATAGGATAATTAAGTGCATCGATCATGCCATTAATTGATACGGCGATATCTTGTCCCATATCCTTTAAAATCTCAGTCGCTACATGATCACCTGCATTTGCCGCGTCAAACATAAGTGGCGCTAATCCAGATAGGGTCACTTCTTTGGCATCAACCGCTCGTCTTACCTGATCAATAAACGTCTCTTTGTCCTTAACTTGGAAGCGTTCAAATAAAGTCTTCGTTAACGATGTTGAAGGACCATTTCTAAACAAAGCATTGTATACCGCTTGAACTGCCTGTGCCCCAAGATAGCTCCCGCCACCTTTTTCGCCTGTAAATTGACCTTGTCCTCCAATTTGAAGCTGTTTAGCTTTGGCATCTACACCACACACAGTGCATCCTGTACCATTCACAGAACAAATTCCATGTCCATGGACACTTCCTACTTTGATGCCTAAAAATGCATCATTGCATACGATAAAATTTTTAAGCCCAAGCTTTTGCATCAGTGTTTCTGCTTCTATGCGCTGTTTTGATGTATCAATTCCTGCTAGACCAAAGACACTGGCTTCAATTTCTTCTATAGCAATATGATGCTTTCCTAAGAGCGTCTGTAACATTGTATCTAGGACTTTTTCCAACTCCTGAAACCCTCCGGATAACCGTTCATGGTTAGTCGTTCCAAATTCCAGTAAATCTATTTTTTTGCCTGACCCATCAAATAATGCACAGTGTGTTTTTGTGCCTCCACCATCGACACCTAATACGTAATTTGACATTTAGATAGACTCCTTTTTAAAAAACTGTGGTAAGTAGGCTTTGTTGGCTATAAGCATCTCATCTAAGGCTTGTTTTGCCTTATGATAATCCCCAATTAACGGATGTACCATCAATGCTGCAAGCGCTTCATGATAATCTCCATGAATTGCTGCTTTAGCTGCCAGTTTTTCATAAGCCTTCACTGATTGCATTAATCCGACAATATATGGGTTGTCAAAGTTTTTTAGTTCAATAGGGGTCGCCCCATCTTTATTGATTCGACACTTCACTTCAACCACATCATCTGTATCCATAAAGGCATAGGCCCCTTGGTTTTTTGTATCCACCACATGAATCTCGTTCAAATCATTTTCAATGGCATCAATAACCGATACAGCCGCTTCTGAATATAGCGATCCTCCACGTTGATTCAAAATTTCAGGGCAAGTATTTAACGTCTCGTCTTGATAAAGCTTAAGTAAGTCTTCTTCAATTCCTTGACATATTTCTCCTCGTGACTTTTCAGCCTTTTGACACTTTTCAACTTGCTGGTCTCGGTAATAATAGTAGTTTAGATAGGATATGGGGATGCCTTTTGTCGCTTTTAGCAGGTCTTCACTATAACTTGCCTGAGGTACATTAGACATTCCCGGAATATCCAGACCACCTTCCATGAGCTTTGGAAGTATATCTTTTTGGTCTGCATACACATTAACAATCCAGCACAGATGATTTAGCCCTACAAAGTTATAGTCAAAGACTTGAACTTCTTTGGGCACTATTTGTTTAATTTGGCGTACCATGTTAATCGGACCATTACATAAACCGACCATCTTCACATCCATATGATTGACTATTGCTTCTGTAACCAGTCCTGATGGATTGGTAAAATTAATCAACCATGCATCCGGTGCCAACGTTTTCATCTTTTGACACACTTTCATAATAAAAGGAATCGTACGCATAGCTTTCATCAACCCGCCTACACCTGTTGTCTCTTGTCCAAGCAATCCGTATTTTAGCGGGATACTTTCATCTAAAATCCTCGCATCAAGATTTCCGATGCGCACTTGTGTTAAAACATATGCCGCGCCTTCAATTGCCTCATCCAAATCATTCGTTATGACAAGTTTTGCCGTCACTCCTGCTTCTAGCAACATGCGCTTAACAAGTCCTGAGACGATGGCATTCTTCTTGACATCGATATCCATCAAATAAAACGCATCGACAGGTAGCTGATCTTTGCACTTAATAAATCCATTAATTAATTCCGGGGTATATGTACTCCCCGAACCGATTATCGTTACTTTCATACTGTCATTCCTTCCTATACATTGCCCACGATGACTTGCCCTTTTTTCACATCATATACTTGTCCATGTTCAAGTGCAATCTCACCACCGACAAGGACATAATCGATACCCTTTGGAAATTGTTTGGGTTCAATATAGGTTGCACAATCAATAATGGTCTCTAAATCAAATATGGTAATATCTGCGACATAGCCTTCTTTTAATTGTCCACGGTCATTAAAGTGCATTCTAGCCGCCGGAAGTGCTGTGACCTTTTTTACAGCCTGTTCTAGCGTCAATGCCTGACTTTCACGAACATATTTTGCAAAGACCCGCGGAAAAGTTCCATATGAACGCGGATGCGGCATGCCATGTGCCGAAAATAAAGAGTCTGATATGATAAAGGAATACTCCAATTGCATAGTGTGAATGACATCGGCCTCACTCATATGAAAAAAGACAATCGACACATTCCCGTTTTCTTCCAATAAAATATCCAATGCACATTGGGTTGGGTCCTTGTCTTGTTCCAGCGCAATTTGGGCAACATTCTTCCCAACATAGCCTGCATTTTCTTGTGAATCCACTGAGGAAATAAGAACGTTTTCCCATCCTGTCGTATACACCAGATTGTCCCAAGTTGTCGCTTCATTTTGCATCTCATGAACAATTTTTTGTCGCATAGTCGAATCTTTTATCCGCTCTAGCGTATGGGTAATGCCACCTTCTAGTGACCAAGGCGGCATAAGCGTCGTCAGCGTTGTTGAACCTGCTGTGTATGGATATACATCACACGTGACATCAAGCCCTTGGGCTCTTGCCTCATCTATCATTTGTATTGCTGCATAGATTTTATCATTCCAGTTGTTTTTTCCCGCCGCTTTTAGATGGCTGATATGCAAAGATACACCGCTTTCCTTTGCAATATCTATCACTTCGCGAATTGATGCGGTCAAACTATTTCCTTCGCCTCGAATGTGAGTGGTTACCAGTCCATTGTGGGCTCTGACCACTTGGCATATTTCAACGAGTTGCTGTTTTGAATAATAGTTTTCAGGCACATACATCAATCCAAAGGATAGTCCTAATGCCCCCGAAGTCAACGCTTCATCCAATAACGTCTTGACCGTTTCCATTTCTTTATCAGAGAGTGGTCCCGGCTCAAACCCTTTTGCTGCAATACGAAGGGCTCCATTACCTACCAATCCACCTATGTTATACCTATGTTTTTTTGTTTTTAACAGATGTACATATTCGCTATAGCTTTTCCATGCCCATTCTTGATCAAGTTTCCCCATAATGGGTTCGCTATAATCTTGCAAAAGTGCAAGGGTCTGGGCACTGGTGGGCGCTGCTGAAAATCCGCAGTTGCCATAAAGCTCTGTCGTTACCCCTTGACGCAGTTTAATCTCACCAAAGGATTCATCAAGAACCATTAAATCTGAATGGCTATGAATATCGATAAAACCGGGGGATACAATTTTTCCTGTGGCATCAATCACTTTTTTGGCCTCGGTCATAATAGTTGAATCAAGGGCAACAATCCGACCGTTTTGTACTCCGATATCCCCAGTCCATGATTCTTCTCCTGATCCATCCACAATTCGTCCATTTTTTATAAGTATATCCAGCATATTAGTACACCTTACCTCTTCCTTCAACCTTAACAGCACGCATTTGACCTGAATCTTCTATAAAGTAGACCTTATCGTGCAAATTAATAGTTGTGCAAATATGGTTGGGGATAATTGCCAACTGATCGCCGACCTTTAAGGAACCATCTTCTTTTTCCAAGCGAATGGTCCCGTGTTCTTCCGATAATTTTTCTAAAAACACATCATCTCTTCCTATAATCTTGCCATAACCTTGAAGATAATGTGGAAAGACATTAAGTGGAGCATCTGTTGAAAACGTCTTATTGCCGCCATCAACGATGACTTTGTCAGGTTGATGGGCACTGACAACAGTTGTAACAACACTTGCCGCACACGCATCCCATTGGCATATCCCCATATTAACGAGCATCGTGTCATTAAATACATAGGTTCCCGGACGCACTTCTGTTACGCCATCCACGCGCGCTGCTGAGGCCGCTGTAGGCGTTGAGCCAACGCTCACATCCTCAATATTAATGCCACTATTACGCAGTTGGTCAGCAAGCTCTACCATCATCTTTCCTTCTTCAAGCCCAGCCTTTTCCCAATCCAACGTTGCTTTTCCTTGGTAGACAAGCCCTTTAAAAGTAAATATACCCGTAAGTTTGAGTCCCGGATAACAGTTAATTTTTCTAGCAAAATCAAAAGCTTCATCATATGGGACACCTGTTCTTCCCATACCCGTGTCGATTTCAAGACGCACTTCAATGGCTTGATTCACTTTTTCAAAAGCCTTCGAAAGCGCTTTTGCACCACTTAAGCTATCCACACCTACAATAAGACGTATCTTTTGATTTAGCGCTATTAAATGCTGAATCTTATCTTCGCCAATAATGGGATATGCAATAAAAATGTCTTCAATCCCATGTGCCGCCATCACTTTTGCTTCGCCAATTTTAGCCACGGTAATACCGATAGCTCCTGCATCAATTTGCATTTTAGCGATTTCTGGTATTTTATGTGTTTTTATATGCGGTCGCAGATTGCACCCATTATTTTTTGCCATCGTGGCCATATGGATAATGTTTTGTTTTACCGTTGAATATTGAATTGCAATATACGGTGTCTCTGGATTCATATAATCCTCCTTTTTCCACAAATTGCCTGTTTTACTTATCGTCTACTTCAAAAATAGCTTCGATTTCAACGGTTAAATTCCCCGGCAATTCATTTGTCCCAATTGCTGAACGTGCATGTTGACCTGCTTCACCAAATACGTCTCCCAATAATTGTGATGCTGCATTCATAACTTTGGGTTGGTCTGAAAATCCAGGTGCACTGGCTACAAAACCTAATATTTTAACCACATTTTTTATACGGTTTAGATCTCCTGTGTATTCGTGTAAAGCACTCAACATATTTAAAGTTGCTCCTACGGCTGCTTCTTGAGCTTCTTCCATTGTCACATCTGCCCCTGCTTTTCCAGAGATATAAGGTACACCATCACGTGTCGCACCTTGTCCTGATGTATAGAGCAAGTTCCCTACTTGCTTAACTGGAGTATAGATACCTCCAAGGGGTGGTACCGGTGGCAATTCTAGGTTTAATTTTTTTAGATTATCATATACATTCATGTGTTTTCCTCCTAATAAGTATCATATAAACTTCGAAACTTCAGTTGCTGTTTAATGGTTTCTATTGTCATCTCTTTTGCAGAAGATATTATGACTTGTTTTTCCCTTCCAGGTACAAGATCAAAATAATTATCACTAAAGACTGCTTGTGTATCGTTAAAACCGATTTCCACATATTTTGCTAATGTATCCGTCCTAAATTTAAGGACAATCTGTTGTTCTTGTTCCACAACCTCTATTTGAATATTGGGTTGCTTTAAATTAAAGTGTTTATGCTTTACGAATAAAATAACCCCTTGTTTTTCAATTTTTCCTTCTGCTTCTAACGTATAGACCAGATAGGTATTTTGCTGTTTTTGGATGGTATCTAAAAAGGGTTCAAAATCCATGTCACATATCTGTGTCGCGGTTAAGCACGCCACCTCTATATCCAAGCATTCAGAAGTTAACACTTCATTATCACTCGTCATCAATGCATAGGTTACGGTTCCTTTATAAGGGTTTAATGTATCATTGGTCAAATGCAAGGATACTCGCGTGTCTTCTTCATTTGCTGACAATAAGATAGGTGCATAAAAATTCTTGCTAAAATAATGCAATGCTTTCCATCGACCATAATAATCAATACTGGACCAAGAAGCTACCGGCCAGCAGTCATTAAGTTGCCAATAAATAGCTCCCATACAGCGTCCTCGGTGACGGCGCCAATGCTCAACGCCATATTTAATTCCTTCAGCCTGTATGATTTGAGACGCATATAATAGGGAATCCAAATCCTTAGGATACTGATAGTTTTCTGCCACATAGTGTAGAATTTTTTCATTACATCCGTCATTTTTTTGATGACATTCCATGACGTAGGAAAAGATATTACGGTCTTTTGCCTCGGTGAATGTCTCAACTGTTGGCATCGCCGGAAACGATTGAAGGCCAAATTCTGACATAAACCGTGGATACGTTTTTCGATATTCTGTAAAGGGCTTGGTAAAATGCCATACATCCCAGTAGTGCATATCACCAACGCTTTGGCTGTTGGCTATCTCGCGCTCTAAGCCAGAAGATGGGGAAGACCCCCAAAAGAACGTCTCCGGATCATGTTGACTAAGTAACTCAGGTATTAAAATTTCAAACTGTTTGACATAATCAATTTTTAGCTTTGGCGATACATCATCAAACCAATCTTTTTCAGACCAGCCCCAGGCAATCTCATTATTACCACACCATAGTCCTAAGGACGCATGATGTCGAATCCGTTGGACATTTTGTGTGATTTCTTTACGAATACTGGCTTCAAATTCTTCATCCATATTATAAACTAAGCAAGCAAACATTAAATCTTGCCATACAATGATTCCCAATTCATCACACAAATCATAAAAGTAGTCTTGCGGATAGATTCCACCACCCCATACGCGTATGCAATTGTGGTTGGCCTCTACACATGCTCGAAGAAGTTTTTCCGTCTTTTTCTTAGAACCTCGCCCCAGCAAACTATCTTCCGGAATATAATTAGCTCCCATGGCAAATATGGAGATACCATTAATATTAAATGCAAACGATTTGCCATAAGCGTCTGGCTCTTGGCATATATCTAGTGTACGAAGCCCAATTCTAAAGCTTTTTTCATCTAAACTTTTTTGCCCATCTTTTAATCTAACGTTGACCGTATATAGGGGTTGTTCTCCATATCCTACCGGCCACCATAATTTGGGTGATTGGATAGACAAGCTAAGCTTTTCCTCTTGATTGACTGATATATGACTATCAGATGCCACAACCGCGTTTGCATAACATATCTCAACCTCTACTTGAGTCGCAACACCCTCTTGTGCTTTTTTTATCCATATGCCTACATCAACGCCCTCTTCATGATGGTGCTGATCAATGCGGACATCCTCCAAGCGATTCGTACTATAGGCTTGAACCCATATGCTTCGCCATATCCCCATATCAGGTAGCTTTGGCGCCCAATCCCAACCAAACATATAATGGGCTTTACGAATATAGGATAGTCCCTTTGAAGAACCATGGGGAGTCCTTGATACTTTTAACTGTTCATGCTTTTTCTCTGTATAGTTTAGTGGTGATAAAAATACAATACGTAATGTGTTTTGCCCTTGATGAATATAGCTTTTTATGTCCACTGTATAGCTACAATGCATATTTTGGGTCGACATGACTTGTTGTTCATTGACATATATCTGTGCGAGTGTATCTAGCCCTTCACATTCCAAGGAAATATTTTCTTCGCTCAAGATATCCTGCGTCACATTGAAGTCCGTTACGTATTCATAGTCATGGTATGCAAGCTTTCTTGCCTGTTCTTCATTATCCCGATAGAACGGGTCTTCCATCCTATTATTATTGATAAGATCCAGATAAACCGATCCCGGAACCGTTGCATCATACCATACACTTTCGTCTGTCCTTTTCATTTTCCATTGACCATCTAATCGTATCAATTTCATTGTCTTTCTCCATTATCTTGCGCTTAGTTTATCCTTTGACTGCACCTGCTGTCATTCCTTGTATGATGCGCTTTCTGAAAATAAAGTACACTATAATTACAGGCAATGTAGCAATAACAAGTCCGGCGAGTAGTTGTGTATAATTCGTTGAGTATGCTCCACTAAAGTTAGCTAAGCCAAGTGGTAACGTCTTATACTTATCACTTTTAATTAGCACTAATGCAAATGGGAACTCATTCCACCAGTGAAGAAAACTCATGATGATAATCGTTGATAAAACCGGTCGACACATTGGAAGCAATATGCTAAATAACATTTTTTGCAACGTACATCCATCAATAAAAGCCGCTTCCTCAAGTTCAACCGGAATGCTTTTGATAAAGCTTTCAAATAAAAATATTGCTAGAGGCAGTCCCAACGCAACATACGGTAAGATTAACGTTAGCCTTTGGTCTAATAGATGAAGTGTCTTAAATTGAATAAAAAGCGGAATCAATAATCCATGAACGGGTATAAGCATTCCTGATAAAAATAAAATATATAATATATTTCTACCTTTAAATGTAAATCTTGACAAGAAATATCCTGTGATAAATCCTAAGATTACAATAATCGATACCGATACAATCGTTGTAAAAACACTATTTAAAAAATAGTTTTGCATCTTTCCGATACGAATCGCCTCAACAAAGTTATTCAAATTCGGATTTTGAGGTAGTGAAATAATATTTAAACTAAATTCCTTTTGTGTTTTTAAAGATGAGTAGAACATCCAGATGATGGGAAATACACATGTGAGTGAAAAAATCATCATAAACACATTGACAATTGTAACAATTATTTTTCGTCGTATTCCTTGTATGCTCAATTTTTTGCACCTCCAAGTTTTCTTGAAAGCATAATCAGGGTCATGCTTAAGACAAGTATTCCAATTGATATCGTACTTCCATATCCTAATTTAAACATTTCAAAAGAATTGGTGTACGCATATTGAGCCATAACCATTGAACTTTTTCCTGGTCCACCGCCGGTCATAATATAAATATGATCAAACACTTTCATATTTCCTGAGATACATAGCATAATTGCCACTTTAATCGTATTTGAGATCAAAGGAAATACAACATAGCGCAGTTTTTTAAACCCAACCGCTCCATCCAACTCTGCAACTTCTAATACAGATTGTGGAATTCCTTGTATTGCCGACATAAAAATGACTAAATAAACTCCAATATACTGCCATATCAACGGGGCACTGACCGATCGCAATACAATGTCTGGATCGTTGAGCCAATTTCTAATGAGCCCTTCCATACTTAACGATCGGAGTATGAGATTTAAAATCCCCATATCCTTGCTATAAATCATCGACCATAAGAATCCGATAACCACTGCCGATAAAACTACCGGAATAAAAATAACCGTTCTGTGAAACTCTTTGAATTTTAAAGTTCTTGAAATAAACAAGCCACATAGCACTAAAGGAATACCAATCTGACCAATTACACACAACACAATAATATACAAGTTATTGCGAAATGATCCCCAAAAATCTCCATCCATAAGTAATTCTTTATAATTTTCCAGACCAACAAACTTCATATTTGGTCCACCGCTCCAGTTATAAAAACTGAAGTAAATCGATAACACCAATGGGATTACAACAATAAACACAAAAAAAGCAATAGATGGAGAAAGTGCAATCCATATTGTTTTTTTCTTTACGTTAAATCGATTACCTGCCATTTGAAACCTCCTAAATAAAAATTGTTTAGAGAAGCCTTAAACTTCTCTAAACAATGACCAACTTAAGTTTTCTTTGCTTAAGTCTAGTTAAGCCATAACTATTCTAGTGTTCTTTCATATTCTTTTTGTATTTTATCTGCCAATTCTTCTGGTGTTACCAAGTCAATAACAAGTTCTTGCAATCCACTATTGATAACTTCGATAACTGCTGGTGACAAATATGCGTCATATACTGGAGTAAATGTTGTCTTGCCTGCAAGTTCCATATATTGTTTTGTAAGTTCTGTCAACTTGCTTTCATCATATGCCGCTGGTTTTACTGCTGCAAACTTGTTGTATTCTGTCATTGTTTTACCGTATTCAGGACTTGAAAGGGCTTTTAACACTTCAACTGCCAACGCTCTTTTTTCTCCTGATAATTCGCTGTTAATAACAAAAGCTACACTTGAACCACCTGAAAATGCATCCGCACGTCCTTTACTACCTTCAACTGGAGGAAGAAGTGCTAACTTTGTCGCTTTTAAAACGTCTTCTGGTGCATCTTTAGATACATCACCAATTGCCCAAGCTCCTTCAATAAACATTGCAGCTTCTTTATTGTAGTAAGGTGTTCTTTGTTGCATATTATCAATACTACTTGAATCTTCGTTAAATCCATTAAGGTCAGCTAATTCTTTCATCGCATTTAATGCATTAACAAATTCTTGGTCTGTAAAGCTTGCTCCGCCTTCGCTAAGAATGCTGTCAAACCACTCTGTTCCTGTAAAACGATCACCTAATGTACTAATAATACATGATTGAGCCACCCATTTATCCTTGTTACCAAGTGAGATTGGTGTATAACCGTTTTCTGCAAGTGTTGCTACTGCTTGTTTGAATTCTTCAAAATTTTGTGGGAATTGTTCAATTCCAACTTCATTGAAAATATCTTCATTATAGAAGACAACGGATGTACTTTTTGCTGAAAGCGGAATTCCATAGACCTTATCTCCACGTGAGAACGCTTGGAATGAACCGTCTAAGAAGCCATCTTTCCAGTCTGTATCTGCATTTAAATCTTCATCAATTGAACCAACTAATTCTGTTTCAATTAACATATCAAGCATTGATGCACGAATAACAAAGATGTCTGGTAACTCATTACCTGCTGCTGTTGTTTTAATTTTTGTATGGTATGATGAGCTTGCAAGCGCTTCTTCTGTAATTGTTAATCCAGGATTTTCGCTTAACACCTTATCAATCGCGTCACGAAATGCAATCGCTGCTCCGCCTTCTGTTTCTTCAAGAAGGTTATGCATAAATGTCAATTCAATTTCTTCTACCTCTTGCTCAGCACCTTCCTCAGTTGTTCCACCTGTTGTCTCTTGAGCATCACCGTCATTACTTGCCGCTTCTTCTTTAGGTCCACACCCAACGAGCAGACTCATAAGCAGTGCCCCCACTAATAACAAAGCCATTAATTTTTTGTACATGTTTAACTTCCTCCTTAATCTTTTTGTTTTTTTGTTACAAACAGTATTATATACAAGATGATTTGGTTAAAATACCTTATTTTTTATCATTACATCCAAAGTTATATACTTATTGAACAAAAGCTGTATTTTTTTGTGATTTTCACTCGTTTGATATGCTAATCTTTTAGATTTTAACACGAAACCCCTTGTGGAATACAGCTATTTTTTACTTATCCTTTGTTTTTCACCTCTTTTTCACCTCTTTTTCTTAGCTTTTTATTGGATATAGCATCATTCTCATAATGAATCTTGATTTTGGACAAATGTTTTTAGATGTTTTTCTATAATCCTACATGTTAGAGTGTATTTTTTTGGATGTTTTTTATATTTTTAAGGTGTATAATTTACATGGTTTATGATATAATAACTAATTCAAAAACATATCACAAGGCTACACCCTCTGTTTTGCAAGCATTCGCGGCAGAAACGTCCTACTTTTGTGTAATAAAGGAGATCATTCAATTGAAATCTAAAAAATTCATCAGCATTCGTTACAAGTTTTCCATATTCTTCATTGCAATTTTCATACCTATTGTCATTTTATCCATTGTTTCTTATAATAAGCTTTTTAATATTATTGAAGAAAAAATAAGTACCTCCAACTACATTAGTATTAAACAAACGGGAAGTAACATTGAATTTATCCTTAATGACATTCAACAACTATCACTTGACCTCTATCAAAGTACTATTTTACAGGAAGCTTTATCAAGCCCGCCCGATCAGCAAAAGATGCGAATTAATCGAGCAGAGCAGTGGCTTAAATATGTTATTTCATCCAATGAATACATCTATTCGATCTACATCAACAACCTTAATGGCGTTGTGCTCAACCCTGAAAGTACAAATGAATATATTGATCCCGATATACAAGAAAAGATTCTTTCATTAAAAGGGATGTATCTTTGGAATTTTGGTAAAGTTGACAGTCATATTAATCAAGCCATCCCCGTGTTATCCATCTCGCGTCTATTAAAAGATGTCAACGACATCACTCATGACCTAGGTATATTAAAAATCAATATCGACGAAAACAAAATTATGAATATATATAAAAACAATTTAATCGACCCCGACGGCAATTTTTTTCTCATCAATGATAAAAACGAAGTCATCTCTGCATTGGATAAAAGTCGGCTATATTCCCCTCTAGAAACCGAAGTGTTTTCCCGAATTACTACAAGCAGACATAAAAGCGGTTATTTTGACACACTAATTCAGGGCTCCAAAACACTAGTGACTTACTATAAAATAGATAGAACCAGTTGGGTGCTTGTTAACTACGTGCCCCTTGACAATTTACTCCACAGTTCCAGAGAAGTCTCTTCCCAGATATTGTTAGCCATTATTTTAAGTTTTGTTGTGTTCTTGATACTCACTCTTGCTTTTATCCATAAGCTTTTAAATCCTTTGGAAGAAGTTCGGCGTGTCATGGTGGAACTTCCAAACAAGAACTTTGACGTACGTTTACATATTAAAGGTAATGATGAAATCAGTCTGCTTGGACGTTCCTTCAACCAAATGTCTGAAAAACTCAATGAACTGATGAATCAAGTCTACTTTGTAAAAATCAAGCAAAAGGAAGCTGAACTTAAAGCACTACAGGCACAAATCAATCCGCATTTTCTCTATAATACTCTTGATACCATCTATTGGATGAGTACCATGGAAAATGCCCATGAGACCTCAACCTTAGTTAAGGCTCTCGCCAAACTTTTTAGGCTAAGCCTCAATCAGGGAAGCCCCTTTACCACTGTCGAAAAAGAGATTGAACATTTAAAAAATTATATCCTCATTCAAAAAAAGCGTTACGAGGAAACCATTGAATTTGAAATTGCCGTTGACGAACAAGTATCAAACTGCAAAGTCATAAAGCTCATTCTTCAACCTTTAATAGAAAATGCCATCTACCATGGTATCGAGCCAAAAGGCGACAGCGGCCGTATCAAAGTATCCATTTTTCAACATAACGATTTTTTATATTACAAGATACAAGATGACGGTGTCGGTGTTGACGAAAACAAAATTCAAGAATTTTTAGAAATCAGCCATACCACCGAAAAAAGTCATGGCTTTGCACTTAATAACGTCAATGACCGAATCAAGCTGTATTTTGGCAATGAATTTGGAATTGAGTTTCATTCAATCATAGATAAAGGTACGACAGTTCTCGTAAAACAACCTATACTTAAAGGAGACCAATCACATGATTAATATGCTTATTGTAGATGACGAAATCATCGTTCGCAGAGGAATTAAAACCGCAATTGAATGGAGTTCTTATGGAATCTGTATTGTCGGCGAAGCGAAAAACGGAAAAGAGGCTCTCGAAAAAGCTCTTGAGTTACAACCGCATATTGTTGTTACCGATGTGCGCATGCCGATTATGGATGGTCTTGAATTTGCACGCAATCTAAAGGAAGCTCTTCCCAACACCAAAATCGTAATTTTAAGCGGATATGATGATTTTGAGTATGCCAAACAGGCCATTCGCATTAACGTGGATGAATATGTTCTTAAACCTTTTGGAAGCGAAGAACTTCTAAACCTTATTTTGAAGTTAAAAAACAAAATTCTTCAAGAGCAGCATCATCACGAAAATGCTCTAAGAACCCAATCTCTCATCGAAGAAAATCGTTTGCTACTTCAATCAAAGTTAATTCTAAGTTTATTAAAAGAATCCTATGATGACTATACCTATATTCAAAAAAAAGCCGAACTTGTTCAACTAGATATAAGCGGTCCCATGTATCAAGTCATCATTATCGATATTGATGATCAATATATTATAATGGAAGACTTACCTGCCAAAGACAGTGAAGCCCTCAAAAAATCCGTATTAAATATTGCCTCTTCTGTCATCCAAAAACATTTTCAGTGCGCTTTTTGTATTAGTGAATTCAACTATTTTGTCGGACTAATTAATACAAAGAATAATGCAACCATGCATATAATTGATGTTTGTCAACAAATCAAAGAACAAATCCAACAAAACTTAAAAATCACCGTAACCCTTTGTATCGGCAATGCTTATGCGCATATAAAAGATATTCCTCTGTCCTATAGCGAAGCACTAACGGCTCTTCGCCAAAAAATATATCAAGGAAAAAATGCCATTATCCATATTAAGCAGGTTAACGTTACTGACCAAAAAACCACGGTTTCAAGTTTAATTACACCGGAAAAAGATTTACTCACCGCCCTTCAAAAAGCCGACTATCCACAAATCCAAGAGATTATCGCCAGGATGCTAGAAAACCTTGCCGGAAACTATGCGACAGAAGCTCAAATCAAAAACTATTGCGCCCGCATCCTTTTATTATCCACAAATGCATTAGAAGTTATGGGCATTAACATTCGTCGCGATATGGGCAGTGAACTCAATGTATATGCACACCTAAAAAACTATGAAACAGTTGATGATATTCGCCATTGGATGGAACACTTGTTTTTCAAATTCATTGAAAGTATTGACCATTACAAGAACCAAAAATATAAACAAATCGTTCATGTTGCCATTGAATACATTAGCGAGCATTACACTGAAAATATCACGTTAAAGACCTTGTCCGAAGTCGTCTATGTAACACCTAATTATTTAAGTAAGGTTTTCAAAGAAGAAACCGGACAGAACTTTATCGAATGGCTTAACAATTTTCGGATTGAAAAAGCAAAAGAGCTCTTAAAGGATGTGCGCTACAAAACATATGAGATCGCCGAAAAAGTCGGTTACAGCGACTATAAGCATTTTTCGTATAACTTCAAAAAGTACACCGGAAAGAGTCCACGAAGCTATCGAAAAGATATATAGTTTAACAATCGCCATCAAAAAAGCAAGAGTAATAATTTACTCTTGCTTTTTTATATCCATACTTACATTAATGCTTGAATGAAGATTGTTGCCAGTCCAAGGAAAAAGAAAAATCCCAAGACATCCGTTACTGTGGTCACAAAAACTGCGGATGCCAAAGCCGGGTCAACCCCGAGTTTTTTCAATGTAACCGGTACAAAATAGCCAGCGAGGGTCGCCATAATAAGGTTAAGTAGCATTGCAACGCCAATGACAAGCCCAAACACCGGGTTGCCTTCCCAAATCAAGCCAAGCACCGCTACTAAAATCCCCAGAACGACTCCGTTAAGTACACCTACACTTATTTCTTTTTTTAGAATTTTTTTTGCATTTTCCAAGCGCACCTCTCCAAGGGCAATTCCTCGTACAATCAGTGTCAGCGTTTGCGTCCCTGCATTGCCACCCATACCTGCCACAATCGGCATGAATGTAGCCAGTGCAACCACTTTAGAGATTGTCCCCTCAAATAAGCTAACTGTTGCCGCCGCTAAGATGGCTGTAAACAGGTTTACAATTAACCAAGGAAGACGGCTTTTAACAGACTCTTTAACTCCACCTGCAACTTTTTCACTCTCTTGCAAACCAGCTAATCGATACAAGTCCTCTGTATCTTCTTCCATTAAGATTTCCATAATATCATCAACCGTAATAATTCCAAGCATTTTGTTGGCTTGATTAACCACCGGGATGATTAAATATCCATATTTTTCAAACATACGTCCAATGGTTTCTTGATCCATATCGACCGGAACACTAACAACACTTTCTTTCATAATTTCACCTAGCTGTGTTGCAAAGGAGCTTTTAATCAAATCTCGTAGCGAGACAACCCCTTTAAGAATCCCTTGATCGTCAAGTACATAAATATAATAAAACGTCTCTGCATCTGGCGCCTCTTGTTGTAAATAGGTCAATGTATCTTGAACTGTCATATGCTCTTGCATGGCTAAAAATTCTGTTGCCATGATACCCCCGGCTGTTTCCGGTTCATAGGATAACAACGCTCTAACCTCTGCTGCATCTTGGGCATCCATATTGACTATAATGGAATTTTGTTCCTCTTCATCGATACTCCCTAATAAATCAACAAGTTCATCCGAAGACATCTCATCGACAATATCTATCTGTTTTTGTTTTGAAAACAGGGTTAATAATTCATATTTTTCATCATCTTCAGCTTCATCAATAATGCTTGCCACATAGGTTTCCGGTAACCGTTTTAATATTTCCAGTGGGTCTCCATCATACAAATGTATGGCATCCAAAACATCTGCAGGATGGATTTGCTCAACAATTAAATCCATCTGCTGTGGATTGGCAACCATTAATAGCTGAATAATTTCGATATGATTTAATTCAATATTTTTCACATTTTTTGTCCTTCCTAATCGGTCAAATACATCCTATTCTTCCCAGTTTAGCGAACGCGTCACCGCTTTTTTCCATCCTTTATACTTTTTTTCTCGCTCTTCATCAGTCATATCCGGTGCATACACTTGATCAATGTTTTCATCGGATACTAAGACAGATTGATCTTCCCAAAATCCAACGGCCAATCCTGCCAAAAACGCTGCACCTAAAGCCGTTGTTTCTACTACATTGGGGCGAGCAACGGGTACGCCTAAAATATCTGATTGGAACTGTAGCAAGAAGTTATTCTTACTTGCTCCTCCATCCACTTTTAACTTTTTCAATTCTATTCCCGATTCTTCCACCATAAGATCAATAACATCTTTTGACTGGTAGGCAATCGATTCCAGTGTTGCTCGAATAATATGGTTACGATTAGCACCTCGTGTCAACCCGACAATAGTTCCTCGGGCGTACATGTCCCAGTACGGAGTTCCTAGACCGGCAAATGCAGGAACAACATAGACACCATTTGAATCTTTTACTTTCGTCGCAAAATACTCACTCTCATCTGCCGAGTATATCATACGCATCTCATCACGCAACCATTGAATTGACGCTCCTGCATTAAACACACTTCCTTCAAGTGCATAGGTTACTTTTCCATTATATCCCCAAGCAATTGTTGTAAGCAAGCCTTTTTCTGATTGAATTCGCTGTGACCCAGTGTTCATAAGAATAAACGCTCCGGTACCATATGTATTTTTGACCATTCCCTCTAAGAAACACGCCTGACCAAAAAGCGCTGCTTGTTGATCTCCTGCGGCTCCCGCAATAGGAATCTTTGCACCTCCAAAGGTTCGATCATCTGTATATCCATAAATCTCACTTGAATCACATACTTTTGGAAGCATCCCTTTAGGCACATCTAAAATTTCTAAAAGTTTATCATCCCATTGCAACGTCTCAATATTAAACATCATGGTTCTAGAGGCATTAGAGTACTCTGTTACATGCACTTTTCCCCGAGTTAAGTTCCATATTAACCATGTGTCAATGGTACCAAACAATAATTCACCGCGCTCAGCTTGTTCTTTGGCACCTTCAACATGGTCAAGTATCCACTTTACCTTCGTTCCGCTAAAATACGCATCCACCAACAACCCTGTTGTCTTTTTTATATAGTCTTGATGACCGTTTTGAATAATTTCTTCACATATATCTGCTGTTTGGCGCGATTGCCATACAATTGCATTGTAAATAGGCTTTCCTGTATTTTTATTCCAGACAACGGCAGTCTCTCGTTGATTGGTGATTCCAATTGCTGCTATTTCATCAACTTTGGCTGAACAGGTTTCAATAACTTCTCGCATAACGCCACTTTGAATCCCCCAAATCTCCATGGCATCATGTTCTACCCACCCTGCTTTTGGATAAATCTGTTTAAACTCTTTTTGAGCCACATTAACAATTTGGCCATCTCGGTCAAATAATATCGCTCGACAACTTGTTGTTCCTTCATCCAATGCTAAAATATACTTTTTCATATAAAACCTCCACCGACTTATTATGTCTTCTTTTTTTAAAAACCGCATAAATAAACCGCTTTACAAGCGATTTATTTATGCGGCTCTCATCATCTCACGCCAATATTATGATTAATACATTTATTGTACCACATTGGTTAACTAAAATTCAAGCAATGCCTTTTATTCATCTAAAACCTCTTGACGTGTATAATATTTTTTCCCAACAAGTACCTCTTCCCAATTATCTTGATTGACTTCATAGACATCTAAGGCTACGGTCATCACATCTTTAACCCCATTATGATAAGTCTGGGTTGCACTGGCACTTATATCTTTTTGTTCAAGTATCTGCTGACTAATTTCTACTGTTTTCTTTGCAAGTTCCCGAACATCTTTAAAGACTGTCATACTTTGAACACCTTGTTCAATAAGTTTGATTGATGTCAGTTCTGCATCTTGTCCTGTGACAATAGGCAAGGTATCAAGGGTATAACCACTTTCAAGCAAGGCTTCAATCACCCCTCGGCTTACGCCGTCATAAGGAGCTAATACCGCATCAATACGTTCTTTGGCATAATAATTATTCAACAAGCTTGTCATCCTACTCTTGGCAATCATCTTATCCCATCGAAGCGTATTGACTTCTTTGACATCAAATTGCTTGCTCTTAACAACTAGGCGCCCATCTTCAATATAGGGACGAAGAACTTTCATCGCACCATCAAAAAAATAGTATGTATTATTATCATCCGGCGAACCGGCAAACAACTCAATATACTTACTCTGTCCATCCGAAAAATCCAAATGATCAATAATGTAGTTTCCTTGAAGTTCACCCACACGTTCATTATCAAAGCTAACATAAATATCGACTGCATCCGAATTCATAATCAGTCGATCATAAGATACAATGGGAACTTTGAGTTCTTTGGCTCGCTTTAAGACCTCTGTCAACGAAGTAGAATCAATGGGAGCAATCACTAATAGATCGACACCTTCGTCTAAAAAATTATCAATCTGAGAAGCTTGGTTACCTACAACATCTTCTGCAAAGGCAAGCTTCGTCTCATATCCGATTGCCTCAAATTCAAGGACCGTATATTTTGCATCTAAAAGCCAACGCTCTGACGATTTTGTCGGCATCGATATTCCAACAACTTTATGTTCTTGCTTTTTTTGACAACCGATAAGCAAAAAAAGTCCGATTATCAAACATATAAAACTTAAGACATAGCGTTGTTTTCTCATCTTTACACCACCTATATTCTACTTAGCTTTTCTTCCCAAATCTTTGTTTCTTCATATTGACCTGCAATGCTTTTGACATGGATATCTTGGCTAAATGCATTGAATTTGTTGCGTGTAAAAGCTGCCACTTTAATGACATCTTTATTTTTTGTATCTGTTGTTCCTTGCATTTGCTCCAAAAGAGCACCATCATTTACAATGATTTCAATCGTTTCTGATCGATATTCTTTTAATACTTTTAATAATTCCAAAACACCAAATAATCCTGCAACTACAGGCTTTCGATAATCATGATACAAAACATCTCCTTGGACGAATTGGTCCTGTTCATTATAGATGGCATACTTAAAAATCATATCCTCTTGTTCATGATACGCCGGTGTCACTGCTAAATATACTTTTTTCATTCTTTTCTCCTCGTTTTACGATAATATTCTTTCATATACCACAACATCTAGAACTCGATTAAACTTTTCTCCGACTTCTTTAAAATGCGCACACTGGAAGAATCCATTTTTTTCAAACAAACGTAAGCTTCCCGTATTTTCCTGACATATGACTGCTAAAAGCGCATGAAAGTCGTGACGCTTTGCCTGGTTTATAAGATGTTCAAGGGCTTGTTGCCCATAACCTTTTTTTAAATGCTCCTGTGCAATATATATTGTTACTTCTGCCGTTTTGTCGTATGCCTCTCGAGGTTTGTATCGATTAAGCAAACTATAGCCAACAACTTTGCCCTCTACAAGCAATACAAATGCCGGAAAACGTTCAAGCCCCGAAAAAGCTAACTTTTCCATCGCATTAGGACCTATGGGTTCTATACTAAAAGTTGCTGTTGAATTTTCAATATAATAATTATAGATTTGCAGCGCATCCTCAATATGCTCTTGCGCAAAGTTTTGAATCTCTAGATGTGTTTTCAAGCACTCATGCTCCTTGTCCAATTATTTTTTGTGCGATGTTCTTTGCATCATTCGGTACCGGATCATGAACCAATGAATGCATCTTAATGTTAAGGGCTTTAATGTCTAAATTACGTAGTTCACTAGGCTCAACTTTGAAGCAACGCCCTTCTTGTATTAACTTTTCTGTAATCTCACCATCTTCGATTGCATTTGCATCAACAACAGCAAATGGAACCCCTGATGTAAGGCACTCAGCAACCGCCGACCAGCCCGGCTTAATGATTGCAAGGGAACTTGCCGCGACATAGTCTTGGCTATGACCAATTCGTCTAGGTAGCTTAACCACATGGGAGTTCCCATCAATCTCAACATTCCCCGTTGCATAGACATGTCCCGCTTGAAAATCAATGTTGATTCGCCCTAGGTTTGCAATCTGACCAATGGATAAAAAGCAACTTGGCCAAAACTTCGTTTTGAAGTCATTACTTGAGCCTCGATTTACTCGTCTAACGGCAAGGCCTACCTTTTCCTTTGGACATGTAATCTCAGACATATCATCTGCATACGCCAGTTCATAAAAAACATCCAGCTGATTATATGCATCCAAAAATGGTTGAGTTAATTCTTGGTCAATCCCCATCTTCTTATAGCGTTGATAGAACGTATAATTTGAAACACCGACAACTCTTACACCCAGTTTTTTTGCAACATGGATACCCAAAATACTAATATCTGTAATCACTTCCACGACATTCATGGACTCAAGGCGCTTAACTTCTTCATCCACCGTTTGATTAAAGGTCTGCAAAAAGTCATCAATAGCCAAAATCGTCTTAGCTTGATCAAATTCAAACGTATAGGGCTTTATCTCTGTTCCAACTTCAGTTGTAACAACATCGTATGTGACACGCCCAGAATAATTCGATAAAAAAACTTTGGAGTATTCAATCTGATCTTTTCCGCAAGCAAGATAAATCGAATAATCCGAAGCTTCTAAAATGTGTTCAATAATTGCCAATGATCGTGTAATGTGCCCAAACCCTGTATTAGATACATAATATGCTAATGTCTTCATTCCTCTTCCTCCTTATACGTCTGTGTTCTTTGTTCTTTATTATATCATACCGCCTCTTAGTGTTCTAGTACAAAAAAAGGGCTATTACATTAGCCATAATCCTTGACTAATGCAACAACCCGTCTGATGTCACACCACTCTATTTTATAAATGTGCGTTTAATTTTGACTCTAATGTCGCTTTTGGAACTGCTCCAACGATTGTATCTACTACTTCACCATTTTTAAAGATTAATAGTGTAGGGATACTCATTACGCGATATGTTTGTGCTGTTGTGCCATTTGCATCAACATCTAATTTAGCCACTTTTGCTTTACCTTCAAATTCAGTTGCCATTTGTTCAACGGATGGAGCAATCATTTTACATGGTCCACACCAGTCTGCATAAAAGTCAACCAATACCGGTACGTCAGATTTTAATACTTCATTTTCAAATGTTGCATCTGTTAATTGTAATGCCATTATAATTTCCTCCTTAAAAATCATTGTTCATGATTTGCTATTTTCACGATTGATATCATTATATTACGTTTTTACAATATAGTCAACCCCTTTTTAAGGATTGCTTTCAATTTTTACATCTGATAGAATAGAATAAAAAACTTAAAAACGGAGGCACATTATGTATTCAACCATTCGCGGAAACCGCTTCTCTCTTTTTTTTCTTATATTTTATTTATCCGGCAGCTTTCTTGTGATGAGCTTATTGGCTATTGTCTATCCCCCCATTAAAGACAACATCCTCTTAAGTATTGCAGCTACACAGCTTATTCTCGTATTTTTACCTACGATTCTTTATTTGCTTTTTGTCAAGCTTCCTATCACAAAAACTCTACGATTATACCCGACTAAACCTATCAATCTACTCTTTTCGTTTTTGATTGGTTTTTTAAGCATACCTACCGTTATGCTCATTAATTTACTCAGCCAATTTATTGTTAGCCCCGTAATCAATGAGACGCTTAAGTCCCTACCTTCTGAACCCTTTGGCTATTCACTACTGGTTATTGCTGTATTCCCTGCAATTTTTGAAGAAATGGCAACCCGTGGAATATTCTTAAGCCATTATCGTCATACACGCATATTGACAGCTTCATTAATGAGCGGCTTGTTCTTTGGCATCATTCACATGAATTTGAATCAATTTTTATATGCATTCTTTTTGGGAACACTCTTTTCGATTATTCTGCATATAACCGGTTCAATCATCTGTCCAATGATTATGCATTTTGTAGTGAACGGCGTTAATCTGGGTCTTTCCTATATTGCCGCTCACCCTATAATCCAAGAACTTTCCGATGCCAGTCAAGTCAATCTTGATGCTATCGAACAAACAGAAGCTCTCTTAATGGCACTTCCGGGTGTTATTATTATGGTCCTTGTCACACTTCCTTTGCTTTTACTGCTTATATATGCGCTTATACATATTAATAACAAAATGGCACTTCTAAAAGAAAATGCCATTTCTTCTGATTTTTTCCCTCATGAAAAAATATTTCAGACTGTGGAAAAACAACCAATATTTACCCTTCCATTTGCTGCTACTCTTTTTATCTTTATCAGCTTTTCAATTTATCTAGAAGTATCACGTTATTTATAAATGAGCTTCATATAATTAATCTTTTTGTTTTGTTTTAAAAATCGTGTTTCATATTCTGTCATAATATTATCCGGCTTGTAGTCTGACCGATGTAAATCTCGTGTCATTTCTACAAGTTGGAACTGTGAATGTCTAATTTCCTCTAGAGAAAACTCGAACAATGCATTGTTATCTGTTTTAAATTCAAGACTACCTTCTTTATCTAAAAACATTGCATATTTTTCCAAGTATTTGTGATACGTTAACCTACGCTTAGCCCATCGATCTTTTGGCCATGGATCCGAAAAATTCAAATAGATTTTTTGGATTTCATCTTTTCCAAAGACTTCATGAATATCGATGGCATCAAATCTTAAAAAGACAAGGTTTGGAAGCTCCTCTCGCATATCTATTTTTTCAGTTGCCCGGTATAAAACTGCTGAAAACTTTTCAATACCGATAAAGTTTTTTTCAGGATAACGAAGGGCATTTTCAATAATAAAATCTCCTTTACCCATACCAATTTCTATTTCAATCGGATGTGTATTGCCAAAAAGTGTATTCCATCTTCCTCTGTAGGTTTTAGGATCATTGACAACACATCGATGCTCCTCTACTGCTTCAATCGATCCTTCTATGTTTCTTAATCGCATGACTCTACTCCTTGAAACGGCCAATATATGTAACCGGTATTCTTTGTTTTATTTTTTCTAAGTGTTCACATTCTGTCGCGTCCACTGTTATCAACAGACAGGTTGCCGGACCAGCCGACTTATTCACATCAATTTCCTTGTTATCCATAGTAATCGTATGTCCATATCGTTTTTCTAACACTTGAATCTCATGAACAATCCCTTTAGATCCTATGGGCAACAATTGTTCTATAAAGGGCTGGCGTATTAATTGCTGCATAATCTCTAGCGTTAATACCTCTCCCATTTTTCCAAGGATTTCCTCTTCAAAAAGTTCTTGGCCTACTTTAGGTTTACCCACTAAATAGACTTTTTTGTTCGCTGAATTAAGAGGTCTATCAACCCGTTCTTTGGCAACTTTACCAATCACGGTTACGCCAATACCTGTCATCTTCGTTTCTATATTATCCTCTGTAGATCCTGTGATTTGTTCCGCCAAGCACCCTGCTTCGCTGACTGCTTTTTTTATTCCATGAATGATGCGTTCTCCCGTAGGAACCATTTCCACTGAAAGTGTATCAATCAGACTAATGACTTCTCCTCGAACTGCCATACATTCAATTAAAGGGACAAACGCCGCATAATAGCCTGCGATCTCAGGGTCAACCTGTAATTGATCCCCTTCTTTGTTTCCAATGCCTCCTGAACTATCACAAGCAATAACCAAATATTCTGAACCAAACAAAATCAATTGAAGATCACCATAACGTATTACTTGCATTATTTTCGCTCCCACAATCTGGTTTTTTCCAGTATTTTAAAGACGATCACCGCCAAAACGATGTTGAGTAACGCAGTCAACGTCAACGGAATAATCATAGGCAAGAACACCCCTAGGAAAGGAACTCCAACGAAGGTTTGCATATATAAAGCGGCGATAGCTAAAGAAACCGGTCCATTAAGGATTACCGCAACAAGTATCGCTGCTAAGCTATTAATATGGAAATTAAAATGATGGTCCAAACGCGTATAGACTTGTCCAAAAGTCCAACAGCTTACAAACATCATCGCCGCTACAAGTATATGTACAGGCAATGTCAATGCAAACCCCGTTAAATAAGAAGATAACAGATGACCAACAACTCCTATGATTCCACCATAGAATGGTCCAAGTACAAGCGCTCCCAAAAACGCCGCTAATGAATCAAATGCAATAGAGCCTTGGATTTTCACCATGGATCCAATGGCTGACAATGCAATAAGCATTCCCATCATAACAATTTTTTGAATGTTGACATTTTCCTTTTTCATTCTAATCCTCACCTTCGTCATGTCTTACCTGCAGTATTTGTTGAATAACAAAACCCATTGTCTTTTTTTCCAACTCTACTATTGTACCATTGTTTATCTGGAATTTCCACGACCCTCCCGGATTAAGCTCTAGAATCTTTTCCAGCATTTCACGAATCACTGCTCCATGCGTAACAATAATACATGTATCTACTGTATCTGTCGCTTCTATCGTTTGAACCATCTTAACAAATGCATGAACCCGCTGTTGAAAATCACTATAGGATTCTCCTCCAGGGATGCATGTCAATTCAAACCTTTCTAGGAAGTCTTCATAAACCGAGGGATACTTTTTTTCTGCTTCTTGATGAGTCAAGCCTTCAAAAATCCCAAAATTCATCTCCCCTAGTCGCTCTTCGATTTGAAGGGGCACGTCTAAACTTCCTGCAATTGGTTCTGCCAAACCTAGGGCACGATTTGCAGGACTGGAAAATACTTGTATCCGATCGGGTATTGTCGTTGTTGTTACATACTTTAGTACATGTTCTATTTGTAAAAACCCTGGTTGTGTATATGGATAATCATTTTTTCCATATATGATTTTTTTTTGATTTGCCGTTGTTTGTGGGTGTCGAATAATAATAATTTTCATTATGTTCACCTATATCCTTATCAATATACTCGTTACGATAACAAAGATAACTTGACTTATCTCTACTAAAGCCCCAAGAACATCCCCTGTAATTCCATCAAGTATCCTATGTATACGCCATGTGATAAAAAGCATCAGCATTAGAGTCATGCCCACACTTAACCCAATCATAGGTGCAAACCATACGCATATCCCCACAAGAGAAATAGCAACCACTATGGCATCCTTCGGTTTTACCCGGTCCACTACGGCTTTTCCTAACCCGTCGTCTTTGGCATAGCGACTAAACCCTGCACTAATCAAAGCAATGCTTCGTCCAACCAATGGCATGCAAAACAAGATTAGCGCAAATTCTTCCAATTGGGCAACCTCTAAAAGACCGACATACATACCCAGAAAATATAAAATCATACCTACAACGCCAAAAGCACCTATATGGCTATCACTCATAATCTCCAGCATACGTTTTTGATCTCTTGCACTAAAAATGCCGTCAAACAAATCTCCGATTCCATCAATATGAATCCCTCCAACAATACACACATATAAGATTATGCTTATGAAGGGGAATATCCTCTCCGGAACATAGGGCTGTATGAGTATAAGCGGTAACAATAGCCCACCAATAAGTGCGCCTATTACCGGAAAATAAAATATACCTCGTGCATAATCTTCTTTATTAAATTCAAACGACATTGGAAATGGGATACGTGTTAGAAATGTTAGCATTAAAATTAGGGAACGGTAATTCTTTTTCATGTTAGCCTCTTTTCCATTTTCTTTTTCATCCTCTAAGAATCTCCTACTATAGGAATGATTCTATGACGCTTCGATAGGAAAGTCAAGAAAAAGGCAAAAAAATTTCCTACCAAACCGAGTGTCTGGTAGGACTAAGCTAATATCTATATAATAAAAGGGGGGATAGTTATTACAGTTATTATATTAGCAAACAAATATGTCTAAAATATGAATAATGTATAACAAATGTATTTATTTTATATGAAAACCATGTTATATTCTATTTCTTCATTGTATTTCATTAATTATTCCTTTTATTCTAGTATTTATTTTATATTTTCGCTATATTCAGAATATATTTACAATGATTCCGCTACATCCTGCTAATACAATTAATAAAATCGGATGAATCTTTACAAATTTAATAACAACAAGCAAAACACCTAATACGATTAATGTACGCACTTCAAAAATTACCTCTTTGGCAATCAATATTCCTGCCGAAAAAATCAGGCCTGTTACAACAGGACGTATTCCAAAAAAGATTTTTTTCATTAATGGATGGCGGCTGTACTTAAAGAAGAATGCCGATACAAAGAGAATAATTAACAAAGAAGGTAATAATACACCCAAGCTAGCAACAATCGCCCCTACTGGACCTGCCGTTTGAAATCCGATAAACGTTGCAGCATTAATTGCAATGGAGCCAGGCGTCATCTCTGCTATACCAATAATCTGTAAAAATTGCGCCTCATTCATCCATCCATGATTAGCAATTTCTTCCGAAATCAGAGGGATCATAGCATATCCACCACCAAAGCTAAACAGTCCAATCTTAAAAAAAGCAACAAATAAGTCTAAAAAAATCATTCATGTTCTCCTTTCTCTAGATAGAACAATCCAGCTCCTATGATACCGCCTGCAACAATGAGAATAATCGGGCTGATATTTGTAAAGATAACAACAATAACCGTAACAACAAAAAGTATTCCCGTTATCCAATCCTTGACTGCAACTTTTCCCATACGTATTGCTGCGTGAAAGATAAGAAGAATAACTGCCGCATTAATACCTGTAAAAATCCAGGCAACAATTTTCATATCTGCAATCTCACGAAAAAACACTGCAATAAGCGAAATAATAACAATTGAAGGTAGTGCTACTCCAGCGGTTGCAACAATTGCTCCAATTCTTCCCGCGACTTTATAGCCAACCAGTGTTGCTGTATTAATTGCAACGGCTCCAGGAATTGATTGACTAATGGCAAATAGGTCAATGATATCTTCTCTGTGAATCCACTTTCTTGTGTCAACAATCTCTTTTTCAATTAATGGAATCATGGCAAATCCACCACCAAATGTGAATAGACCAATTTTAAAAAACGACATAAATAATTTTATAACTTTGTCAAACATAGATTTCCTTTCTTTTGACCATTTTGGTCATAAGTTGATACAGCTATTATATCACGCTCAATTCAAAAATCAAGACTTATTGCCATTTTGGTCAAAATAGTTTATCATAGAATTATTATAATAAATTTAGGAGTGATTATATGCTATCTTCACAAATATTCACCACTTTATCCAATGACGCAAAAAATCTTTTTATATATATTCAAAAAAATGGTCCTTTAACCAAGAAAATGCTTAGTGAAGCACTCAATATTAAATTAACCACACTGAATCGACTACTAAAGCCTTTATTTGAACATCATCTTCTTAAAGTTACCGATTACATCTCTCAAACCGGTGGGCGTCCTTCAGGTCTAATTGACGTGAATCCAATGCAATATGGGTGTATTGGACTTGATATTTCACGCTTATACATTAATATTATCTTTACAAACCTCAAGTTAGATATTTTATATCAGACACAGCTTACCGTTGATGAGACCATGAAGCCTACTCGGTTATACGAAGAGCTAAATACCTTTATCCAAACCGTCCGCACATTATATCAGACCTCTCATCCCGATATTTTAGGCATCGGCATTGGTTGCGTCGGTCCTATTGATGAAACCACCGGATTTCTTCTTCATCCCGAACGATTTCCTTCATCCCATTTTAATCATGTGGATTTGAAGCATTCAATCGCCAAAGCCACCGGTTATATGACTTATATTGCCAGTGGAAGTCAGCTTGCTTTACTTGCGGAAGTTACTTTTGGGGTTGCCAAACATTACCATCATGTTGCCTATGTAAATTTTGGGGTAGGAATACGTAATGCAACTGCTATACAGGGACAACCGCTTTTAATGTACAATTCTCATGAAGATGCTTTTTCCAAGATGCTCCTCGATCATGATATGACCATTGATGATTATGCGAGCCTATACGCCCTTAGAAAATCTCATCCAGACAACAAAAAAAAGGCGCATACTATTATAAGTACAACGCCTTTGTCTCTTGATCAATTGACCCATTCCGCCGATATGACCGCAATGGGTTTATCCAACTATATTCGTTTATTAAGCCTTGATTGTATCATCCTAAGCGGACCTCTCATAAAAGAATCTGATGTGTTCTATCAAACGGTATATGAGAAAACCCTTGAATACCTTAGCTCTTCTTCCCATCTTCAAGTGCATTTTAGTCGTGGTGGCTCATTTGACCATAACTCAATAGCGCTTGGAAGTGCCTATCATCTCATTGTACAGCTGTTTTTATGATGATGCACGTGTTTTGTTGAACTTATTACGCTCATGCGTGTTAAGATATTTTTTACGAAGACGAATTGCATCCGGTGTAATCTCTACCCATTCGTCATCTTCAATAAATTCTAGTGCTTCTTCCAAAGTAAACTCTTTGGGCTTAAGTAATTTTATGGCTTCATCTGCTCCTGAAGATCGAGTATTGGTTAGCTTTTTGTTCTTACATGGATTGACAACCATATCATCATTTCGGTTGTTTAATCCGATAATCATCCCTTCATATACATCTACTGCAGGACCGATAAAGAGCTTTCCTCTCTCACTTAAATTAAATAACGAGTATGCCATGGTTGATCCATTTTCTTGAGAAATAAGCACTCCGTTAATACGTGATGGGATAAAGCCGACATAATCACCGTAAGAGTCAAAAGACCGTACCATGATTCCTTCACCTCGAGTATCGTTAATGAATTCACTTCTATATCCTAATAGACCTCGGGTAGGAACGATATACTCAATTTTTGTATATCCATTTTCTGCATGCATAAATTCCATCAAGCCCTTACGTTCATTTAGCTTGGCAATAACAGTACCTACATATTGATCAGGTGCTGTAATAATAACTTTTTCATAAGGCTCTTGCTTTTTACCACTCTCATCTTCATGTAATAATACTTCTGGTTTGGACACACTAAGCTCATAGCCTTCGCGACGCATATTTTCCAATAAAATAGATAAGTGTAACTCTCCTCGACCCGATACTTTGTATGCATCTGTTCCTGGGATTTCTTCAACACGTAACCCAACATTGGTTTCCAACTCTTTTTCTAGACGCGCTTTAATGTGACGTGTCGTTACGAATTTACCACTTAAACCGGCAAAAGGAGAATTATTGACATAGAAGTTCATCGACAATGTAGGTTCTTCAATCTCAATCATTGGTAACGGTTCAACTTGGTTTTCACTACAGATCGTTTCACCGATAGATATGTCGCTGATACCTGAAATAGTTACAATATCACCTGAAACAACCTCTGTTGCTTCAACTCGGTTTAAGCCAACATTAATAAACGCTTTTCCGATTTTAGCCCGCACAACTGAGCCATCACGTTTTGCAACACTGACAACGTCTCCTGGGTGCAAGACGCCTCGTTGGACACGTCCAATCCCTAAGCGACCGATATATTCATCATATCCAAGGGCTGATACTTGTAGTTGTAGCGGCTCTTCATCTTTATTTGGGTAAGGGGTAACATGCTCAATGATTTTTTCAAATAACGGAACAATGTCCATATTGTCATCATCCATTTCATTACGAACAATACCATCTCTTGCCACACCATAAAGAATTGGAAAATCTAATTGCTCATCATGTGCACCTAGTTCAGCAAACAAGTCAAATGTCATGTCAACAACATGCTCTGCTCGTTCGTCTTTTTTATCAATTTTATTAATCAACAATATCGGACATAACCCTCTTTCCAACGCTTTTTGTAGTACAAAACGTGTCTGAGGCATAGGTCCTTCACTTGAGTCCACCAACAAAATAGCCGTATCCACTGTCTTAATGATACGCTCTACTTCCGATGAAAAATCGGCATGTCCTGGTGTGTCTACTATATTTATTTTGTAATCTTTGTAGGAAATCGAACAGTTTTTAGAATAAATCGTAATACCGCGTTCTCGTTCAATATCATTGCTATCCATGACGCAATCAACCACTTCTTCGTGTCCTGAAAAAACACCGCTTTGGGCTAACATTGCATCGACTAGTGTTGATTTTCCTGCATCAACGTGGGCAATAACAGCAATATTGATTATTTTTTTTTCTCTCATAAATGCTCCTAGCTTTGATCATATATAATGATCTTCTATGCTTCATTGTAAACAACCTTTATATAATAACATTTACTAGGTTAAATAGCAAGTTTTTTTTGTAGCTTTTAGGGCATAATAACATCCATATAGCTTATCGTTCCTATCGTATAAGGCACTTGTACACAGCGTCCATGTTGACCATCTATAAGGCGTTGAACTTCATCAAATGCCCGTTGAGACTTTTGGTAAAAGTCTTGTTTGACTGTATTCATCGCAATTTGGGTGTAGCCCATAAGGGTTATTCCATCAAATCCGCAGACCGGATGAAAGACATCCAGTTCACGCAATGCAAATACAGCTCCTATCGCCATAAGGTCTGAAGCACATACAATAATGTCTGCTTCGTCCCCATATCTTAAAACTATCTGACGTGCTTTATATTCGTCAAAATCTCCATATTCAACAATCAGTTTAAATGCTAGTTCTCTTTGTAAGTCCTGCATTGCCCGAAGACGTTCTTGGGCAACATAGGACGACTTCTCGCCGGCAATATATAAAACCGTCTCTTTTATTGAATTATCCTGAAGCGTTTTTAGCGCGACATCATATTGTGCCTGATAATGGTTTATACTTACCGCCGATGTTTTTTGGTTATATAATGGAGAATCCACTAAGACACACATAAATTCTTGGCGTTCAATTAACTCTTTAAAAGCCGTATCTTCCCCTGTCAAATTATATATAATTAGACAATTGATACGTTGGGCAGCTAGATGCTCACGAATTTGATATACATTCATCTGTCTAAACTGAGAAGTAAAAAAAGTTACAACATCCATTTGATGTGTCTTTGCTCGATCAAAGGCTCCGGTCAGTTGCTTCATACCAATTTCATCTACAAACTGTCGATTATTTTGAATATCAATAATCAAACCGACCCGGTGAAATGAGCGCTTTGAAAGGGAGATTGCAACTGAATTTGGGATATAGTTTAGCTCTTCTACGGCTTTTCTTACCTTAGCTTTTGTCTCTTCACTCACCATAGCATAATTATTTAACACTTTTGAAACCGTTGATTTTGCCACCCCGGCTCTTTTTGCTACATCATTAATTGACGCCATAATAACCACCTTGCTTAACCTTGTTTTCTCTTTTTATTCATGAATGTGGATGTAATATTCTCTATGCCTTGGCCCATCAAATTCACAAAAATAAACGCTTTGCCATGTACCTAAAATTATCTCACCATGATGAATAAGAAGCGTCTCACTTGCTCCCACACAACTTGATTTTAGATGAGCGGATGAATTGCCTTCTCTATGGCGAAATTCTTTTCTATCCGGAAATGCTTTATCTAAGCCAAAAAGCATATCTGTTATAACATCTGGATCCGCATTTTCATTAATGGTAATTCCAGCTGTTGTATGGGGACAATAAACTGTACATAAACCTTCTAAAACATTAGAGTTGGACACAACTTCTTGAACTTGTTTTGTAATATCATAAAATTGTTCTCGCTCGGTTTTGATACTAAATTGTTTCGTCATATAATCATCCTTTCTCTTTTTATTTTAGTATAGCACGTAAATTTTTGACATGCATCTTTTAGCTATATTTTATTTCAATAAACCGCATATTGTCCTTGCTCAATTTGTTCTTGTCCGATTTTTTCTTCTTGAATTTGAGGTATTTCATTATACAGCATGAGATTTTTTTCAGAAATAACCGCTGTATCCACAAGTAAATCAATCACATGTTGATTTTTTGGTGTAAAGACTATCAAAATATACATCACTAAAAATATCTTTTGAAGATATCGCCCAAACAACTCCCGAACCATTACACTTGTCCAAGATAGATTTTCTTCATTAAAGCTTACCACGCGTAAGCCAAAAGCCATCTTGCCAAGAGTCTGACCTCGATTAAGCTTTGTCATCAAAACAAAATAAGTCAAATAGATTGCTAAGCTAATTCCTGCTTTTATAGCACCATCCTCAAGAAAAAATAGTAAAATACGTTGAAGGCTTCCTATGATAATAAGGTCCAAGCTGTACGCAAAAAAACGCATCCAAAATCCTGCAAAAATAGTCTTTGGATATTGATGATACTGTCCCATATTAATACCCCCTATACATATACATAAATCCGGATTTTTCTTTCCATGTGGCCGGAAGTTCAATATTTCCAACATTTATTTCTTGACCTAGATTGACAATTTTTGATGTTTTCATAAACCATTGGCTAAACATATCAAGTTCCACCTGATCATAAGTAATGATTTGAGCATTTTCCAGTCCATACTCTACTTCAAAATCCTCTAAAGCTTCTTCGTAGTAGCCAATATCATCTACAAGTCCATTATCTTTTGCCTGAGCGCCATCATATATTCTTCCATCTGCAATCTCATAGACATAATCTCTATCAAGCTCGCGACCTTCAGATACAACATCAACAAATCGTTCATACATGCTATCTACAAGCCCTTGTAACACATCTAAATCTTTTTGTGTGATTTCACGCGTTGATGAGCCGACATCCTTCATATCACCGCTTTTGATTGTCATATCTTCAACGCCCATTTTTTCTAATAATCCGGCATAATTCATCCCCGACATAATAACCCCAATCGAACCTGTGATTGTTTCATTGGTTGCATAAATTTTATCTGCATATGCGGATATATAATAGCCTCCACTTGCCGCCATACTTTCCATGACAACATAAATCGGTATATCCCGTGCCGCTTTGACTTCACGTATTTTATCACTTAACTGAGCACTCTCATATACACCACCACCTGGACTATCTACTCTTAAGATAATTCCTTTGATTGTCTCATCATTTTTGACTGTCTCAAGTGATTCTAAAATGCGTTGATGATTATATTGGGGAACGCTAAAATAGCTTTCTTCCATATTCATAATCACACCTCGAACATTAAAAAGGGCAATACGTTCATCATATGCACCTTCGCGAATGACCGTTTCTGCAATTGAATCCTTCATAAGCTCTTCCCAAAAAGACGTCTTCTCAGCATCCTGAGTTAATATACGTCCTACAAATGAGATTACCAATGACGAAAAGAACACCACTATTGATAACCCTACCGCAATCCATCTTTTACTATTCATAACAAACTCCTTTTTCTATCTTTTATCTTTTACTTTATCTATACGAAGTATCATAACGTTTTGTCTACGTGTTGTCAATCTATCTTCCTCCTTGTTTTTATCATCCCTTCCGATAACTTGACATTCCAATTTATTCTCTATACTATAATATTAATCCTATCAATTTTACACCCACAATATATGGAGGTTATATGAGTACATTAGTCATCTATAAATCTAAGACTGGCTTTACAGAAAGATATGCACATCTGATTGCAGAGGCTCTTTCATGTGAATGCATCAGCTCTCAAGCTGCTAAAAAAAAGAATCTGGTGCAATATGATACACTCATCTATGGCGGAAGTCTATATGCATCTACTATACTTGGCCTTAAAAAATTTATTGCCCAATTAACTCCTCCCATACAACAATCACTTTTTATATTTGCTGTTGGCCTTACCCCTGCAAGTCAAAATTACCTTCAAGAAATTACTGAACATAACCGTTCATCACTTAACTTACCCAATATCAACGCAGAATTCTTCTATTTGCGTGGTGGATTGCATTATTCTCAATTAAACATACTTGACCGTCAGCTTATAAAAATAATGAAAAAGACAATTGAAGCTAAACCCCTGTCCGAACGTAGTGTTGATGAATGTGAGATGCTCAAAGGTTTTAGCCAGCCACTTGATTTTGTAACTTCAGAATCAATCCAACCCCTTATCTTAGCTTATAAAGGAGTACAATGATGCGAATTCTTGTTGATGCAGATGCATGTCCTGACAAAAATATCATAATTGAGCTTGCTAATAAATACCACATTGAACTCCACTTTTTCACGGATATTAATCATGATTTAAGCGGATACGACGCTAAGGTTCACATTGTAGATCAAGGTCGAGATTCCGTTGATTTTGCCATTATCGGTGCCATGAAACAAGGCGATCTAATCGTTACTGCCGATTACGGCGTCGCATCTTTAGCACTTGGGCGAAACGGTCTTGTTATTAGCCCTTCCGGTAAACAGCTTCATCATGATAATATTGATCAACTGTTGTTTGAACGTCACCTCGGACAAAAATCAAGACAAGCAGGGCTTCGAGGTCCTCGTCATAAAAAACGTTCTTCAAAAGACAGTCAAAAATTCTTCCAACAGCTAGAAGAACTTATACGCGTTCATCAAATCCATTCCTAAGACATTCGATATTCTACCTTTTGTACGTAGTACTTGCTGATTGAGAACCAAAAGAATATACAAAAAAAAGAGATTATATAAAAGCAAAATTTATTTGCACTTATATAATCTCTTTTTATTTCTGAATAAAGTCATTAAATCTATTAATTATTATCTATCATTTACAGTAATCTATCATACTCTCAAAGCTTTGGTTCAAGCCCTCGATCTATTAGTACTAGTCAGCTGAACATGTTACCATGCTTACACACCTAGCCTATCAAC